>Ga0307414_10000008_pt1 | contig 375832 bp, 311 predicted proteins | sample DK1Ometagenome_FD_203804 | JGI IMG/M metagenome (GOLD analysis project Ga0307414, IMG submission 203804) | Maize rhizosphere microbial communities from greenhouse at UC Davis, California, United States - DK15-O-3 | ecosystem: Host-associated > Plants > Roots > Rhizosphere > Soil | place: USA... | reverse complement strand
ACCAGCTTAGACCATTTCCTCCGGTTTTACCCAGGCATCAAAATCCTCAGGAGATACGTAACCTAAACGTACAGCTTCATCCTTAAGGGTAGTTCCGTTTTTGTGTGCGGTTTGCGCAATTTCGGCAGCTTTGTAATATCCGATTTTAGTATTTAATGCAGTAACCAGCATTAATGAATTATCTACCAATTCTTTAATACGTTTGTGATTCGGTTCAATTCCCTGCGCACAATGTTCGTCAAACGAAATGCATGCATCTCCAAGTAAACGTGCTGATTGTAAAAAATTAGCCGCCATAACCGGTTTAAAAACATTTAACTCATAATGTCCCTGCATTCCGCCTACAGCAATTGCCATGTCATTTCCTATTACCTGCGCACAAACCATTGTTAAGGCTTCACATTGCGTTGGGTTTACTTTCCCGGGCATGATTGAAGATCCCGGTTCGTTTTCGGGTATAAGAATTTCACCAATTCCTGAACGCGGTCCTGAAGCCAGCATTCTGATATCATTTGCAATCTTATTTAAGGAAACAGCCAATTGTTTTAATGCTCCATGTGTTTCTACAATTGCATCATGCGCAGCCAAAGCTTCAAATTTATTTTCTGCGGTTACAAAAGGATGATTGGTAAATTTGGCAATGTATTCGGCTACTTTTACATCGTAACCTTTTGGAGTATTTAATCCGGTTCCAACTGCAGTTCCGCCAAGTGCAATTTCAGATAAATGTGCCAGAGTATTTTTTAAAGCTTTTAATCCGAAAGTTAATTGTGACGCGTAGCCGGAAATTTCCTGACCCAGCGTTAGGGGAGTAGCATCCATAAGGTGTGTGCGCCCGATTTTTACAACAGCTGCAAATTCTGCTGATTTTGCCAGTAAGGTATCTCGTAATTTTTCGACTCCCGGAATGGTAGTTTCGACAACCATTTTATAAGCTGCAATGTGCATTCCGGTTGGGAAGGTATCATTGGATGACTGTGATTTGTTTACATCATCATTGGCTTTTATAAACTGTTCTCCTTCACCAATTTCAAAACCTTTAAGAACCTGCGCACGGTTGGCGATTACTTCATTTACGTTCATATTGCTTTGCGTTCCCGAACCTGTTTGCCAGATTACCAACGGAAACTGATCGTCTAGTTTTCCGGCCAGAATCTCGTCGCAGACTTCGGCAATTGCATCTCTTTTTTCTATTGGCAAAACTCCAAGATCATGGTTTGCATAAGCTGCGGCTTTTTTTAGATAGGCAAATCCTTCTATAATTTCCTGAGGCATAGATGCCGATGGTCCAATTTTGAAATTATTTCTTGAACGTTCTGTCTGTGCACCCCAATATTTATCGGCTGGGACCTGAACTTCTCCCATGGTGTCTTTTTCTATTCTGTATTTCATTGTATATATAGTTTGTTGTAAAATGTTATTCGTAAATAGTATGGTAAATTGAACGCGGATTACGCAGATTTACTTAATAAAAACACTGATTAAAACGGATTTTTACTTTTGTTTTTAAAATTTCTTTTGAAAACGAGCCCTAGCCCTGATGGAAACGGCATCCTTTTGTGGCGGGGTTCGCCACAAAAGATACAGTGGACAGCAGGAAATAGCTCCTGAAAACACTCATAATATTCTAATTTAGACAGTTAAATAATCTTCGAAAAAAAGCTTATTTAAAATGAGTATAAATATACTTATAATTGTCATTTTATAAAAATTGATTTGGTTTTTATTGGCAAGGAAAAATATATAAACTACATTTGTACTTACATTCAAAAATTCCGGAAAACATGTTTGAATTTTCACAGTACTTAGGTTTTTTACTTTTCTTGACCATACTAACTATAGGGTTTTGGTTGATGTTTTTCTTAGTTGGTTTCGTATCTTATTGGGTTACGGGAGCAAGCTGGGAAATGTTCAAAGAGAAAAGAGCTAAAAAAAGACAAGAACAGTCAATTTAATTTTAAATTGATTTCAATAAAAAAGGACCCGTTTTGCGAGTCCTTTTTTTTATGAATATAAATTAAATTCCAATTTTAAATTCCAAATTCCAATCTTCTAAACTTAAATAAAAGTCTTGCTAATTGGAATTTGGATTTTTTTTTATTGTAATTTAACTTCTGCTATCCCGGAAATTCGCCGCCGCCTTCGCCGCCGCCATCATTTTTAGGAGTGGCATTTTTATCTCTTTCATTTTTAGCTTTGTTAAAACGATAGGTAAACGATAAGTTGAATTGACGTTTACGAAATTGCATTTCACCATAAGAGCTTTGATTTTCAAGATAAGTGTATGATTTCATGATTCTTGAATTGAAAACATCGCTGATATTGAAAGCAACTGTAGCCTTGTCTTTTAAGATATCTTTACTAAAAGCAGTGTTCATTCCAAACTGGCCAAGGTTTTTTCCCTGTGCTGTTTTTTGTTCACCATTGTACATCGCTGTTAGTTGCCAGTCAATTTTGTATGGCAAAGTTACCTTTGAGTTGATTCTGGCAAACCATGAATTTGCTTTATTATCAAGATTTTGAACTACGGTATTACCATCAGCATCTATATAACTATTTTCTCCTGTTGTTTGTACGTTGAAGAAATTAAAATTACTATTTACTTTCCACCATTTAAATGGAGTATAGTTTAACGTGAATTCAAAACCGAATTTTTGTTCTTTGCCTAAGTTAATTGGCTTACTTACAATTACCGGTATTCCATCTACATTTTTACCATTTGGAGATCGTACAAAGCTGAAAACATCTTTTGTATCTTCAAAATAAGCTGATGTGTTGAATGTTAATTTGTCCCAGCGTTTGATGTAACCAATATCATACTTGTCTGTTAGAGAAGGATCTAAATCTGGGTTTCCCTGAAAGATATTAATGTTACTTGAATAATTTACAGCAGGATTCATAAAACGTCCTCTGGGGCGTGACAAACGTTTGCTGTAACTTGCAGTAAAATTACTCTGATCTGAAATTTCGTAGCTAATAAAAGCACTTGGAAATAAGTTGTTATACTTTTTAGTATTAAACTCGTTGGTGTCCAGAAGATTTACCTGAATATTGGTGTCTTCCCAGCGCAGGCCAAATAAATAAGAGAATTTATTTACTTTGAAACCATACTGTGTGTAAAACGCATTTATGTTTTCTTTGTACTCTAACGTATTTGATAAATCAGTTAGTAATGCTCCTTGCGGATCCAGAACATAATATTCGTTATTTAAATCACCGAAACTTCCTTTGTATCCGGCTTCAAACTGACTTCCTTCGCTTATTGGCAAAACATAATCTGCCTGAAGCTGAACTTGTTTCTGAACCTGATCGTTTAGCGTACTGTTGTAATTTTGTGATCCGGATATAAAACTATTGCTGTCGTCTGTATTTCTAGAAATAGAAGCATCAATTGTTAGTTTATGACCTTTATCATTAAAATTTTTAATTAAGTTCGAAGTATATTCGACATTTTGGCTACCGGTATCTCCATCATTTAATCGATAAGTTGAACCTGTAAAAATACGATTGGCATCGAAATTATTATAATTGATTAAATCACGGTCTTCACCGGTATTTTTTTGATAATTGATCGCATTGGTCCAAAAAGTCGTTGGAGTAATTGCCCATTCGATTCCGGCTCTTCCATTAAAACCTTCTCTGGTTCTTTTAGTGTCACGATCTTCATCTAAAAAGTTTTTGGTAGAACCATCCGGATTAAAATATTCAGAATTGGTTAAACCCTGTCCCTCGTTTGTTCTGTAGTTATAACCGGCTGTAGTAAAGTAATTTAATTTTTCTGTTTTATAATTTAAATTGGCACTTAAGCCATATGTTTCAGGAAGTCCTGTAGAAGCAATAAAAGTTCCGTTGAAACCCTGATTTTTACCTTTTTTCAGAATGATATTAATTAGACCCGAACCTCCTTCGGCATCATAACGTGCAGACGGATTGGTGATTACTTCAACCTTGTCAATAGCATCCGCAGGCAGCTGACGTAAAGCTTCTGCAACGTTAATTGCGTTTGAAGGTCTTCCGTCAATTAAAATCCGGATGTTGTCACTTCCTCTTAAACTTACATTTCCTTCGGTATCTACAGAAACAGAAGGCACATTATCAAGAACGTCACTCACAGTTCCGCCTTTTACCATCATATCCTGACCGACATTGTAGACTTTTTTGTCCAGTTTTATTTCTACTGTCGATTTTTCGGCCCGCACAACAACTTCACTTAATTGTGCTGCGTCTTCAGAGAGGTTTATATTTCCTAAATTGGTATCGCTTTCGATCGTTTTTTGTTTTATTTCAGTTGGTTTAAACGAAATAAATTCTATTTTGATATCGTAAACACCAGGAGCGACTGCAATTTCAAATTCTCCTTTTGGGTTTGTAATTCCTCCCGCAATTACTTTTGTATCATTAAGAGTAGTTATCGAAATAGTAGCATATTCCAAAGGTTGTTTGCTTACTTTTTCGAAAACTTTTCCGGTTACTTTTACCTTGGCTCTTCCAGCTGGGGGCTGTTGCGAGTAGTTGTAAAAACTTGTAAGTAACAATGCAAGTATTACAGCAAATTTGATTTTTTTCATTGTTTTTTTTGGCTTTTACTTTTTAGATTCCAAATTTAACTTTTGGTTTAATCGGTAAAGTCACAAAAAAATGTTAATGCGCCTCTTTATAATCAGTCTAAAAAAGAAGCTACAAGATCTAAATCTCTTCCAATGATAGCTTTTCCGTCTTTTATAACAATCGGGCGTTCGATTAAAATCGGATTATCAACCATTGTCTGAATGACTTCGTCATCCGTAAGTGATTTTTCTTTATAATTTTCAATCCATATTTTTTCTTTTGTTCTGATTAACTGAAGAGGCTGTAAGTTAAGTTTGGTCAGCAATGTTTTTAGATCTTCAAACGAAGGTGTTTCTGTCAGATATGGAATGATTTTGTAATCCTGTTTTGATTCTTCTACAAATGCCAGACAAGCTCTGGATTTTCCGCATCTTGGATTGTGGTATATTTCTATCATTTTATTTTTTTTAATTGTTATAAAGAGGGTTAAAGTAAAAAAATCGGTATTTTAGCAATACCAAAAATAAGATTTACTTATTAAACGGAATTCTCTAATTTTAATTTTTTACATATATGTTTTTAGAACAAGGAATTAAACCCGAAAATAAATTCTGGAAATACCTTATAGGCTCAGTTTGTATAATTGTCGCTTCCTTTATTGGTCAGATTCCCTTTTCTGTTGCTGTACTTTACAAAACATATAATTCAAAAAATTTCCCGACAGATAACGATGCCGCGCTCAAGATATTTGAACCAAACTTAACGTTGTTTCTGGTGATGATATCTTTTGTATTTGCTTTTGCAGGCATTTTTTTTGTTGTAAAACATCTTCACAATCAAACTATTTTATCTGTAACGACTTCACGCAACAAAATAGATTGGGGGCGTGTAGCCTTTTCGTTTATTTTATGGGCGATTTTTTCAATACTAAGTTTTTTGGTGCTTTATCTTAAATCGCCTGAAAATTTTGTCTGGAATTTTAAACTAATTCCGTTTTTGATTTTACTCGTTTTGGGTTCTGTATTAATACCAATACAAACCAGTACAGAAGAATACATCTTTAGAGGTTATTTGATGCAGGGATTTGCAAATTTGAGTAAAAACAGATGGTTTCCATTACTGATGACTTCCCTGATTTTTGGTTCTTTGCATGTTTTTAATCCTGAAGTTTTAAAAATGGGATATGTAATCATGATTTATTATATAGGTACAGGATTGTTTTTGGGTGTACTAACTCTTATGGATGAAGGAATGGAATTGTCATTGGGATTTCATGCGGCCAATAATCTTATTGGTGCCTTATTGGTAACCTCAGATTGGTCTGTGTTTCAGACGCATTCTATTTTTAAGGATATGTCTGAGCCTTCAGCGGGATTTGATGTCATTTTACCTATTGTTGTGGTTTACCCAATTCTACTTTTAATCTTTTCTAAAAAGTATGGCTGGAAAAACTGGAAAGAAAAATTAACGGGTAATATTGATACTGTAGAATCATAATTTTAAAAAAACGATCATGTTGGAGTTAACACATAAAAACGTTCACAATTATTTTAAAATAAACGGCTATCACTTAAATGCTGAGGATTTGTGCCGCGTGGCTTACAGCTATATTAAGGAAGGTGATACAAACGAGCAGGCGATAGGAGAGTTTTTACTGGACTGGTTTGATGATAAGGAATATATAGAAATGAGAACATCGGGTACAACAGGACTTCCAAAAAAAGTTCAATTGCAGAAACGTGCCATGATTCATTCAGCATTGTCTACCGGAGATTTTTTTGAGTTAGAACCCGGCAATAAGGCGTTGCTTTGTTTGCCTGTACAATTTATTGCAGGGAAAATGATGTTGGTAAGAAGTTTGATTCTTGGACTTGATTTAGATATTGTAGCACCAAGCACAGAACCCTTAGCCCTAAACAAAACGCAATATGATTTTGTAGCAATGGTTCCTTTACAGGTTCAAAATTCTATTGAAGCTCTTAAAAATGTCAAAAAAATAATTGTCGGGGGAGCCAAAATGGATGCTTCGCTGGAAGAAAAAGTACTGCCGCTTATAAAAACAGAGGTTTATGAAACGTACGGTATGACGGAAACCATTACACATATTGCAGCTAGAAAAGCAGGCGAAAATGTATTCACAGTTTTACCAAATGTAAAAATTGCACAGGACGACCGCGGATGTTTGGTAATCACGGTTCCTTATATTTCTGATGAACCAGTTGTAACAAATGATTTGGTAGAAATAATAAGAGAAAATCAATTTAAATTTTTAGGAAGAATCGATAATGTTATTAATAGTGGAGGCGTAAAGTTAATTCCGGAGCAAATAGAAGCAAAGCTGATTGATAAAATCAATGCACGTTTTTTTGTAACCGGAATCCCTGATTCTGTTTTGGGCGAAAAATTAATTTTAGTAGTAGAAGGGGAAAAACAAGATTTTGCTTCTGACTTTTTTGATGTTTTAGGAAAGTTTGAAAAACCAAAAGAAATTGTTTTTGTTCCTAAATTCAAAGAAAATGAAAATGGCAAACTTTTGAGAAAACCAAGTTTACAATCTTAAAATTCTAAATTCCAAACTTTTGGAATGTGACAAAAAAAATCCCAAATTCCAATTAATGTTGGATTTGGGATTTATATTTTTGAATTTAAATTGTTACACAGTTTTTCTTTCTAACAAAGCCATATAAAACCCGTCGAAGCCAGATTCTGAAGCTAGTATTTTACGGTCCTGTACAAATGTAAATTGTTTACCAATCTCTGTTTTTAAGAATTTTTCAACCTGTTCCTGGTTTTCAGATGGTAAAACAGAGCAAGTAGCATAAACTAGTTTTCCGCCCGGTTTTACAATTTTAGAATAACTTTCTAAAACTTCTGCCTGAACTTTACGGATATTGTCAATAAATTCAGGTTGTAATTTCCATTTTGCATCAGGATTTCTTTTTAAAACCCCCAAACCACTGCAAGGTGCATCAATTAAAACACGATCAGCTTTTTCATGTAATTTCTTAATGACTTTTGTCGTATCAATGATACGATATTCTATATTGAAAGCACCGTTTCTTTTTGCTCTTAATTTTAATTGCTTCAATTTGCTTTCGTACAAATCCATTGCAATCAATTGTCCTTTATTTTCCATTAAAGAGGCAATATGCAATGTTTTTCCGCCCGCTCCCGCGCAAGTATCTACAACACGCATTCCTGGTTTTACATCCAGATAACCTGCAACCAATTGTGAATTGGCGTCCTGAACTTCAAAAAGTCCTTGTTTAAAAGCATCTGTCAAAAATACATTTGCTCTTTCTTTTAAGACTAAAGCTTCTGGTTGATCTTTTAAATATTCTGTTTCGATATTTAAATCCATCAAAGTATTTCTCAGGCTTTCTTTAGAACCTTTAAGTGTGTTTGTTCTTAAGATAACTTTTGCCGGCTGGTTTTGAGCTGCAATTTCTTTAGCCCAGACTTTTTCGCCTAATTCCTTAACTCCCAATTCATCCATCCAGTCGGGAATAGATTCTTTTAGGGCTCTAACTTTAGAAAGTTCGTCAAAACGTCCTTTTATTTTTCTTTCAGGGGTTCCTTCCAGTTGTCTCCAGTCCGGAATTGGATATCCTCTTAAAACTGCCCAAACTGCAAACATTCTCCATAAATTGTCTCTGTCAAAAGGTTCTTTAACTTCGGCAATTTCTGCATATAATCTTTTCCAACGAACAATTTCGTATATCGTTTCAGCAACAAACTTCCTGTCAGAACTTCCCCAACGTTTGTCTTTTTTTAATGCTCTTGCTACCACTTTGTCTGCATATTCTCCTTCATTGAAGATAGCATTCAAAGAATCAATGGTAGTATAAACTAAATTTCTGTGTAATCTCATTTTAAATATTTGATTTGCAAAGGTACTATTAATTGATTGAAAGTTAAATTTTTAATTATGATTGTTATTTTACTTTCATTTAAAAGAAAAAACACTCAATTAAATTTTAAGAGAGTGTTTTTCTGAGTTTATTTTTGAATTGACTTTATTTTATAATTCTGGTCAGTCCAATATTTTCCGGTGCGTGAAGTACCATCGGGAATTTCTCTATTTTTACAGAACTGCTGTCTAAACCAAAAGCTCTTTCTTCAGATAAACTTAATTTTTTGATAAAGAAGTAAGAGTTCATAATAATATTCTCGTGCCATCTTAAATCATTGTCATTTGAAAGGAATTTTTCAGATAATACAAATTTAAAATCGCCAATAATATTGTTTTTGTTTAATGATTCATAACGGCTTGTAATATCAACTTCGCCATTTTTTACCATATCACGGATTACTTCCTTAAACATCAGATTGATTTTGGTAGGTTCTCTAAATCCTAAGTTAAAATCGATTCTGTAAATATCATCTTTTGCAATTTCGGTAACTTTATATTGTGTTTTATAAGGCTCAGTAAGGATATTTACGTGCACAAACCAGTAGATGTCTGCTCTTTTTGGTCTTTTTTGCAAGATCGAATACATTACTTTTTGTTCTAATTCATCTACACGCCCAGCATTGGTCATATAAACCAAATGCGTTGCATATTTTGGAATTGATAAATCCTGGCTCAACTCCATTAGTACCTTTTTATAGTCATCAATTTTGACAACTTTGGTGTAGTTTTTATTGATTTTCTTAGCAAGAAACCAAATCGTCATAACCAAAATAAGCATTATAGCAATAATAAGCGTTACATATCCGCCTTCGGCAAATTTGGTAATGTTTGCAATTAAGAAACTAAATTCTATCAACAGATAAATCGTGATAAGCGGTACCATAAAATACAGTTTGACGCGTTTCATAATTAGGTAGTAATTTAGCAATATAGTCGTCATGATCATACACAAAATGATGGCAAGGCCATAAGCATGCTCCATGTTTCCCGATTTTTTGAAATGCAATACGATGCCGACACAGCCAAAAAACAATAACCAGTTTATTGATGGAATATATAATTGCCCTTTTACTTCTGTAGGGTATTTGATTTTTACTTTTGGCCAGAAATTCAAACGCATCGCTTCATTTATCAATGTAAACGAACCACTAATTAAAGCCTGCGAAGCAATTACTGCTGCCAGCGTAGCTACTACAATACCGAAAGGAAGAAACCAGTGCGGCATAATTAAATAGAAAGGATTGTCTCCACCTAGCTCTTGCAGGGTGTTTCCTTCATGAGTGATTAAATAAGCAGCTTGTCCAAAATAGTTTAAGACTAAAGCTGTTTTTACAAAAATCCAGCTTATTCTTATATTTTTTCTTCCACAATGCCCCATATCAGAGTATAAGGCTTCGGCTCCCGTTGTACATAAAAAGACAAAACCAAGAACAAAGAATCCATCTGGGTGAATCGATAATAAATGATAGGCATAATATGGATTTATGGCTTTTATTACTTCAGGATGATTTATAATCTGCACTACTCCAAGTGTTCCTAACATTGTGAACCAAATCAGCATCATCGGGGCAAAAAATTTCCCAACGAGTTTGGTACCAAATTGTTGAATTGTGAATAGAATAAATAGAATTCCAATAACAATGTATACGATTGTATTTGTTTCCATCGTCGGATAAAATGCCCGGATACCTTCTACAGCAGATGAAATTGAGATAGGCGGAGTAATGATACCATCGGCAAGAAGTGCACTACCTCCGATAATGGCGGGCACGATGAGCCACTGTATTTTCGTTTTTTTGACTAAAGCATATAAAGCAAAAATTCCTCCCTCGCCGTGATTATCAGCACTCAAGGTGATAAGGACATATTTGATTGTAGTTTGTAATGTCAAGGTCCAAAAAACACAGGAAATACCCCCCAGGACAATATCTGCATTAATAGTGTGATCTCCAAGAATGGCTTTCATTACATATAATGGAGAAGTACCAATGTCTCCATATATAATTCCTAATGTGATTAATAACCCCCCAATAGACAACTTACTATGTAAGTTTTTGTGCGATGCGCTCATATGTGTTTTTATAAAAAGACGGTTGCAAATTTACTGTTTTAAAACAAATTAGAAGCAATTATAATCAAAAAGATAAAAAAAAGCACAATCCCCAAATTGTGCTTTTAGTTTTAATAAAAAATTGAAATCTAGTTAACCTCTTCGTCCGCCACCTCTGGATGGTGAACTACTTTCTCTTTGAGGCTGACTGCCTCTTGATTCTTGCTGGCTTGCTCTTGGAGCTTCTGATCTCTGAGGGGCTTCTGATCTCTGAGAAGCTTGCGGTCTTGAACTGCTTGCTCTGCTTTCTGAATTGCCTCTGTTTTCTGAGTAGCTTCTCGGAGCTTCTGTTCTTTGAGCCGGAGCAGTTCTGTTTGAGCTTGCTCTGTTGTCTGAATATCCTCTTGATGGTTCTGCCTGTTGATTTGAAGAACCTCTGTTTGAATATGTTCTGTTCTCGATATTTCCTCTTGAATTATTAGAATTATTATCTCCGGCAGTTCTTCTTGCTTCTGCTCTTTGTGTATTATCAACTCTTACAGGATTGTTTACAGTTGCTGTATTGTCTCTGCCCGAATTTACACGGTTTGAATTGTAACTTCTGTCTGAAGCTGATCTGTTAGCCGTTGAGTTTCTATTCTCATTTGAAGAAATTCTTCCTGAATTTGATCTGTTAGTATTGTAGGCGTTATAATTTCTGCTGTTTTCTCTGCTTGCAACACGTCTTTGGTCTAATTCATATCTGTTGCTTGTATTAGAATGTCTTTGTGCAAAACTATAGTTAGGACGTCTTGTTTCGTAACCATATGTACGTCTTGATTGATAGAGAGCAGGCGCTCTGTAACTTCTTCTTGTATTTACATAGTTGTAGTGGTTGTTTACATTGATGCAAACATTAATGTTGTTTCTGTATCTGTAAACAGGGTAAGGTCTCCAGGCTGTATAATATGATGGATAGTATCCCCAATACCAGGTAGAATAATAAGGTCTGTAGTTTGTTACCCAAAAAGAGGTATAAATTACCGGAGTCACATTATAAACAGGCTCGTAAATATAATTATCGCCATATAAATAGCTATTACCTACAACCTGAACTACAACTTTGTTGCTGTTATCTCTTTCAATATCAATTGTTGCAATATCCTGATAAACATCACGATCAAGGACAGACTGGATGATTACAACGTGAGTTCTGTCTTCTACAGATTCGATTACACGTAAATAATCAACTTCACCATCATCATTTAAGTCAAGATTTGATATTTGGTATTTTGGGTCATTCAGTCTTCTTTCAAAATCCTGAAGATTGGCAGATTCCCCAAACATAGAAGCAACTGCTCTAAGATCCAGGTTGTCACTTATATCTGAGTTTTTTGCGTAAACAGTAGTTTGACTTTGTGCAGCACAAGAACCAAAAACTAATGCAACAAGCGCTATTAAAAGTAGTTTCGTTTTCATGATTAAATCATTGTTAAGATTATATTCTAAGATATCCAATTACTGTGCCAGAATTTAGTTTTATTATTTGTGTTTTGTAAAGTGTTTATTTGTAGTTGTTTAATTTGTGTTTAATGAATTTTAATAATGTTTATACAATAAATAGCCTCTTTACTTTTTATTTCTTAAAAAAAGCAAAACTTATTTGAGATATTATAAATAATTGTATTTTAGCATTAACCAAAACCTAATTATATGAAAAAAGTGATACTATTATGTGGTGCTTTTATTTTTTTTGTGTCTTTTACGGCGTTTAACAACACAACTAAAAAAATAGTTAGTGGTGGTTTTACATCAATAAAGATAGATACCTTATTTCAGGATAAAATTAGTATAAGAGCAATTTTAATCGATAAGAATAAAGTTTGGTATGGAGGAGATAATTCCCGTTTTGGATATTTTGACTTAGAAAAAAAGGAAAAATTTGAAGAGCATATTTATCGTGATACCTTAAAATTAGAGTTCAGGAGTATTGCTCAAACGTCAAAAGATATTTTTTTATTGAGTGTAGGAAATCCTGCATTGCTCTATTCTGTTTCTAAAAAAGATCACAAATTTAAACTGGTTTACAAAGAAGTGAACTCAAAAGTTTTTTACGATAGCATGCAGTTCTGGAACGATAAAGAAGGAATCGCAATTGGTGACCCTACAGAAGATACTTTCTCGATGATTATTACCCGTGACGGAGGTGAAACATGGACAAAGATGCTTTCGGATAAACTGCCTACCAATGCTGTTGGTGAGGCTGCCTTTGCTGCCAGTAATACCAATATAGTAATAAACGGAAACGATACATGGCTGGTATCAGGAGGAAAAAAAGCACGTGTTTTTTATTCACCTGATAAAGCAAAAACATGGAAAGTTGTAGAAACACCTATCGTTCAGGGAAAACCAATGACTGGTATTTTTACGGCTGATTTTTACGACTCTAAACACGGATTTATTGCCGGTGGTGACTATGAAAACACGCATAAAAAATCAGACAATAAAGCTTTTACAACAGATGGTGGTAAAACATGGCAATTAATCGGTCAGAACCTTGGTTTTGGTTATGCATCATGTGTGCAATATGTGCCTGGAGGAAATGGAAGAGAAATTATTTGTGTAGGTTCAGAAGGGATACAATATTCTCAGAATGGCGGAGAAAACTGGATGCAGCTGTCAACAGATACAAAACTTTTTACGCTTCGTTTTGTGAACAAAAATACCGCAATTGCTGCAGGACATAATAAAATAGTCCGACTTAATTTTAAATAAAATAATAAGAACCCTAAATAATAAAGTAAGTATTATTATATAGGGTTCTTATCGCTGTTGTTTCTTTTATTAGCTCTTACCGGCCTTTTCTCTGTATTGTTTCAGCAATTTTCGATTAAAATCATCTTCTGATTTTTTTAGCTTCAGTATTTTTTTAGAGGAAAGAACCTTTTTTAGGCTGGCCATATATTTTTCCCGCAAAAGATATAATTCCTTATCAGTGCTCTCTATTTGAGAAAGGAGCGTACAAGCTTCTTTTTCTGAAAGCGAATTGATATTATCATCATCAAGTTTGCGTAAATAAGTTTTCATTTTTTCATGACGCAATTCAAATTGCTTATCATCATAAGCATTATAAATTGGCCAGAATTTCTCTGCTTCCGTAGAAGTCAATTCCAGTTCAGTAGTCAAAAATGAAACCTTAAAAGCTTTGATTTTTTCACGTTTCTCGTCAGTTTTGTCATTTTGCGCATAGAATGAAAAACTAATAAAAAATAAAAGTACCGGAAATATATTTTTGATTTTCATGTTGTACGTTTTTATTTATTCTGAAATTAAACTTTCAATATTTGGATTAGAAGAAAGAATGTCTTCGAGTGTTTCCTTTTCTAAGGCCACATTATTATTAAGAGATTCAATATCCTTTGTATCAAGCTGGTTAATCAAATCATACTGATTAAGATTAGATTGATAAGCCAGGTACGTTTCTAAAGTGTTAGCATCAAGATCTTTTGATGTATTGTTGTAATTATTTACAACAGGAATCATTAAAGCAATAAAAACTACTGCAGCAGCCAGCATTGCCAATACCTTTTTACGTTTATAAATTGGTATAACTTTTACCTCTCCTTCATTGATCTGATTTAAAACTTTTGCCGAAAAATCATTAAAATAATTTTCCGGGGTTTTAAAACCGGTTGTTATCTTCGACTCGTTTTCTAATTTAAATTCTTTCATGTGTATAAGATATGTTTTATAACAAAAGGTTTAATTTGATGTAACATATAATTCGATTTTTTTTACTGCATGGTGATAAGACGCTTTTAGGGCACCAACTGAAGTTCCCAGAATTTCTGCGATTTCTTCATATTTTAATTCCTCAAAATATTTCATCTTAAATACCAATTGCTGTTTTTCAGGCAATGTCACTATTGCTTTTTGAAGCTTTATCTGAATCTCGTCTCCATCAAAATATACATCTGCTTTTAGATTATCGATGGTTTTATTCTGTAAAGCTTCTGATGTAATCCCGCTTAGTTTAGCTTTTTGATTAAGGAAAGTAAGCGCTTCGTTGGTTGCAATACGATACATCCAGGAAAAGAGTTTGCTTTCTCCTTTGAAATTTTTTAAATATTGAAAAATTTTCACAAAAGTGTTCTGCAAAACATCATCTGCGTCATCATGATTCAAAACAATATTTCGAATATGCGAATATAATGGCCTTTGATAATCGGACAAGAGTTTTTGAAACGCTGTATTTTGCGTTTTAGGATTTAATAATTGTGCTATAAATTCCTTCTCGTCTGTCAAGCTTTATGATTTATATCTTGTTAGAATGAATTTAGAACAAAAGGTTTAATATGCCTTCGTTATTTTTTTAGAACTCAGATTCTTCTTCTGCAGGTTTTGTTGTTTCAGGTTTTGTTGTTTCAGGTTTTGTTGCTGCCGGCTTGGTTGTTGCAGGCTTGGTTGTTGCAGGCTTGGTTACAGCTGGTTTTGCAACTGTTGGTTTGGCTGTTGTTGTAGCTGCCGGCTGTGTTGTTTGTGGTGTTTCACCTTCTGCCGGTTGTTGGTTATATGCCGGTGCTGTTACCGGAGGAGCAACAACTTCATTAGATTTTACCGGAAAATAAATCTCAGTCATTAGCTTTGACGGACTTTTGACATCTAGCTTGCTAAGAACCAGAATTTCAAGATGTGACCAAGCCAGTTCAGGAATAATTTTTCCGTTGTTAATAAAAGCTTTGGTTTTTGTAATGGCTTCGTTGGTATGTGAATAATCGCCTGTAAGAGTTGTTTTTACAGCCTCAAAACCATTTAATTTTCCGGCAAGTATATCACTTCCGGCACTTATCGAAATTTCCTTATTGATAGGTAAACAAATTGATATTTTGGCTAAGCCGTTTGTAGTGTCGTACGTATGGTATATTATAAAAGGTTTTCCGTTGGCATGAAGGCCATTTGCTTTACTAAAACTTATAAGTTTCGGAATTACAACACGGGCATTTTTATTTACCTTTTGAATTTCACTTGTAAAGGTCTGTTTGATATAAGGCGTTTCGGTCTTTTTTACAACACCGTTCACTTTAATAGTATACGTTTTGGTCTCGTAATCTAGATTTTTATCAATATTTACAAGGCTTTTTTCGTATACAGTTCCAATTACATTATCAGAACCGCCATTTAATGCGGTGTATATTTTAAACAAAAAACTCATAGTTCCTTTAGCTTTCCAGGTAACTTTAGTTTTTCCGGCCAAAGTATCCTTAAACGTCCAGTTTACATCAGCCTCGGTTCCGTTATAATTTATTTTTTGATGAATGTTTTCACCATCTTTTGCATTTACGGTAATAGTGTTTCCAGTTCCTTCTGTACCTTCCCATGAAAAAGAAGCCCCGTTTCCAATTGTTTTATTTGAAAATGACATTACAATCGTAGGATCTTCAGCAACCCATGATTCAAAATCTTCAGAATTTCTTAAATCATTTACATAGTTATAAACTGTGCTTTTTGGCGAATTAATGACTTTGCTTCTTTCAATAGAGAAATCCCCTTTTTGAGTAGCAACAAAAACAGTAAGAGCAACTAAGCTGAGTAACGATAAAAGAAACAGATATTTTAAAATCTTCATTGGGTAGGTTGTTTGGTGTTGTAAAGTTATAAATTTATTACTTGTCTTGTAAACAGCATAAACTAAAACAATACAGTTTAATTATATATTTTTATCTAAAGATTTGTTTTGGGTTTTTAAATATAAGAAAAAAAACTATAATTATCTTTTTAAAAATATTTTGATGACAAACAAGATTACAATAAAGAGAAGAAAAGCAATTAATACTTTGTAATTTCCTTTATAAAATATTTTGTGCAATGACAAATCTTTTCGGTAAGCAAATACCATTACGATTACAAAAGCCACAAAAAAGCAGACTGCGAATATTAATTGTCCCTGACTAAACATAGTTGATAATTATTTTTGACAAATTTAGAGAATTGTATACGAATAGTTGCTAATTTGGTATTCCAATTAATTAAATAAAATCATGAAAAAACAAATAGACGCAGTAAAAGAATTTCATACTGCTTTTAATATAGGACACAGCGAAACTCCACTTGCAGATGTTGGAGAAACCAAAAAGTATCTTCGTTATAATTTAATGAAAGAAGAAAACGAAGAATATCTCGATGCAGTTCAGAAAAATGATTTGGTTGAAATTGCTGATGCACTTGGAGATATGATGTATATTTTGTGCGGAACTATTATTGAACATGGCCTGCAGGATAAAATGGAAGCCATTTTTGACGAGATTCAGCGTAGTAATATGAGTAAGTTGGGTGATGATGGAAAACCAATCTATAGAGAAGACGGGAAGGTAATGAAAGGGCCTAATTATTTTAAGCCTGATTTTTCAAAATTATTATAGCCTTATTTCATTGATATAAAAAAGAAGCCCGACGTAATCAAAACGTCGGGCTTTTGTTTATTTTTAAAAACTCCGGATTATTGAACTTTCACTGTCCATCCGTATGTATCTTCAGTAAGTTTGTTTTGAAGATTTGTTAGTTTTTCTTTTAAGAAAGACGCATATGAATTTTCGATCGGTGCCATCTCATAATATTCATCTTTATAAGAGAATCCTTTGATAACACTGATTACAGCAGCAGTTCCGGCTCCAAAAATTTCTTTTAAAGATCCGTTTTTAGCAGCATCTACCAATTCTGAAACAATTACCGGACGAACTTCTATATTAAGTCCCTCTTTTTCTGCCATTGCAATCAAACTTTTTCTGGTAATACCGTCTAAGATCCTTTCGCTTGTTGGAGCAGTCAATAATGTATCGTTAATTCTAAAGAAAACGTTCATTGTTCCCGCTTCTTCTAATTTTGTATGAGTTGCATCATCAGTCCAGATAACCTGTTGAAAACCTTCTTTGTTTGCCAGGTTAGTTGGGTAAAACTGTGCAGCATAATTACCGGCAGCTTTTGCAGCTCCGATTCCACCATTTGCAGCTCTACTGTAATGTTCTGCAATTATTACTTTTACTTCGCCACCATAATATGACTTTGCTGGAGAAAGTAAAATCATGAATTTATATTCGTCAGAAGGATTTGCAATAACTCCAGGTCCGGTAGCAATCATAAAAGGACGGATATACATACTTGCTCCGTTTCCTCTTTGAATCCATTCCTGATCAATTTTTAATAATTCATTCAATCCATCCATAAAAATATCTTCCGGAACTTCTGGCATTGCCATACGCACCGCAGAATTATTAAAACGTTTGTAATTTTCATCGGGTCTGAACAACCAAACATCATTATTTTCATCTTTATAAGCTTTCATTCCCTCAAAAATAGCTTGCCCGTAATGAAAGACTTTAGAAGAAGGATCCATTAAAATTGGAGCATATGGCTTAATGACAGGGTTTTGCCACTGACCGTCTTTAAAATCACATTCAAATAAATGGTCTGTAAAAACAGAACCAAAGCTTAAGTTTTCAAAGTCAACTGCGCTTATTTTAGACGAAGTAGCTTTTCTGATTTCAATTTTGCTTGTTTGAGCTGTACTCATAATAGTGTAAAGTTTTTATGTAATTTTCATTGCAATAGCATACTAAAGTAATGATTTGGTATAATAGATTTTATTGAATGCAAAATTAAGGAAAAATATATAATTTGCTTACTAAAAATGCATTAATTAGCTTGTTTAACTGAGATTTATTTATCTTATAATAAACTCAAAAAAATGGTACGGTTTTATAAAGAATTTATGAAAAAAGGATGGTTTTTTCAGGCTTTACGCATTTGTTTTGACTAAATTTGGCTCGTAAAACAGCTTGAAAACCAACAGAATCGTATTATAAATTCTTCAAAAAGTGAAAAGAGAAATAATTAAAACGCTAGACGGCTCAACAACAATACATTTGAGCGAATGGAATGAAAGTTATCATTCTAAGCACGGCGCAATACAGGAAGCAAAACACGTATTTATTAAAAACGGACTTGCTTTATTTGATGCTAATCCGGTTAGTATTCTTGAGATTGGTTTCGGTACCGGACTCAATGCTTTTATTACTTTTCTGGAATCGCAAAATAAAAAGCAAAAAATTAATTATACCGGAGTAGAGGCATATCCTGTCAGTGCAGAGGAAGTGCTTGCAATGAACTACGTTGAAGAACTTGAAGCATTGGAATTTCATAACATTTTTGAAAAAATGCATAAATCGGAATGGGACAAGGAAATCGAAATTTGCGATCTGTTCTCGTTAACCAAAAGGAAACAATTTTTTGATGAAATCAATGATTTTGAAATTTTTGATTTGATTTACTTTGATGCCTTCGGATACAGGGTACAGCCTGAACTGTGGAGCACAGAAATTTTTCAGAAAATGTACAATAGTTTAAAACCAAATGGAGTTTTAGTAACTTATGCCGCCAGAGGAGTTGTTAAAAGAAGTATGGTTTCTGTTGGATTTACAGTAGAAAAATTGGCAGGACCTCCGGGAAAACGAGAAATGTTTCGAGCCTTTAAGAAGGTTTAAATGAGTTGTTTAGAATGATTATAAATTGATTTATTTGTTTTAAGAAAACGTATTCGTAGCTAAAATTTTTAAAAAAATAAGTTAAAATTAATGTTTATGTAGTGGATTTGTTTAAATTTGCTGCAAGTTTAGAAATATAGATAACCCCCAAAAATCTTATTTTATTATGTCAAAAATGATGTTTGATTACACGAAATCAATACTTGAGAGAGTTAGTTTCGACCCGGTACTTTTCTGTAAAGAGTTAGAGAAAGCTATCAAAACCCTGTTACCATACGAAATGGAGCAATTGCAAGAATGGTTATTGAATTTCATTATTGAGAAACCAGAATTAGAACAAAGTTTACTGCTAATTAAAGTATAATAAAAAAGGAGCCAATTTGGCTCCTTTTTTATTTCTATTTCTTTTGCAGCGGACTAATGATTTGAACATTCTGAAAAACAATTGCCCCTTTTACAACTCCGGCAATGGTAGAACGAATGGCGTCAATGATTTGCATTTTTAATTCGCTTTTAGGGTAAATTAAACTTACCTCGCGAGCGGGTTTTGGTTCCTTAAAGTTTCGTAGTTTCAGTTTATCGGACTCTTTTAAATCTAAGGTGTGCAAGTACGGAAGTAATGTTGTACCAAGGCCTTCGTCTGCCAATTTTATAAGAGTTTCAAAACTTCCGCTCTGAATCTGAAAATTATTCTGATCAATGTCAGAGCCGTTTTTGCAAAGATTTAAAATCCCATCCCTGAAACAATGCCCATCCTGCAAAAGTAAAATTTCATTCAGATTTAAATCAGAAACTTCAATTTCATCTTTTTGAAAACTTGCATGATGTTCCGGTATATAGGCAACGAAAGGTTCAAAATATAAAACGATTTCTTTAATTTTTTCATCTTCCAGAGGTGTAGCGGCAATTGCAGCATCGAGATGACCATTTTTTAATTTGGTAATAATTTCATCTGTATTAAGCTCTTCAATAAGCAGTTTTACTTTCGGATATTTTTTGATGAAATTATTTAAGAACATTGGCAAAAGGGTAGGCATAATAGTCGGAATAATTCCTAAACGAAATTCTCCGCCAATAAAACCTTTTTGCTGTTCTACAATATCTTTTATCCGGTCTGCTTCGTTAACAATGTTTTTGGCCTGATTTACAATTTTCTGGCCTATATCTGTAAGCTGTATTGGTTTTTTGCTTCTGTCAAAAATTAAAATGCTTAGTTCTTCTTCAATTTTTTGAATCTGCATACTTAATGTAGGCTGAGTAACAAAACATTTTTCGGCAGCAAGTGTAAAATTTTTGTGTTCTGCAACAGCCAACACATATTGTAATTGAGTTATCGTCATTTTGATAGTATTTTGTGATGCAAAAATAAGAAAATATAATTTTTAATTATATAAAAAAATAAGAAGTAGCTTTAAATTTGTAGTAAATTAGTTGTAAAAATCAATATTATGAAAACAAATATTTTAGGATTACCTGTAAAAGAATCAGAATTATTAGTAAAAGAATTAAATGTATTATTATCCAACTTTCAGGTATATTATCAAAACTTAAGAGGAATTCACTGGAATATTCGCGGAAAACGCTTCTTTGATCTGCACGTAAAATTTGAGGAATTATACACCGATTCACAGCTAAAAATTGATATGATAGCTGAAAGAGTTTTAACAATTGGCGGAACTCCTTTACATACATTTGAAGATTATATAAAAAATAATAAATTGGCTATAGGAAAAAATATTTCAAACGATGAAAAAGCGGTTCAGTTAATTGTTCATTCACTATCTGACCTGCTAAAAATCGAAAGAGAAATTTTAAATAAATCCGGCGAAATTAATGATGAAGGAACAAATTCTATGATGAGTGACTTCATTGCAGAGCAGGAAAAAACAATCTGGATGATGAACGCATGGTTAGAAGAAACTTTGTAAATAATTGTTAGTGAATTGTTTAAAAGCAGAATAGTACACCAGTATTATTCTGCTTTTTTTATTATGTTAAATTTCTATAAAATTTTCTCTCAGTTTCTTTGATTTTATTTCTTTAACACTATTTTTGCCTCAATGAAAGTATTAGCCCGCATATTATTATTCATATTTATTGTTTTTTTATCGACCCCGACAATCGTTCAGGCGATAAAGAAATGTAACAGTGCGACTATGTCTATCAGTCTTTCTGAAGAAGAAGTACATAAAGAACTTAAATCGATTGTACACCCGGTAATTTTAGAACACGAAGTTTTAATGCCGGTTTATATTCAGAAAAAAACAATCATATCAGAAAATATTGTAAAACTTGACAATATTTCTCCGAGCATATTTGCTCCACCTCCCAATTTGGTATAATACTTCCGATTATTTTAAACCGACTGCATTTTATGAAATGCAGGAGATCTTTGATGTTTCAATTTTTAGTATTGTATTATGACAAAAAAAATTAATCTTTTTGCCAACCTTAAATCTGACTTTGCTTCAGGTTTAGTGGTTTTTTTGGTGGCTCTTCCATTGTGTTTAGGTATTGCAATGGCTTCTGGGGCGCCGTTATTTTCTGGAATTATTGCAGGAGTTATTGGGGGTATCGTAGTGGGGTACTTAAGTCAGTCACATATTAGTGTATCTGGTCCTGCAGCTGGTTTGACAGCAATTGTATTAACTGCTATTACCGATTTTGGAGCTTTTGATGTGTTTTTACTGTCTGTTTTTATCGCTGGATTAATTCAGCTGGCATTAGGGTTCTTAAAAGCCGGAAGTATTTCAAATTATTTCCCAACCAATGTTATCGAAGGAATGCTTGCAGGTATAGGGATCATCATTATTTTAAAACAATTGCCACATGCTTTTGGTTATGATGCTGATTTTGAAGGAGACCAGGCTTTTATTCAAAATGACGGAAGCAATTCGTTTTCGTTTTTATTTGATGTTATTAATCATATCAATTTAGGAGCAGTTGTAATTTCTGTTGTTTCCTTAGTGATATTAATTTCATGGGATAAAGTTTCTTTCCTAAAAAAATTAAAATTAGTTCCGGGAGCACTTATTGCAGTTATTTTGGGTGTAGTTTTAAACGAAATATTTATTTCAACAGGAAGTCCATTAGCTATTGCCAAAGAGCATTTGGTTTCTTTACCGGTTCCAAAATCTTTTGACGAATTCAAATCAATTATTATTACACCGGATTTTACCGCTGTAACAAATCCAAAAGTATGGGTTGTGGCTGTTACAATTGCTATTGTAGCTTCTATTGAGACTTTGTTATGTATTGAAGCTTCTGACAGAATGGATGCCCAAAAGCGTTATACAGATACTAATGTTGAATTAAGAGCACAAGGAGTTGGAAACATGTTGAGTTCATTATTAGGAGGTTTGCCAATGACTTCTGTAGTAGTAAGATCATCTGCAAATAATAATGCAGGTGCAAAATCCAAAATGTCGGCCATTATCCATGGAGTGCTTTTATTAATCAGCGTTTTGAGTATTCCGGCAATTTTAAATAAAATTCCGTTGGCAACTTTGGCGACTGTTTTAATTTTGGTAGGATACAAATTAGCAAAACCAGCAACTTTCATGCATTTTTGGCACAAAGGAAAATATCAATTCGTTCCTTTTATCGCCACTTTAGTATTTGTGGTTGCAACAGATTTATTAAAAGGAGTAGCATTAGGAATTATTATCAGTATCATTTTTGTATTGAGAGGTAATTTAAAAAGAGCTTATATTTTCAAAAAAGAAGAATACGAAGATGGAGATGTTATACATATCGATTTAGCTCAGGAAGTTTCATTTCTGAATAAAGCAGCCATCAAACAAACTTTGAAAGATATTCCTGAAAACTCTAAAGTAATTATCAATGCACATGATACAGAGTATATTGCGCATGATGTTTTAGATTTGATTCGTGAGTTTAAAGAAACTCGTGCTATTGATGAAAATATTAAAGTAAAACTAAAAGGCTTTAAAAAAGCATACGAGTTAGAGAATACTCCTGACAAAGATAATCACGTTTCTATCGAGCATTATTATGATGTTGCGAAGAGAGCATTAGTAAAAAAAGAAGCAACAAAAGATAAATTTTAAACAAATTATATAAATAAAGGTATTGATCGGGTTTGAGAGATATCAAAATTTAAATAACTTTACATTAAAGTCTTTTTGATATGCTTAGGCATTGACAATATAAAAAATCAAAAAAAAATGAAAGAGTTTTATAAGCAAATACTGGAGAACAATAAAAAATGGGTTGAAGATTCGTTAGCAAAAGACCCAAATTATTTTGCTGATTTAGCAAAAGGACAATCTCCGCCATTATTATGGATTGGATGTTCTGACAGCCGTGTTCCTGCAAACGAAATTATCGGTGCAAAACCGGGAGAGGTTTTTGTACACAGAAATATTGCGAACATGGTAGTTCACTCTGATATGAACATGCTAAGCGTTCTGGATTATGCAGTAAATGTTTTGAAAGTTAAACACGTTATTGTTTGCGGACACTACGGTTGTGGTGGTGTAAAGGCTGCAATGGGTAATATGTCTGTTGGAATTATCGACAACTGGATCCGTCACATTAAAGATGAATATCGTTTGCATGATAAATATCTAAATTCAATCGAGGATGAAACAGAACGTTTTAATGCTTTTGTTGAAATCAATGCAAAAGAGCAAGTTTATAACTTAGCAAAAACTTCTATCGTACAGGCTGCCTGGAAAAATGGTCAGGACTTAATGCTTCATGGATGGGTTTACGGTTTAAATTCTGGTTTTGTAACCGATTTAAATGTAACCATTGCATCTAATGATGAGCTTGATGATGTTTATCAGCTGAGTAATTTATAAAAATAAAAAATCGCCTTTTAAGGCGATTTTTTTTTATTCGTTTTCATCCAGGTTTTCATTAAAAGCCGAAGGCAAGAGAGTTGGGATAAACTTAATCAAAATCGGGAGTAATAAACTTCCGCCTGGTAATAAAAATATAGTTAGTGACGGAATCGTTTTGCAAATATCCAAAAGCTGTTTTTTTACTTTCTTCTTTTCCTTTGCATCAAGGTCTCTCGTGGTAGAATAGGCGAGAAGAACCACCAATTCCTTACTTTGCATAATTTCCTTTACCAATCTGTTTTTATTTCTGATAATCAGTTTAACGACGGTATGCGTCATCTGATCATAAAAATGCTTCACAGGATTTGAATAATTGAAATATGGAATTTTCTTTTTGTGAGTCGTTATAAACGCATGTGTAGTATCAATACTTTGCGTTACAAAATAATCTGATACTCCCATCATAGAACCCAACGAATACAAGAAATAAGCCTCTTCATTTTCTACAACACCATCACTCCATAATGCCATTCCGGCCATATCGATTAAATAATACTGCTCCAGTTTATCGTTAAAATAATCAAGCTGTAAGGTTTCCAGAGTATCTACAGTAACTTTTGAAAATTTAGAATACCTGATGGAAGCTTCAAAAAGTTTGATTAGTAAATCATCATGCTGTGATTTTACCGTTTTCGTTTTTAAAGCCAGACCTACAATACCAAGAACAGTTTCTTCAATTCGTTTAAGGTATTTTTCAGGAATTGCACCTTTCTCCAGATATTGTCTAAAAGCTAATACATCAATAAACAATAAAGCATTGGTAACCAAATGTGAAAAGTTTTTACTAATAATACTGTCATTAGTCTGAACTCTCTGGTCAATTATATTTTCCAGTTCAAAAGAAGGAGTGTCTTTTGGAAGTAAAATTTTAAGCAAACTAAATCCTTCCGGATTCATTGCTTTGTAAAATTTAAGGACCTCAGTAATAAAATTATTCGGTTCCGAACTTCTTTTTTCCAAACAAAAAACACCGTATAAAGTATTTAATAAAGCGACTTTAGAAATTTCGGTTTTAAACCAGCCTTTTATTGGAATTGGAACCTGAGAATCAATAGCAATGATATGACCATAGATAAATCCTGTTTCTCTTACCTTATAGTAAAAAGAATCTTTGTTTTCAAAAGGGATTGCTTCCGAAAACTTTTGTTCACTAAAAAATTTATCTATCCAGCCAGATGCCGATGCGTTAATCATTAACTTTAGTTTGAGGGTACAAAGCTATATCTTTTTCTTGTGTTAGATTGATTTTTTAAATGAAATAACCACTAGATTTGTGAAAAATAGTGGTTATTGTTTTTTTACTTGATAATACCTGCACAGGCAACCCTTCCGCCTGCATTTCCGGTAGGCTGAGTAGTAAAATCATCCGTTCCCTGATGTACGATTAAACCTTTGCCAAGAATATTTTTTGTTTCATCTTCACAGCCAATGCACCATTCGTCGGTAGTTAAAGTAATTGTTCCGTTACCTTTATCATCAGCAGTAAAGTTCCCTATATCACCTTTGTGGTATTCTCCAACTCCCCATTTACCATGTTTTTTAAAGGTAGGATTCCAGTGTCCGCCAGCAGAACTTCCGTCTGCAGCACTACAATCCGATTTTTCGTGAATGTGAATTGCGTGAACTCCGGGTTGTAAACCGGCTACTTTTGCAACAAAAGTTACCTTGCCGTTTTTCTCCGTAAAAGTGGCAGTTCCTGTAACGTTACTGTTGCTTTTTGGTTCTAGTGCAACGGTCAAAGTTTTAGCGTCATTTGATTTTGTACTTGTCTTACAGCCAATAATTAAGGCTGTAATTATGGCGAAAGAAGCGATGATTTTTTTCATTTTATAGGCTATTAAATAAGTTTATAAGTAAATTTAGCATAAAATGTCTGGAATGTTTACATTCAAAAGTTAAAAAAACCTCAAAATTAATTATGAAAAAACAGCGCTTGATGATTAAAAAATGCAGAAAATATTACGTAAATTAGTATAGATTTTTAAAATAACTTCCCATAATCGAAAAGTTTTTAACCTTATAATCTTTACTTTATGAAAATGAAATTATCGATTTTAACAGTGCTGTTTTCTTTTTTTAGTATTCAGGGTTATGCTCAGGAAAAAACAAAAAAGGAATTAAAAGCAGAAAGAGAACTTAAGGAACAAAAAGAAACTGAAGCACTTATAGATTCAAAAAGCTTCGTTTTTTATGCCGAAAAGCTAATGCCTCAAACAGGCAGGATGATTATTTTAGATTATAATACTTATTTTTTCAAATTAAATCAGGATAATGTCACTTGTGATTTACCCTTTTTCGGGCGTGGGTTTAATGTAGGTTACGGATCTGACGGCGGAATAAAGTTTGAAGGCAAACCTAAAAATTTAAAGATCGAAAAAACTAAAAAATATTATTCGGTAAAAATGACTGTAAAAGGCAAAGACGATGTATATGATATTTTTTTTAAAATATTTTTTAATAAGCAAACAACACTTTCCATCAATAGTAATAACAGGTCTTTTATTTCTTATGACGGAAATGTAAGAGCTATTAAAGAAGATGAAAAGAAATAATTAATTATTGTTTTAGCTATTTTGTTTCCAGCCAATTTCGGTTTATAGTCATCTTTTTAGGAAGATGTAGATGTTGTCCAGAGTATTTATAGTAAATCCGATTAGAAATAAAAAACGGCAGCTATTAGAATTTAATAACTGCCGTTTTTATTTTTTCAACTATTATTTTGCCGTCTTAACTTCATAAATAGCATCAACCATTCCGTCTTTTGGACTATCCAGAGTAAGTTCCCAAAACATGATGCCTCCTAATTTTTTAGACTTCACATATTCAGTTTTTGCTTTAATAGATTTAAGATCATCAGATGTTGCAAAGGTTTTTGTTCCGACATTGTACCAATAAGGAGCTTGTGCTTTTTCATCATAAAAATATTTCCAACCGTTTGCTTCTGTATAAGTTGAAGCAAAATTTTTGAAATTAACACCTTCAATATGTTCACCGGCCTGATAAAGACCATTGTTTACATTCTCAACATTTTTCCAGGTTCTGGAATAAAATGCTCCGCCAATCACTAATTTTTCAGCAGGAACTCCTTGATTTAATAAATAAGTAACCGCCCTGTCAGTTGATTCTTCATTTGGGTTTGTGCTGTATAAAGGCGTGTGGTGCCCGGTAACTTTAGAATATCCATTTACTAAATCATAGCTCATAATGTTAATACGATTTACTAATGGTGTCACAGCTTTCCAATCGATAGATTCGTCCAGATATTTTTGAAAACCTCCGGCAGCAAAACTCAATTCATATTTTTTGCCCAATGTTGAGCGTAATATTTTAATTAGCTCGGTAAAATTTGGTTTGTCAGAAGGTTGAAACAAATGCCCTGGAAGTCCTTCTATTGCCGGATATTCCCAATCCAGATCTAAACCATCTACCTTAAAATAATTGCTTACTTCTTTTACAGATTTTGCAAATATCAATCGTCCTTCAGCTGTAGAAAATGCACTAGAACAAGGTTCACAGCCACCCCAGCCACCAAGTGATAAAATAATTTTCAATTGTGGATTTTTAGCTTTTAATGATACCAGGTGTTTTATCGTGATTGAATCTTTTGACGAATCAACACTTAGCTTTCCGTCTTTTAAATGACAGAAACTAAAAATGATTTGGTTCAGTTTGCTTACTTCATATTCATCAATTAATTTCGAATCGCCTGTGTAATAAGCAATAATATCCATTTTTTTATTTTTCTGCGCAAATGTATTGGTTATGCTTATGCACATAAAAAGTAAAGCAATTAGGGTAGTTTGTTTCATTTTATGTTTTTTTGAGTTTTTAGAAGGTTAAATATATGCAATACATTTAATATTTGACTAATCTGCACTACACCTAAAGCTAATTTTAACGAATAATTTGCAAATTATTGCAAAAATATTGCGCATTGTAAGTAATCTCTTTCGGGTTTGAATCACAAAAAATAAACCCGCACAGTTTCGGACTTGTGCGGGTTTAAACAAATTAAAAGCTAAAAACTATTTTTGAATTAGAAGCAGTATGAGTCCTCTGCAACTAATTTAGAGGCAATTGTTTCTCTTAATGCCACAACATTTGGCAAGTTGGTGTATTTTGTAAAACGTTTTAATCCCATTAACATCATACGTTGCTCGTCTCCTTCTGAGAAAGAAGCGATTCCTTCTTTTCCTCTTAAGTTAACGATATCTACAGCTTTGTATAAGTATAATTTTGCCATAGCAATTTGCTCCTGAACTTTTGCTTCACCTTCTTTTTTGGCTAATTTTTCAGTTCTAAGAATAGTACTTTCTGCCATGTAGATCTCGATTAAGATATCAGAGGCAGCCATCAATAATTGTTGGTGTGAATCTAAATCCGGACCGTATTTTTGAACTGCACTTCCGGCAACCATTAAAAATACTTTTTTCAGGTTAGCGATGATTCCTTTTTCTTCAGCAAATAATTCAGAGAAATCGGGAGTATCAAAAGATGGAATTCCCATTAATTCTTCCTGAACTTTCATTGCAGGTCCTAATAAATCAACGTGGCCTTTCATCGCTTTTTTGATTAACATACCAACAGAAAGCATTCTGTTAATTTCGTTTGTTCCTTCGTAAATACGAGCGATACGGGCATCTCTCCAGGCACTTTCCATTGGAGTGTCTTCAGAGAATCCCATTCCACCAAAAATTTGAATTCCTTCATCTGAACAGTTTTGAACATCCTCAGAAACCGCTACTTTCAAAATAGAACATTCGATAGCATATTCTTCAACACCTTTCAATTCTGCTTCCTGATGAGAAGTTCCTTCTGCCTCGCGAGCAGCAATTCTGTCTTCGATATCTTTTGCAGCACGGTACGAAGCACTTTCTCCAGCATAAGCACTAGTTGCCATTTCAGCCAATTTAGAACGGATAGCTCCAAAAGACGAAATAGAAGTGTTGAACTGAATTCTTTCGTTAGCATATTTTACAGCTCCGGAAGTTACTCTTCTTTGAGCATCAAGACATGCAGCCGCTAATTTAATACGACCAACATTCAAAGCGTTCATTGCGATTTTGAAACCGTTTCCTCTTTCAGACAACATGTTTTCAACAGGAACTTTCGTTTCATTGAAGAAAACCTGACGCGTAGAAGAAGCACGGATTCCTAATTTATGCTCTTCTTCATTCATAGAAATTCCGTTAGACGGATCGTTTTCTACAATAAAACCTGTAATATTTTTATCATCACCAATACGGGCAAAAACGATGAAAACGCTGCAGAAACCTGCATTCGAAATCCACATTTTTTGTCCTGTAATTTTGTAATGCGTTCCATCTTCAGACAAAACAGCTTTTGTTTTTCCTGAGTTAGCATCAGATCCTGCACCTGGCTCAGTTAAACAATAAGCTCCAAACCATTCTCCTGAAGCCAATTTAGGAACGTATTTTTTCTTTTGCTCTTCTGTACCATAAAGTGTAATTGGCATAGTTCCAATTCCGGTATGCGCACCAAAAGCAGTTGAGAAAGATCCTGTTGCACCAGAAATGTAATCGCAAACCAACATAGTAGAAACGAATCCCATTCCTAATCCACCGTATTCTTCAGGAACCGCAACTCCAAGAAGTCCCAATTCACCTGCTTTACGCATGCTTTCTTCTGTAAAAGCATAATCTTTTTTCTCAAAACGATTTTTGTTAGGCCAAATTTCTTTGTCTACAAACTCCTTTACAGAGTCACGCATCATTAATTGCTCTTCCGAGAAATCTTCTGGTGTAAAGATATCTTCGCACTTTGTTTCCTTAACTAAAAACTGACCACCACGGGTTACGTTTTTTTCGATTGTATCTGCCATTTTTTATTTTTTTTAGGTAAAAGATGAAAGAAGCAAGAAGCAAGATTTTAATTTAACTTGCTTATGAAACCTGTTGTCATCCTTTGAAATTCAATTATTTTGTTTTCTATTTCTTCTGTTTTGGTTTTGGATAGATAATCATTTTGAAAAGCTATCAGTAATTGTGTCTGTAATTCAAATGAAGATCCTAAACTAATATTCAGATAATGCTGAAAATGTTTATTGCCTCTATTTGAGCCTTCTGCAATATTTGACGGCATCGAAACAGAGCATCGATTCATTTGATTAGATAAGCTATAAATTTCTGTTTTTGGAAAAGTAGATGTCAGTTTATAAATATCATTTGTAATATTCATTGCTAAAATCCAAATTTTCAAATTCTTAAAATTGTGTCTCATGTTTTTTGAGGCAAGTTAAGAACTATCAAATTAAAAGTAAGTTTTTTATTACTATTTAAAAATCTCGACTCTTGCTTATTTCCTTTCAAAAAAAATCTTGCTTCTTTACTCTTAATAAGTCTACAGTACCTCATAAATCCCCGCAGAACCTTGTCCAGTCCCCACACACATACTCACAATTCCGTATTTGTTACCTCTTCGTTTCATCTCATCAAATAACTGAACAGAAAGTTTAGCACCTGTACATCCCAATGGGTGACCTAAAGCGATTGCTCCACCATTTACGTTTACGATATCCGGATTTAAACCTAGTTCGCGAATTACAGCCAAAGACTGAGAAGCGAATGCCTCGTTTAATTCTACCAAGTCAATATCTTTCAATTCTAAACCGGCTTGTTTCAATGCTTTCGGAATTGCTTTTACAGGACCAATACCCATAATTCTTGGCTCAACACCAGATGAAGCAAAATTTACTAATCTGGCGATTGGCTCAAGATTTAATTCTTTAACCATGTCCTCACTCATGATTAAAACAAAAGCAGCACCATCACTCATTTGTGATGAGTTACCTGCTGTAACACTTCCGTCGGCAGCAAAAACGGGTTTTAAACCTGCTAGAGCTGCAACAGACGTTCCGGCTCTTGGGCCTTCGTCTTGTTTTACAACGTATGATTTCGTTTCTTTTTTTCCATTTTCATTGATGAAAGTCTGATCAACCGTAATCGGAACAATTTGTTTGTCGAATTTCCCTTCAGCCTGAGCTTTCAATGCTTTCATGTGAGAGTTGTAAGCAAACTCATCCTGATCTTCTCTTGAGATTTTGTATTGGTTGGCTACCGCTTCCGCAGTTAAACCCATTCCCCAGTAATAATCTTCGTGACCTGCAGCAGCAACTTTATAATCCGGAGTTGGTTTGTAACCTCCCATCGGAATAAAACTCATACTTTCGGCTCCACCTGCAATGATACAATCTGCCATTCCTGACTGGATTTTAGCAGTTGCCATTCCGATAGTTTCTAATCCAGATGCGCAATAACGGTTTACAGTTACACCAGGAACATCTTCAACTTTTAATCCCATTAATGAGATCAAACGTCCAACGTTCAAACCTTGTTCTGCTTCCGGCATGGCGTTTCCTACCATCACGTCATCAATACGTTTTTTGTCAAAATCAGGCAGTTCGTCCATCATAAACTGAATGGTTTCTGCTGCTAATTCATCAGGTCTTTTAAATCTAAAAACCCCTTTTGGTGCTTTTCCAACTGCGGTTCTATATGCTTTTACTATATATGCTGTTTTCATGTGTTTCTTTTTTTAAGATTTTAGGAAGAAGAAGCAAGAGACAAGAGGAAAGAGAAAAGACAAAACTCCGTTTTGAATCTTGCTTCTTGTCTCTTGCTTCTTTTTACTCCTTCATTCTATTTTTCTAATTACGAAGTGGTTTCCCTTTAGTTAACATATATTGAATTCTCTCCAAAGTCTTACGCTCTGTACAAAGAGATAAGAAAGCTTCACGTTCGATATCTAATAAATATTGTTCAGATACTAAAGTCGCTTCAGATAAATCACCACCGGCCATTACGTAAGCCAGTTTGTTAGCGATTTTTTTATCGTGCTCAGAAATGTATTTACCAGCTTCCATTTGGTCGGTTCCTACTAAGAACATTCCAAGAGCCTGTTTACCTAGAACCTTAACATCAGTTCTTCTGATTGGTTGTGTATAACCTGCTTCGGCCATTAATAAGGCATGTTTTTTAGCTTCGGCAATCTGACGATCTTTGTTTACTACGATAATATCTTTACCATGTTGAAGAAGTCCCGTATCAAAAGCTTCATAACCAGAAGTCGAAACTTTTGCCATAGCAATGGTTAAGAAGTATTCTTGAAGAACATTCAATTCCACATCGTTTTTGCGGAATAAATCAGAAGCTCTTAAAGCCATTTCTTTAGATCCACCACCACCAGGAAGTACACCAACACCAAATTCAACCAATCCCATATAAGTTTCTGCCGCAGCAACCACTTTATCAGCATGTAAGCTCATTTCGCATCCACCTCCAAAAGTCATTCCGTGAGGTGCTACTACAACCGGAATAGAAGAGTAACGTACGCGCATCATCGTGTCCTGGAACAATTTGATCGCCATGTTCAATTCGTCGTATTCCTGCTCAACTGCCATCATGAAAATCATTCCGATATTGGCACCAACAGAAAAATTCGCTGCCTGATTACCAATAACCAAACCTTGATATTCTTTTTCAGATAAGTCAATTGCTTTATTGATAGCCTGAAGTACATCGCCACCAATTGTATTCATTTTAGATTGGAATTCTAAATTCAAAATTCCATCTCCTAAGTCTTGTATGATTGCTCCACTGTTGCTCCAAACTTTTTTGCTTTCGCGAATGTTGTTCAGAATAATGAATGAATCTTGTCCAGGAACTTTTACCTGAGATTTTGTTGGAATATTATAGAAATAAGTTGCTCCTTCTTTTACAGAGTAGAAACTCTCACTTCCGGAAGCCAACATTTCACTAACCCATGCAGCCGGCTCTAAACCTTCTGCTTTCATGATTTCGATTCCGTTGGCAACACCAATCGCATCCCAAATTTCGAATGGACCATTTTCCCATCCAAAACCGGCTTTCATCGCATCATCAATTTTGTATAATTCGTCTGAGATTTCAGGAATTCGGTTTGACACATAAGCAAACATTCCGGAGAAACTCTTACGGTAGAATTCTCCCGCTTTATCTTTTCCTTTTACTAAAACTTTAAAACGATCAATTGGTTTATCGATAGTTTTTGTTAGCTCTAGTGTCGCAAAACTTGCTTTTTTAGCAGCGCGGTATTCAAGTGTATCTAAGTCTAAAGAAAGAATATCTTTGTCTACTTTTTTGTAAAAACCTTGTCCGGTTTTGCTTCCTAACCATTTATTTTCCATCATTTTATTGACGAAATCAGGAAGTTTAAACAATTCGTGCTGTTCGTCGTTCGTGCAGTTTTCATAAATACCGTTGGCAACGTGTACCAAAGTATCGAGACCCACAACGTCAACAGTACGGAAAGTAGCCGATTTAGGGCGGCCAATTACCGGACCAGTCAATTTATCAACTTCTTCAATCGTTAATCCCATTTCTTTTACCAAATGAAATAAACTCTGAATCCCGTAAATACCAATTCTGTTTCCAATAAACGCCGGAGTATCTTTAGCCACAACCGAAGTTTTCCCTAAAAATTTAGAACCGTATTCGTTTAAGAAATCCAATACTTCGATTGAAGTTTTTGGACCAGGAATAATTTCAAATAATTTTAAGTAACGCGCAGGGTTAAAAAAGTGAGTTCCGCAGAAGTGTTGTTGAAAATCTTCGCTTCTCCCTTCGCTCATAAAATGAATTGGAATACCAGAAGTGTTTGAAGTAACCAAAGTTCCCGGCGTGCGGAATTTCTCGATTTGCTCAAAAACCAGTTTTTTGATATCCAAACGCTCCACAACAACCTCAATAATCCAGTCAACATTGGCAATTTTTGCCATATCATCAGTCGTATTTCCAGTCGTAATTCGGTTGGCGAATTTTTGACTGTAAATAGGAGAGGGTTTCGATTTTAATGAATTCGCCAAGTGCTCGTTTACCACTCGGTTGCGAACAGCTTTACTTTCAAGCGTTAATCCTTTTTTAGCTTCAGCTTCTGTCAACTCGCGCGGTACGATGTCAAGCAGTAAAACTTCAACACCAATGTTGGCAAAATGGCAAGCTATTCCTGAACCCATAATTCCGGATCCAATTACAGCGACTTTTTTAATTGTGCGTTTCATATTTGATACTATTTGTTTTTTATTTTTATGGAAATGATCTTTATAAGATTATTCATTTTCCAATTTCTCAGTTTGATTAAATATATTTTTGTCCTGAATTAATTCATTTATGATTTCAGAAACTTCTATAAAATGTTTCAGTTTTTCGTCTGATACATGTTTTCTAACCGTTTCATTAAATTTCAGAACCGTATTTTTAGATAAATCTCTTTTTTCTTTTCCAAAATCGGTCAGGTAAATTAAGACACCACGACCGTCACTTGGATTTTTTTTGCGAACTATTAAACCTTTTTCTTCCATAGATTTCAATGTTCTCGTTAAGCTGGTTGCTTCCATGCCCATTCTAGGGCCCAAAGCGGTTGATGGAGTTCCTTCTTCCTTATCCATACTTAAAAGAGCAAATCCCGTTGCCATGGTAGCATCGTATTTAGCAGCTTCTTCATTATACATTCTTGAAACAGCCTGCCATGTAGCTCTCAAAATATAATCTATTGTTTTGTCTTTCATAGGTAACTATATCGATTTCAAATATAATTAAAAAATACTATGCATGCATATAATTTTTTAATAATTTTTTGGTTAGTAAAAAAAATCCTCTGATTTGGAGTGTTTTGTGGCTTTTATTAGAATTGAAATATACTATTCTTTTTTAGATTTTAACATTTAAGATATTGTAAAAATCTTTTTTTGGTTATTATTTCCGCTTTAATTCTATATTGTGCAAAAAAAATCATGTATTTAATTCCGCTTCATTTTCTGTTTCGTAACGTAATACGGCTCTTTGAAGTATCTTTTTCATACGGTTTCTTAAATTTTCTGGCCGAAGAATTTCTATAGAATCTCCAAAGCCTAATAGAAGCCGTTCCATTTCATAATTCGGAATAATGAATAAATGTACAATTATGCTACCGTCCTCATTTTGCTGTATAATTCTTTGGCTTGCATGCAAAGGCTTAGTAAGTACATATGGCGCATTTGCAGCATCAATCCAAAGTTCGATCCTTCTTGCTTTCATGCCGGCATTAACCGTAACGCCAATGATATCCTTATAATAAGTTTCGGCATCAAAATCTTCGTCTAAATACTGAAGATTAAAATCATAATCAATAGCAATAATTCTGTCGAGAGCCAAATTGGTAATAGGCTGCGAGCTTTTTGTTTTTCCAATCAAAAACCAGCGGTTGTTAAATTCCTTTAAAATAAAAGGATGAAAATGAAATTTAGTTTCCTCTCTCGATTTAAATGATTTATAAGTAATAACCAAAACGACTTTTTTGATGATAGCCTGATAAATTTCGTCTAAATAATGCAGTCCTTTTAAGTTCTCGTTCTTGTCCAGATAGATTACAGGCTGCGTATGCGATTTTTCAGAATAGATTTTATCCTCCAATCGCTGTAGAATATCCGATACGTCACTAAACAAAGAGAAATCCTTAAACTGTTTCAACATCGACACCGTTTCGGTTAGAACATTCATATCTGTTTCCGTCAGCGGAATATCGGTTATCGTAAATTCCTCGTCTTCATATTTATAATATTTTTTATCATAAACAACAATCGGCGCATTATAACCCAGTTTTTCGCTGCGCATCAATTGAATATCCATCTGAATCGTTCGTTTGCTAATAGGGTTTTCACGGCCTTCATATTCAAACAAGGCTTCAGAACAGCATTCGATTAAATCTTCGAGCGTCCATTTTCTGTACCTGTTCTGCAGACATTTATCGATTGTTTTGTAGCGAATCAGTGCGTTTTTATTTTGTGACATTTTTATATGTTTTAAACTTTTATGAACTGATTTATTCGTCTTAATTTATTATCATGTAGTTAAAATCTTATGATTAGATATTTACCTTAATATTTTTTTAAAATTTATTAAACAGAAATTAATTGTTGATATGCAACTTAAGTGCTAAAAATACACTTTTTATAGTACTGCGCAAAATACTTGCGTATTTGATTGCGTACTTCTTTTTAAAATGGGTATTTGTACTATTTTTTTGTTTAAAAAAAACATATACTTTTACGCCTCAAAAACAAATTCTTTTCTATGAGGAAACTCTACCTATTACACCTATTTTTTGCTTTATTAATTACTTCTTCAGTTTTCGGTTTTCGTACAGTTGATAAGAATTTAATTCATAATAACAATATAAACTTTGTTGCACCACCCAATGTAGATTTTACTTTTACTAATGATGGTGCATGTTCCGGAGCTCCAGTTAGCTTTAATCCTGTTATAAGCGGTGGTGCTGCCCCATATAAATATGTATGGAATTTTGGAGACGGAACTCCTAATTCAACAGAAAGCAATCCGAGTCATAGTTACACAGCGTTAGGTTGTGGTGTGCAAAATTTTAATGTAACACTTACCGTAACAGATGCTAATGGCGAAGTGAATTCGAGAACAAGAACTGTTTCAGTTAAACAAAAACCGGATTTAAAGTTTGTCGATCAGAATAATCCGGGATCCAGCAAACCTTTTGAAAGATGTGGAGATAATAATTCGAATCCAAAATATACAATCATTGTTGGAAATAATTCTACTTCAGTAGGTTGTATATCAGCATACAATGTAGATTGGGGTGATGGTATTTTTGAGTCCAATGTTACTTTCCCAAAAACACATCAATATCAAAAATTGGGCTCTTTTAATATGGTAATAACTGCAAACGGAAGTAATGGTTGCAGTAATTCAATTACATATGTAGTGAAAAACTCCAATAACCCAATTGGGGCGCTTATTGCTCCAGGTAATACCACTAACTTGTGTACGCCTGTACCACCAATGGATTTTGCGATAGGATCTTGGGGGCTTAACCCATCAGATACAAATTATCAGGTAAATTATGGAGATGGTACATTTCAAAGTTATACTCAGGCACAATTAGAAGGCTCTCCTTATTATAATAGTTTAAATCCCCAGGCTTCGCAAAATTTCCCTATTCCTCATACGTTTACACGCTTTAATTGTCCGACAGGAAATACCGTTACATTAACGATAACAACTTCTTGCGGAAGCACCTTTTTAACTGCCGGGCCTATTATTATTTTAGATGTGCCAGTCATTAGCTTCAATGTGCAAAGTATTGCATGTGCCAATACATACATTCCATTTTATAATACAACTCAGGCAGGGTATACAAATGATTGCAGTACTTATAATGTATATACCTGGGATTTTGGAGACGGAACACCGGTCTCCAGAGAAGTAAGCCCTTCTCACGTATATACAAAACCGGGAACTTATACCATAAAATTATCAGCCCAGACTCCCTGCGGAATTGGGAAATCGACCACGCAGACCATTTGTGTAGAACCTATATTAGTGCCAAGTTTTACCTATGCAAAGGCTTGTGCATCAGAAAATGTTCAGATAACGAATACCACAGACACCAGTTTGGGATGTGGTACAGAAAGTTATTTTTGGGAAGTTCTATATTATTATGAAGGATTTTGTGGAAAAGGGAAGGGACAATATGATTTTGTAAACGGTCAGTACTCCAGAGACCCTATTATCAATTTTAGTACTCCGGGAACGTATGAATTAAGATTAAGAACATTAAATTCCTGTGGTATTTATCAATATACATCAAGGGCTATTGAAGTAAAAAAGAAACCAGTAATCAAGTTAGATCCTATTTCTGATTTCTGTAAGTCTGCCACAATCAAACCGGTAGGTACTGTAGTAGAAACCTGTTCTCCAAGTTCAGAAATTACCTATTTATGGAGTTTTCCGGGAGGAACACCTTCGACATCTACATCGCTTAATCCCGGTTCTATAAATTATACCAAAACCGGAAATTACACTGCTACTTTTAGCGTTACAAATAGCTGCGGAACAACAAGTGTGTCAAGAAATTTTTCTGTTGATATGGTTCTTTCCCCTGTAATAACGCCTAAAATAGCAAAAATTTGTAGTGGAAATTCATTTCAGATTACACCAGTGAGCAACGGAACAGATAATGTACCAGCCGGAACAACATATGTTTGGTCTACGCCGGTTGTTACTCCTGCAGGCGCGGTAAGTGGTGCATTTGCTGAAACAACTCCAAGAACGAGTATTGGTCAGACTTTAACAAATCTTACCAATAATCGCGCAACAGTTGTCTACACTGTTTCTCCAATTTCTAAAGTTTGTCCGGGACCTGATTTTACTATAACAGTAACAGTCGATCCATTGATAAACGTAACAGAAACTATAAAACCGATAACTTGTTTTGGAGCTAATGACGGGGCCATAAATATAACAGTTGCCGGAGGAATTCCGTTTTCGACTGGCGCACCTTATACGTATAGCTGGACAGGCCCTGACGGATATACGAGTTCAAACCAAAACATTTCGAATTTAAAGTCGGGGTATTATAATTTAATAGTTGGTGATAATGGTAATTGTCCGTTTTCAAAATCGTATTATGTTGGCGAACCGGGAAAATTTGAAATTTTAGGAGAGTACAAACAAGATATAACCTGTTTTGGTCTTAATGACGGTAGAATAAATATATCAGTTTCGGGAGGAAATCTGCCCTATGTATTTGTATGGACAAAAGACGGTAATCCTTTTGCTGCTACTTCTGGAAATCTTAGTAATCTTGAGCCTGGACTATATAATGTGACTATTACAGAAAAAAACAGCTGTGGTGTACTTCATGGCAGCTACAAGATCGAAGAACCGCCTTTATTGGAACTTAGTTTTGTGAGCAAAGTTGATATTTTATGTTATGGTTATGCTACAGGAGAAATTGATGTAAAAACGATTGGAGGAAGAGCAACAGAGACCTCTCCGGGTGTTTACAGTTATAGCTATTTTTGGACAGGTCCAAACGGATATACGAGTTATTCTCAAAACCTCAGAAATGTTCCAGCCGGAAATTACCATTTAACCGTTTCAGATAATTCGGGCTGTACAGATGATCTTGATGTTCTATTACTTCAAAACGATGAAATAAAATTAGAATATGACAAAACTGAAATTGCGTGTTACAATTATGCCGATGCTTCTATAACCATAAAAAACATAACGGGTGGAGTTCCATTTGCAACCGGAGATCCGTATATTATCAAATGGAGTAATTTGGGAACCGGGCTTGTGCAGAACAATTTATCTGCCGGGACCTATATTATTTCTATTACCGATGCTGTAGGCTGTCCTAAAGATTTTACGATAGTAATTGATAACGCACCAATTTTTACCATCAATCCAGATATTAAGAAAATCTCTTGTTATGGCGAAAAAGACGCTCATATCCGTTTAAATCTTGTAGGCGGAAAAGCTCCCGTAACTTTAGTTTGGGATGATGATGCCACTGCAGGAATCGAAAGAAATAATTTGGGACCAGGAACATATTCTGTAACAATTACAGACGGAAAAAACTGTATAATAAAAGGTTCATGGATAATTGATAATCCTTTATTATTGGAGTTAAATGCCGATGTTAAAAATCCGTTAGACTGTCTTAATGCCAATACAGGTTCCATCAATTTGGTTGTAACAGGAGGAACGCCGCCATTTACATACGAATGGTCAAATGGAGCAAACACCGAAGATTTGGAAAATCTAATACCAAATAATTACACTGTAAAGGTAACCGATGCTAATGGCTGTAATAAATCAGCATCGTTTAAAATTACCCGTTTTGAACAGCTAACGCCATCCATCGAAGTGCTAACAGATTTTAACTGTGATACAAAACATGTCAAGCAGACATTTGTAGGTCATGTAAAAGGAGGAATTCCGCCTTATACACTCAACTGGTCAGATGGAATAGTTTCGGGAGCCAATGGTGAGATTATGAATACCGACAATAACGGTTTGGTAATCTTTACCGTAAAAGACAGTTTTGGCTGTTCTGCCGATGTTTCGTACAATGTTGATACGCCAGTTTTAGGTATTGCTAATTTCTCGACAGGTTCTTACGGAAAAGACATGTACGATTTGTATTCAATTTACGATCCTATCACGTTTACCAATTTAGCTACAGGAACATTTACCCTAATTTCCTGGGATTTTGGAGATGGAAATTTCTCAGACGAAGAAAATCCTAAACACATTTATACCAAAGAAGGAACTTACACAATAAAGCAAACCGTCACATATCCTTTTGGCTGTCAATATACGTATACCACAACATTAAAAGTAGAAAAAGGATACAGTTTGATTATGCCAAATGCCTTTACACCAAACAATGACGGAATGAACGATACGTTTGCACCTGTATTCCTTGGTTTGTCAGACATAACGTTAGACGTTTTTGATACCTGGGGCGCTGTTGTTTATTCAGAGACAGGAACAAACATCAGAGGATGGAATGGAAAAGTAAAAGATCTCGATGCCGAAAACGGAAACTATTACTATAAAATAACCTTAAAGACCTTTTATCATCATACCATAGTAGAAAAAGGAGCATTTACATTAATTAAATAAGCAACAAGAATAACCAATGAGATTTAAACTATTTATTATAATTATTACATGTTGCTTCTATTCTCAGGCAAAAGCACAAGATCCTGTTTTTACACAATATTTTTTAATTCCCGAAACGCTTAATCCCGGATTTACCGGATTTATGGAAACTACTTATACAGGTATAATTCACCGCGAACAATGGCCGGATTTAGACCTTAGAATAGATACTGATTATGCATTCGTGAATACCTGGAGCGACCAATTAAACAGCGGCTTAGGAATTAGCTTTTTAAACCAAAGAGAGAACCTCACCAACTATAATTATTCACAGATAAATGCAAATTATGCCTACAGAGTAAAATTAAACGATGACTGGTATTTTAGGCCCGCAGTAGAAGCCGGTTTCGGATTAAAATCATTTGCATTTCAAAATTTATTACTCGAAGATCAAATTAATATTCGAACCGGAGCAATCAACACAAGCTCAATGGACCCGACATTGTTAAACAGAAAAATGACCTTTTTTGATGTCTCTGCCGGAATGGTTTTCAATAACGACGACGCCTGGATTGGCCTTTCTATGAAACATCTTAACAAACCTAATATTGCTTTTAGTTCAGAAGGAAATGTACCCTTAAACACCTTTTTTTCCTTAAGCGCAGGTTACGAATTTCTTGTAATAGATTATATAGATGTATTGCTGCTTCCTTATGAAACAAAGTTTTTTGTAACCTCAAATTATATGCAGCAGGGTCGATACAACAGATTTGATTTAGGAGCTTCCATATTATTCAAAAAAATATTCTTTGGTGCAACAGCAGTAACAAATCCGGCGAAAAACGGAATCAATGGCGATTTGCTGACATCTGTAAACCTTCTTACAGGATTGCAGTATGAACATTTAAGGTTCGGGCTGTCATACGATTTAAACACTACTAAAATTGGGAAAACTGGCGGTATTTATGAACTTTCGTTAACGTATCAGTTTGATTTAAGTAGAAAATGTTTCGGTTGTCCTAACTATTCTGGAAACTGATATTAATAATCGTTTGTATAATTTTTGGGCGTGTCCCTCCACGCAGGATTGCAAAGTTTTTTTTCAAACAGATTTGCCTCGCCCATTTGCTATCGCTAGATTAGGATTTATTTAATCCTTTAATCTGTGGTTATAAAAACTTTGCGACTCTACGCCTTTTCGAGATTATTATTTACTTTCTAAAATTCTTATTTCTTTTTCAATATTAGCTCTCGCTTTCTCTTCATACAATTTCCTGAATTCATCAGTTTGAAAAATAAATTCATGCTCCAGGAAATGTTTCAACGCTTTGGCGCGTCCGGGTTTGTAGAGAAAATCAAGATAAATGCTATATTCTTTTCTAATCTGTTCAAAATAGATTTTATAATCTTCCCATTCACGGGCGAGAATCCTCAAATCAAAATCGATTAACCAGTTAATATCTTCAAGTTCATTGTGTTGATGTTGCTGTGTGGCACAAATCGCATCAAAAACCAATTGTTTATTAAGATAGCTGTTTTCAGGAAGAACCTTCAAAGCATATTCAGCACTTTTAAGTTCATTGTCTTTTTTAGAAGCCGAATAAACTATATCATGATAAAAAATAGAAAATAATATTTCATTCGGGTTTTGAATCTGATCACGATATCTTTCAAAACATTCGACCATATCTTCTAGATGTTTTAGATTATGGTAATGTCTTGATTTCTTGGTGTATGCTTTTTCTAAACTAAGCCAATTTGGCTCAATTTCATTTTCGACAAAACCTATATTAATAAGTAATTCCGAGAATCTTTCCTTTAGATCCATATCCTTTTTTACTCAAATATAAAATTCTTTTTTTACTGCGCAAAATAATTGCGCAGTAGTTCTGAAATCTTTGTTTAGAAATAAAAACAAACGTTAATCAAAATAAAAAAATTGAGTTAGCAAGGTCAAGTTTAGGTTACTTCGAAAACACTTTCCAATGTACACACTTACACCATTACCTTTTTTACTCAATTTTAAAATGAAGCAGTAGCTCAGCGGTTAGAGCAGGTAGTTTTGAAATTATCCCTAAAGGTCAATCAAAACTTACTTCGTACACTTATAATGTCCGGGTCGTGGGTTCGAATCCCATCTGCTTCACTATTAATGGTCAATTAAAACTTACTTCAGACAATTGGTAACTTTCGGTTCGAGTCCGAACAAGTTTTAAAATTATCATTAATAAAATGAGGGTCAAGATTAACTTACTTCTGTCAATCCGATAATTTGTTCAGTTAATCCATTACACTCCAATTTCAGGTCAAGTGTTTCTTACTTCAAATCTTTTAGGTAGAAATCAGAAACACCATTATCTAAATTTTAAAAATTAAAAAAATGAAAACAAAACAATTATTAAAAATCAGTTTGCGTCAAAACGCTATTTTCATTCCATCAGAAATGATTGCGAATGACAACAAAAATTTATCAGGAACAACATCGGTTTTATTGGCCAATGTTTCAAAACTCGGATTTACATTTTCTGAATCGTTATTACACGCTTTAAACAATGTAAACCCAAATTATAAAGTAGAGGTTTTAGAAGTACTAAGAGAAGTTTTGGGAACCGATAAAAACTGGACACCTTTGGTAAAAGAATGGAATATCCCGACAGGAGAATCTGTTTTAGATCATGTTGTGACGTATTTCTGGAATGTTTTAAATATAAAAAGAGGAACAACTTTACAATGCGGACATATTATTCCTGATAACACTTTTCCTTTAGAAAAATACAACGGCTGTCCGTTTTGCGGAACTCCGTTTGAATTTGGAAAACTGGAAAATATCGGTCAGGGAAGCAAATTAAAAGTATTGGATTTGTGGTCAGAAAAGGAATTACAAGATTTTTACAAATCGTTATTGCAATCAAAAACCGCTTTGGACGCTACACAGGTAGAAAGTTTAAAAACGGCGTTGAAATATTTGCCTTTGCCAAAAACAGATATTGCCATGAAGGAAACTTTAATGTTGGTAATTGATATTATAATTGAAGAAGGTCAGGCCGAAAAGGCATCTCAATACTTTAAATCTCCAACCGATATTTTAAGATATTTATGGTTTAAAAACACCGGTTTATTGCAGATTATTGAGCCAAAAACGATCATAAAAAAGACATCTAAAAATGCGCAGCATTTATATTATGCTGTCAATACAAGCGCGCAAGCGAAAGTTGCTTCTCAAAAAGATCTGAAATTGAAATATTCAAGAAAAGAATGTTTGATGGTCGCAAACTGGTTGAACAATCTTGATATGGATGTTGAAACAATGTGCGAAATCATGCATCCAAAAAGAGGAATGTGGGTTCGTGTAATCAGAGCGTTACGTTTGGCAGAATACAGCAAAAGAAAAGGCTTTGAAAAATTAGCTTTTTTAATGGATGTATTTTACAACCAGGTTTATGACGTTTGGCAAAGTAAAGTAAACACAGCACGATTGAAGTTTGATGCCGATAAAACATTTGCATTGTTAAAACAACGTCCGGGATTGTTTGCGCGATCTTTGTTTTCGAATATGCTATGGTTTGGTGCAGACGAAACTGTGGCTCATTTTGAAGAAATCATCGATAAAGTTCCGGCTCGATTGGTGTTTACCTTAAACATGTATGCTCAGAATTATTTCGATAAAAACATGCAAAGAAGTGTAAAACCTTTGGGTGGAACAAACAAACGTATTGCACCAAATGCATTATTGAATTTGTACGACGAAGCACAATTAGAGGCGATGAAAAACCAAATCGAAGCGTTGTGTCTTTTGGCCATGAAAAAGCGATTTGCAGCCATGGCAAACCCAAACAAAACCATGTACATCGATCCGCAATTGTTCAATATGCCAGTTTCAATTGGTGATAGAAGCGATACTGTTCAGGATTTGCCGGTTGCTTTAATGGGAACACGTTTTCCGATTGAAGGAAACGAAGTGCGATTGTTTATGCAATGGGGAAAAGATTTGGCTGCTCAACATTTAGATATGGACTTGAGCTGTCATATTGCTTATGAAGATAAAGCCGATATCTGTTCGTTCAGCCGATTGAACACCACGGGTTGTCAGCATAGTGGTGATATCAGACATATTCCAAATAAAATTGGAACGGCGGAATACATCAATATTAACATCGACGAATTGGCAAAAGCCAATGCAAAATTTGTAACTTTTACCTGCAATGCGTACAGCAACGGAAGTATTACGCCAAATTTGGTTGTAGGCTGGATGAACAGCAAATACCCGATGAAAATTTCGGAGAGAACTGGCGTAGCGTACGATCCGTCGTCTGTAGATCATCAGGTTCGTGTGACGCAAAATGTTGCCAAAGGTTTGGTTTTTGGAGTGTTGGATGTAGCCAAAAGAGAAATCGTTTGGTTAGAGATGACTTTTGGAGGACAAGTTGTTGGAGGTTTGGATTTTAAAGCAGTTCAGGCATTATTGGCAAAATTGAGCAGCAAATTGAATATTGGTAAATTGTTAAAACTTAAAGCGGAAGCCCAAGGTTTAACCATTACCGAAAATGAAAACGCCGATGAGGTTTACGACGCAAAATGGGCGATAAATGCTGCGGCAGTTACGCAATTATTAATAGATTAAGGGAAAAGGACAGAGGTTATAACTGACGTTAATCGCCTAGCTTGTCATCCTGAGGAACGAAGGACCACACAAGAAGCTCCGCAACAGTGAGCGCCAATCTTTGTCGAGCTTCTTGTGTGGTCCTTCTCCCGAAGCCTCGGGATCAGGATGACATAAAATGAGAAAAAAAAATCTACGCAAAATAACTGCGCAGTAAAATACAACCTTTGTACTATCAAAATACAAAAACACATGAAAACACAAATAAACGGTACAGATATATTAGCATTAGGATTCCCTGAAGGAAAAACAATTGGGATTGCCTTAAAAATAAACAGCAAAAGACACGGATTGAAACGTGATGAAATGATAGCCAATTTCAAAAACGTTCTTGCAACTCCGGAAAATTATATAGATGATAAAATTTTTAGCAAACTGGCCATCTCTTTGATCGAAAAAGCAAATGAAAAACCGGAAGATTTTATCACTTTAAACCAAAATCCAAATACATATGCTTCTTATGGAGCGGAACATATCGAAGACGGTGCCAGAAAACAAATGGAAGTTGCGATGCAATTACCAGTTACCGTGGCGGGAGCCTTAATGCCAGACGCGCACCAAGGTTACGGATTGCCGATTGGCGGGGTTTTGGCCACCAAAAATGCCATTATTCCGTATGGAGTTGGTGTGGATATTGGGTGTAGAATGGCGTTGTCGGTTTATGATATTGCGGAGGATTTTTATTTTGAAAACGAAGCCAAATTCAAAAGAGAATTAATTGCACATTCAGTTTTTGGAGCAGGTAACGGTTTTCGCGGACAGTACAAAGCAGATCATGCGGTTTTAGAAAACGATACTTTTAACATGACTCCGTTTGTGAAGAATTTAAAAGATAAAGCCTGGTCGCAATTGGGTTCTTCTGGTGGTGGAAATCACTTTGTGGAATTCGGAATCATGGAATTTGCAAAAGACGATGCGGTTTTGAATATTTCGAAAGGAAAATATGTGGCTTTGTTAACGCATTCTGGTTCACGCGGAATGGGCGCTACGATTGCCGGACATTATACCAAAATCGCCAAAGATGTTTGTAAGCTTCCGGATGCGGCTAAAAATTTGGCCTATCTGGATATGAACTCACAATTGGGTCAGGAATACTGGATGGCGATGAATTTGGCCGGCGATTACGCTTCGGCTTGTCATGAGATTATCCATAACAAAATGGAACGCGCTTTGGGTGCCACAATTTTAGCTAAAGTTGAAAACCACCATAATTTTGCGTGGAAAGAAATCTGGAATGGGGAAGAGGTAATCGTGCATAGAAAAGGCGCCACTCCGGCCGGAAAAGGCGTAATGGGAATCATTCCGGGAAGTATGACAGCACCTGGATTTTTGGTGAGAGGAAAAGGTGAGGAGAACGCCATTAATTCGGCTTCGCACGGAGCAGGAAGACAAATGAGCCGAACGCAAGCCATAAAAAACATCACGAAAAACGAAATGAAATCGATTTTGCAGCATCACGGCGTTACGCTTATCGGAGCAGGTCTTGACGAAGCGCCAATGGCCTACAAAGATATCAATCAGGTTATGGAAGCACAACAGGACTTGGTTGACGTTGTAGCGAAGTTTACACCGAAATTGGTGAGAATGGCCGATGACGGGAGTAGAGAGGATTAAGCAAACCTAACAGGTTTTAAAACCTGTTAGGTTTTTTTAGTTTCAAGTGGCAAGAATTTATCCTCATTTTTTGTCATCCTGATCCCGAGGCTTCGGGGTCAGGATCGCACTCGGAAATCTACAAAGACTTGACCCAATATTGTCATTTCGACGAAGGAGAAATCTTCACAAGAAGCTCTACAAAGATTGGACTCTCGTTGCCGAGTTACTTACGAAGATTTCTCCTCCGTCGAAATGACAAACTTTGTGTAAAAAAAACTTTGCGTCATAGCGCCTTAGTGGCAAAAAAAATAATAATAAAGATTCCGAAGAGAAAAAACTTAGCCTCTCAGCCTCTCAGAATCTTAGTAACTAAAAAAAAATGAAAACATACATAGACATAGGAATTAATTTAACCAACAAACAATTCCAAAACGACATAGACGATGTCGTACAAAACGCTTTAGATGCCGACGTGTCGCAAATGATACTCACTGGAACAAGCGTAAGAAACAGCGAAGAATCTTCGCGAATAGCAAAAGAATATCCCGGAATATTATATTCCACAGCCGGAATTCACCCGCATGATGCGAAGAGTTTTGATGCGCAGAGTATTTCGAAACTGCGAAATTTACTAAAACAAAAACATGTAGTTTCGGTAGGGGAGTGTGGACTCGATTTTGACCGTGATTTTTCGCCCAGAAATATTCAGGAAACGTGTTACAAAGCCCAGCTTGAATTGGCGATTGAAGTTCAGAAACCTTTGTTTTTGCACGAAAGAGCCGCTTTTACCAAGTTTATGGGCATTACAAAAGACTATTTGCCTCAATTGCCAAAGGCTGTTGTGCATTGTTTTACGGGAACTCTGCAGGAAGCCAAAACTTATCTCGATAACGAATTTTATCTCAGTTTTACCGGAGCGATTTCAGACAGCAAACGTTTCGATCATTTAAAAGAAGTGATTCAGTACGTACCGCTGGACAGAATGATGATCGAAACCGATGCGCCATTCATGCTTCCAAAAAATACTCCAAACAATCTTCTCAAAAAATACCACGAACGCCGTTGCGAACCTGCTTTTCTGCCTTTTGTTGCAGCAACCGTGGCGCAGTTTAAAGGAGTTTCGGGGATTGTAGTTGGGGAGGAAACAACGAGGAATGCTAAAATCTTTTTTGGAATTTAGTTTCTAAACGGTTTTAAAACCAATTAGTTGAATGTAAGAAACTATAAATTCCCATTATTTGAATCAGAATAGGGTCGGTGACACATATATTTATTTAATTTGCCTAAAAAAAGCTTAATGAAATTTATACGTCAAAGAACCATAATCCTAAAGTCATTTATTGCTGCACTGGCCATATTAGGAATTAAAAATTTTGTATTCAAATACCTTTCTCTTTATGGGCAGGACTTTCACGATTTGATTGAACTGGCTGATATTTCGATTATTTTTACCGGCGCTTTTTTTGTTTTCGGATTATTGCTGGCTGCAACCATGACCGATTTTAAGGAAAGTGAAAAAATACCGGGCGAAATCGCTTCTAATCTCGAAGCAATCAAAGATTGGATTTATCTGGCCTTCAAGGCGCCAAGAACAGGAAGTTCTGACTTGTGCCAGGAAGAATTAAACCCCACTTTTTTGCGTCAGGAAATGATTGCCATTACAGATGGTATTATGAAATGGATCAATTCTAACGGAAAAGATTCTAACGTTATCTTTCCGTTAATCCGCAAATCGAATGAAATTGCGTATTATTTTGCCGAAAGAGGTGTCGACAAAGAAGCCATAAAAGGCATACAGGAAAATACAAATGCGATGCGTAAACAGCTCACGCGTGCCTATTCGATTTCGAGAAACAACTTTATCAAACCGGCTTATACCTTGCTCCACAGTATTTTGTTTATTGTAATGTCGCTTTTACTGATTACCAAATTCAAAAGCCCCTCTGCCGATTATTTGGTAACATCTGCCATTACGTTTCTGTTTTGCTATTTGTACTTATTGATTAGCGGTTTAGATGATCCCTTTGATATTTTCAACGGAGATACCAATGTCGATTTAAAACCTATTGACCGATTCAGGCAGCGTTTGCTTTCAGATTTTTTGGTTTGAAACCAAACCGTCTAAATAGATTCCTTTTATAGAAATAGAGGGAGAAAACTTAAGTCTGTGGGAGATTTTATTTTAGCCTTTAAATTCAGGTATTTGTACTGGGTTTAGAGGCTTTTTGTTTGTATATATTTGATGACAGGGATTTTAAAATTTTTATGTTGCTACTTGCGGAAATCCGTAAATTTATTATTAAAATTTAGTACACCTTTGATAGAATACTTTTTTGCTAGAGCATTACCAAATTTATTTTTTGAAACAGTAGAGTTGAATTCAGATAGTAAGTGAGGAAAATATAAAAGATGAAATTAGGAGTAATTTGTTTTTGTGAAATTTTTAAAATAGATAATTATGAGAGGATATAAAATTATTGATAATAAAAAAATTGATGCACATATTACTTTTATTAGGATAAATCCAACTGACATTAAATTAACTCTAAAAGAAGTATTCAAATCTTTATCTGATTTAAGTTGGCTAAGTAAATTTGATGGGACATATATTATTGAAAGTTTTAATGAAAGAGCTAAAAACACTATTGAATTTATTGCCGAAAATATAATAAAATCTAGTGATGATAGTGTAACGAGTAGTTCAGGTGAATATATTGTTTCGGAATTAGCAAGAAAATCCATAGTAACAGAACTTAAATATCTAGATATTCCGTTAGCTGAATTAATAAAAAAGCAAAAAATAGGAAACCCAGGTTTTGATTTTTATTCTGAAAATTCAGCGAATATTATTTTGTTTGGGGAAGCTAAATATCTAACAGACAAGAATGCATATGGAAAAGCCTTCGAACAAATAATAAAATTTGAAAAAAACAAAAACGATATAGAAGATTTAATTGATTTTGATCGATTTTGTAGTAACGATTCATTAAAAAAATTTCAAAAAAGCGAAAAAGGTTTTATAGCTGCTTTTTCTTCAAAAAAAATCCCAACTGATCAATTAATAAAGAATATCAGTAAAAATGCTCATTTTATTCAGATAAAAAAGTTTAGCGAAGTAATCTGTATAGCTGTCGATATATGAAGGATGTTATTAAAAATATTATTGAAAATAAAAATATAGATCAGATTTTCTGTTATGTACTAGATAGGCTTTTTAAACAAGGCCCTATTGATATTACTGATATGGAAATATTATCATATATGTCAATTTATCAAACCGAAAAATTTGAGCTTCACAAAAATTCAGTTTTAAATTTCATGAGTGTCTTCTATAAAGATGTACCGCGAGAAACTTTAAGAGATGTTGTTTTCGGGCAATATAAAAGACATTTACACGATAAATATATGAAATATTTAAAAAATGATGAATACTTTACTCCTGTTCAAGCTGATATTTTAAAAGGAATTGATAATAATAATTGCTTTAGTTTTTCAGCACCAACTAGTACAGGAAAATCATTTGTATTTATGAAAAAAATCATTGAATGCAAGAATGATGTTGTGGTAGTTGTTCCATCAAGGGCATTGATTAATGAATATTACCTAAAATTATGTAATAACATTCAGGACAAAACTATTAATATCTTGACTTTTATTGACAAAATAAATACAAAAAGGTCTAGGAAAAATGTTTTTGTAGTAACTCCTGAACGATGTCGAGAATTGTTCAAGTATGTTGGAAAAGAAGAATTTATAGTTGATTTGTTTCTTTTTGATGAAGCACAACTAAGTAATGAAGAAGATAAAAGAGGTCTATATTATGATAGTATAGTTAGAAGGGCGTACAAAAAATATCCAAACGCTAAATTTGTATTTGCACATCCCTTTGTTGAGAATCCAGAATCTCAAATAATAAAAAATAAGCTGGATCAAAGTAAATCTGACAATAAGCCTTATGATCAAAAAAATGTTGGACAAATTTTTATCATAAAAGAAGATAATGAATATTATCACTTTGGAATTGATAAGGAAATAATGGGAAACAGGAAAATTAAATGTAAATTTAATCCAATTGTGAGAGTCTTGAATGAGGGAGGAAGTGTATTATTTTATGTTCCCAAAAGTAGGATTTATAACAAGAAAGTGCTTATTGATTTTCAAGAGTATATTGAATCTTGCAAGACTATTAGTAGTGATAGGATTGATTATTATACAAATGAATTAATAAAAATTACTGGAGGTAATACTAAAGAAGGTGAAAATTATTATTCTCAAATGATTTCATTGTTAAAGAAAGGAATTGTAGTTCATCATGGTTCTATGCCTTTACAAACAAGAGTATTAATTGAAGAGTTTACTAAAGAGGGACTTTGTAAAATATGTTTTGCAACTTCAACTCTGGAACAAGGAATTAATATGCCATTTGATATAGTTTTTGTTGATCGATTGGAAATAAAAGATTCATTAGCTTTAAAAAATTTAATTGGCAGAGCAGGTAGATCAACACTAAAAAATAAATTTGATTATGGAACTGTTGTTATTAGGTCAAATATGAGTGGTTTTAGAAAAGTTATGTTAACACCAAATAGATTAGATACTGTTTCAAGTTTGGATAAAATTGAGGATAAGGATGATGATTACAACGATTTTAAACAGTCTATTGTTAATGGAACCTTTAACGATGAATATAATCTAACCCCCAAAGAAATTGAAAATATAGAAAAACCCGACACTAAAAAAATAATTGTAGATATTTTAAATTCAGTTTTTTTAAATGGTAAATTGGTCACGTTAGATCAAATCAATAAAGATTTAGATTTTAAACTTAATTTATACTTTTCTTTTAGAAGATTGTATGAAACATTTCTAGATAGAAACTTAAATGATGGTGAAGGCGACGTTTTAAGTACTGCAATAAAAATAATGCTTTGGAGAATATATGGAAAAACATTTAAACAGATTTGTTGGTTTAGGTATTCTCATGTTATAAATTCTCATTATAAAGATGGGAAGATTACTGCAAATTATATAACAGGATTTCATGAATTACCAAATAAAAATTTATCTCGGTATCCGCTGTATGGATCATCTGATTTCATTAAAGATGTTGATTATGATAGAATTGTTTATGATACTTATGATTATATAGACAAATTAATAGGCTTTAAATTACAGGATAAATTTTATGCCTCTTTTATAAAATATTTTGAAAGTGAAAAAGATTTAAGAGCAAAAAAGCTTGCAAATTATATAAAGTTTGGAACTGATGATAAAAAAGAGATTTGGATGTTACGATATGGTTTAACGTTTGAAGATATAGAAGTACTAAACCCTCATATCGAAACTATAGATTCACAAGAAATTGTATTTAAAGATTCAATTAATGACGTTCCATTAGAATTAAAACAATCAGTTATAAGATATTTAAATTAAACAATCACAATTTCTCCGAGCTTCTCCTAACTTAGGAACAACAATTTCAATAAAACAAAAAAATGCGCAAAATCACTTTTGCGCATTTTATATATAAATTCAGATAAGAATCCTATTTCCCTCCCAACAACTTCTCCAAATACTCAACCTTTTCTCTTTCGGCCAAAACCAAACGCTCATAAAGCTCAATAACCTTATCAAGAGGATTGAAAGTACAATCATAATTGGGACCATTTACCTGACCGTTATTAGCACTATTATCATAAAAAGTATTGAAATAATTAAAAACAGATTCTTCCGAAAAGTTTTCAATTGCTTCAACGGTAACGCCAAGTGCTTTTGCAATTTCTTTAAGTTTTGTGGGATCAACAGTTTCGCTCGATTCAATACCAGAAATAGCTTGCTGGTTTGTACCAATTGCCTGCGCCAGTGCTTCTTGTTTCATACCACGAAGCTCTCTCATTCGGCTGATATTTCGGCCTATATGTTTTGGTTTAGTTGCTGTGCTCATAATTCAAAGGTATTTAAAAAAAATGAAAAAAATTGTGATCCGTAAAATACATGGTCGATTTGATAAAATACAATTTAGATTGATTTTCAAAGAGTAAATATATGCTTTTTCTTACTTTAATTAAAGTTCTAAAATCATGTACTTTACCAATAAAAAAAACGGCCATCAATCGACAGCCGTTTTCCGTGGTTTATATTATCTTGATTTATTTAATTTTGACCATAGATTTTTGCGTAAAGATCTTTGTAGATTTCTTTGATGATTTTACGTTTTAGTTTTAGAGTAGGAGTAAGTTGTCCACCGTCGATAGACCAAACATCCGGAGTAAGCTCAAAACGTTTGATTTGTTCCCAGTGTCCAAACTTTTTGTTGATTTCCTCGATTTCACTGTCAATACGTTTAATGACGTCCGGATTTGAAGCAATTTCGGCATTTGTACTTCCCAAAGTAATTTTGTGGATTTTTGCCCATTCTTTTACAAACTCAAAGTTTGGCTGAATAAAAGCAGCCGGCATTTTTTCGCCTTCACCAATCACCATAATCTGCTCAACAAAACGAGATTGTTTCATGGCGTTTTCAATAAGCTGAGGTGCAATGTATTTTCCGCCCGAAGTCTTGAACATTTCTTTCTTACGATCGGTAATTTTCAGGAAACCTTCTTTGTCAATTTCTCCGATATCTCCAGTGTGGAAATAACCGTCTTTTAGAGCTTCGGCAGTCTTTTCTTCATCTTTATAGTAACCCAACATTACGTTTGGTCCTTTGCAAAGGATTTCACCGTCTTCGGCAATTTTTACTTCGACATTGCGAATTACTTTTCCAACAGTTCCAATCTTGAAACCTTTGTTTCTCTGATCATTTACGGCAATTACAGGAGAGGTTTCAGACAATCCGTAACCTTCCATAACCGGAATTTCTGCAGCAGCAAAAACTCTTGTTAAGCGCGGCTGTAAAGCGGCACTTCCTGAAACCATCAGGTCTAGTTTTCCGCCCAAACCTTCTTTCCATTTGCTGAAAATAAGTTTGCGGGCAATTTTTAACTGAAATTCATACCAGAAACCATTGGCTCCGTAAGGTTCGTATTTTAAACCTAAATCAATAGCCCAGAAAAAAAGTTTTTTCTTAATACCGGTTAATTCACCGCCTTTGGCATAAATTTTATCGTAAACTTTCTCCAAAAGTCTTGGCACCGCTGTAATTACAGTAGGCTGAACTTCTTTTAGGTTATCACTAATTTTTTCAATCGATTCACCAAAATAAACCGAAACACCATAATATTGATAGATATACAAAATCATTCTTTCAAAAATATGGCAAATAGGCAGGAAGCTCAATGCTGTGCTGTTGCCTGCATCAAACGGAATTCTTGGTGCACTGTCCAAAACATTCGAAACGATGTTTTTGTGAGACAGCATAACTCCTTTTGGTTTTCCGGTAGTTCCGGATGTATAGATTATAGTAGCCAAATCATCTGTATGGATACTTTCTTTTTTTGCTTCTACTTCGGCCTGATTGCTTTCGTCTGCGCCCAGAGTCAATAATTCTGACCAATGTTTTGTGCCAGCAATTTCATCAAAAGAAAATACCTCTTTTAGGGTTGGTACATTTGCTTTTATGGCATTTACTTTTTGCAGTACTTCGGTATCCGAAACAAAGCAATAAATACTGCCGCTGTGGTTTAGTATATATTCGTAATCTTCTTGGGCAATTGTTGGATAAATCGGAACGTTTTGTGCGCCTGTCTGCAAAATACCAATATCCATGATATTCCACTCTGTGCGGTTAGTAGAAGTGATTAAAGCAATTTTATCATCTTTCTGAACGCCCATACGCAATAATGCTCTCGAAACAGCATTTGCTTTAGCAATATATTCCTGGCTAGATGTTTTTTCCCAAACTCCGTTTTTTTTAGTTGCCAAAGCAACCGGAAGGTTATAAGATTCTTGTTGATAATAAGGAAAATCAAAAAGGCGTGTGATTGAAACCATGTTTAATATATTGAATTTTATTGCAAATTAAATAAAAATTAGGTACGATTTCTAGTTTTATAGAATTTTATGGGAAAAATTATAACTACTGTCAAAATTCTACGAAAACGTTTTCTTTTTTGTAGTAAAATTTCAAAAAACCAAGAAATTTATAAATTATCGGCCTCTCAATATACTATTGTACATTATAATCCTCGTATGTTTTTACTCTTTCGCCCATTAGAAACATTTTTTTCTTGGCAAAATGTATAGAAAGCTGTGTGTAATTCCATTCGTCGCTGTCGGTTGTTCTGTACCAAAAAGTATAAGAGGCACTATTGAAACCTTCCTTGAAAATAGCAACTCCTTCTTCACTGCATTCAACTCCCCAGTTCATTTTTCTCTTGCTTAAATCCTCGTCCTGAATAACTCCCGTCCCGTCCGGATTTAAAACTGTACTAGGTTCTTTTTTTCCAATAGGAAGAAAAGTTCCCTGTATAGGATACGGAATCGTGGTGGTAATATAGCGTTCACGGCCTTTAAAAGTGATCTTGTCTATTTTAATATCCTCAGGGGCTAATGACTGTGAATGTGATTGTGCAGCAATAAAAAATAGTGCAAAAAGGAGAAATGCTTTTAAGGTTTTCATTCTTGTAGGATTTAGCGTTTTTGGTTTTAAAAGTTCTGTGGCATAAACTTTATGGCGAATATAGTTTAAATATTGATAAAAAAAAGAATCGGGATTACAAGAATAAACTTTTTTTTAAACATTTAGCTATCAGACAAAAAATGTCTTATAAAAATAGATTTTTTGTTGTTTTTTTATCAGAATTTAGATAATAGCAAGCATTAAATTGTTTGCTGTTATTTTAAAAAAAATGCCCCGGCCAATCATAGGCCGGGGCATTTTTATATAATGATAACTAAGATTAGTTTTTCTCAATCCATTTTCTGGCGTTGATAAAAGCTTCGTGCCAAGGTGTAAACTCGTCATTTCTGTCTTTTGGATAATGCGCCCAGTTCCATTGAAAAGTCGAACGCTCAATATGCGGCATCGTAACCAAATGTCTTCCTGTTTTGTCGCACATCATCGCAACGTCATAATGAGAACCATTTGGGTTTGCAGGATAACCTTCGTATGCGTATTTCGAAACAATGTTATAATTTTCTTCACCCATTGGCAAATTGAACTTTCCTTCTCCGTGAGAAACCCAAACTCCCAAAGTTGTTCCGGCCAAAGTAGACAACATCACTGAGTTGTTTTCCTGAATTTTTACAGAAGTAAAAATACTTTCGTGTTTGTTACTGTCGTTATGAAGCATTTTTCCGTGAACTTCATGCTCCGGATTAATTACTTCTAATTCCATAAACAACTGGCAACCGTTACAGATTCCCACAGATAAAGTATCTTCTCTTTTAAAGAAATTGTCTAAAGCTGTTTTTGCTTTTTCGTTGTATAAAAATGCTCCGGCCCAGCCTTTAGCAGAACCTAAAACATCTGAGTTAGAGAATCCTCCAACAGCACCAATAAACTGAATATCTTCAAGAGTTTCACGTCCGGAAATCAAATCAGTCATGTGAACGTCTTTTACATCAAATCCTGCCAGGTACATCGCATTTGCCATTTCACGCTCAGAATTACTTCCTTTTTCACGAATAATAGCTGCTTTTGGACGAGGTTTTGAAGCATCAATTACAGGCGCTTTTCCAGTAAAATGAGCCGGGAAAGTATAATCTAAAACCTGATTTTTATAGTTGTCAAAACGTGCCTTTGCCGTTCCGTTTTTAGATTGTTTTTGATCTAACAAATAAGAAGTTTCAAACCAAATATCTCTGTAAGTTGGAATATCTAATTTATATTCTCCAAATTCTAAAACTGCAGTATTCTGAGCAGAACCAATTTTGAAGAATTCGATGTTGTTTGATTTTAATTTCGCTTCAACAATTGCATCAGATTTTGCCTGGAAAACGATTCCGATGTTTTCTGCGAAAAGAATTTTTAATAAATCTTTTTCAGCGAAAGCATTAAAATCAATTTTAGCTCCAAGGTTTACATCAGCAAAACACATTTCTAATAGAGTAGTAATCAATCCACCGCTTCCGATATCGTGACCAGCTAAAATTTGGCTTTCGCCGATTAATTCCTGAATCGTGTTAAAAGCATTTTTGAAGAATGAAGCATCTTTTATAGTAGAAGTTTCGTTTCCGATTGTATTTCTGATTTGTGCAAAAGAAGAACCTCCTAATTTGAAATCATCCTGAGACAAATTGATATAATAAATTGAATCTCCGTCTTTTTGTAAAACTGGTTCAACTACTTTTCTAATATCAGTACAGTTTCCTCCGGCAGAAATAATTACCGTTCCCGGCGCAATTACTTCGTCGTTTGGATATTTTTGTTTCATCGAAAGTGAATCTTTTCCTGTCGGAATATTGATTCCCAATTCAATTGCAAATTCAGAACAGCCTTCAACCGCAGCGTACAAACGAGCGTCTTCACCTTCGTTTTTACAAGCCCACATCCAGTTGGCAGAAAGTGAAATTCCTTTCAATCCGTCTTTAATTGGCGCCCAAACAATGTTTGACAACGATTCTGCAATAGCATTTCTGCTTCCCGCAACCGGATCAATCAAAGCCGCAATAGGAGCGTGGCCAATAGAAGTCGCGATTCCTTCTTTACCTAAATAATCCAGAGCCATAACTCCAACATTATTCAAAGGCAATTGCAAAGGCCCTGCACATTGTTGTTTGGCAACTTTTCCGCCCACACAACGGTCAACTTTATTCGTTAACCAGTCTTTTGAGGCAACCGCTTCCAGACGTAAAACATCTTTTAAATAACTTTCGAAATTGGCGCCGTCATAAGAAACAGCAGCATATTTTCTATCAATCGTTTTGTCATTCATAACCGTTTTTGGAGAACTTCCGAAGAAATCTTCTAAAGCATAATCCATCGGTTTTGAACCATTTGATTGTGATTGAAAAGTAAAACGGTGATCTCCCGTTACATCTCCAACCTGATACATTGGCGAACGCTCTCTGTCGGCAATTCTTTGTAATGTATCAATATCTTTTTGACCAATAACCAATCCCATTCTTTCCTGAGATTCGTTACCAATAATTTCTTTTGCAGAAAGAGTTGGGTCTCCAACAGGTAATTTATCCAAATCGATTAAACCTCCGGTTTCTTCTACCAATTCAGAAAGGCAGTTTAAGTGTCCGCCCGCTCCGTGATCGTGAATCGAAACAATCGGATTGTGGTCGCTTTCTACTAAACCACGAATGGCATTAGCAGCACGTTTTTGCATTTCAGGGTTTGAACGCTGAATGGCATTTAATTCGATTCCTGAACCAAAAGCTCCGGTATCTGCAGATGAAACCGCAGCACCACCCATTCCGATTCTATAATTTTCTCCACCAAGAATTACAATTTTGTCGCCTTCTTGTGGTTTTTGTTTAATTGATTGATCCAGTTTTCCGTAACCAATTCCGCCCGCTTGCATGATTACTTTATCGTAACCAATTTTACGGTCGTTTTCTGAATGTTCAAAAGTTAAAACAGAACCTGTAATAAGCGGCTGACCGAATTTATTTCCGAAATCAGAAGCCCCGTTTGAAGCTTTTATCAAAATATCCATTGGGGTCTGGTATAGCCATTTTCTTTCTTCAACCGCATTTTCCCATTTTCTGTCATCCTGAGCGGAGTCGAAGGATTTCAAACGAGAGTAAGAAGTCATGTAAACTGCAGTTCCTGCCAATGGCAAAGAACCTTGACCACCGGCTAAACGGTCACGAATTTCTCCTCCTGAACCCGTTGCAGCTCCGTTGAAAGGCTCTACTGTTGTTGGGAAATTGTGTGTTTCTGCTTTTAATGAAATAACCGAATTAAATTCTTTTATTTCATAATAATCTGGTTTGTCAGCTGTTTTGGGTGCAAACTGCTGCACTTTTGGCCCTTTTACAAAAGCAACATTGTCTTTGTAAGCAGACACTATATCGTTAGGATTTTCCTGTGATGTTTTTTTGATTAATTTAAAAAGAGAAGTTTCTTTTTCTTCACCATCAATTACAAAAGTTCCGTTGAAAATTTTGTGACGGCAGTGTTCTGAGTTTGCCTGTGAGAAAGCAAAGATTTCAGAATCGGTTAACTTTCTTCCCAGTTTTAAAGCAAGATTATTTAAGTATTCAACCTCTTCTTCGCTCAAAGCCAAACCTTCAACTTTATTGTAAGTGGCAATATCATCGATTTCCAAAATTGGCTCAGGCTGAATGTTGATAGTGAAAATTTCCTGATCTAATTCATTAAATTTTTGGAAAAGCATCGGGTCAAAATCATTAAAATCTTCCGTTGCCGGATGAAATTCTTCAATTCTAATAATGCCCGGAACACCCATGTTTTGAGTGATTTCTACAGCATTCGTACTCCAGGGTGTGATCATAGTGGCGCGTGGACCAACAAAAAAACCCGTCAGTGCGGATTTTTCGATCTTATTAGAGTCGGCAAAAAGCCAGTTTAATTTTGAAATGTCTTGAGCTGAAATTTCGTTTTGCGTTTGTACGGCAAAAACAGTTTTGCTTTGGTTTTCAAAGAAATGGATCATTTGTGTAGTTTGTTGTATTGAGGTGCAAATTTAGTGTAAATAAATAGTAAGCGCAAATTTGAAAACCATCTCTTTTAAAAAAAAATAAAGCTGCTTTTTTCTTGCATTTTTTTTACCAAAAAGACGCAAAATCAAAGGTTTTTTCGGCTATTATAAATTTTGCCGATTTGTAAAAATGGCATCAGTACTATGATTTGCCACATCTGAAAATCTGTACTTAAAAATTGAAATTCAGAAAAAACAATTCAAAATAAAAACATCATATTTTTATACATCTCTTAAGTACAAATCTGCAAAATTTACGAAATTTTGAAGTAGCTAAAAAAATCATTATCAAGGAAAATTCTTTCACAGAAATAAAAAAAGCGGCAAAGTGCCGCTTTTTAACTCAGGATAATCTAATTTTTAATTAATTATTATCTTCTTAAACGATGTTTTTTCTCCTTTTATGATTTTAATAATATAGATTCCGGAAGGAAGATTTTGTACTGAAATTTCAGAAGAAGCAGCATTTTGTTTTTCGAAAACTTTTTGTCCGGAAAATGAAATAATTTCAATCGAATAAGGGATATTAGAATTGCCAAATTCAATATTAAAATTTCCATCAGAAGGATTTGGATAAATTACGATTTCATTAGTATCAGAAACCGGTTCTTCTTTTACAGCTATTGCTGTTTTACTAGCCAGATTGTTGCACGAATCGGTTGTATATGAATCCCATTGTGTACTTAAATTAAAAGAAGTACTTGGAGAAGTTACAGTCGATTTTCTTCTTAAAGTAACATCGATAGCAAAATTGGATGTTCCGCCATTAAAAGTTCCTATGATATCGATTAAAACTCCATTTTTAAATAAACCAACGGCGTCATTTCCATTAAAAGCCAATTCTGTTGCCGTTGTCGATATATTGGCTGCACTTGTAGAAAAACAAGCAGATGAAATTAAACTGTTTACAATTACAAATTTGCTGCCGGTGGTTAATGTACCCGTTAAAGCCAAACCAGTGCTCCATGTACCTGCGCCATTTGTTTGTTTTTTAATAGTGTAACCTGATAAACTTACAGCGCTTCCTGTGTTGTTTGCAATTTCGAGCGCTTTATTATTTCCGGATCCTTCAATGTATTCAGAGAAAAGCAAATCAGTGGCCGTTCCGCCGGTTCCGCTGCTGTTTGTTATTACAGAAATGGTATTGCCTGAAGCAGAAATATTGCCGGCTGCATCTTTTGCTTTTACATAAATAGAATAAGTTGTAGAAGCTGTTAAACCAGTGATGGTTGCTGTTAATGTAGAAACCGTTGTTTTTAGAACGTTGTTTGCATAAACATTATAGCCTGTTACGCCAACATTATCTGTAGAGGCATTCCAGGCAACTGTAATAGAAGTCGAAGTTTTTGTTGTAGAAGCCAGACTTGTCGGAGCATTAGGCGCCTGAGTATCTGTAGAAGAAGTACCGCCCCAAATCTGGTTCACATATTCTGGATGGTCGATGTATGGATTTCTATTATTTTGACGAGTATAAATCGCATTATTTCTTGCAATTTCCCTTGCGCTTACAGGATCTTGGGCATGCCACGCCAAAAGAACATTTAAGAAAGCTGTTGTAAATACTTTATTGGCAGAACCGTCAAACATCGGAAAAGAATAGCCTGAAACCGTATTTTCATAACGGGTCGCAAAATAAAAATACATTCTGGCAATATCACCTTTAAAAGCGTTTACAGGCTCAAAAACAGTTCCTGAATATCCGGAAACAGCACTTGATCCCAGTTTGCTTCCGTTTTGAGAAGTATAGGTTGCAGAACTTACAGTTCCGTGAGGATAATTGGAACGGATTCCGTTTACTTTTCCGTCTGTTGGTGTTATAAAATGCGCATCAGAAACCATTGGCGATTGCTCATTAAAAACCGATTGCGGAATAATATGTTCTCTGTTATAACAATCGCCCTCAACAGAATAACTGCCACAACGTTGTGTTGTTCCGGTGGTATACGTATAAGGATCTGTTCCCGACGGATTTTCAGAATACATGTCAAGAACAGTTCCGTCATTTTCGTAAAAATTATCAACGTCAGAAGTTTGATAGGTTGTATACAAGCCGGCATATCCATTATCAGTATGGCCTTTGATGATATTGTACAATTGCGTTTTTAAGGTATAACCTGTTCCGGTAGCGGTGTTGTAGTAACCTGTAGGAATTTGGGCAAAACCTGACGTGATAACGAATAATAAGAAATAAGAGTAAAGGTTTTTCATAAAAAATAGTATAAAGATTTGGTTGTGTACTAAATTGATTTTAAGAATCTTAATTTAGTAATTGTATCGAATTTACTACTTTTATGAATACGCTGAGTTAAGAAATAATTATTTTTAGCATGAGATTTTTGCTACGAAGGCGCTAAATCGCGAAGCTCGATAAGATTGGTGATTTGCTGTGTAGAGTTACTTGCGAAGATTTCTCCTTCGTCGAAATGACAATATGCGTAATCATCGTTAAAAAAAACTTAGCGACTTAGCGCCTTTGTGGCAAGCCTTTACTTTGGAAAAACAGCACTCTGATAAGCGCCCAAATCCGGTGGTGAAGTTCTTGTAAGTTCTAAAATATCTGTTGGGATTATAAACGCCTGATTTCCTTTCGCGAAAGCGGCAGAAGTATTATCAATATTAAATTTGTTCTGAGAAACATTATAAAACTTCGGATTCTCATTTAGAATAATTTGGTTGTAATGAACCGCATCATTTGTAAACTGATAATCGGGGTTTGTACTTGAATTGCTAAATTTCAGCAAACAATTATTTAACTGATATACAAATTGAGCATTGGTGCTTTTGTCTAAATTAAATTCATTTGTAGTAGAACCATAAATAATACAATTATTAAAAGTAGCCTGAGTCAGATCCTGAGTTTCGGGAGTTGCACCTGCCAGTTTGTTGCTTATGTTAACAGCAAAATGTTCGCTATTTGGCCAGTTGTTATAAAAAGTACAATGCGTAAAACTATAATCTCCGCCATACACGCACGATAAGCTGGCTAAACCTGAATAATTGATCACGAGATTTTCTCCGTTAATTCGCGAATTTTGAGCCAAAATCCCATATTGAGAACAGTTGTAAATTTGTGTGTTTTTGATTTGAACAGTTGTTGCGGTCCGATTTTTAATTGATAAACCGATTTTAGCATTCTTTAAAGTCAGATGATTTATGGAATGATTTGCACTTCCTTCAGACAAAATAACAGAATTCCACTGTCCCGGAATATCAGAATAAAGAGGTTCTAAGCGATCGCCTTCAAAAACAACTTCATTTTCTGATTTTTCGGTTGCAGAAACTTCTCCGTTGATTTTTAATGAAGCATTTTTATCTACAAAAAGACCGGAATTAGCATGAAAATGAACTCTGGCACCAGCTTCAAAAGTAACGGTTTTATTTTCGGGAACACCAGCAAAGCCGTAAATTACGTATGGTTTATCATTCGTAAAAACGAGTTCGTTTCCGTTTACAGCATCATTTTCATCCAAATAAAAACCATCTGTTTCTTTACCGTCGATCTGAATTTTTTCTTTGGTGCCGTCGGGATTTTGTTTTGGATATAAAAAAACGGCATCCTGTATTAAGGTAACAAGAGCGACTTTTTGAAGATTGGCTCCGCTGTCAAATTCTATTTCATCTGTATACAGAAAATCGACAGGATCAGCATCTGTAATATCAGCAGTAGTTTCTATAAAAACATACAAACTGTCTTTTGCCAGAAGCGTCACATTATTGAAGATTTTTCCGTTGTTTCCGCTCATTCCGTCAACCGTCATTCGGTATTTTGAATTTAATCCTTTTTTGAGCTGGATAACAGGAATAGAAATGTCCTCTTTACTATTATTATAAACCTTGAGCTGGTAGGTGCTTGAACCAATATTTTTAAAAACGGTATCCAAATAAACAGTGTCTCGTGAGAACTTTAAATTTCCGGAACTGGCAACTGTGTCAAAATCAGTACGGCATGAACTGACAGCTAAAAGAATCCCAAAAATGAAGAGTGCAAAGTATTGACGCATTTGAATATGTTTATTTTTTTGCCACAGATTAAAAGGATTAGATGACTTTTTGCATATAAAAAAAAATAATCTGTGACAATCTGTGAAATCTGTGGCATAAAAATTCTTCTCTGCAACAGATCAATATTAATGTTTTTTGTAAAAATAGGAAAAAACTAATTTGTTTGTAAGATGATTTTTAATTTTAAATCTATTTTCGATTTGTATCTCATCTTTTCTTTAATTTTACGATTTTAAAGTTTATCTTAATGAATTACACAAAAGAACAAATTATAGCATACTGCAACGATTTTTCAAAAAACACCTTAATGGAAACCTTGAAAATCGAATATATAGATGCTGGTGATGACTTTTTGGTTGCCAAAATGCCAGTGAATCCTTCAGTTCATCAGCCAATGGGATTACTACATGGAGGTGCTTCGGTAGCTTTGGCGGAAAGTGTTGGCAGTGCTGCATCACACTTCTTTATAGATCCAAAAGCACAGGAAGTCCGCGGAATTGAAATCTCGGCAAATCACCTAAAAAGTATTCGTGAAGGTTTTGTATTTGGAACCGCAAGGGTTATTCACAAAGGAAGAAGTATTCATCTCTGGGAAATTAAAATTACCGATGAAGAAGGAAATCTGATTTCGCTTTGCAAATTGACGAATATGGTTTTGGAAAAGAAAAGGGAGTAAGTTATGAATCCATTTTTCTTAAAAATTATAAATCATAAAGAACAAAACCTGCCATTTGTACTTTATTCAAAACCCAATACTTCAAATCTTATTGGGATTTTACAGCAAAATAACACTTTATATCACGTATCAGATTATAGCGAAAAAGGGTTTATTTTTGCTTCTTTTGATGAAAAACAATTGATATTAATTCCTGAAAGTGAATCGGAGATTATAACTGCCACAAAAGAAGAAACATCATTTGATCCCATCGAAACCGATGATCAGAATTTTGATCCTGAAGCCAAATTTCAATATGAATATTTAGTTGCGCAGGGAATTCAGGCTATTAAAAACGAAGAGTTCAAGAAAGTAGTTTTGTCAAGAAGTGAAGATGTACAATTGACTGAATTTGATTTTATAGAAACATTTCAGCATTTGGTACAATTGTATCCTGCTACTTTTTGCTATTGTTTTTTTCATTCAAAAATTGGGCTTTGGATGGGAGCAACGCCAGAGAAGCTATTAAAAGCAAATGGAAATGTTTTTGAAACTATGGCTTTGGCAGGAACGCAAAAAGATAATTTTGAAACTGAAATTGTCTGGCAGCAAAAAGAAAAAGATGAACAGCAATATGTAACCGATTTTATAGTAAAGAGACTGAAGGAATTTGCAGCTTCGGTTGTAGTTTCAGAGCCTTACAGTCTTAAGGCGGGATCAATATGGCATATTAAAACAGATATTTCGGGAGTTTTAAAGGATAATTCTACTCTGGAAGAAGTAATTGATACTTTGCACCCAACGCCGGCGGTGTGCGGGCTTCCAAAAAAGAAATCAAAAGCTTTTATCTTAGAAAATGAAAATTACGACCGAACTTTTTACACGGGATTTTTAGGGGAGTTAAACAGCAGCTTTGAAGGAAATACAGCGAGTTCTGATTTATTTGTAAATTTACGCAGTATGCAGATACAGGATAACAAAGCCATTTTGTACATGGGATGTGGCGTTACCAAAGAAAGTATTCCTGAAAAAGAATGGGAAGAAAGCGTCAATAAATCCATGACGATGAAAAGAGTTTTAAAGAAATAGTTTCAGGTTTCACGTTCTGTTGGCAACTTGAAACCTGAAACAAAGAAAACCTGAAACAAATAAAAATAAAAACACACATGAAATTAGATATATTAGCCTTTGGTGCTCATCCTGACGATGTAGAACTGGGTTGTGCCGGAACTATTCTGAAAGAAGTATCGCTTGGTAAGAAAGTAGGTATTGTTGATTTAACGCGAGGCGAACTCGGGACACGTGGTTCGGCAGAAATACGTGATCAGGAAGCTGCCGATGCAGCAAAAATATTAGGCGTTTTGGTTCGTGAGAATTTGAAGATGCGAGATGGCTTTTTTGTGAATGATGAAAAACATCAGATTGAGGTTATCAAAATGATTCGAAAATATAAACCGGAAATTGTGTTATGCAATGCAGTTGATGATCGCCATATCGATCACGGAAAAGGAAGCAAATTAGTTTCTGATGCTTGCTTTTTGTCAGGATTAATAAAAATTGAAACTTCGATTGACGGAGTGAATCAGGAAGCATGGCGACCAAAAATTGTCTATCATTATATTCAGTGGAAAAACCTCGAACCTGACTTTGTAGTAGACATAACAGGTTTTGAGCAGAAAAAAATAGAAGCAGTTTTGGCTTATAAAACACAATTTTATGATCCGAATTCTAAAGAACCTGCAACGCCAATAACCAGTAAAAACTTCTTAGAAAGCCTAAATTATCGTGCACAGGACTTAGGAAGGCTGGTTGGTAAAGAATTTGCTGAAGGTTTTACTATTGAAAGATGTTTGGCAGTCAATAGCTTAGGAGATTTAGTGTAATTTTTTCATTTTTTTCTTTGTAGAAGTAAACCTTTGTTATATATTTGCACTCGCTAAGCAAAAATGGTGGTTGTAGCTCAGTTGGTTAGAGTAGCGGTTTGTGGTGCCGCGGGTCGCCGGTTCGAACCCGGTCAGCCACCCAGAAGTTTAAAGCCTTGAAGAAATTCAAGGCTTTTTTTGTGCAATTAATTTTTATCCGCAAAGTTTGTCATCCTGACGAAGGAAGGACCACACCAGAAACTCCACACAGTTAGTCCGCATCTTGTAACGAAGCAATGACAAACAAAAAAAAAGCATGATGTTTAAATCATGCTTTTTAGTCGGTTTATTATATTTGGTTTAATGTATTATCTAATTTCGTCAAAAGTAGTTCCTTGTTTAATATCGCCAGTATCGAAGCCTTTTTTAAACCAGTACATTCTTTGTTCTGATGTACCATGGGTAAATGAATCCGGAACGATATGACCCTGCATTTTACTCTGAATAGCATCATCTCCAACGGCATTTGCGGCACTTAATGCTTCTTCGATATCACCAACATCTAAATTTTCTTTATTGTAATGTGTCCAGACACCAGCATAGAAATCTGCCTGCAGCTCTAATGCAACAGAAAGTTTATTTGCTTCGGCTTCACTTTTTCCTTCCTGTTCCTGACGCATTTTGGCCGATGTACCTAATAACGTCTGGATATGATGACCAATTTCATGTGCAATAACATACGCAATAGCAAAGTCGCCGCCTTTGGCTCCAAATTTCGTTTTTAACTCTTCAAAGAATGCCAGATCCATGTATACTTTTCTGTCTCCGGGACAATAAAAAGGACCCGAAGCAGATGATGCTCCACCGCATGCTGTCTGAACAGAACCTCTGAAAAGTACCAATTTTGGTTTTTCATACGTCATGCCATTATCAGCAAATATTTTGCTCCAGATATCTTCGTTGTCCGCCAGAATAACTCTGACAAAGTCGCCCATTTCCTGATCTTCCTTGCTTAATGGTGCAGCCGCTTCAGTTTGCTGTTGTCCGCCTTGCATTTGCTCTAATACATTCCCTACAGTCTGGCCTGTTTCACCACCAAAAACATTTAGCAACAAAATAATTATACCAATAACCCCGCCTCCAAGAGCTACTTTTCCGCCAGAAACACCTCTTCTGTCTTCAACATTATCACTTTGTCTTCTGCCTAGCCACTTCATATAGTATTGTATTAACGGTTATTATGATTTTAGTTGTACGAATTTATAGATTTTTTTGAAAATAAAGCAACACAAACGGATTAACTTTTAGGTTATTTTACCCATTTCGACAAAGCCTCTTCTACAGTACCGCGAATAATAGGTTTTGAGATATAATCATTCATGCCGGCAGAAATACATTTGTTTCTTTCGTCTGTTTCGGCTCCGGCCGTAACAGCAATAATCGGAATATTTTTGCCTGTCAATGTATTTCTTATAGCTCTAGTCGCTTCATAGCCATTCATGATAGGCATCTGGATATCCATAAAAACCAAATCAGGATTAATAGTTTCGATTTGGTTTACAGCTTCATAGCCATTTTCACATTCATAAATTATGGTATTTATATTAAGGTTTTTTAATATTGTCTTTAGCAAAAGCATGTTTACTTTATTATCTTCAACTATTAAAATGCTTAATTTTTTCTGGTTGGAATAATAGTTCAAATCGTGTTCCTTGCTTCTTGTTTTTGAAACAATCTGATATTTTTCATTAATGCTTTTATGACTGATGTTCAGATTGATATCAAAATAAAACGTGCTTCCGTTATCGATCTTGCTTTTTAGCTGCAAACGGCTTTCCATTAAAGCCAATAATTGATTCGATATAGTAAGTCCTAAACCTGTACCTCCAAATTTTCGGGTGGTAGAACTATCTTCCTGAGAAAAAGCTTTGAAAATTTTCTTTTGATTTTTTTCCAGAATGCCAATTCCGGTATCAATTACAGCAAAACGAATCACATAATTGTCTTCTGATTTTTTCTCTATTACAGAAACGTTTAATTTAATTGAACCTTCATTTGTAAACTTAATGGCATTTGATAAAAGGTTAATCAGAATTTGTTTTAAACGAACAATATCTGTCCAGATATATTTAGGAACATTTGGATCTACGTTCAATTCCAATTGAAGATTTTTTTGATTCGATTCATAAATAATTAAATCAAAAATCTGCCCCAGAATTTTCTGAATGTCATACAGATCTATAAAAAGTTCTAACTTTCCGGCTTCAATTTTAGAGAAATCAAGAATGTCGTTTATAATTTCTAATAGAGAATGAGCTGACTGATTGATTGTGGTCATGTATTTTTCCTGAATTTCTTCAAGATTCGTTTTCATCAGCAAATGAGTAAATCCGATAATGCCATTTAGCGGCGTACGAATTTCATGTGACATATTGGCCAGGAAATCCGATTTAGATTTACTGGCCGCTTCCGCCAGTTCCTTGGCTTTTATCGCATCTTCACTTTCTTTTATTTTGGCGTGATTCCTGTTTCGCTCCAAAGTCGATGAAATATTGTTGGCAAGTGTCTGAAATATGTAGATTTCGTCTTCTGTCCATTTTCGTTCCCGTGTACAATCATCAAAACCGATAAATCCCGAAAAGTTATTGTTGGAGTATAAAGGCAGGATCAGGATTGATTTGATTTCGTTGGTAACCAGTAAATTTTTGAAAAATGTGTCTTCAAGTTCCCGGGTTAGTGTACTAAAGACTTTTTTGCTTTGTGAATGCGTAATTATTTCTTTTAGATTTTCTTCTGTAAAATGTTGTAATTTAGTGATTTGATGTTTTACTCCGTCTTTTGACCATTTGTGTTTCTGGCTGATGGTCTGGGTTTCAAAGTCTTTTTCGTAATAAAAAATATGATCTACATTTGAGGCTTCACCTATAATCTCATAAGTTTCCTCAAACATTTCTTTGGTACTTTTGCTCATTAAAAATTTTTCGGTACAAAGTGCCAGTGCCGAGAGTAATTCACTTTTCAGTTCCAGTTTTTTTTCAGCTTTAAGTCTCATTTGAGACGAAATAGCAAGAGAGATCACGTCAGATATTGTTCTGGCATAATTTATATCTTCGTTGTCCCATTCTCTTTTTTCATCTGTACTTTCAAAACAGGCAACACCTGCTAATTGTCCGTTTAAGAAAATTGGGACATCAAGCATTGATTTTATTTTGTTTTTAGTAAAATATACTTCTTTGAATTCTGATGTTTCTAATTTATTAAACACATCAGGAGCATTTATAATTGCCTTATTTTTTAAGGTTTCAAAGTAAATTGGATAGGACTGTTTGTCCAGGATATTTTTGTCATTTAGCGTTTGATTATCTCTGCTGAATATATTTTTGCAGGTAATAATATCGTCTGTATATCTCCAGAAACTAACTCTGTTGGTTTGCGATACGGTGGCTGCTTCCTTAATAATATAATCTATGACAGTTTTAAAATTACTGTAATTTCTAAAATCGGTTGTAGATAATTTTTTGGTTGAATTATTATAGGCCTCAATTTTTTCAAGACGTCTTTTTTTCTCGTTTTCGATGTTTTTTATTTCAGTAATATCTCTCGCAATACCCGCAAAACCAATTGTTTGTCCCAGGTCATTCTTCCGTATTATAACCTTTTGCGAAACCCATAATTCTTCTCCGTTTCTCTTTAAGACCGGAATCTCGATAGTAGGATAATTGATTTCGTTCTGTGCTAGATTTTCATAAAAATTAACAGCACTTTTGATGTAATCTTCATGAATAAAATTAGAGTAATGCTGCATTAAAACTTCCTCCTCAGAATAGCCCAGAATAGAAAACCCGAATTCATTTACAAAGGTAAAATACCCGTCAACATTCATTTCAAAAATAATATCAGTTGCCGTCTGAATCAGGTTTTTATATTGATCCTGAACAATTATTTGTTCGGTAACATCCTGTCCAATGCTGATAATCAGATCGTCAGAGAATTTTTTATCTTTCCATTGAATGTATTTGTATTCTCCGCTTTTACTTTTTAATTTCTGAATGTACAGTTTGTCATCAATCTGTTTCTTGTTGTGGTTTTTCTTCACAAATTCCTTGTCTTCGGTAAGTTTCCAGAATTTCATAGCCATGACTTCTTCCGGCAGATAACCCAAAATTGAAGTAATGGTTTCACTGCAAAACAATATTTCGCCTTTTTGATTGGTTGCTATTGTTAGTGAATTTCCTTTGTGGACAATTTCATTTGTAAACCTGAAACTATCATTGCTATTCAGCAAGACAGCATATTTTACCTGATTAACAATAGAAATAAGAATAGAAAAATTGATTAATAAGATCGACGATTTTAACGGAATTAAGTGGAAGACAACCGTTGTAGCCAAGAAAGTAAAAGTCACTCCAACAAAAATCCAATAAATTTTTATCGGTTTTAGAATATTATAAGAAAAGAAAAAGGAGATTAAAAATACAATAATCGGAACAATATCATTGGGAAGAAAAATAATATTGCGTGCAATGTAGGTGAAATAGAGAAAGAAAAATGCTATAAATATGGTTTGAATCCGATCTCGTAGAAATTTTATTTTATCGGTTAACAAATAACCTAATAATACAGAAAATCCCATTGAGAGATTCACAACCAGTAAACTTTTGGGCCTGATCTTAAAGATTTCGTTGATGATTTCCATCAGGATCATTGCAATCCCAAAGAACAAAATATAGAGTTGGTATTCTCTTCCGGCGGTATCATCGTCTTTCTTTTTTTCGATGAAATAACCAATTTTTGCCTTAATTCTAAAAAATTGGTAAATGAGTAAACCAAGAAATCCAAACAGAGATAATCCTAAAATGATGAGTTTAGGATTGTTATAAAAGATAATAATATCAGAGTTAAATACAAACCAGTTCAATCCGTTTGATTTCAGGACACTTCCAAAAATGGAAATTCCTGAAATCAACGAATTAAAACAACTATAGTTTTGTACCATAGTATCTGGGTATGTTTGGTTAAGTAAATAGCTTGTGAATTTCTAAATACAGATTTGGTTAGGTTCTTTTTGATTATTTAGAAATTTATAAATTACTCAAAATCCGACTGACCAATAGAATCAATAGAATCTTCGTCATTAATATTAAATATGGCGCTATAAATCGCGTACTTTACAGAATAGGTTATCGGAATAGTAAACACAACTCCAATACAACAGCCGATAAGTCCAACTGTAGAGGCCAGTCCTGAAACGATAAAAAGAAGCGCAATTACCAAAGGCTGTTTGCTTACCACAATGGCACTTGATTTTATAGCGTCGATCGCATTTAAATCTCCAAAAATGATCAATGGTATTGTCAATGAGGTGAAGAATGTTATGATAAGAGTTATAAAAGCATCGATAACAGGAATTCCCAAATAACTAAATGCTACAGATATTACTCCACCGGTTAGTGAGATTAATAATGTTGAAATAAAAAGCGGAGAAAAATGACGGGAATTATAGTAGCTAAAAATCGTTGAAACATTAAATTCCTTATCCTTATCAGCGCAATCTGCCATTTTAAGAAAGCCGGCTGTAAAAGGACTTAAAAGCGCAGCTACAAAAGTTATAACCAGAGTATAAATAATTAATACCCTACCGGCAGGTTGTTCATTTTGCAGACTTTTAAAATATTCTTCCGTAAAATGTTCAACTCCATATAATGCAACAAAAACTCCTCCACCAAGAAAAACAGCTATAATTGCGAATACCAATAATATCAATCCTGCATAAAGTGCGATTTTTTTGTAGTTTTCAAAAGCGTGGTTAAAAACGTTTGAAAAATCTAAAGTATAGCCATTTTTACTAATGTCTTCGATTTGGTCTAGTGTAGATTTCATTTTTTAAGTAAAGTTGTTTTATAATCTTTTTTTAAATATTATTCAGACGTAAATATAATGTTTTTAATCAATTCCGTATAAAAATCGATGAAACATTGCTAAATTGTTTTGAGAAGCTAAATCCAGTCTAATAAGCGTTTTATGGAAGCCAACTTGTCTTTGTAAGGCGCATAACGCATAGGGAGATCGAGCCAGTTTCCTTTTTTGACAACTCCTTTGTGATGAGAAAAAATATCAAAGCTCAGTTTGCCGTGATAAGCACCGATTCCGCTATGGCCAACACCGCCAAAAGGCAGTCTTTTATTAGAAAAATGGACAACAGTATCATTAATACAGCCACCTCCAAATGAGTAAGTTGAAATTAATTTGTTTGTAAAATTTTTATTTTCACTAAAAATATAAAATGCAAGAGGTTTCTCATATCTGCTAAAAATATTTTCTATTTCAGTTTCAGTCTCATAAGTCAGGATTGGTAAAATTGGCCCAAAAATTTCTTCTTTCATTACAGGACTGTCCAAATTGGGTTCTTCTATGAGAGTAGGAGCTATATATAATTTGTTTGCGTCAGTTTCTCCGCCAAAAATTACTCTTTCAGGATCAATCATGCTAACCAATCGCAACCAGTTTTTTGTATTTATGATTCGGGCAAAATCAGGAGATTTTTCCATTTTGTTTCCATATGCTTTTGTGATTTCTTCCATCAAAAAAGAGATGAAATTGATCTTCATATTTTTCTGAATCAAAACATAATCAGGTGCAATACAGGTTTGACCCGCATTGATAAATTTTCCCCAGACAATTCTTTTGGCAGCCAGTTTTAAATCAGCAGATTCATCAATAATACAAGGGTTTTTTCCGCCAAGTTCAAGTGTAACAGGCGTTAGGTTTTCTGCAGCAGCTTTGGCTACAATTTTGCCCACTGCGATGCTTCCTGTAAAGAAAATATAATCCCAGCGCTGTGACAAAAGCTGAGTTGAAACGTCAAGACCGCCTTCTACAACTTCCACATGATTTACATGAAATGTTTTTTGGATAATTTTTGCAATGACGGCAGAAGTATGCGGAGTAAGCTCTGATGGTTTTAAAACTACTCTGTTTCCGGCAGCAACAGCAGAAATAAGAGGGCATAACGCAAGTTGAAATGGATAATTCCAGGGAGAAATAACCAAAACCCTGCCGTAAGGCTCTTTGTAAATATAGTCGGTAGAAGGAAAGTTGAGAAGAGAAGGAAAAACGCGTTTTGGCTTAGACCATTTTTTAATATTTTTTATAGTGTCTTTCAGTTCTGAAATGACATAATTTGTTTCTGTTAGTACAGCTTCGAATTCAGGTTTTTTAAAATCATCGTACAAAGCTTTTACAATTAAATCTTCGCTTTTCTGAATGTTATACAATAACTTTTTTAGCGTTTCTCTTCTGTATCCGATATCGTTTTTGTAGTCCATTTTATGATTAACTTGAATTTTTGCCTATGCAAGTTAATTTATAAAAATTAAAAAATTAAAAATTATATCATAAAAATCAAAGTGCGTTCCAGATTGTTTCGTCCGGAACAGGAGCGACAATGGTCATGTTTTCCTTTGAAACGGGATGTACAAAAACTAATTTTCTGGCATGAAGATGAATTCCTCCGTCAGGATTGCTTCGGTCAAAACCGTATTTTAAATCTCCTTTTATCGGAGATCCAATTGCAGCCAGCTGGGCACGAATCTGATGATGACGGCCGGTATGAAGATTGATTTCCAACGCCACATAATTCTGTAATTCCTTAAACACAGTATAATCTAAACTGGCAACTTTACTATCTGGAACTTCTTTTAAATGTGCTTTTGATGTATTGTTTTTTTCGTTTCTTTTTAAAAAATGAACCAATTTGGCACTTTTCTCGGCAGGTTTATTTTTAACAACTGCCCAATACGTTTTTTGCGTTTCGCGGTTACTGAACATTTCGTTCATTCGTGATAATGCTTTGCTGGTTCTGGCAAAAACAACAATTCCGGTCGTAGGTCTGTCCAAACGATGAATTACACCCAGAAAAACATCTCCGGGCTTGTTGTACTTATCTTTAATGTATTCTTTTACAATGTCAGATAAAGGTTTGTCGCCGGTTTTATCTCCCTGAACGATATCTCCAACGCGTTTATTGACTACGATAATGTGATTGTCTTCGTGTAATATCTGGAGATTTTTTTTATCTGAAATAATTTTCATTGTAAAAGTATGCGGAATTTTAGATTGATTATAAGTTGAGGCTAAAGCCTTTAGATGAACTAAAAAAGTCCTCCGGCCAAAGCCGAAGGCTATTTATTTAAACTTTTGTACCGATGTTGCTTTGAACCTTAGAATCTTAGCAACTTAGAACCTTAAAAGATTAATATTGTTCTTTTTCACTAGGAAAATCACTTGATTTAACATCAGCAGCATACTGACCAATTGCTTTGGTCATTTCTTCGTATAAGTTTAAATAACGACGTAAAAAACGAGGGCTGAATTCATTGTTCATTCCCAACATATCATGAATAACCAAAACTTGTCCGTCTACACCGCCGCCGGCTCCGATTCCGATAACAGGGATCGAAATACTTTTTGCAACTTGTTCTGCTAAATGAGCGGGTATTTTTTCTAAAACAACTCCAAAGCAGCCAATTTTTTCAAGCATTTTGGCATCTTCAATTAGTTTTTCTGCTTCCTGTTCTTCTTTTGCACGAACGCTGTATGTACCGAATTTATATATAGATTGTGGAGTTAAACCCAAATGTCCCATAACAGGAATTCCTGCGTTTAATATTTTTCTGATAGATTCCTTAATTTCTTTTCCGCCTTCTAATTTTACTGCGTGTCCGCCGCTTTCCTTCATAATTCTTATAGATGAACGCAAAGCCTCTTTTGGATCTGACTGATAACTTCCGAAAGGTAAATCAACTACAACCAAAGCTCTTTCGACAGCACGTACCACAGATGAAGCATGATAAATCATTTGGTCTAAAGTAATAGGCAAAGTCGTTTCGTGACCTGCCATAACATTTGAAGCAGAATCACCCACCAGAATCACATCAACTCCTGCGGTATCAACAATTTTGGCCATTGTATAATCATAAGCGGTAAGCATCGAGATTTTTTCTCCATTGCTTTTCATTTCGATTAATGACTTTGTTGTGATTCTTTTATAATCTTTTTTTGCTACTGACATTTTATTTTTTTTTGATATTGTAAAAGTATTGAATAATTATAGATTGGGAATCAGCAGTAAAAGAATATTTCGACAGAAAACAGTTTTCCGTCTTTGAATTCTATTCTAAACTGGCTGTCTTCCATAAGGATAGAATAATTATGTGGTGATTTTATCGAAGCTTCAATATAAGTACCGTATTTTTCAATGAAAGCTTTTTCAGACAACGTATGATCTAAAACTGTATTCGGATTTAGTAGAAATTTGTTGTTTTCATTGATATAAACTTTTACGATTTCGGCCTGATTTTTATTTTCATCGACAGAAACTTCCAAATCCGGATAATAATAAAAAAGATCGCTTAGATAAATTCCGCATTCATCGCCAATGCTGAGTTTTTTGGTTGGTTCGCCAAATACCTTCAGTAAGTCTTTTTGAGAAAAATATAATGATTTGGTTTTTGTACCCTTTAAACTAAACTCGGCTTTTTTTACAAAAGCAATAATTTGTTCCGGTAGTTTATGTTTGGTCAAACCTTTGGTTATCGCAATATTCAGTTCAGTTTCGGCACTTAATTTGGGATCATTTAATTGTTTTACAACTTCAGAATATCTTTTATAAGCGGGATCAAATTTTGAATATTCGCTGTTCCATGCTAATTCTACAAGTCTCTCACTTATTGTTTTTCGTTCGGTAAGGGCATTTAGGTCTAATTTATCAAAATCTTTTATTAAGGTTTCAAAATCAGGTCTTGGCCCGATAAATTTCCGTAAAGTATATTTTGAATATTCTTCATCAAAATTCCCATTTATATTAACCCATTCTTCTTGATTTACAGGAACATAATTTATCGAAACAGGATCTCCCGTAAACAAGATTTCCCTGATTTTGGAGTTTTTGTCGGGTAATGCCCTGGCTTTTAAACCCGCTGCTAAAACAAAAAGGTGATTTCCTCCATAATAATGGTCTCCGCCTTCGAGTATTGGGTTTTCAGGATCTTTTACCTTAACATCTTTAGCGTTTAATTGTGTTGCAACAAATTTATCCTGAATAAACCCTTCATTAAAATTATCTGCCTGTACTTTATACCAGCCGTTTTTGTTTTCAGATAATAAACGGACTTCTGCTCCATACTTAAAATAACCCAGAAAATCTGAAGATGAATTTGGCGAAGTATAAAGCCTCGTATCTGAATTAAGAAAATAACGTTCCTGAGAATGCAATAAAACCGAACAAAAAAGAGCAATAAAAAAGTAGAGTTTTTTCATGAAGAAGATTTTGTTTTTTGCCACAGATTAAAAAATAGTACGATTAAAAAATCTTTTTAAATCCTTTAATCTGTGGAAAAAAAATATGTTTAGCAATCGGCCATGTTTACCGCAATGGCAAGTCCGCCTTCTGAGGTTTCTTTGTATTTTGAATTCATGTCTTTTGCCGTTTGCCACATTGTATTAATTACTTTGTCCAAAGGCACTTTTGCATTTTTAGAATCTGTTTCCAAAGCCAGTTCGGCAGCATTTATTGCTTTTATGGCACCCATGGTATTTCTTTCGATACACGGTATCTGAACCAAACCGCCAATTGGGTCACAAGTTAAACCAAGATGGTGTTCCATAGCAATTTCGGCAGCCATTAAAACCTGGGCCGGGCTTCCGCCCATTAATTCGCAAAGTGCTGCGGCAGCCATTGACGACGAAACGCCAATTTCGGCCTGACAGCCACCCATTGCTGCAGAAATCGTAGATCCTTTTTTAAAGATACTTCCTATTTCTCCGGCCACCATCAGGAATTGTTTGATTTCTTTTTCGCCGGCATTATGGTTTTCTATCACGAGATAATACATCAAAACAGCCGGGATTACGCCGGCACTTCCGTTGGTCGGTGCTGTAACAACACGTCCAAGAGATGCATTTACTTCATTCACGGCAAGTGCAAAACAACTAACCCATTTAAGGATCTGGCGAAATTTGACCTCTGTTTTTCTGATTTCTTCAAGCCAGGTTTGTGGAGAATTATAATTTGATAAACCAATTAAGTTTTGGTGCATGTCAAAAGCTCTTCTGCGTACGTTTAACCCGCCCGGAAGAATTCCTTCTGAGTGGCAGCCAATATACATGCATTCGAGCATTGTATTCCAAATACGCATCAGCTCTGAATGAATTTCTGCTTCGCTGCGCATCGATTTTTCGTTTTCATAAACGATTTCAGAAATCATTTTGTTTTCTGAAACGGTATAATTTAAAAGTTCTACCGCATTCTGAATCGGAAAAGGAAAAGCACATTTAATTTCTTCTTTTATTTTGGCATTTGTACGCTCTTCTTTTACGACAAAACCTCCACCTATAGAATAAAAAGTAGATTCATATTCGGAATTATCAGCTTTGTAAGCCGTAAATTTTAACCCGTTGGCATGAAACGGAAGAAAGTCTTTATTGAAAACGATGTCCTGAAGAAAATAAAACGGAATCGTAAGCTGATTACCCAGATTGATTTCATTTTTGGTTTCAATGTTTTTGATGATTCCGGCAATATTATCAACCGGAATATATTCCGGATCCTGCCCACTTAAACCCAGCATTACTGCTAAGTCTGTTGCATGACCTTTGCCCGTAAGAGAAAGTGATCCGTATAAATCTACTTTTACTCTTGTGACCTGCTCTAAAATAGATTCATTTTTTAACTCTTCTAAAAAACGCTCCGCAGCACGCCACGGCCCAAGAGTGTGCGAACTTGAAGGGCCAACACCAATTTTAAGCATATCAAAAACAGAGATACATTCTTCCATTGTTCAATTTTTATAAAGACAAAGATAATTGAATAATGCAAAGAAGTTTTGTTTTCATTTGTTAATGTTGCGGTTTTGTTAAAAAAGATATTAAATTTTAGTAATTTGGCAATGAAATAAATTTAAATGCTTAATATAGGGCTTTCGTAAAGAGTTCGCGCTTTTTTTCGGTATTTTTGCAAGGAACAAAACACTAAAGAATTTGATTTTTTTAAAGCCTTTTAAGGAAATCAGTAAACTAAAACTTCTGCGACTTCATTTTAATTAATGCGTCTTTCGCGAAAAAATTAAAATACCACAAAGAAGATAAAATTACACTATGATAGAATTTTTCAAGCATTTATTACAAGAATTCGAATTGCCATTAAATAATCCGGTATTAATCTTTTCGCTTATACTTTTCATTATTTTACTGTCTCCGATTTTATTAAAGAAAATAAATATACCCGGTATTATAGGATTAATAATTTCGGGTGTTGTCATTGGACCTCATGGTCTTAATATTCTGGCAAAAAATTCGGCAGTAGATTTATTTTCGACGATCGGGCTTCTGTATATTATGTTTATTGCAGGTCTTGAACTTGATATGAACGAATTTAAAGCCAACAGAAACAAAAGTTTGCTGTTCGGATTATTCACTTTTATATTTCCGCTTACGATAGGTTTTCCCGTTTGCTTTTATTTGCTTAATTACGATTTTAATGCCAGTTTTTTAACGGCCAGTATGTTTGCAACGCATACGTTGGTTGCGTACCCAATTGTGAGTAAATTAGGAATTGCCAAAAATCAGGCGGTTGCCATAACTGTAGGAGGAACAATTTTGACAGATACTGCTGTTTTGATTATTCTGGCAGTAATCATGGGAAGCAGTCAGGGAAACCTCAATCAGGCTTTCTGGATAAAATTAACCGTTTCGCTCGCTATTTTTTCTGCCATTATGTTTTTGGTAATTCCAAGAATTGCAAAATGGTTTTTCAAGAAACTTGAAAGTGAAAAACACGCACATTATATTTTTGTGCTTTCTGTTGTTTTTTTCGCAGCGTTTTTGGCCGAAGTAGCAGGAGTGGAGCCAATCATCGGAGCTTTCGTTGCCGGTCTGGCATTAAATCCTCTAATCCCACATTCATCTGCCTTAATGAACAGGATTGAGTTTATTGGAAATTCATTGTTTATTCCTTTCTTTCTGATTTCTGTCGGTATGCTGGTTGATGTAAGCGTAATCCTGAGTGGCCCTACGGCATTGATTGTAGCAGGAACACTAAGTGTTGTAGCTATTTTTGGAAAATGGATTGCGGCGTTTTTTACTCAGATTGTTTTTAAATATACAAAAACCGAAAGGCAGCTTATTTTTGGTTTGAGCAGTGCACACGCAGCTGCAACTCTTGCCGTAATTTTAGTAGGGTTTAAAGCAAAGATATTAGACGAAAATATCTTAAACGGAACTATTATCCTTATTTTGATAACGTGTATTGTCGCTTCTTTTGCCACAGAAAAAGCAGCTAAAAAAATTGCAATCTGCGAAGAAGAAATCTCTCATGAAGATGCTAATAAGGAAAAGATTTTAGAAGAACATATTTTAATACCCTTGGCAAAAACATCGGCAACTTCTACTTTACTGGATTTTGCACTTTTGATAAAAGATAAAAAATCGGGCAATCCGATTACGTTGTTAACAATTGTGCCGAATAATGATCAGGCAGAAATTAATATTCTGAAATACAAAAAAGCAGTTGATAAATTTGTAATTCAGGGTTCGGCATCAGAAGTTAAGATTAATACAATCGCGAGAATTGATCATAATCCGGCTAGTGGAATCGCAAGGACTTCAAAAGAAATCATGTCTGATATTGTGATTGTAGGCTGGCCGAGAAAAACGGGTTTCCTCGATAAAATATTTGGAGAAAATGTAGATTCTATCATTAATAACGTAGACAAAAGTTTATTTATCTGTCGATTTGGAAGACCTTTTATAGAAGAAAAAAGACTGGTGTTTATTTGCCCGCCATTTTCAGAAAGAGGCGTTGGATTTCAGTTACTGCTTCAAAAAATATGTCGTTTATCGCAGGAATTAAGTATTCCGATTGTAATTTATGCCGAATATAAAAGCCACCAAACCATTACACAGATTGCATCAAATTTAAAGCTCAGCGCCAAGTTAGGTTTTAAAAGTATTTTGAACTGGGAAGATTTTGATGCGATTTCTGATGAAATTAAATCAACCGATTTAATCGCTTTTAACTTATCCAGAAAAGGCTCTGTTTCTTATCAGTCCATTTTTGATAAACTGCCACAGAAATTCGAAAAATCATTCCCGGAAAACAATCTGATTCTCGTTTATCCGCAGGATGACAATAAAGTCACTTCTATGGATGCTTACGAAGATTTTAGTGCGACACCGCTTACCAAAAGTATCGAAGCAATTGAACAGATTGGTAGAGGTTTGGGAAGTATTTTGAAAAAAGGTCAATAAAATAAAGCAACGGTAATCCAACTCATGAAGCAAAAGAACTTTATAATTTTCGTACTATTTATAACTTTCACTGTAACAGCGCAAAATAAAATGAAAAAAGCCGATGAGCTTATAAATAAGACAGACCCGGCCTGGACGCTTGTACAGGACTGGATAAAATCGGCTAAGAATAAAGTAGAAATTTTGCCCGCAGATCCTGTAGCAGCAAAAGACGCATTGTACAAAACGCAGGTTACAACCGGTTCACCAATGGGAGCTGTTGTTTTTATGACAGGAGGACTTTTAATAGATGATGGCTGGATAAGAATTTTAGGTTCCGGAAATACAAAATTTAACCGTACACTTCCGGACTGGAATAAAGGCAAATCATTTAAAGAGTTTGGAGAAACCCCTTCTTTTTTGATAATTGCAGATGATGCCATTGGAGGATTTTATATTTTAAATGGTGGTGGCTTAGGAAAAGACGTAGGCAAAATTTATTATTTCTCACCAGATAATTTAGAATATGAGCCACTTGATATTACATATTCTGAGTTTTTGCAATTTTGTTTGTATAACGACCTGAGTAAATTTTATGATGGCAACAGGTGGAAAGAATGGAGAGAAGATGTCTCCAAAATAAAAGGTGATGAAGTTTTTAATTTCTATCCGTTTCTTTGGACAGCAGAAGGAAGTGATATCAATAAAAATTCAAGAAAAGTAATCACTATTGATGAGCAATATGCTTTGAACATGGATTTGCGAAAACAACTTGGATTTGATAAGTAAAATTGTGAACTACTATTTTAAATAATATGAATCATAAAATCAAATCAATCCGACCATTTATTGGTGCAAAAGATTTCGAATTATCGAGACGTTTTTATTCTGATTTAGGATTTGAAGAAACGGTTTTGGCACCCAATTTTTCTATTTTTAAAACCAATGAAACGGCATTTTATCTTCAGGATTATTATGCAAAAGAATGGATAGAAAATACTATGATTTTTCTGGAAGTTGATGACGTTGATCGTTATTATGCAGAACTGCTGGCTTTAAATCTTTCGGAAAAATATTCGGGAGTAAAATTGACACCAATACGTAATTTAGAGTGGGGCAGGGAATGCTTCTTGCACGATCCGTCAGGTGTTTTATGGCATTTTGGTGCGTTCAAAAAATAAGTTCATTTATCTCAGGCCAAATTCTCCCAGTATTTTGGTATTGCTTTTTCGCTGATACCAGTCATTATAAACCAACTCCAGCTTTTTTACGGTCAATTCGCCAAAATCATAATCACGAAATTTTTGTGTTATCGCTATCAGCTTCTCGGGATTCTCGGGTTTTTCCTGAAAACGCATAACGGTTGAGTGTGCAGTAGAAATGGTGTAGCGACGGTCTATACTTTCTTGTAATGTTGAATTTTTGAAATTTTCGCGCAGCTTATTTCTAAAATTATCAAGAGTTTCATCAGTTGGAAATCCCTGAATCATAATAGCAGATGAAGATGCTGTAACACCTCTAAACCGAATTCTGATCCTGTCTACCTCAACCATACTTTTGCAGATTTTCTCGATATAATCATTTGGGGAAATCTGATCTAAGCTAAATTCCTCCGAACAGGAAATGATAGACATAACGGTAATATGAATATCAGAATCAGGATAGTAATATTGTGTAGGGTCGGCTTCTTTTAATTCATTTAAAAAAACAGCAATATTAGCCTTTATTTCTTCGCTTGGGCGAATAAGCAATGTTACCCCGAACCTGGTATCAGATTCGTTTTTGATATCAGAATCTATAGCATAATTTCCGGCTAAGATTTCGGCAGAAGATTTTTTATAAAGCTGATCGTAATGTTCGGTTAAGTTCATTGGGATTATTTCTTTTTTCCTTTTTCTAAATTTTCTTTGACCCTGAATTTTACAATTTTGGTAATCAGGTCAAAAGGCATTGGATCTTTTAAAGGAAATTGTACAGAACCTTTTCCTGATTTGTATTTTGAAAGTTCTGCTGCAAAAGCTGCATGCCCTGTTGGCAAAGCATATAATCCAATATGATTCTTAAAGGCAGCAAAATAAACCACAATTCCGTTTTGGTCAAAAGCCGGCATAGCATAACTGATTTTTTCCTTTGCATCGGGTGCCGCTTTCTGAATCGTCATTCTGACTTTTTCCAGAATTTCCTGCACATCGTTGGGGTATCCGCCAATGTATTCGTCTATATTTTCGGGTTTTTTTGTGTCCATTGTTCTTTTGTTTTTGTTTCAGGTTTCAGGTTCAGCTTGCTGTACAAAACTTGAAACTAGAATTTGAAACTTTTTTACGCAATCCCTTTAGGAAAACGATCCAAAACGAGATTAAGCTGGATATGATGTTCTAAATAGGCTTTTGCTCCGGCTAAAACCAATGTAAAACCTTCTGTGGAATTTCTCACCTGATCTATAATTGTATCAACATCACCCTTAAAACCGGAATTGGTAATGCTTACAAAAGTTTCATTTTCATTCAACGGGGTAAAAATCCATTCGACCAAAGTGATTTCATTGGAGTTTCCCCATTCAACAACAATTTTCTGATTTTCTTTTACCACTTTTGTAGTGACCGTTAGCGAAAAGCCATACATTTCCCAGGTCCACTCTGTAGATTTGTCTTCTTCTAATTTTCCTGAACCTTTGGTAAACCAGAATTTACTTGTGATTTCGGGATCTATAAACGCCTGAAAAACTTTAGAAACCGGTTTTCTGATCAGCATTTCAGCTTTTGCGAATTTGTTGTTTTCTACTTTCATGCTTTTTATAGTTAAATGTCATTTATAAAGGCAAAATGTATCTAAATATTAAAACTTGGAAAATACATTTTCAGAACCTCTAAATTATGAAATTTATATTTCTAAGTAGCTAAAAACTAATTAAATGTATAGCCAACTATTAAATTAAGAGAATTTGTTTTTATTATAGCATTATAAATGCCTTCATTTTTAGAAGTATTTGCAAGCCCTAAGTTTTCTCTTAATTCAATATAGATTTGATGGTTGTTGTTTAATTTGAATTCTTTTCCTACTCCAGCAGATAATCCGTAATCTAATGATTTGTAATATTTGGTATTATCAGTATCATCGGTATTTATACCAGGAGCATTAATTCCTGAAGTTTTTAAGCCGGCTTTAATTAAATATCCTAAAAATGGGCCACCATTTATGTAAAAATTTTTATTGCGTGTAAAGTTATATTTTATCATAATTGGCAATACTACATAATTGCGATAGCTATTAATCCTTACATGATATATTTCTGGGATAGAAATGGGACTTGAATAAATCAATTCTGTTGTAAACTTTGTAATCTGACTTTTTCTTTCAAAATTGATATCTACTTTTAGCGATAAATTTTCTTTGATTTGATATTGAAATGAAGCACCAAATAAATAGGCAAATCCGGGATTGTTGTCTGCATAATTCTCATATCCTCTAAAACTTGAATAGTTTAATCCTCCCTGTATCCCAAATTTAAATTTTGAATCCTGAGCAGCTGTTTTGAATGTTATTAAAAAGATTGTAAAAAGTAAAAAAGTAATTTTCTTCATATTGATAGTTGGAATGTTTTAATTTAATTCGACAGCGAATAAAAAGACGGATCTAACGTTTAATCTTAAAATATTAAGATGTAATGGATAAAAAACGGACTGAATAAAAAAGAGCTAATTTTTAAAATATAGAATATCCAAACACAAGGGAAACAGACTGGTAATTAGACTCCCAAAAGACATATGATCCCAGAATTTCTTTTGGCAAATTTATTCTTGCCTCAACGCTGTACTTTTTTTTATAATTATATCCCAGACCAAAAACAGTACTATTTCTGGGTTTAATTTCAATTTCGTTATTTCCATACCTGTCTTCAAAAAGGCCTTTAGAATTTATGGCTTTTTCGAAAACATATTGTGCGTTAATGAATAATTTTGAATCATTACCTAAAAACATATTGTGTCTGAACCCAATTGGAAATTCGATTGTATTATAATCGATTTGAGAACTTAATCCGTTATTTCTTGTTTTTTCTGATTTATAAATCTGATAGGTTGGCTCGATAACAATGGCCCATTTATTTTTATTGAAGGGTAAAATAAATTCAGCTTCCACGCCTAATCTAAAACCTATTTGATTATTAAATTTTGTATTATAGTAAGAAGCCGCGTCATTCGTGATACTTAATTTATTACTCGTTATACCCGGTCTTATCGCTATATTTAATAAATCTTTTTTTCGTTCTGGTTTGAAACTGCTAAATTCTGAATCCTGACTAGTGTTATAACTGTTGAAGATTTTAATGAGAGCATTTCTTTCGTATTTAAGTCTTACTAGTTGATCATTTGTAATCTGGTCAGATTTTAATGCTCTTGCCAGCTGTTGTTTATAAAAATTGTTTTCAGCAATTTGTTGTTCCGACACTTTATAGGATTTGTAAATCAATTGATTAGCCGGTATTGTGTCAGTTTTAAAAAAGAAAAAAGTTTTGTTGTCTTTACTATACTCAAATAATGTTGCTTTTCCTTCCACTAAAACTTTTAGAAGAATATTTTCCTTTTTAAATTCAGGGTTTCTATCATATCCTAAGTCATCAATTGTTTGCGTAGACTGATCTATATCAATATTAAATCTTTCATATTTTGATTCGTTTTCAATTGCAAACACTTTTAGTTGTTGGGTAGAGATAGTAATTGGCTGATCTTGTTCATCCAGCTTGTATTGAATTTCAGACGGGCTGTTGCGCCAATCGAGATTTTTGATTAAGCAATCGATTTTCTTATCATTGTTGTCGATAAAATATCCTTTTTCAAACTTAATTTGTGAGTGTGCAGTAAAACTTAAAAGAACGATTAAACAAGTAAATAATTTGTTGTACATTTTGTAGATTTATCTTATTGGCTTTATAAAATTTTTGGCAAATATAGAAAGGTTTGTATTGTTAAAACATTTTTTTATTTAAAGTTTTTTATTTTGCACAGAAAGGCTCAGACTTCCTTCTTATCAATCCATTTTCCAACAGTTGGAGCAACGTAGTTTTTCATTTTATCTAATAAATCGTCGATAGTATCACTAACCAAAAGCATTTCCTGATTTACATTTTTCAGAAAACCTTTTTCAACCATCATATGGGTTAACTCTATCAAAGAATCATAGAAACCATTGATATTTAAAATAGCAATTGGTTTTTTATGCAAGCCCAATTGTGCCCAGGTTACCATTTCAAAAAGCTCTTCAAGAGTTCCAAAACCACCCGGAAGCGCAATCACGCCATCACATAAATCATTCATTTTGGTTTTTCTCTCGTGCATGCTTTCTACCAGAATCAATTCAGTCAGACCTAAATGCGCGATTTCTTTAGAACGCAGAAAATCGGGCAAAACCCCAATTACTTTTCCTCCTTCATTTAAGACTCCATCTGCTACAGCGCCCATCAAACCTACATTTGCCCCGCCATATACCAATTCTATATTTTGTTTGGCCAAAGCTTGTCCCAACAATGTTGCCTGCTCTTTATAAATAGCTTCATTTCCAAAACTGGAACCACAAAAAACTGTTATTCTTTTCATTTTTATTTTTTTTCTATTTCATAAACAAAATTATGACGGGAAGGCTCATTGTAATAAGCTACTTCCTGTTCGTCTATTTTCTTTGCGCCTAATTTTTCTATGGCTTTTTGCGAACGATAATTTTCTGCTCCGATATGAAACTTAATTTTATCAACCGCTCTAAAAGAATAATCGAACATCATTTTTTTTACCTGAGAATTAAAACCGGTTCCCCAAAATTTTCTTCCATAAAAAGTATAGCCAATAAAGACACTTTTGTTTTCCGGTTCATATTCATAAAAACGTGTGCTTCCCGCAACTTCATTTGTTTTTTTATCAACAACCAAAAATGCACCTTTACTTTCAATGGCACCTTCAAAAAAGTTTAAGAAAACGTCCCTTTCATAACGGTTTTTATTTGGATGCTGTTCCCAGATTAAGGGATCAGAAGCCACTTCATAAAGAATTTCAAAATCAGTTTCTTTTAAAGGAACTAATTTCACAGACTCATTTTCCAGTATTTCCGGCTGTAAGTTCAAAAGTGTTGTACTCATTTCTATATTTTAAAATTAGATTTTTCTGATCTGGACACAGGATACATTCTCCATTTTGATTTGTTTTCCTGTTTTTTTGAGTAATCCTGTTTTTGTATTTCGTCTAAAAACGACAACATTTCCCGTAGTTACATTTGTTGCGATTAAAAAATTTCCGCTTTCATCGATTGCAAAAATTCTCGGATGTTTTCCAAAAGTTGATTGATAGCCAATGTTTGTTAAAAGTCCGTTTTTATCAATAGAAAAAATGGCAATATTGTTTTCTTTCCCTCTGTTAGTCGCGTACAAAAAATTTCCGTCTGGCGAAATATGAATGTCAGAACTCTCAAAACCTGCTGTTATTTTATCAGGATGCGTATTGATTCTCTGTATCTTTTTCAAAGTTCCGTTTTCATATTGATAAACACTTATTGTTCCTGACATTTCTTCTATACAATAGCCAAATTTTTGATTTGGATGAAAAGTAAAATGTCTCGGCCCGGCTTCTGAATCTGTTTTTATAAATGGAATTTTTGTTTTTGCCAAAGGCTGTTTTTGCATTTCATCAAATTGATAACAACGTATTTTATCAGCCCCTAAATCGGGCAGGAACAAATAATCAAATTGAGGAGAAAAGATAGCGGAATGAACATGCGAGCGGGTTTGCCTTTCTTTATGGACACTTCCGTCTATGTACTGAAAATTTTGCGCAACTGAATCAATTTTTCCATTTTCTAAAAGCGGATGAACGGAGACACTTCCTTCTGTATAATTTCCATTTACAAGCCATTTACCATTTTTATGGACTGAGACATAGACCGGATTTTCTCCACCGCTCGATTGCTTATTTATAAAAGTTAAGCTTTTTTGCTGAGGATTAAATTCAAAACTACTAACGCTTCCCGCATTTGGCGTTTTGGTGTCGGTACAGGCATACACGTATTTTCCGTTTGGAGAAACCGTTAAATAGGAAGGATTAATGATATTTTTTGCACCAGCAATTTTGGTTAATTTACCATCTAAAGTATCCAATTGATAAACCTGAATAGCTTCGGCAGTTACATCACGATTGTAAGACCCAAGAAAAACATACGTATTCTGAGCACCCAAATGAATGCTTAAAAGAAAAGTAAGTAAGAATATTGTTTGTTTCAAAATTTTAATTTTTTGAAGTTTGAAGTTTCAGGTTTCAAGTTTCAGGTTTCAAGTTTGAGGTTTCAAGTTTGAATTTCAGTAAAAACCTCTGCACCTTTGTACCTCTGCATCTCTGAACCTTAAAACACTTCCTTCCACCATTGCTTAAATTGCTGATTTTCATTTCTCAGCTCCACCAATTCACCAATCATGGGTGTAATCAGCGAAATAGGATTTGCTTCATTTTCATTCAGTTTTGTAATTCTTTTCAAAGGCTCATCCCAGGCATGGTTAGCTAGTGGGAATTTAGAAGAATGAACAGGGAATAATCTTTTCGTTTTTAAATCTTTAGCGGCCTGGATTACATCTTCCGGCAAGTTGTGAATGTATTTCCATTTAATATCATATTGTCCGTTATCAATTAAGGCAAGATCAAAAGGGCCATATTTTGCACCAACTTCGGCAAAATGGGTATCATAACCGGTGTCTCCTCCCAAATACATTTTAAAATCTTTGGTTTCTAAAATATAGGAAAGCCAAAGCGTATTGTTACGGACAAAGCCACGACCAGAAAAATGCCTTGTTGGTGCCGTATAAAGTGTAATATTCTGATCGAGTTCTATTTTTTCATGCCAGTCTTTTTCAATAATATTCTGAACCGGAAAGCCCCAGGATTCAAAATGTGAACCTACGCCAAGACCGCAGACAATTTGTTTTGTTTTTGGTTTTAACTTCAAAATGGTTTTATAATCCAGATGATCATAATGATCGTGTGTTATCAATAAATAATCGATTTCCGGAAGGTCTTCAATAGTATAGATATCAGAACCTTTAAAAGATTTTGTAGTTCCAGCAATAGGCGAGGCATTACCGCTAAAAACTGGATCGACAAGAAAACGTTTCCCTTCGATCTGAAAATAATAAGACGAATGTCCAAACCAGACTAAAATATCCTGATTGACATCCAGCTGCAGTAAATTTGTTTTTATGGATGGAATTATAGTAACGGGAACTCTTTGCGCTGTTTTTTTAAACAGAAATTCATATAAAACGCCCGGCATCGTATATCCTTCAGTAAGCTGCGGCGTAAAATGTACATTTTCAAATTTTCCGTTTTTGTAATTGGGCGATTTTTGGATTTTGATTAATCTTTCTCCGGCTGGTGCTTTTCCGAATCTTGGATCCTGAAGAAAAATATAAAAGGCTAAAATAATAAGTATTATAAAAGTTATAGTCATGGTATTTATTGGGGTGGATATAATCTATTTAAGTTTTCAATTGATAATAAGATTATTTTTCTGAGGATTTCAGTATCAATATCCGTTAGTTTTTTAATATAGATGCAGGCTTTAGAAGCTTTGTGTTTGCCTAATTTTGATAGTAATTCTTCTTTGTTTTCTGTAGTGGTGTAGCAATAAAGCGAGATAGCCGCTTTTCTTGGCGAAAATGCCACAAGCGGTGCATCGCCTTCGTGACCGCTGTCATATTTATAATGATAACTTCCAAAACCAATAATACCAGGTCCCCACATTTTGGGTTCAAAACCAGATTCTTCCTGCATGATTTTTACCAGTTCAAATGAGTCGTTTCTTTTTGCAGTATCTTCAATAGCATTAATAAAATCAGTAACGCTGCTTTCGGTTTCTGTGGTTTTATTTTTTGCCATTTGTTTTTATTTTGGATTAACAATATCGCTTTTCAAAAGCAGGTTTTTGATTTTAATTCCCATACTGTAAAAAAAATCAGGATTTGCATACATCTGATTTTCTAATACTATCAAACTCACATCGCTATCGGGAAAATACAAATTTACAGAAGAAAACCCGTCACCAATACCAGTGTGGCCAATATATTTTGGTGTTACATTATCTACAATCCGAATTCCGTAACCGTAACCTGTTTTTTCTTTTCCGAACACATTATGCTGTGCTTTTATATTGTAATCAATCATGAGTTGATACGTTTCGGGTTTCAGGATTTTTCCTTTATGCAGATTGCTGTTCCAGAGGGCAAGATCATTTACGGTCGAAACAACTCCGTCAGCACCATAACTGTCCTGATTTATCTGAGACTGTTCAATTTTCTTAGCTACTTCTTTATCTATATAATATCCAGTAGCCAGATTTTTTGTTTTCTCTTTAGAATAGCAAAATGTATTTTTCATTTTTAATTCCTTAAACAAGGCATCTGCCATCTCCTGATAACTTTTTTTGGAGGTATATTCTACAATTTTGCCTAACAGGTTAAAGCTCAGATTACCGTATTTAAAATCACTGCCGGGCTTAAAAAGTAAAGGTTTTTGCAAATCAGTAATTCCGTGTGTATGATTTAATAGTTGATGAACCGTTACAGAATCTGCCCAGGTTTGCGTTAAATACGGAAGGTATTTTTTAATAGGCGATTGCAGATCAATTTTTCCTTTTTCATATTCCCTCAAAATCAGAACTGCGGCCATTTGTTTGCTGTTTGACATGATTTCAAACTGAGTCTCCATTTTTAAAGGCGTTTTTTTCTCCAAATCAGCAAATCCCAAGGCTTTACTATATATTGTTTTTCCCTTTTGAGAAATCAAAATTGTGCCATTAAATTTGGGAGAAGCGGCAGCCACTGTGCTGTCTGCCTGAGCCGAAATGTTGGCTGCTTTTTTTTGCGCAAACGAATTGCAATTGGAGAATAAAAAAAGAACGGTTACCAAAGCTGAGAGCCTGAAAATTGAATTCATTGTGAAATTTATATTTTTTAGTTTATTTAAAACATTCCATTTTCGTTGATCATTTTGGCCGGAACTGCTTGTCCTAAATCCCAAAGCTCAACTATTTTACTTTCTTCAAATCTAAAAATGTGAACAACTGCAACTCCCAAATCAGTTTTGTTTTGCTTAATATGTGAGTGTATGGCAACAAAATCTTTGTCTCCTATAGCATGATGTATTTCGATAACTTTATTGGGATTTAATCTGAATGCTTCTTCCATTGCTAGCATCAGAGTATTGGCATCTCCCTTAAAATAAACATTATGATGCTTAAAATTTTTGCCAACATACAGACGAAATGCCTCGTGTGAATGGCCTTGGGCGGCAAGCTTTAAAAAGTCTTTGGCGATATATTTCCTAGTCATGATTTTAAAGTTTTAAAAACTAACTAAGGTAAGAAATTTACCAGTATCTTTTTTAGTAAAAAAAATCCCAAAAGTAACAGAATTATAAATCTTCTGGTTTTATCTGACTGATATCAATGCCAAGTTTTGTAAACTCTTTTTCTCCCAATTCTGTAATATAAAAATGTTTATCTGTCGGAGTTTTTTTTGCAATCCATGTTTTGTCTGCAAAGTTTTCCAGAAGAAGCTGCCCCAGTTTTCCGCCAATATGTTCATAGCACAATTTTGCCGGTTTTGTAGTTGTTGATTTTGTGTTCATCCTTAAAAGATTAAATTCTTTGCGCTTTTTTATAGAATAGCTTTATTGCCAGATAACTCATTGGAATATAAGCAAACATAAGATCTAAGACAGTATACCATACCGGAGAAGGAAGAATAGTAATCATGATGATGCCGGCTAATAAAAAGAATGCACCCACTATAAAGGCTAGTTTTGTCTTGTTGCTAGACGCAATTTTTATTGTGGCTGCCGATCCGGCAAAAGTGCCGAGTGCATGGGCTAAAAAAGGAAAAATGAAATTCTTTGGTTCAAAAAAAGGCATGGCCGCAACCAGCCCTTCGCGTGTTGAAACATCTGCGCCATTTGGTGCGGGAATTATGGAGCCGCTTATTAAAATAAGGATATTATTTACAACACCTCCAATAAAAAGGCCGGCAATGACCGCAAGGATATTTCTTAAAATGGGATTCATATTTTTCGTTTTTACTGAAACGAATTTATGAAATTATTGCATATGAAAATAATTCTTTAATTAAAAGATTGTCTGAATTCTAAGGGGGAAATATTGGTCTTTGTTTTGAATAATTTACTAAAAGACTGATGATGCTCAAAGCCCAGCTCAAAAGCGATTTCACTAATGGACAAATTGGTTGTGGAGAGTTTTTCTTTTGCTTTTTCAATCAATTTATTGTGTATGTGCTGTTGTGTACTCTGTCCTGTAAGTGATTTGAGTAATCCGGTTAAATAATTTGGAGAAAGATTTAACGTTTTGGCAATGTATAAGACAGATGGTAAGCCTTTTTTTGCTAAAGAATCACTGCTGAAATAATCTTCCAGCAGTTTTTCTAAGCGTGATAAAATTTCGTGATTGCTAATTTTTCTGGTTATAAACTGTCGGTTATAAAAACGTTCAGAATAGGTTAGGAGCAACTCTATTTGGGCAATTATAACATCCTGACTGAATTTGTCAATATTAGACTGGTATTCCTTCTGAATATTTGTGATGATATCAATAATCATTTTTTCTTCCTTATCAGAAAGATGTAATGCTTCATGAACCGAGTATCCAAAATATTCATATTGTTTTATTTTCTGCGCCAGAGGAGTATTCCACAGAAAATCAGGATGAATCAATAATGACCAGCCTGTGTGCTGTAATTCGGCATTTCCTTCAATAGAAAAAACCTGCCCGGGCGAAATAAACAATAAGACGCCTTCCTTAAAATCATATTCCTGCTGGCCGTATCGCATTTTGGCATTTGCATTTCTCTTTAGTGCAATCGAATAAAAGTCGAGAATAAGGCTTTGTGGCTCATTCTCGTTTAAGTATTTGATGTCCTTAAAATTATAAACGCTTACAAGCGGATGTTCGGGTTTCGGCAAGTCCCGAAACTCGTGAAATTCGCTGATACTTTTTATTCGGTGCGGCTGAGAATTTGACATAGCACAAAATACTTATTTCTGATTATAAATTGCAGCAAATTCTTTTGCGTAATCTGTCATTTTTGTTTTTCCAAATACAGCCGGTTTATTGCGATTGTAATCTTCGGCTAGTAAACCATTGTAAAGTCCGGCGTACATTTCGATTAAACCTGTTGCAATTTTTGGCTGCATTCCTGCTTGTATCAAACCGTTTAAAGATTCTCCGTCACTGGTTAAGATCCACTTTAAATCAGGTTTTCCGATTGCGGTTCCCAGAATTTTTGCTGTTTCATGTCCAGTAAGTTCTTCACTTGTTACATAGCGTATTTTTCTTCCGTTGGCCGGAGTAGTGATTTCTTCGGCAATGGCAGAAGCAATGTCTAAAGGAGAAACCCACGGAATTATTTTATCAGCGCCATAATTAACCGCTATAGCGTCAATGTTTTTGATCATCGGAATGTATGCCAATACATTGTAAAAGAAAGAAGTTGGACGCATAAATGTAATCGATACATCTGAAAGTGTATTCAGGACAGCTTCGATTTCATTATAACGCTGAATGATGCCCGAATTTTTTTCTAAATGCGCCCCAATGCTGCTTAAAAACACCACTTTTTTTACACCCGATTTTGCAATGGCTTCGGCATAACTATTTCCGATGTTGCGCGTAAAAGCATCAAAATCCAGATTAGCATCAAAATAATTCGCCCTCGGAATCATGCAATACACAGCTTCTGAACCTGCAAAGGTCTGGGCTAAAAACGCAATATCTTCTACAGAACCAATAGCCGCTTTTGCACCTAATTCTTCAATTGATTTTTGATTTTCACGATTACTCGAAATTACAGTAATCTCATGTCCTTTTTGCACTAACTCCTGAGCTAGTGGCTTGCTGATGTTCCCTAAAGAACCCGTAATTGTAATTTTCATTTGTCTATTTTTTTGATGATACAAAGTTGTGCAACATCAAATCAATAGTTGTAGCCAAATCTACTATTGTCTTAGTCTAAAAAAAGAAAACAGGTTTTAGGAATTATTTTGCAGATAATTTCTTTTCGTTTTCTGTTTGAGGTTTGTCTTTTCCGTTTGGCTGGCCTTTTCCGGTTGTAATTAGTTTTTTTAGGCTGTTCTGAATGTAATTGGTCCACGAGTCTTTACAAATTTCAAAACATTCGTAATCCGGAACCAAACCATAATGTGTAAACTTAAGTGCTGTTTTGCCCTCTTTTTCAGAGATTTCAAAAGTTGGTTTTGTACCTGTCCATTCTTTTTCGTCTTCTGTAAATTTAAAATAATTATCTTCTACCAGCCAGACAATCTTCTGATTCGGAATCACTTCGGTCAATTTAACTTTACAGCGATGTATATCTTCATAATGGTAATTGAATTCATCATTTTGTTTTGCTGTATTTCCTTCTATTTCTTCAGACCACCAACCGCGAACATTGGTCACAGCATTAAAAACTTCAGATGGAGATTGATCGACTATAAGTGTTGTGGTAAAATCTTGTGCGCTCATTTGTATATGTTTTAGAAAGTTATATAACAAATTTACAATCTAAAAGTCAATATGTTAGGGTTGTTAAGGGACAATTTTAAGGGTGGATTCGGACAGATCCGGAGGAATTTTAGATTTTAGGAGAACTCTGTCTGAGTTATTTTTAATTTGAGAGCTTGTTCAAAGCTTCACTCAAAGTTTTTACAAAATTAATTTGTCGGTTGTTATTGCTTTCAAAAATAAAATCCTTAACACTCTTACTGCCATATTTTTCGAAGTCACCAACAATGGCCAAACGAATTCGAAAATTAGAAAATTTTTGAAGCACTTCGCCTGCAATTCCATTTTTGAAATTGAAAAAGCCGGGAGTTATATTTTTTTCAAATAAAATCATTCTGTCAAAATCCTGATAATACACATTTGCTACTAAATCAGAACCATCTTCAATTGAGTTAATTATAATGTTTTCTGCAGTAACTTCAGCAATCCTGTTACCATTTATGATATGCGTTTCGATTTTCATTTATGAATTTTGTTTAATTTTCTCTACAATATTTTCAATTTCCCGCATATGGTTTTCCATCACTTTTTCTAACTCCAAAGTTCCTCCAAGAATAAGCATTTCTTTATTGTCGAATCGTTTTCCGAGCCTGTCATCGAGCATAATGTTTTGCATACTTTGTGCAATTCCTATTTCTTTTAGAAATTCGTTTGGATGCCCGGCAGTACAGATTACAATTCCATGCGGAATAGTTTTCATTTTCTTAAACTCATCAGTTTGTCCATAGGCATATCCAACAGAATAAACTCTGTCAAACCAGCCTTTTAGTTTCGCAGGACAATCACTCCACCAGACAGGATATAAAAAGATAATACAATCGGCATTTTCAATTTTCTCATGTTCTGCCAGAACATCATCAGAAATCGGGAGTTCTCGTTTGACAAATCCTTCTCTTTCATATTCATTTGCAGACATATCACTTTGAAAATTCATTGCATATAAATCAGAAATTTCAAGATTCCAGTTTTGATTTAAAATTAAAGCTTTTAATTGCTTTAAGATCTGAAAGGTATAAGATTTTTCACTTGGGTGACTGTAAACTATTAGAATATTCATGGTTGTTTTAATAGAATTATTCTTGATTTTTTTTCTTTATTTACGAAAATAAGAAAAATTCAAGTACTAATTATTTGCCTTATTAAAAGCAGAAGTTATATGATCCACAAAAGCAGTAGTGTATTCTCCTGTTTTGTCTAAATCAGGATCCAGGATCGTTATTTCAAGCCCGACAAGTTTATTGCTTTTGAATAAGATAAAAGTAAGCTCATTAAATTCGTCGTAAGTTAAACCATCAGGAGTTCGGCTGTCAACGCAGGGCATAACCAGGTCATTCAGCACATCAACATCAATATGAAGCCAGAAACCATCAAGATTTTTACTTTCAATTTCAGAAAGAAAAGATATGGCACATTCTATAATTCCTTTTTTTCTTAAAATTTCAAGACTAATATAAGTTGCTTTTGACTGACGGATTTCATTTTCATATTCGTCATCATATTCACGATTACCCACGCACCAAAGATTTTCTTCTTTGATGTATGGGGCTAAATTTAAAATATCGGTTAATTTCCTGTGTCCGTTTCCGGTTACAATTGATGCTGCCATTCCGCCAACGCCGCCGGTTTCAGACAAAGAAATATCCATAAAATCGGTATGTCCGTCAAGGTAAAATAAACCGTAATTTCCGATTTGTTTCAACGCAATTGCCGATCCCAAAAGGATGCTGCAGTCTCCGCCAAGTACAAAAGGGAATTTATCTTCCTGTAATACTTTATTAATTAATTGAGACTGACGTAACGCATAATCAACTAAGGAATCTGCATTAAGAATCGAAGTTTCATTATCTCTTTGATTCCTGTATTCCGGAGCATCAAGCCTTAAGACAGTTTCAGGATTAAGGGCAGTATGCAGGTTGTGTTTTCTAAGCCAATCGGGCAAATGTTTTACACCAGGTTCTTTTCCCGGATGAGGTTCTTTTAAACCCAGATTAGACGGAAATTCAATTATGCATATTGGTTTCATATCTGGTTTATTTCACACGAACATATTCAGACTGATAGCAGTCATGGCATTCGTCATTTAAATACAAAGTATTGCCTTTTACTTCAAAAGACTGACTTGGCATATCTTCAATTACAATCATTTTTCGGTCATTGCCGTAAATAGAATTTTGTGTCTGTATTGAATACATTTTTTTTGAGAGTAAATTTCCGTTTTCATATTTTTTAATCACAGAATCAGAAATTTCAAGAGTTATCGTTTTGTTTTCCGATTCCGGTGTAATTTTTTTTCCTATGAATCCGCCTGTAGAACTTACCCAGTTCCATTTTCCGTTTAATGAATTTTCATAAGAAGGTTCGATTTTGGCACCGCAGGAAAACAAAACGAATAGTAGTATTATATAAGCAAAATTTTTCATGAAATGTAGTCGGAGGATTAATGGTTAGTATTCTTTTTTACAGATAACATTCAGGATTAAAGGTTGCTTATAACTAGAATAAATCTTTTATTATTTCAAAACTAATTTGTTTTATACAAGGACTTTTTTGCCTGTTTCTGCTGCTTTGTAAATAGCATTGATAACTTTCATGTCTTTTAATCCTTCCTCTCCGGTTATGTGATTTGGCAGTTTTTTGTTTTCCAATAATACTTTGCAAATTTCGTCCATTTGCGTTTTTTGCTGATTTATTGCCGGAAATTTCAATTCCTTTTCGGATGTTTTACCTGCATAAGGACCGTAACTCAATGCAGGGCTTAATTCAAAAGAACCCTCATCTGCCGTTGCATAAAACCGATCTATATTATAGCCGCATGAAGTGTTGCAATTGGCGTTTGCTCCACTCGGAAACTCCATTTGCCATGATATGCTTTCTTCCGTTTCCGAAAATCTGTTTTTATCATTTACATGACCAAATTGTGCAGTAACTGCAATTGGCTCTTCTCCCAAAACATAGCGGCTTAACTGAATGCAATAAATTCCCAAATCCATTAAGGGACCGCCACCGGATAATTTTTTATTTAATCGCCATTCGTTACGATCATTTTTATCAACTGCAGGTTTGGTTAGAGTATCATAAGTTTTATAACCGAGTGAAGCTTCAATAAAACGTACTTTTCCGAAAACTTTTTCTTGTCCTAATCTTTTTAATTCTAAGTGATAAGGCTCATAATGTAAACGATATCCAACTGCGAGTTGTACATTGTTGTCATTACAGGCTTTTATCATTTCCTCACAGTCTTTTGCAGAGATTGCCATTGGCTTTTCTGTAATAACATGTTTTCCTGCTTTTGCCGCACGAATCGTAAATTCTTTGTGCAGACTGTTGGGCAAAACAACATATACAAGGTCAATGTCGGGATTGTTTTTTATTTCGTCAAAATTCTGATAATTGTAGATATTTTTTTCCGGAATATTATATTTGGTTTTCCATTTTTCTGCTTTTGAGGGAGTTCCTGTAACAATTCCGGCCAGGTTGCAATATTCAGAAACCTCAATTCCTTTGGCTAACAATTCGGCATAGATTCCTAAGCCACAGAGCGCAATGTTCATTTTCTTTCCTGTATAAGGTTGTGTTGCATCTTCTGGCGCTGTTAAAAAGGAGGGAAGCGTTGTAATCACAACAGATGCTCCTAGTCCAACTCCGAATTTATTAACAAACGAACGTCTTGAAATGTTTTTCATGAATTTTTTGGTTTTTTAGTTATAGTAAATAGTTAGTAGCCAACTTTATAAAAAGTTACATCATTATTTCAGTCGAATTAAAATCCCCTTTCGTTTAACCAGATTCTTATAATCCCACTGAATATCTTTTGCTTTTTCCAACCATCGTTTCAAATCTTCTTTGTTAATCTGATCGATAGCTGTATAATGCATTTCTGCTGCTTTAAATGATCCTTCGTTCACCAACTTTTCTTCATCAAAAGACTGACCGCTCCAAAATAGTAATCGAACATCCTTTTTGAGTTTGCTATATCCCACAATCGGATTTCCGTCTAAAAACCAAACCGGATGCGCGTGCCAGATTTTGCTTTCTGCGTCTGGCAGATTTTCATTTATAAAATGATAAAGCGCATTGCAGATTTCTTTATCTATATCTGATTGCAAATTATTATATGCTTCAATATCCTGATTCATGTTGTTTTAATTTAAGTTGTTACAGATTGATAAAAAGTGCAAAATTTTATTTCCTGTGAAGATCTGTAATTAGTAAATGATTATTTTCTTTTAACTTATTTACAATTTCTTCAACAGATGTGCGGCCTTCTTTTATAGCTTCAAATTCAGCAGATGTTATTCCGACAATTTGTAAAAATGAAACTTCTCCATGAGGTGTTTGTTTTTTTTCGATTTCGGGATCGGCCACAAAAATCAAAGCCGTAATATCTGTTTTGGTATCAAGTCGAATCGGCCCGTTTGCCGGCATATAATGAAATTCTTCAAACCAGTTCCCGCTGCTAAAAACATATTTGGCAATGTTTTGCAAAAGAGCAATTACCCAGCCCGGATTTCCATTGTCTTCCTCAAAAGGTTTTAATCTAAAAGTAAGTTCAAATCCCCATTTACTAAATTCTCCGCTTACTTTTTCTTCATTATAATACAATTCAGAGAAACCATAAGTTACAAAATGAAAATGCTCTTCTTGTTTTTTACTGTCATAAATACTCACTCCGTCAAGCGGATATTCTCCGCCAAGCATATAACTTATTGCCGGGGCAAAATGTTTGGGTTCCTGATTTGGATAAAGTCGTTCAAGTTCTGTATCGATTGACAACCAGCCAACTGCGTCATCTTCTGAAAATTTCTTCTTGTATTCCTCTAATGTCATCTTTGTTTTTTTAGAATTAAAATGAATTACAAGATAGAAATTTTTTGAGCCAAAAAATGAATTTTGTTTTTCTAATTCTAAATTATTAATAAGTTTTACAATTATAGTTAAGTGCTGATTGAAGTGTTGGGAATGGTAAGATTTTATTTTTGACAAAAATTACAGGGATATGAAAATATATAAAATTATAATGTCAGTTTGTTTCCTGGCATTTTATCAGGCAAATTCACAGGATAATAAAATTACAACAGTTAAGACGAATAAAATGGAAGTTATAAAAATCAAAAGTCATATAGAGAATTTAAATATTGCAATTAATTATATGCAGGCAATGCAAAAAACAAATGATTATCCTGTTCTTTTTCTTCATGGTTCATCATTTCCGACAGCGCTTTCTTTTGGTTTTAAAATGGATAATTCATCCTGGATGACCAATTTATCAAGTCATGGATATAATGTATTTGCATTGGATTTTTTAGGTTACGGAAATTCAGACCGATATCCTGAGATGGAGAATAATGCTCCAAGTGGCAGAATGATTGGAAGGGCAGAAGAAGTAGCATTGGATGTTGATAGTGCTGTAAATTTAATTATGCAAAAGACAGGCAAAAGCAAAGTATATTTAATTGGTCATTCATGGGGTGGAAGCGTTGCGGTATATTATGCATCAAAATTTCCTGAGAAAATAAAAAAGCTGGTTTTGTTTGCGACAATCACGGGCAGAAATGAAGATTCAAAACCAGAAGAAATAAAAGATTCTTTTGTTGATATGACTGCCAAACAAAGAATCGATGGCATGAAAATGCTTACACCAAAAGAGAAGTCTTGTCAATTAGAAAAAGAAGTTTTTGAAAATTGGGGTAAACTTTGGGAAGAAAGTGATCCATTGTTTAAAAAACTAAATACAGGAAATGTACGTTTTCCTGCAGGCCCCAATCAGGATGTGGAAGACTTATTGCACAATAAATCCTATTATAATCCCGAAAATATAAAAGTTCCAACATTAGTAATAAGGGGCAACTGGGATAAATATCCAAGTGATGCTGATGCCAAAGAATTATTTAAGTCACTTAAAAATGCTAAATCAAAATATGTAATTCTTGATTCAGGCACGCATGTGGCACATCTGGAAACCAGCCGAAAGCAATTGTATGAAGAGACGCTGTTTTTTTTAAGAGACAAATAATGGCATAAATAGAGTTGTTTGCATCTTAAACAAAAAATCCGACTTGTTTTCACAAATCGGATTTAAAAGTAAAAATCTTAATAGATTATTTTTTAGGACCTTTTACATTCTTATCAGTATCCATCATTTCCATTAATTTCAATCCCAAAAGACCACTAATTGAGCCATCAGAACCACCATTTCCTGTAATTAATACGTCAGGAATTACTTTAATGTTTCCTTTTCCAATTTCTTCGGTCACTTTGTATCTGGTAAAATTATCACCACCCATTGCAGTAACTTGTAATTGATAAGCTTCGGCAGTAGATTTACCAATTGCCATGATTTTTTCAGCTTCAGCCAAACCTGTTTTTGAGATTCTTTCTGCTTCAGCGCTTGCCGTAAGTTTTGTTGCTTCGGCCTGTGCCCCAGCTCTTGCTTTTGTCGCTTCGGCTTCTGCATTCGCACGCATCTTTGTCGCTTCCGCTTCCGCATTTACATTTAGTTTCAGACTTGTTGCATCACCTTCTGCTTTTTTAACGGTTGCATCTGCAGTTCTTTGTGCAATTTCAACACTTTGTGAGGCGCGAACAATTTCTTTCTGCATATCGGCAATTGCGGTCTCTTTTTCCATACCCTGACGTTGTTCCTGCGCCATTCTTTGGGTTTGATAGGTCTTTTGCTCTTCTTCGGCCAGTTTTCTGTCTGTTAAAGTTTTCATCAGAGAATCCGGCGGCACAATATCTCCAATCAGAGTATCAACGGCATTCACGTTATATTCATCCAAAACCAGTTTGATATGATTTTTTGCAGATTCCTGACGCTCTTTTCTGGTTGACAAGAACGAAATTACATCACTGTCCTGTGCCGAGTTTCTAAAGTAGTTACCAATCGTTGGTTCTAAAACCTGTGAAACAAGATTGTTCATACTTCCGAAACGTGCGATAACTTTTGGTGCTTCATTAGCAGGGACGTGGATAATTTGTGCGACATCCAGATTAAACGGGAAACCATCTTTTGAACGAACTGTAATTGTAGACAGATTTTTATCTAAATCGTGCGATTCGCTTCTGGCATTTGCCCAGTTCAAAACAAGGTTGGTTGTCGGAACGGGTTCCAGTTTGGTTGTATATTTGTTTAATGCGTATTTTCCGGGTCCAAAAGGTTCCATCCAAACACCGCGCTGTCCCTTCGAAACGATATTTCCATGTTTAAAAGTGTCTCCGGTAACGTCTTGTCCGTCTTCACCAATGTACGAAATCACAACACCAACATAACCAATTGGCACGTCTGTCATCGGGTTTTGTTCAATCAGGATTCCCCATGTATTGATGTAATAAGAACCGGCAAGCATAACCTGAGGCTGAAGACCACGGTTTCCGCCTCTGTCAAGAAATTTGTCAAAATCCTGAAAGTTGTTGTGTCCTTCTACAAATTTTCCGGCGATTTGACCTTGCGGAATCGGTTCACCGTCAAGAGCTGTAACAATACCAATCATGTTTTCGTAGATCTTGATCTGGTCTACAATTATTATCTCAAACAAGAAAGTATTTATACGATAAGAACCTGTTGTGATAAATGCCGTCTGACGACCTTTCTGTCCTCCATTGTTTAAGAAAGCGGTTGCATCCTGAAAGTTGTCACTATCCACTTTTCTGGCGAGGATTCGCCCGGTAGGAATTTCTTGTCCGTCTTTGCTCAGAACAAGTCCGATTTTGCCTTCGGGAATCAGCGTAAAACTTGTCATGTCTACAGTATACTGCCAAATCCACATTCCCCAGTATAGTCCGGGAGCAAGGGTCTTGGCCTGATAACCGGCTTCACCTTTGGTAGCAATAATTCTGCCGTCGGGTAATGATTTGTCTGTGCCAAACAAAACGAATTTTTTGGTTACAAGACCAATTTTGTCTTCTGGAACGATTACCATTCCGAAGAAAACACGAAGCACAAATTTGTAAAATAAAAGGAAAAATACAATTAGTATAATCCACCAGTAAGAAGTAATTTCAATCATAGGTTTTATAGTTTATACTACAAACGTAATAGAAATGTTTCCTGTTAAAATAAAATATTTTAAAAATTAACATTTGACTGATTTTGATTAAAAATGTTAAAAAAACTTCAATTTTAAATCGTTGGAATTGTCAATTTGTGACATGATTTTTTGCTCGGTCAACTATGATTGGTATTTTGGGTTTTAACAATTTAAAAGGGCAATTGTTTACTTTTGGACAGGATTGGGAAGGAGATTGTATTTTGATAAAAAAAAATCCGACTTGCTTTTTACAAATCGGATTCTATAATATTCTTTATTCCAGCTTTTTTATAATCTGAGCCGTTCCTGTTTCAAGGCCTTTATAATAATCACCCTTTTTTAATTCAGGCACTACATAGGTGTTTACAATATTTTCTATTTCCTGATTGCTCAATTTATCTCGTATTTTATCGACTCCAAGAATTTGTATTTGCCTCAATTCCTTACTGACCACAAATAAAATTGAAGGTTCTATTTTTAAACCAATACGCAAATATCTGTCCAGATCCTGAGAATAATTGGTTAAATCCCTATAAGATGGAGTAGCAGATATAGTTATAACAATAATTTTATTTCCTGTTTTTGTTTCAAATGACTTTAAAGTTGCATTTAAAGTTTTTACCTGATTTGGATTCAGGATATTTTCAAAGTCATTTACGTTCTCATAAGAGTTGGCAAAGATATTTTTTGCCTCGGTTTTTGTTTGTCCAAAACTATTGAACGTAAAAAGAGCTAAGGTAATAATGAAAAATATTTTTTTCATGAGTAGATTTGGTTTTTGGGAGCTGCAAAAATACCACTTTATTATTAAAATTTTGCTTTCAATGGGCTATCAAAAAGTTAATGTTTGTGTAGAAAAAGTATTTAATAAAAAAAATCCGACTTGCTTTCACAAATCGGATTTCAATTGAAAATAATATATATTTAATGTCTTACAAGTGAATCACTTCTCCGTAAGCATCAGCAACAGCCTCCATAACAGCCTCGCTCATTGTTGGGTGAGGGTGGATCGATTTTAAGATTTCATGACCAGTAGTTTCAAGTTTACGAGCTACAACTGCTTCTGCAATCATATCTGTAACTCCCGCACCAATCATATGGCATCCTAACCATTCTCCATATTTAGCATCAAAGATAACTTTTACGAATCCGTCTGCATTACCGGCAGCTTTTGCTTTTCCTGAAGCTGAGAATGGGAATTTACCAATTTTTAAATCGTAACCTTTTTCTCTTGCTTGTTTTTCTGTTAAACCTACAGAAGCGATTTCAGGAGTTGCATAAGTACATCCGGGTACGTTTCCGTAATCAATTGGGTCTACATGTAAACCTTTGATTTTTTCAACGCAGTTAATTCCTTCAGCAGAAGCTACGTGAGCTAAAGCCTGTCCCGGAGTAATGTCTCCAATTGCGTAATATCCAGGAATATTAGTTTGGTTATAAGCATTTACCAAAATTTTATCACGGTCTACAGCAATACCAACTTCTTCTAATCCGATATTTTCGATATTTGTTTTAATACCAACAGCAGAAAGTACGATGTCAGCCTCAAGGATTTCTTCTCCTTTAGCTGTTTTTACAGTTGCTTTTACTCCTGCTCCGGAAGTGTCTAATTTTTCTACAGATGAATTAGTCATAACCTTGATACCTGCTTTTTTCAAAGATTTTTCAAATTGTTTTGAGATATCTTCATCTTCTACGGGTACAACATTTGGCATAAATTCTACAATAGTAACATCAGTTCCCATTGAGTTGTAAAAATGTGCAAATTCAACACCAATTGCTCCTGAACCAACAATAATCATAGATTTTGGTTGTGTTGGTAATGTCATTGCCTGACGGTAACCAATTACTTTTACACCATCCTGAGGTAAGTTTGGTAACTCACGTGAGCGTGCTCCGGTTGCAATAATAATATGATCTGCGCTATATTCGGTAACTTTATTGTCTTTGTCTGTAACGTCAAGTTTTTTTCCTGGTTTAAGTTTTCCAAAACCTTCGATAACGTCAATTTTGTTTTTCTTCATCAGAAACTGAACACCTTTGCTCATTCCTTCTGCAACATTACGGCTGCGTTGTACAACTGCCGGAAAATCTTTATCAAATTCAGAAACTTTTAATCCGTAGTCAGAAGCGTGTTTCAAATAATCAAAAACCTGAGCAGATTTTAGTAATGCTTTGGTTGGGATACATCCCCAGTTCAAACATACACCACCTAAGTTTTCTTTTTCAACAACAGCTACTTTAAAACCTAATTGTGAAGCTCTAATTGCTGTAACATATCCGCCAGGACCACTTCCTAAAACAATAACGTCGTATTTCATTTTTTTTGCTTTTAGTATTTACTACCGAAAATGATGTTTATAAAAAACCCGAAACTCATTTTCAATTGCATTGTTATTTGTGATTGCGAATTTAAGGATTTATTTTAAAAAATGGTAAGTTGTAAAAAAGTAAAAAGGTAAAATGTGAAATGTTGGTTTAAATATCCTACATCTCACATTTTACCTTAACATTTTACTGAGGCTGTTTAAACTTTTACATGTCCCCAGTTTTCTCCACTAGCAATTCTTCTTATTTGCATTTCGCTTACGCCAAATTGTTTTGCTATCATTTTAAGACGGGTTTTTTGCTCCGGTCTGGAAAGGATTTTCTTGATTAACATCACTTTTGTAGTGGTAAGTTTTCTTCCGTCGGCTTTCAGGTTGTGCTCTACCAGATTCTTTTTGGCCTGAATTACACGCGGACTTTTGCGGCTGTGTGCCATCATTTCGGCTTTTGTGGCCCACTTTAGATTATTAACGTCGTCGTTACTTCTATTGTAGTCAAGATGAAGTACGTATGTCTGATCTTCTGAGGTTTTCGGAATAAAATACTGGGCAACTAATTTGTATAAAAACAGATATTTATTGACAATTTTGTCGTCTTTTTTTATTTTAAACCTAAAGGTTGGGTAACCATCGCTCAGACCTCCTTTTAAGAGTCGGCCATTTTCTATTTCGTCTGTAAAACTTACTAAGCGGCCTTTGTTTGATATGGCATATCTAAGTTGTAATGAGGCGTTTATTTCTAGTTCTTTAAATTCTTCGTTCGGATAAAATCTAATTTGTGGCATATTCTTTTACATTTGATTATATATTCTCAAATATAAAAAATCAAAATCGGAGAAAAGCTATTTTACTGGTAATGAGAAGCAATTTTATGATTCCTATAACGCTAATTTAACTTTTTTAAGAATTTTTTTAGCATTTGAAATTTCAATTTTAGAAGATAAAACTGAATAATTGAATTTATCATACAAACATAAAAACAAAAAAACTTACTGATTAAGCCAGTTTTTAAAGTTATTTATTTCTTTTTTACTAATAATAATTGGGTCTGTTTCTACAGCAGGGACTGTGAGTTTTAATTCGATTTTTTGAGCTGAATGCTTTATTACTTCTTTTATAATATTGCGACTCACAATATATTGCCTGTTTACCTTAAAGAAGAGTATCTGGTCCAGATTGTTAATTATATCTGTAAGTGTATTATTGTATAAGTAACTGTTTCCAGAGTTTACATAAATAAAAAGATGCTTGCCGGTAGCTGTAAAATAGGTAATATCATTTTCGTTTATAGAAATTAGTTTATACCCGTGATTTACCAAAAAGTGACGTTGTATTTTGTTGGTTTCAGGATTTTCTAACGCTACAAGAGATTGTATTGTACTATCACTATTAAAGTTATCTTTTATGTTTTTGAATTTTGTAAGCGCATCAAACAATTCCTGTTCTTCAAAAGGTTTTAGGAGATAGTCTATTGTAAAGTGTTTAAAAACAGATATGGCATAAGAATCATAAGCTGTAACAAAGATAACAGGGCAGGAGATAGTGGCTTTTTCGAAAATTTCAAGACTTTTTCCGTCACCGAGATGAATGTCCATAAAAGCCAGGTCAACAGTATTTTCTGTAAAGAAAGCAACAGCTTCTTTAACCGATTTTAAAACTGTAATTTCAGAAACTGATATGATGCTTTGCTGCTCTAAAATAGATTTTAGATAACTCGAAGCAAGATATTCATCTTCAACAATGGCAATTTTCATTCTTTTTGGACGTAAAGTTACTAAAGCTTCAACACGATGAAGCATTATTTTTAATTTTGCAAATATATCAGTTAAGCTTAATAATTAATTAAAGTAAAAATATTTTTTTTCTGAATTTTAAAATTATAAATAAAAAAGGGCCCAGTTTTGCAACTGGACCCTTCCAAAAAAAACAATAGGTATTATAGATTGGGATTGTTTAATCTCACGTTTGCCGGTATAGCTATGGTATAACGTGGATCATTTTGCATTAAAGTATAATTTTGCCCTTTAAAAGTGTGAACAATTTGTTTTTGAGAAGTTCTTCTCAAATCAAACCAACGTTGTCCTTCAACAGCAAACTCACGTTGTCTTTCTTCTAAAATGAAGTTTGTTAAATCTACTGCATTCATTGCATTGATATTACTTTCAAGCTGAGTATATCCAGCTGCTGTATATCTGTTTTTAATGAAGCCTAAGACTGTTGTTTTTGCATCAGCAAGTTTGTTCAGTTTTAATGAAGTTTCTGCTTTTGTCAAATACAATTCAGAAGTTCTGAAAGAACATTTTTGATCGTCATTAGCGCCTTTCCTTATGCTAAAATTACTTTCATCTGCTGAGAAGTAAAGAGGAAAACGTAAATCTGTAGTTCTGTTATAAGCAGCAAGTAAGTCGTCTGAAGCGAATGAGATAAGTTTTAGTCCATTGTCATAATTAACTTCAAGAGCTAAAATAGATTCTTTTGAATCGTACTTTGTAGCCAAAACAGGAGTAGCTTTTAAGTCAATCAAGGCACTATTAATAGCCAAAGCCTTATTAGCAGCATCCTGAGATTTCTGCCATTGTTGCATATATAAATAGATACGGCTTTCTAAACTATATAAAGCAACTTTTGAAAAGCGATAGTTTAATCCTTTTGACTGACTATTTAATGAAAGTAGTTTTTCGGCTTCATTTGTATCAGAAATAATTTGACTATAAATTGTTTCTACAGTCTGAGAAGGATAAGATTGCTCTAAATCTATTTTTAATGCTAATGGAACTCCTTTATCAGTACCTGCTGTTGCAGCATTATAAGGTTTTCCAAATAAATTAATCAAATCAAAGTAAGCCATTGCTCTTAATGCATAAGCTTCTCCGATTAATTGATTTCGTTCATCAGATTCGTTTAATTTTTTTGATCCTTCGTTAATTAATACATTGGTGTAAAAAATTACCGTATATAAATTTTGATATGGGAAAGTAGCCGTAAGACGGTCTGGGTTTACATCTTTCCAAGTATAAATGTCCTTGTATACAGGGATTTCGTTTTCATCATCGTCCATAACTAATTCATCTGTACGAACAGCTGTCAATGATTTGTGGTCAGGATAAGCCGCATATCCGGATGTAAGAACGCCACGGAAATCTTCTAATGATTCGGGAATGACTTTTCCAACAGGCTGAATGTCCAGATAGTCATCGCAACTTGTTACAGCGATAGCTGCAACAAAAAATAATATATATATTGAGAATTTTTTCATCGTTTATTTTTTTTAGAAAGTAACATTACAACCTAACGTGAATGATTTAGGAACTGGTTGTGCATAAATATTTCCGAAAGTTTCAGGATCAAAATAACCTTTATAGTCAGAACTGATTACAAATAAGTTTCTTGCCTCAACATTGAACCTGATGCTTGCAATATTGATTTGATCTGTAAATGCTTTAGGGAACGTATAACCTAAACGGATACTGCTTAATCTCATGTAACTCATTTCACTAGTCCATGTATCTAAATAGTTCATTGTATTTATAGCATTGATTCCTGCAAAATATTGATAAGCCATCCATGAATCTCCAGTACCGCCTGTTTCACTTACGATTCCAGGTAAGTTAGACGATGTATTTGTTGGTGACCATGCATTTAAGATGTCTCTGCTGTAATTTTGCCCTCTGTCTACCTGAGTTCCATTATATGGAGGAGTCCTTGTAACTGTTTGTTTAATGTTAAAAGAAGCCGCTATTGCAAGGTCAAAATTACTTACTCTAAAAGTATTTGTTATACCTCCTGTAAACTTAGGATCTCTATCTCCTAAATAAACAAACAGGTCTCTAAATTCAGCTGGAGTTAATTTTGTATCAGATGCAAGTCCAGGGTAATCTGGGTAACTATCATACAAACTAAAGAAAGTCTGAGCATTTACAGTTTCACCACTTTTGTTTACAAATAAAGGATAACCATTTTCGTCAATTCCGTTTGTTTTAAATCCGAATACAGCATTTACAGGTCTTCCTTCCTGACTTGGTAAAAGACTGTTATCTCTCACTTCAACACGATCTACATTACTCTTATTGTGAGATAAGTTAATACTTGTGTTCCATTTAAAGTTTGCATTGTCAATATTTTTTGTTGACAAAGTAATCTCATAACCCTTGTTTGTTACTTGTGCCCAGTTCATATTGGTAAATTCAAAACCATTTTCTAGAGGAAGTGCTCTTAAACCAATTAAATCTGTACTTTTTCTTCCGTAAAAATCAGTTACGATGCTAATACGATTATTAAATAATCCGATGTCAGCACCAAGATTAGTATTGGCAGTTTTTTCCCAGCGTAATTTCTCATTTGGAGGGCTTATAACTGTAACAGTAGGTTCTGTTTGTCCAGGAAGAATAATAGCCGTGCCATTTGATCCTACTACATAAGGAGAAGTGTTTTTGTCGATATTACCTTGTAAACCATAAGAAGCACGAAGCCTTAAGTTAGAAAGCGTTAAATTATCTTTCAAGAAGTTTTCTTCAGAAACTGCCCATGAAGCAGATGTCGACCAAAGTGGTAAATATTTGTATTTAGGATCGACACCAAATAAGTCAGAACCATCGTATCTAACACTTCCAAAAATACTATATTTTCTATCGTAAGTGTAAGAAGCAGTCGCAAAGAAAGATGCAAAAGCATTTTCGTTTTGAGTTTTGGCATATGTTTTCCAATCTGACTCTTTTGCAAAAGATGAATTAGGGAAAACGATTTGCTGTGTTGTTAAGGTTTTCTCATCAAAACCAAAACCTTTAGTAGCAACAGATGTGTTATAGTTTCTTCTTAACTCATTACCTGCCATTGCTTCAATTTCATGTTTTTCGCCTAAAGTTTTAGTGTAATTCACCATTGTTTTTAAGTTGTACTGAAAAAAGTCTGTGTTTGTATTTTGGATAACACCACCAACCGGAAGGAAGTATTTTGCTCCACCACTATAATATTTTGATTTTTCTCTTTGTACTCTGGTGTAGTAGCTCTCTTTACCAGCAAATTTTTCACTAGCTGTATTGTCTAATTGTAAACCCAATTGAGAAGTTATTTTTAAGTCTTTAGTAAGCTTGTACTCAGCATCTAATAATGCTTTAACAGATCTTGTTTTTAAATCGTAAGATGTATTATTTCTTTCTTCTAAGAAATTAAAAGGAACGTATTCACCGCCAGTAAGTCCAATAATGTCTTTATCATATTTATAACTTCCATCTTCATTAAAAGGAGTTAAATATGGGTTTACGTTTCTTGAGTAATTAGCAGGATTTGTATGTGCACCTGTATCTGTCAGGTAAGATGTAGTTTTATTTTCTGCACCAAAAATACCAATGCCAACTTTAAATTTGTCTGTAATCTCGTAGTTATTCTTTAAAGTTAAGTTGTAACGTTTGAAACCAGTTCCAATAGTAGTTCCTTTTTCATCATAGTAACCTAAAGAGAAATAGTAATCAGATTTTTCTCCACCACCAGACAAGCTTAAACCATGCTGCGTATTGATAGCAGTTTGGTATAATAAGTTACCCCAGTTTGTATTGTTACCTCTTAATGCATTAATAGATTGTTGTGTAGCAGGGCTCAAAGAAGAGAATCCACCGGCTCTGTATGCCGCTAATTCATTCGATCCGTCAAGGATACGGGCAATATCACCACCGGTGTCTCTGTATGTTAAGTCTGCACGACTTGCCATATTAAGTTCTAAATCAACTTTTTCACTTGCGTTCATTAAGTTCAATTTATCAAAATCTGGCCTTTGTGTTATAAATGTGTTAGAGTTAAAGCTTACAACCATTTTACCAGCTTTACCTTTTTTTGTAGTAACGATGATAACACCATTTGCAGCACGCGCACCATAAATTGCTGTCGCGGCAGCATCCTTTAAAACCGTGATATCTTTAATGTCATCCGGGTTTAAACCTGCGATAGAATAGTTGGTAAGGTTATCAATATTGTCTTTATCATAATTTTTAGGAACTTCATTGTTCTCTAATGGCAAACCATCAAGTACCCATAACGGATCTTGTGTACCATTAAGAGATGCAGTACCCCTGATTCTGATTCTGGCAGGTGCTCCAGGCGCTCCAGATGGAGTGCTTACAGCAACCCCCGCAATTTGTCCAACCAATAATTGGTCAATGCTTGAAACCCCTGTTTGCTGGATAGCAGCCATATCAATTTTAGAAACGGCAGCAGTAAGTTTTCTTTTCTCAATTTTTTGGTATCCTGTTACAACTACTTCCTGAAGTTTTGCAGTTTCAGATTTTAAGTTAACAGTATAATATTTTTGAGCATCCAATTCAAGAGTATACGATTTGTATCCCATAAATGTAACTCTCAAAGAAGTGATGTTCTTAGCGATTTTTAATGTAAATTTTCCATCAAAATCAGTTGTTGTTCCGATTCCTTCACTTTGAATAATTCCGGCATAGGAAGTTTTATTCGATATAGAATTGTTCTCGACGAAAATCGATGCACCTGGAATTGGTGACAAATCAGCTTCGTCCTGAATGATTCCCGTAATAGTTCGGGTTTCCTGCGAGTATCCTGCGATGGCCAGGAGGAGCAGTAGGGCATGTAAAATTTTTCTCATGTTTTGGGTTGTTGTTTATTAAAAGGTTGTGTTATTTAATGCTTTTTCGATTCGTTGAATTAAATCGTTATAATGATTTCGGGTCGATTGATCGCCTGTATTCTTTTTTGTTTTTAATAATTGAAGCACTTTTGACAGTTCTCCTTTTTTATCAGAAGTAACTTCTGTAACTCTCTTTAAAAAAGACTGATTAATTTTTCTTATCATTACCTCGTCATGCTCATAATTACATAAATGTGGCATGCTTAGTGTTTGTTGTAATTCGATAGTTTTTTTAGGATCTGTTTTTTCAAACAATTTATTAGTAGAAACAATCAGAACATCTACATAATTCTTTTGCGTCATACGCTCCAGAATTAATAATGATTTATTTAAAACCGTTGGAGCAAAAACCTGCTGATGTATTTTACTAAATAATTCATTTACGGTAAATACTTTCTCTTTGGTTTCATTTCGTTGATGTAACTCATTTTCAGTCATTCTTAACAAACGATCATCGCTTAATAAATTATACAAAACATCGTATTGCATTTCTCTTGCCAAAGTATATGGTGTATACTCATAAGGTCCAAGAGGAGTATCTTTAAGCGGATTTGTTTTATCCAAAATCGAATTAAAAAATAACCATTGCGGAATCGTAAGAACATTTTTAATCAAATAATCCGTAGCTCTTTTTTGCATCAAAGCAGGAACCGGAATATAGCTTTGTTTGTTGTCTCCGTGAACTGTTACATTCAGGTAAACTCCACCAATATTATTCATTACGTGACGGTTGTATAATTGCCACTGGCCAATAGTCCCGATGTATAATTTTGCAGTTTCATAATAAGACTGATCTTTCTCGTATGTCCAGTCAAGAATATTACTTACTACACGTTTCAGATTTTTCAAACCATATTCACTTGCCTTTACAGCATCGTTTCCTAAATCTTCAGATTGAGAACGCGGGTCAATTAAATTACTTCCGTCTTGTTGCTCTCCATAAAAATAAATTGGATCATTTTGGTGAGAAGCAATCAGAGCATTCAGTTTTAATTTCTCGTTATCATTGTTATCGTACCATCTGTATCCCCATTCGATAGCATATTTATCATACTCACCAATTTTTGGAGTGATAGCCGTAACGCTATCTTCTGGTTGTGCTACATAATTGTAACGGGCATAATCCATGATAGAAGGAGCAGTTCCTCCCATTTTTGCTGTGAACTCTTTAGAACGCAAAGATTCAACATCATAAGCAAAAGAAGAACCCATATTGTGTTTTAATCCAAAAGTGTGACCAACTTCGTGAGATGATACAAATCGAATCGCTTCTCCCATATGTTCATCGCTAAAAGTATTTCCTCTTGCTTTTGGGTCAATAGCACCTGTCTGAATACGCATCCAGCTTTGTAGATACGTCATTACATTATGCCACCAGATAATATCGGCTTCAATAATTTCACCACTTCTTGGGTCAACAACCGAAGGGCCCATCGCATTTGCTTTTTGCGAAGCGGCATAAGTAATAACAGAATAACGCACATCGTCTATATCAAAGTCCAAATCAGCTTCTGTTGGCTCTTTGGCAATAATTGCATTTTTAAAACCGGCCTTCTCAAAAGCAACCTGCCAGTCGTGAACACCATCGATAATATATTTTCTCCATTGTTTTGGAGTCGAAGGATCGATATAATATACAATTGGTTTTTTTGGTTCAACCAATTCTCCTTTTAAATATCGTTCTTCATCTTCTTTTTTAGGCTCAAGTTTCCAACGGATAATTAGTTCTTTTTCAAGTAATGCCTGTTGTGCATCAGAAAAATACCAGTGTTGTTCTGTAAAATAACCAATGCGGTTATCAGAAAAACGAGGTTTCATAGGAACTTTATCCAACAAAACAATATTACTTGTCACCCCAAGAGTTACAGATGTTGGAATCCCGTTTTCGAGAATAGAAGTCGTTAACTGCGATTTTACCACAACATTTTTAGGAAATGCTTTTAAACTTTCTATATAAGACAAGTCCGATTTTACGGAACTTCCTAAGCCGATATTGCTAAAAATATCATTAAAACTCTTCTGTTTTCCGTCAAAAATCTTATTTGCCTTAATAACTATCGAAGTCGAATCGTTATTTTTAGTTTCAATATCAAAAACTTCAATGATAGATTCAGAAAAATTATCTTTTACAGAAGCCGTTATAGCGTCATCTTTAGGAGAAGAAACTTTTGGTAAATAAGATTTGACCCAAATTTTCTTTGCAATTGTATCTTTATAAAAGCTGATTACTTTATTTTCATAATTCATTCCTTTATTAAGTCCGTAATCATTTACCTGAAAAGGAACTTGTGATAATTTGTTTACTACAAGAAACTCTCTCCCAAATAAACTGTCCTGAATTTCAAAATAAACATCAGTTTTAACCTGAATAATATTGAACAGACCTTTTTTTACTGTTCCTTTTTTTACAAGGTCACTATATTTTTTTCCTTTTTTTGCAGCAGTAGTATCTTTTGCTGTTTCAGCAGCATTTTCTTTTTTCTTATTCTTTTGAGAATAACCAGAAATCGGGCCTAATAAAAATAAAGCTAATACTAATACAGTGATTACTTTTACATTAAACAGGCTTGCCTTTTCCCTCATTTGTTGTTAATTTTAGGTTAATTTTTGCTCGAAAATATTTGCTTTTCGGTCAAAAAAAAAAATAAAAGGAGTGAATGGCTTTTTTTTAGGAGTGAATGACAATTAAAGGCAAAATACATACGAAATTATCCTCTTTTTCTGAGGCTGTAAAATCAGTTTTAGAATAGTATTTATAAATGCTGTTCAGGTAATTTAACCCGAACTTGGTGCTTGGTTCTCCAACTGTCTTTTTTTGCAGGTTGTTTGTTATAACAACACAATCTTCTTTTATTGTAATAGTAGTCGTCAGCGGTTTTTCTCCTGTTGCCATATTGTGTTTAATAGCATTTTCTACCACAATTTGAAAAGCCAGGTAAGGCACAAATTTCTCCAAAGCACTTTCATCTTCAATTTTAATCGAAAAGAAAAGTTCTTCCTTAAAACGGGTTTGCTGCAAAAAGATATATTTCTCTATAAATAATAACTCTTCTTTTAGCGGCACAATATTTTTTTCAGGCGGATCAATTAAATAGCGATAAATGCGGGATAAATTTAAAGTAAACTTCTGAGCCGTTTTTACATCACTGCCCACTAACATATAAAGTGAATTGAGCGAATTAAATAAAAAATGAGGATTTATTTGTTCCTTTAATTGTTGGAGCTGAATCAATGCTTTTTCTTTTATGATTTTTTCGTGCGCTACCAATAATTTGTTTTTTTCCTTAATTGCGATTCCCTTTTCTTTATAAGCACGTCGGTTTGCGTACGAGAACAAATAAAAAATTAATAACAGCATTACAGTCGTAATCGAATAAATCCAGGTCGAATACTTTCTGATTAAATCAACATTTTCATCAACAAATATTTTTGGAATACTAACGCACACAAACCAGCGTGTCCCTTTTACATCCAGTTTTTTTGTAAAGCGTATAACATCCAGTTTCAAAAACTCCGACATTGTTACCCTTTTTGCATAATTTTCACTTTTGGTAAAAATGGTATCAGCAGGCTGGATAGAAGAAATACTGTATACGTTTTTGCCTATATAATCCGATTCGGGATGATAAATGCACCTTCCGTTTTTATCAAAAACAAAAGCATAATTAGAAGCCGTTTTGTCAATGGTCGAGATATAATCGTGAAGTTTTTTTAAATTGATATCATAACCATAATAAAGAGTAGTATAATCTTTTGAAATAATTTTAAAATAAATTCGCCACACCCATTCTTTTCCCTGTGGGACAATAATACTTATATGATTGACTTTTTTATTTTTAAGAATAAAATCTTCAACATCTTTTTTTACTTCTTTAGAAATAGAATCTGTTCCAAATTCAACATTACTGTCATTAACCTTAAACCAGTTATTTACAATCAACAAATTTGTAGACTGCACCGAAGATAAAACCTTCAGGTTAGAAGCTAAATTACTGGCGTTGCTAATTTTTAAAAGGTGTTTTATCCTGTTCTCCTGTTCTAAGAGTTTAGAAAATTCCTGAGACAGAAATTCCTGTTTTTTAATGAAATTACGCTGCGCCATATCCTCATTCGCTTTTTCGGTAAGATCAGTAATTAGATTGCTAAGTACAAATACAGAAGAAACGGTGATTAATATAGAGACGATCAGATAAATTACAAAGGCTCGTCTGGATGTTACTTTTTTTAATTTAAATTTCAAAGAAAATATAGGCATTAGGTTTAATTGGCAACCGAAAATTGCGAATCGTATAAGTTTTTATAATAACCATCGGTTTTGTTTAGCAATTCCTGATGGGTTCCCTGCTCAACTATTAAACCTTTGTCCATAACCACAATTTTATCTGCGTTAACAATGGTAGCCAGTCGATGCGCAATAATAATCGAAGTTCTTCCTTTAGTTATAGTTTCGGTAGCACGCTGAATTAATTCTTCAGAATAAGTATCAATAGAAGAAGTCGCTTCATCCAAAATCAAAATACTCGGGTTGCTCACATATGATCGTAAAAAAGCTATTAATTGACGCTGACCAGATGACAGCATAACACCTCTTTCCTTTACATCAAAATCATAATTGTCCGGAAGGCTCATGATAAAATCATGCACACCAATTTTTTTGGCAGCATCCAAAACCTGTTCCCGTTTAATTTCGGGATTATTCAGTGTAATATTATTATATATAGTATCGGCAAATAAAAACACATCCTGCAAAACCACAGCAATTTGTTTTCGGAGAGACGCCAGCGTATAATTTTCAATATTGTGACCATCAATATAAATCGTTCCGCTGTTGATTTCATAAAATCGGTTCAGCAAATTAATAATGGTCGATTTTCCTGCACCCGTAGACCCCACAATTGCTATAGTCTGTCCAGAAGCTACAGACAAGTCTATACCTTTTATAACTTCTTCTTCCGGAATATAACTAAAACGAACGGCTTCAAATTCTATACTTCCTTCAAAAACCGGAGCTTCAAGAGTTCCTGTATCCTGAATATGATCTTGTGTATCAATGATGTCAAAAACACGATTGGCCGCAATCATACCTAATTGCATCTCGTTAAACTTATCCGCAATCTGACGCAACGGATTAAACAGCATTCCGATAAACATCGTATAAGAAAACAAATCTCCAAAAGTCGTAAAATGATCCCCATTTAAAATCCTAAAACCGCCATACACCACAACCAATCCCAAAGTGATAGATGAAATAATATCAGCAATTGGGAAAAATATCGAGTTATATAGAATCGTTTTTATCCAGGCAACCTTGTGTTTGTTGTTGATTTCTTTAAAATTTTCTGCCTCAATAACTTCACGGTTAAAAAGCTGGACAATCTTCATTCCCGTTACACGTTCCTGGACAAAAGAATTCATGTTCGCAATTTGCGTACGAACCTCCTCAAAAGCAACCTGCATTTTACGTTGAAAGATTCTCGTAATATAAACCAGAATTGGCATAGCAACTATCACAATCCAGGTTAGCTTCCAGTTCATATAAAACATGAAAATAAGTACCACAAGCATTTTCATCAGGTCACTGATAATCATAAACAATCCCTGACTAAAAATCCTTGCAATAGATTCAATATCAGAAACAGCCCGAGTAACCAATTGGCCAACCGGAACCAAATCAAAATACTCCATCCTGAAACTCAGAATATGTTTAAAAAGTTTCGTACGAATATCTTTTACAATATCCTGACCAAGCCAGTTCGCCCAGTACACAAAATAAAACTGAGAGAAAACCTCCATCACAAGAACAATCCCCATCAATATAATGTACATCAATAAACCATGCTTATCATGCGTCTTGATATAGCCATCAACAGTCTGTTTTAATAAATAGGGGCGAAGAGCCGCAAAAACAGAAAGTGAAATAGCGAAGATAATAACGCCATAATAGCGCCATTTATAAGGTTTTGTATATTTTAAAATTCGTTTGAATAAACGCGTGTCAAATGCTTTTGCTTTCATTATTTTTTAGGAGCTATTCCCGCTTTTCGTTTCAAGTTTTTCTCAAAAATATGTTTTTGTCAGTTTTTATAAGAGCTTCCTCCGGTCGCTTTATAAAAACACAAAAACAATATTTTTTTCAAAAAAGCTTTTCACTGCAATCGGGGCTATTTCTTGATATAATCATATGATATATCGGTTAAATATAATCCGTGTGCCGGAACCGAAAATCCGGCTTTTTCTCTGCTTTTACTAGCGATAATATTTTCAAAATCGGTAAGCGAAATTTTTTTCAGACCAATATTGATTAAAGTACCCACAATCGACCGAACCATGTTTCTCAAAAAACGATTCGCCGAAATCGTAAAAACAAGCTTGTTATTTTCATACTTCCAATACGCCTCAAAAATCGTGCAGTCAAAAGTATTAACATCTGTATTTACTTTAGAAAAACACTGAAAATCCGTATGATTCAACAGAACTTTAGCCGCTTCATTCATCAAAACTACGTCTAATTTTTGATTAAAATACCAGCTCAGTTCCTGCAAAAAAGGATTTTTAACAGTGTTGATGTGGTATTCATAAGTTCGTTTAGTAGCGTCAAACCTGCAATGCGCATCGTCATGAACTAAAATGAAATCAAAAATGGTAATATCTTTTGGTAAATAAGAATTCAGTTTGTGAACCAAAATCGGAACATCAATCGGAGTTTCAAAATCAAAATGAGCATACATTTCCTGTGCATGAACACCGGTATCAGTTCGTCCTGCACCCATTATGTTTATTGGAGAATTCAATAAAACGGAAAGCGCCTTGTTTAAAGTTTCCTGAACAGAAGAAGCATTTGGCTGAATCTGCCAGCCATGATAAGGAGTTCCGTTATAAGCAAAATGAATAAAATATCTCAAGGTAAAGGTGCAAAGGTTCTGAGTGGCAAAGGTACAAAGGTTTTTTTGAAGATGCTAAGATTCTAAGCTGCTTAGGTCCGAAGTTTTTTTTCGTTTGTTTTATCTCTGCAGAAAAATCTCAGTATCTTAGCAGCTTAGAATCTTACCATCTTAGAATGACCAAAATCCTCCTTCTTTCAGACACACACAGTCATATCGACGATACAATTTTAAAATATGTCAATCAGGCCGATGAAGTCTGGCATGCCGGAGATATAGGCGATCTTCATGTTACAGATACCATAAAAAAACTAAAACCATTGCGATGCGTTTATGGAAATATTGATGATGCAAAAGCACGATTAGAGTTTCCGTTGCATAACCGTTTTGTATGCGAAGAGGTTTCTGTATGGATTACGCATATTGGTGGTTATCCGGGAAAGTATAATCCAAACATTAGAGAAGAAATGGCTTTAGACCCGCCAAAATTATTTATCTGCGGGCATTCTCATATTCTGAAGGTGATGTTTGATAAAAAAAACAGCTTATTGCACATGAATCCCGGAGCGGCAGGAAAAAGTGGATTCCATCAAATGCGAACGATGTTGCGATTTGTGATTGACGGCGATAAAATAAAAGATTTGGAAATTATAGAAATCGGAAAAAAGTAAAACCTAAGAAATTGGCACTTTTAGCCGTACCGAACATCCTGTATTCTCGTTTGCTCGCGAAATGATACTGAAACTGCCTTTTAGTTTCTTGATCCGTGATCTTATTCTGTTTAAACCAAAACCTTCCATTTCCTGAAGTTTATGAGCATTAAAACCTATTCCGTTATCATGTAAAATAATGGTTAGCCGATTTTTTTTTTCATGCAGGGAAATCTGGGCTTCTGTGGCTTGGCTATGGTTTATAATATTGCTAAATAGTTCAGATACAATGAAATAAATTTTCATTTCAAATCTTTCACTATATCTTTTATCTGTTGGTACCGAACTTGAAAAGTGGAAATGAATATTTGAATTTGAATTTTTTTCGCATAAATCTTCCAAAGCATAAATTAATCCAAAACGTACCAAAAGCGTAGGAATCAATTCATGTGACATATCCCGTAACCGATCATGTGCTTCAGCTAAGATTGCTTTTGCCTTTGTAATTTCATCCGATTCTATATTGTTTAACGCTGAAAATGTATTTAAATGTAATCCGACCGATGAGAGCAGTGAATTAATATTATCGTGTAAAAATAATGCTATTTTTTTTCGCTCGTTTTCCTGTCCGTCAATACTGGAATTGATGATGTTGAACTGTATTTTTTGTTGAATTGTTTTTTGTTTATTTTTTCTTTTTAATTCATTATTCTGATAATAAAAATAAAACAAAACCATGAGCATAATTACAAGGATAATCAACAGACTGACTATTTTTTTATCTGTTGTCTGATCTTTTTTTAATTCTATTTCACTGGCTTTCTGTTTTATTTCTGTTCTCGGAGCTTTTGGCTGGCTATAAATGACATTGCAGTTCAGCGTTGAGAAAAAAATAAGAACAGTTATGATTCTAATAATAAGCATACCGTTATGGCTTTATTAAATTATTTTTCAAAGCATATTTTACAAGGCCGATTACGTTTTTTGTTTTTAATTTTTTCATGATATTTTTCCGGTGAGTTTCAACCGTGTTTAGGCTTATAAAAAGCTGTTCACTAATCTCTTTACCGCTGTACTCAAGTGATATTAAAGTGATAATTTCTAGTTCTCGTGCACTTAATATTTGATTTTCAGAAAAAGAACTTCTGTTCAATTTTGGATTGTTTTGGGTAAAGCTCGAAAAGATTTTTTCCCGTACATAGTCATCAAAATATCTTCACCAAGATTGACAGTTTTGATTGCCTGAATAATATTTTCTCCGGCACTTTTTTTTGTGAGATATCCTTTTGCGCCCAATTTCATTACTTCTTTTATGATTTTGAGATCATCATAACTCGAAAGTATAATTACCTTGCAGGGAAAGCCTTTTTGATTAAATTCTTTTAGTACCTCGATTCCATCTTTTTTGGGCATACTTATGTCCAGTAATAAGATAGCGGCCTCATTGTTAATCACATCATCATAAATAGTTGTCCCGTCCAATGAATTACCCACTACCTCAAAATCAGTAACAGTGCGTAATAAATTAGTAAGTCCATCAATTAATACCTGATGATCATCGGCAAGATGTATCTTTATTTTCTGTGTCATTTTATCCTCAAATCGGTATTCAAATTTATGTAAAATATCTTACAAATTACGGTTTAAGGCTAATTTTGAATAGCGAGTTAAGATTATATCAAATTTTGGCCACAAAAAAACCCGGATAAATTCCGGGTTTCTTCACACAAATAAATTAAGTTTATAGGTTTACCTCAAACGATCTACAGATTTTACGAGATCTTCATCCTTTTTGATGGCCTTATTAGCTAAAACTAATAACACGATAGCAACAATTGGTAGAAACATCCCAATACCTTTCTCTGAAACAGCGTTAACTGTTTCTCCAGATAGATTTAGTGATCGATATACAAACAATCCTAATAAAATTAAGTTTAATATTATATTCAGTCTGCCCATAACAAACTGGTTTTGTCTTTTCTTATATGAAATGATACTAATAATGGTAAGCATTGTACTTAAACCCAATAAAATAGTGTAAACCTGATCCTGCATAAAATAGAATGGTTTTCCTGTGTTTAATGTCCAAAGCGGAACAAAAAACATCAATACCCCAGTTACCAGAAAGGTAAGAATTAAATATACGGTCTGAATTCGTTGTATCATTGTCTAAAATTGTTTTACAAAAATATATTTTCTTTTTTATAAATACTATTGTATGATAAAATTTTATTCGTATTATTGCATCATAATACCGTAAGCACTTCATACTGCGGTCAATTGAAAATATATATCTACCTATTCTTTTTACAGTTTTCCTTTAAAATAATTAAATTCATAGAACATTCATGTTTGATATTTCTGCATTAAAAGAAATGAAGCTTGCTGAGCTTCAAGAAATAGCTAAGTTAGCTAAAACAATAAAGATTACTGGTGTTAAAAAAGAGGCTTTGATTAGTCAGATTTTAGCACATCAGGCTGCCAGCTCAACTGCTGAGGAGCCAAAAACTGCTGTGATATCAGAAGCTAAAGACGATAAGGCTAAAAGAACCAGAATTTCGCCTGTAAAAAAAGCAGCAAATGCAAAAAGCACACCGGTTTTAGAGTTTGATAAGGTAGAGGAAATTCAACCAGACAATGAACCAGCCCCGGCTAATACTCAAACTGAAGTTCAAAATCCGGAAGTTGCAGAAAATGATTCAACAGAAAAGGAAGAACCAAAAATTGTAAAATTTAATAAGTCGGCTTACGAAAAGAAAGTTGCCTTAAAAAAGGAAAAAGAAGAAGTAAAAGAAGTTACTGCCGAGGAAAATGCAGAACCGGTTCTTTCAGAACAAAAAAAGGATAAACCGGCAATCGCACCTGTAAAAAAGATTAATCCAAATCAGAATAAAAACCAGAATCCAAACCCTAACCCAAATCCAAATCCAAATCAAAGCGGTAATGGCAATGGAAACGGAAACACAAATAACAACAGCCAGAATCCAAATCATAAAAATAAAAAGAACAATAATTTCAGGGATTCAGATTTTGAGTTTGACGGAATTATAGAAAGTGAAGGTGTTCTCGAAATGATGCCTGACGGATACGGATTCTTACGTTCATCAGATTATAATTATTTAGCCTCACCAGATGATATTTATTTATCAACTTCACAAATCAGATTATTTGGTTTAAAAACCGGAGATACCGTAAAAGGTGTGGTTCGTCCTCCAAAAGAAGGCGAGAAATTTTTCCCTTTAGTTCGTGTATTAAAAATTAATGGTCATGATCCTCAAGTAGTTCGTGACAGAGTTTCTTTCGAACATCTTACCCCGGTTTTTCCTTCAGAAAAATTCAAATTAGCCGAAAAAGGCAGTTCAATATCAACCCGTATTATTGATTTATTTTCTCCAATCGGAAAAGGACAGCGTGGTATGATAGTCGCACAACCGAAAACCGGAAAAACAATGTTGCTAAAAGACATTGCCAATGCGATTGCAGCCAATCACCCTGAAGTTTATCTTATCGTACTTTTAATTGATGAGCGCCCTGAAGAGGTTACAGATATGCAGCGCAGTGTACGTGGAGAAGTTATTGCTTCTACTTTTGACAGAGAACCACAGGAACACGTAAAAATTGCTAATATTGTTCTTGAAAAAGCAAAACGTTTAGTAGAATGCGGGCACGATGTTGTCATTCTTTTAGACTCAATTACACGTTTGGCAAGAGCTTACAATACAGTACAGCCAGCGTCTGGAAAAGTTTTAAGTGGAGGTGTTGATGCAAATGCATTACAAAAACCAAAACGTTTCTTTGGAGCCGCCAGAAATGTAGAAAACGGAGGTTCATTAAGTATTATCGCAACGGCATTGACAGAAACAGGTTCTAAAATGGATGAGGTTATCTTTGAGGAATTTAAAGGTACCGGTAACATGGAGCTGCAATTAGACCGTAAAATTGCAAACAAACGTATTTTCCCTGCAATTGATCTTACTTCATCAAGTACACGTCGTGATGACTTGTTGTTAGACGAAAAAACACTTCAGAGAATGTGGATCATGCGTAAATATCTTTCTGATATGAACCCGGTAGAATCAATGGATTTTGTAAACGACCGTTTCAAGAAAACGAAAAATAATGAAGAGTTTTTGATTTCTATGAATGACTAAGAAAAGGTACTAAGGTTCTGAGGTGCAAGGTGCAAAGGTTCAGAGGTACAAAGGTTGCTTCTGAAAATCTATAATAAAAAAAAAGGATGAGTTTTTAAACTCATCCTTTTTTTTGCTTTTATCTTCAGTCAGGTGCAAAACCTTTGCACCTTTGCACCTCTGCACCTCTGCACCTTTGCACCTATTTTTTATCAACTACCGGTCTTTGAGGTCTGTTTGCTAAATCCCATGCAACGACAAATGCCAGTTTTGTTCTTTTTGTCAGAGCGTCATACTCAATTTTTTCAGGTTCATCACCTTTACCATGATAATCTTCGTGAACTCCATTAAAGAAGAATACAGCAGGAATACCATGTTTTGCAAAGTTATAATGATCAGAGCGCTCATAAAAATGGTTTGGATCTTTTGGATCATTAAACTTAAAATCCAAAGCTACTTTGGTATATTTTTCATTTTGAGACACAACCGCATTATGAAGATCTGATGATAATCTGTCTGCACCAATTACATATACATAATTGTTGGTTTGAGCGTGCTCAACATCACGGCGTCCTATCATATCAATATTGATGTCAGCAATTGTATTTGCGATTGGGAATAACGGATTTTCAGAGTAATAACGGGAACCATGCAAACCGTGTTCTTCACCGGTTACGTGCAGAAATAAAATTGAACGTTTTGGACCATGACCGTCTTTTTTAGCTTTAGCAAATGCCTTAGCCATTTCCATAACAGCTACAGTACCAGAACCATCATCATCTGCACCATTGTAGATATCTCCGTTTTTGATACCAACATGATCATAATGCGCAGAAATCACCAGTACTTCATCCGGTTTTTCAGAACCTTCAATATAAGCCCAGATATTTTCAGAATCAGGCAGGTTTTCATTGCGTTTTGCATTCAAAAATGCTGCTGGAACGGTTTGATAATAATCTTTAGCTCCCTTAGGAAACGAAATGCCATTTTTTTTGTATTGCTCAATCATGTAAAGACCCGCTTTTTTCTGTCCTTTTGAACCCGTTTCGCGGCCTTCCATCTCATCAGAAGCAACAACATATAACATGGTTTTCAGGTCTTGTTCAGTAATAACGTCTATGTATTTTGTTGGATCAGAATTGTCTCCGGATACGAGAGGATGTGTGCTTTCACATGAAAATGCGGAAGCAATTAATAATAAGATTAAAAATTTTCTCATTTTGAGTTTAGTGTAAATTGATAAATATGTAGAAAACATAAAAAGTTAGTAAAAATAGAATAAAAAACGAGTTTATAATGAATAATGTTACACTTTTAACAAATGAAACTATCCTGGATTCACCATAAAAACGGTGATGCGCAGGATAAAAATAATAACACATCCAGAGTGTTCCCACAAAGGTGATAATATCAACCACATAAGTCAACGGATTGCCTTCTCCAAATAATCCGACTATTCTGTTTATAACAAATAATATTAGAAAGATTAGCAGCAAAAACGAAAAATAATGCAGTGTAAAAATACCATGATCAAAGTAATACCACTTCTTTTTATCATGAAAAATCCATAAAAAGAAGGCAAAAAACGGCATTATTATAAACAATATTTTAGGGATATTATGAAAAAAAGATTCAATAAACTTTTCAATGATTTCTCTTTGGGTATTATTTTCTGTAACATGTACCACCTTTTCATAAGCCCAATACTGAAAATCAGAAAGTTTATCTTTTTCGTTTCCGAATTTCTGAATGGAGTCTATTTCCTTCATTGACTTCATTTTAAAATATTTGCTTTCAGACTCTACATGTGCTTCCTTTTTTGTTTTTGCGATTTCTTTAGACAGGTTTTTTTCGCTTTTATCAATGCCTTCTCCAACTTTGCTCGGGAATATGGCAATTAGAAAAAAAGTAATAAAACTGATAAATATATATAGACGAACAGGTGCCAGATAAGACAGCCTTTTTCCCGAGAGATATTCTTTGGTTAAAGTAGAAGGTTTAAAAAGTAAATTCCTGATGGTTTTCCAGAATGCATTTTCATAGTGCGTTAAATCTTCAAAAAAATGTATGAATAAATGATGGAATGTTTTTCTGGAATCGGTGTTTTCCTGACCGCAATTTGGACAGAATTTTTGTTCGACAACATGTCTGCAGTTTAAGCAGGTTTTATCTTCTCTAATTTTGTTATGTGACATTGATTATTAACTGGTTTGGTTTTGGGTAGTTTAAATGTTTGGTTTTTATTTCTTTAGAACTTCATTCAGGAAAAGTTGCAAATGCTCAAAAGATCTTTTTGCTGCAACCGCATTGTAAGCCGCACCTTTAGAATTATCATTTCCTGCATCCTCATGTGTAAATGCGTGTACGGCATTAGCATAATAAATCATTTGCCAGTCTGCCTTAGAATCGCGCATTTCTTGTTGAAAAGCCGCAATTTCTTCTTTTGATACAAACGGATCATCAGCTCCATGACATACTAAAACTTTTGTTGTAATAGGCTCAACTGGTCGTGAGGCATCTTTGCCTAAACCTCCGTGAAAAGAAGCCACCCCTTTTAAGTTTATATGCGCTCGTGCAGCTTCAAGAACTCCCGTTCCTCCAAAACAATATCCGATTGCTACAATATTATCAGCGTTTGCACCGGATTTTATTAACTCCTGCAAAGCAATATTGATTCTTTTTTGGTATTCTGTAAAGTTGGTTTTATAATAACCAGCTTGTTTTCCAGCCTCTGAGGTATTTTTTGGATAATTTCCTTCACCATATATATCAGCAATAAAAACATGATAACCTAATTTTGATAATTTTTCGGCCATTGCTTTTGATGCATTATCAATTCCGAACCAGGCCGGTAAAAGTAAAATACCCGGATTATTACTGCTTTTTTTTGCAGATTTAATAAACAAACCATTTAATGCCTGATTGCCGTCAGCATATTTTACAGTTTTTAATTGTGCATTTATAGTGTTAGAAAACAGTATAGTAGCAAACAGAAGAAGAGCTGAATTTTTCATAATTTACAATTTTAAAACAAATATCAGAAATAATATGTTACAAAAAAACCTCGAAAGACATTTCTTGCGAGGTTTATGAATATGATAATTTTATATATCAATTGTTTAGAAATAAGATGATTACAGGCTAACATTTCGTTTAAAAGCACATCCAAGTTCCACCATAGAATCTGTTTTGGCAATACCAGGAATATTATCAATTTTTTCATATAATATTCTGCGCATATGTTCATGGTTCTTTGCTGTAATCTTGAGATATAAGGTAAAAGATCCCGTTACATAATAGCATTCTGTAATTTCAGGAATTTCCTTTAAGGCTTCGATAATCCTGTCTGAATCAGAATCTTTATTTAATGTAATTCCTGTAAACGAAGCCCAGTCATAGCCAATTTGTTTTTCGTTTAATATCGGTTTAATTCCTGTAATAATACCCTGTTCAAATAAACGGTTGATACGTTGATGCACCATTGTATTTGAAATTTTTAAATTAGTTGCGATCGTAGAGTAGGCAACCCTCCCGTCTTTTTCTAATTCTTTTATGATTTTTATATCAAATTCATCTAAAATATCCATGCAACTTTTTTCTTGTGATTTTGTAAAGATAAAAATAACTCTATTTACTTTTGATAAATGCTTAAATTTAAAATGACTTATTTATGTTGTAAATAAAGTTATATTAAGCTTTATAAAGTATTTTTAAAGTTAAAAATAGTTATTTTGTGGTTGTAAATAAATAAATTTTATATTTTTGTTTTATTAAAAATAAATATCATGGGACATAAGCAGGAAATTCTTTCATCAAAATCGGAGGTTTTGATTGAAAAAGAAAATAAATACGGAGCTCATAATTATCATCCGCTTCCGGTAGTTTTAGAAAAAGGAGAAGGTGTGTACGTGTGGGATGTAGATGGTAAAAAATATTATGACTTTTTATCTGCTTATTCTGCGGTAAACCAAGGACATTGTCATCCTAAAATTGTTGGTGCAATGATCAGTCAGGCACAAACACTTGCTTTGACGTCCCGTGCTTTCTACAATGATAAACTGGGGAACTACGAAGAATACATTACCAATTATTTTGGTTTTGACAAAGTGCTCCCAATGAATACTGGTGCAGAAGCGGTCGAAACGGCTCTGAAACTGTGCAGAAAATGGGCTTATGAAGTAAAAGGAATTCATGAAGATCTGGCTCAGATTATTGTTTGTGAAAATAATTTTCATGGAAGAACAACAACAATTATTTCTTTTTCGAATGATGAAAGTGCCCGTAAAAACTTTGGCCCTTTTACAGACGGATTTATAAAAATTGAATATGATAATCTTGAAGCTCTTGAAAAAGTTTTGGAATCATCAAAAAATATTGCAGGTTTTCTTGTAGAACCAATTCAGGGTGAAGCCGGAGTGTATGTTCCTTCTGAAGGATATTTGGCAAAAGCAAAAGCACTTTGTGAGAAGCATAATGTCTTGTTTATTGCAGACGAGGTGCAAACCGGAATTGCGCGTACCGGGAAATTATTGGCTGTTCATCATGAAAATGTACAACCGGATATTTTAATTCTTGGAAAAGCAATTTCGGGAGGCGTATACCCGGTTTCTGCAGTTTTGGCAAATAACGAAATTATGAATGTTATAAGACCGGGACAGCACGGATCTACTTTTGGTGGAAATCCTGTTGCAGCTGCTGTTGCTATTGCCGCTCTTGAAGTTGTAAAAGACGAAAAATTAGCAGAAAATGCAGAACGTCTTGGAATAATTTTGAGAAAAGGATTAAACGAAATCGCTGAGCGCAACAACCTGATTACTCTGGTTCGTGGAAAAGGTTTATTGAATGCTATTGTAATCAATAGCGGAGAAGATTCTGATCTGGCGTGGGAAATCTGCTTGAAATTCAGAGATAACGGATTGTTAGCCAAACCAACTCATGGTAATAAAATTAGACTGGCACCGCCATTGGTAATGACTGAAGAGCAGATTCACGAATGCCTGGAGATTATCGAGAAATCACTTAATGACTTTAGATAAATTAATTCAAACTTACTTTATAATTAAAAAAGGCGATTGCTGTTATGCAAATCGCCTTTTTTAATTGCTTAAAATCAAAAAATAGCATAATAGTTTTTTGATGTTATTGCTGAACAAATTCTTAAATCAGTTTCGATACTGATAAAGGTCAATGCATGACCTTAAGATTGTACTTGTTCATACAAAGCCGGACTTGGTTCCAGAACTTCTGCTTTTGTTTTTGTCGGAACCGATAAAACACCATCTGCCAGCGCACTTCCTTCTTTTTTAGACTTAAATATTGGCCATAAAAATTGTGCGTACCATTCTTCTTGTTTGTATGATTTCATTCCGTATGATTTAGGAAATTTACGAGTGATCAAACCCGTACCGAAAATGATATCCCAAATAAAAAACATGTTTCCGAAATTACCTTTAAAGTGACCGACACCATCTCCGCTTGTATCAGCATGATGCGCATGATGAGTGGCAGGAGTAGAAATTAATCTTTCCAGAACCCATGCAATCGGATGTAAAACCCTGTATTTGTAAAATGGTTTGTCCCATGCAATACTAGAATGCGCTCCCAAAGTGATAAAACTTTTTATTACTAAAACAAACAGGGCAGGTAATCCTAAGCCTAAATAAGTTAAAGTTGCAGTGAGGTAAATTTGAGAAAAGAAAATCGTATAAATAAAGTTTTGTCTAGAAGCCATCGCCATTCCCATGTATGGAGCAGAATGGTGTGTTCTGTGAAAACGCCATAAAAAAGGAACCTGATGATGAAGCCTGTGATACCAATATTGCGTTAAATCATCGGCAATTGCGATTAGGAAAAAACCTCCCCAAAACGGAACCCATGATAATGTATTGGCCAAATTAGGAAGCAAATAAGGTAAAGCCGTTAAACTAAAAAAAGCAATAACCGGAGGCAAAATTAATTTGGGAGCAAGAAAAGAAACAATATCAATTTTGCGTTCTTCTCCCGTCCATTGGTCATCGTATAGACCCGCTCCGAATTCTATAAGTCCCAAAACAATCATAAACACGGTTAATCCCCAGGTTCTAATATTCGCGAAAACCGGTTGTGCAAATTCTAAAAATGAGGGTAGTGTAATATGCGATTCACTCACAAGGCCATTGCCCAGTTTAAAATAAAGGTAAATTGCCAGCACAGGCAATGCATAAATAAAAAGACTTATACTTAAATCTCTTGTCAGCTTTGAATTTTGAACTACTGCCATGATTTCTTATTTTAAAAATTGATTAATTAATGTTAATCCTCCGGCCAAAACTGCCAGCGGTACTAAAAACAAGATTATCCCAACGACAATCTTTTTTCCGATAATTTCATAATCTACTCGTTTCATGTTGATTGTTTTATGTTAATAATTTAATTTGAAAACCTGCAAGGTTTTAAGCCTTGCAGGCTAACCAATTTTCAATTAGTGCTTCCCGGTTTGGTTGCTTGTTTAATTAAATCAGAAACTGTTTTCCCTTTGTCAGCGCCTGTATTATGAATTCTTCTATTGTAAACATCCTGCCAGTCAATCAATGGATATAGATTGTTTTCTTTTGCCTGTTCGTCGAATAATTTTTTAAGCTCGGCCAGTTTTTCAGGATATTTCTTTGCCAGATTATTACGCTCGTTAAAATCTTCATTTAGATTGTATAATTCCCAAACATCATTATCAAAATTGCCTTCAGCCGGTTTTTCATTTTTGCCCAAAGATTTTTTTACAGCAAATGAATCAGGCAAGTGTGCAGCCCCCGCTTTCCATCCATCTTTATAAATACCTCTGTTTCCAAAAATGTAATAGTATTGCACTTTATGTAATGATTCTGCTTTTGGATTATCCAAAGAAGCTTTGAATGTAGATCCCTGAATAATGTCCTGCTTAACTTCTTTGATGTATTCCGGAGCAGTGATTCCCACAATATCCAAAGTTGTCGGAAGAATATCTGTTACGTGGCTGTATTGCGTTCTGATGCCACCTTTTTCTTTAATTCCGTTTGGATAATGTACAATCAGCGGGTTACGCGTTCCGCCTTCTGAATGTGCATCTTGTTTCCAGTTTTTAAAAGGAGCGTTGGTGGCCTGTGCCCATCCTAGAGGGAAGTTGGTATTTAACCCCTTTGCCGTTCCGATTTCACCAATATTATTTAAGTTACTCTGAAGATTTTGTTCATCACTTGAACCTTGCGAAAACAAACTTTGGTTGATAGTTCCCTGCAGAGTTCCTTCCTTACTGGCTCCGTTATCTCCAATTGCAAGAAAAATCAAAGTATTATCAAGCTGACCGCTTTCTTTCAAATAATCAACAACGCGTCCAATTTCATAATCTGTATAAGTTAAGAAACCGGCGTACACTTCCATAAATCGTGCGTATACTTTCTTTTGGTCCGGAGTCAGTTTTTTCCATTCTGTAATCAACGGATTTCTTTCAGGCAATCCGGCATTATCAGGAAAGAGACCCAATTTCTTTTGGTTTGCCAATACTTTTTCGCGGTAAACATCATAACCTTCATCAAATTTGCCTTTGTATTGATCGCTCCATTTTTCTGCTACCTGATGCGGGGCGTGTACAGCTCCCGGCGCATAGTATAAAAAGAAGGGTTTTCCGGGTGCTGCTTTTTGCTGTGTTTTAATATAGTTAATGGCTTTGTCTGTTATCAATTCATTCAAATGACGTCCATCAGGTTTAACATGAGCCTGATCTTCAACCAAATCAGGATTGTACTGATCGGTTTGGGAACCTAAGAAACCATAGAAATGATCAAAACCTTTTCCGGTTGGCCATCTGTCAAACGGACCTGCATCTGTAGCATCTTCATCTGGTGTTACTCCATATTTACCAACGGCAAAAGTGTTATAGCCATTTTCACGTAAAATCTCTGCAATTGTTCCTTTATCAGATGGAATCCTGCCATCCCATCCCGGAAATCCTGCCGATAGAATAGTGTGAGAAAACCCGCTTACGTGAACTCTTCCTGAATTTCTTCCGGTTAATAATGCAGCACGCGTTGGAGCACAAATAGCAGTAGTGTGAAAATTGGTGTATCGTAATCCGTTATTAGCCAGATTATCAAAAGTTGGAGTGCTGATCAGACCTCCAAAAGTACTCGCCGCTCCAAATCCAACATCATCTAATAAAATCCAAACGATGTTAGGAGCACCTTTAGGAGCTTTTACAGGTTCTGGCCAGTATTCTTTAGAATCGGCTAAAGTCTTGCCAATAGTTCCCTTAAATTCTGATTTTTCTTGTGCAAAACCCAGTTGGGCAATCAGTAATGCTGTAATCAAAAGCCCTGTTTTTTGGCTTTTGATTGCTAAATTATTTTTAAAATTTTTCATAATTAATAGTTTTACTTGTTTACTTTGGTCAATAATTGCTGAATATATTTTCCTTTTGTATTGGCGTTTAATATGTAAATATTTTACTCTGCTATTTTATTTTATTCCAATCTTTGACACCTACTTTTGCCGACCACTGTTGATGTAATTCAATTAAGGTTTGGAGCAGTTCCGGTTCTGATTTTGCCATGTTTTTTGTCTCTGTTCTGTCTGTATCCAGATTGTACAATTCCCAGGGCTGATTATTTTCGGCTACCGCTTTCCACTTGCCATTTCGTACTGCTTTGCTGCCTTCGTGTTCCCAGAATAAGGATTGATGTGCATCAGATTGTTGTCCTTCAAATTCTTTTTTTAAACTAATTCCTTCTAAGGGGATAAGTTTTTTTTCCTGAAAAGAATCAGGATATTGAAAACCGGCATACTCCAGAAGAGTGGGGAAAATATCAATCAAATGGGTTACTCTGCCACTCAGTTTACCCGCCTTAATCTGGTTTGGATAATAAGCAATAAAAGGTGACGCAATACCGCCTTCGTGGGTGTTCTTTTTAAATAATTGAAAAGGCGTGTTGCTCACATTTCCCCACGGACTTTCGTAACTGTCAATAGACGCAGCCGAACCGGGTGTTCCATTTTTTTGTGTAACATAGTTCCAGTTTTTTACATCATCCGCACTTCCGCCATTATCCGAAAGAAAAAGAACAAGGGTATTATCTTCCTCTCCCAAAGACTTTACTTTTTGTATAATTTCTCCAATTCCGGCATCCATTCGGTCAATCATGGCAGCATAAATAGCCATTCGGTTATCCCATTTATCTTTTTCTTCTGCACTTAGTTTTTCCCAATCCGGCACTTTTTCAAAACGATCTGATAAATTCCAGTTTTTATCAATAATTCCCTGTTGTTTTAATTTTTCAAAACGTTTTGCTCTCACTTTATCCCAGCCATCCAGATATTTGCCTTTGTATTTTGCAATATCTTTTGGCAATGCCTGAATGGGCCAATGCGGGGCATTATAAGCAACATACAGAAAAAAAGGCTGTTGCTGATTTCGCTGTTTTTCTAAAGAATTAATGGCGAAATTGGTAATTTCCTGTGTCAAATAAGCAGAAGAATCTGTGCGGATAATTTCTTGATCTCCTTTCAAAAAAGTAACTTTTCTTCCGTCGTTATATAAGGGTTCTGAGTTGAAATAACTGCTCCCATTATTCTGCAGAGTAAAAGAGTCATCAAATCCACGATTCACCGCCAAGGCTGATGGTACTAAACCAACATGCCATTTTCCGGAAACAATGGTATTATATCCCGCCAGTTTGAGTGCTTGCCCAATTGTGATGCAATGCTCGTTTAGATAGCCCTGATACGCAGGAAAACCCTTGTCCTGAACCATATCACCAACACCTGCCTGATGAGGATACAAACCCGTGAGTAACGAAGCGCGCGAAGGACAGCAACGACCGGCATTGTAAAACTGCTTTAGAATAAGTCCGTTTTTAGCAAGCTTATCCAGGTTTGGGGTTTTTATTTCTGAGCCAAAAGCACCAATATCTGAGAAACCTAAATCATCTGCCAGAATGACGATGATATTAGGTTGTTTTTTTTGTGCAAATGCCTGAAATTGTACAACAATCAAGAGGGCAAGGATGAATTTTCTTTTAATCATTTTATTTACTTGTGTAAGCTTTTATTAATTTCCGTATCCAGGGTTTTGTGGCAAACCAACCGGGTCAATATTTCTTTCGCTTTGCGGAATCGGATAAAGATTATTTTTTTCTGAAACTGAATTTTTAGCCGTTACTTTTTTTATTTCGGTAACCAAAGTTCCCCAGCGCACTAAGTCGAACCATCTTTGACCTTCCTGAACAAATTCTTTTTTGCGTTCTTCCTGTATCGCATTTCTAAAAGCGGCCTGGTCTAAACCAACTAAATCTACTGTTGCGTCTGGTGTAGTTATTGGTTTTCCGTATGCTCTTCTTCGAACCTGATTAAGGAGTTCAAATGCTTCAGGAGTTGGAGTTCCCTGTTCGTTTATCGCTTCCGCTAAAGACAATAAAATGTCTGCATAACGAATTAGTGGAAAATTGATAGCAACGTTTGATGGAGTTGCCAGATTACTCAGGTCCAGATATTTCTTAAAGATTGGTTTTGGAAACGTATATAGCTTTCCTGTTGCCGGATTAAGCAATTGCTTGGCATAACTAACATCTCTTCTGGTATCTCCGGCCTCATAAATATCATAGAACAAGGCAACATCTGAGATAATATCGGCAGGTTCTGTTGCTGTAAATCCCGTAAATGAGGTGGCCTGAAAAGTACTTCCGCTAGATCCGTTTCCGGCTTGGTTTGGCTCAAACTGAACAGAAAAAATATGTTCTTTTCCATTCTTTTTTGTTTTGGTAAAGATGTCCTGAAAGTTTTCGAAAAGAGCATATCCGTAACCTCCGTTTATTACCTCTCTTGCTTTTAGAATGGCATTTGGCCAGTCTTTTCTTGTCAGATAAACTTTTGCCAAAATTGCTTTTGCAGCACCAGATGTTGCTCTTCCTGCGTCTGCAGCTCCATAAGCAGCAGGCAAGGCTTCAGCATCTGTCAGGTCAGAAATAATCTGAGCATACACTTCATCTGCCGTTTTTCTTTTCGTTTTTAGACTTTCAAGTTCAATTGTTGTTGGCTCATGCAAAACAATAGGAACTCCGCCCCAAAGGCGAACTGCCTGAAAATAAAGCAATCCTCTGATGAATTTAGCTTCGTTGATTAATTTTGTTTTTACCACTTCAGATCCGGATACTTTCGGAATATTATCAATAGAAACATTAGCTCTGTTGATTCCCGCATAGATTTGTCTCCATGCTACCTGCACGCGGTCAGAAGTCGCATCATGCGTAAGACTGCTCAATGCTCTTACCTGAGGATTTGTAGCAGAAACTCCGGCTGAAGCATAATCAGAAGCCATATCGGTTAAGAAATAAAGATTTCTTCCAAATAAACTCTGCTCTCCCGGATCAAGGCTTAAGGAAGCATAAACGGCAGTTACACTCGCAACAGCATCATCCTGAGTTTTAAAGTAATTGCCTTCGGTAGTAAACGAGGTTGGTGTTACCTCCAGTTCTGTGCACGATACAAACAAGCCGGCACTTAGTAGAAATGTTATGATTATCTTTTTCATTTTTATATTTTTTTTCTTAGAAAGTTACGTTCAGGCCAGAAATGAATGTTTTGGAATTTGGATAAGAGCCAAAATCAATTCCCGGATATAAGTTATTTTGTTCATAGGAACTTACCTCTGGATCATAACCAGTGTATTTTGTCCATGTAATTAAGTTTTCTGCAGAAACATAAAATTTCACACTTTTTGTTCCCAGTTTTTTAGAAACACTTTTTGGTAATGTGTATCCCAGAGTGATTAATTTTAGTCGTAAGAATGAAGCATCTTCTACATATCTTTCAGAAACTATTCCTAGCGGAGAACTTGATGCTCTCGGAACCTCATTGCCCGGGTTTGTTGGTGTCCAGCGATCTTCAAGAGTTGCTGCAGCATTTGTTCCAAGAGTGGAAATTTCTAATTGCTGATTTAAGGCGTTAAATATTTTTCCGCCATACGATCCCTGAAAAGAGAAATTTAAATCGAAGTCATTATAAGAAATCGTATTGCTGAAACTTCCAACAAATTTTGGCTGCGAAGAACCTAAATCTCCTTTATCAAGAGCAGTAATTACACCATCTCCATTTGCATCAACATATTTTCTGTCCCCAACTTTTGTATTGGCCAGACTGTTGATTTTTGGCTGTGTATTGATTTCTTCCTGAGTCTGGAAAATACCATTTGTTCGATAACCCCAGAAAGTTCCCAAAGGCAATCCCACTTTTACAGTTACCGGTTGTTGCTGAAGCAAAGAACCATTTGGTACTACAGGAAAAAATTGATCAACTCCATTACCAATAGATACCACTTTATTTCTGTTGGCAGAAAACACAATATTTGAATTCCACGAAAAGTTTTCTTTTTTTATATTTTCAGTAGTCAGACCAATCTCGATCCCTTTGTTTTCTACACCTCCAATATTTTGAAGCACAGTAGCATAACCAGAAGTAAGTGGCACAGGAACGCTGATTAACAAGTCGTTTGTTTTTTTGTAATACACATCAAAAACAAAATTGATTTTTCTGTCTACTAATGATAAATCCAATCCAAGATTATACTGGTCTGTTTTTTCCCACTTCAAATCCGGGTTGGCCAATCGGGTAGGGGCAAGACCGGTGTATAATGTACCTCCAAAAGAATAATTTACAGAACCCATTGAAGCTAGCGAAAGATAATTTCCAATTTCCTGGTTTCCTGTTGTTCCCGCAGTAATTCTAAGTTTTGCTTCGGTTACACCTTTAATATTATTAGCAAATTCCTCATCGGTAATATTCCATGAAAATCCTGCAGAAGGAAAATAACCCCAAAGTGATTCAGAACCAAATCTCGAAGAACCATCTGCACGGGCAGATAATGTCAGATTATATTTTCCTCTGTACGAATAATTTATTCTTGCAAGCCATGATTTTAGTACGCTTTCATAAGCTTCACTATAAGGTTTTACGGCAACACCATCCTGAAGAGCATCAGAAGTGTTATTATCATTTATAAAAGTATTTGCACCCGCATTTACGATTTCACCCTGAGTATATTGAAGCGTGTAACCTCCCAGTGCAGAAAATTTATGATTTTCTCCAAATGTAGTATTGTAGTTCAGTGTATTTTCATTTAAAACAGAACTTACCAAACGGTCTCCAACAGAGGCCAAACCTTTTGTTCCTGCACCTGTAGTGGTATGAGACGGTGCATAATAGTTTTGTTTTGTGTTTAAAACATCACCACTTACAGCCACTTTAGCCGTTAATTTCTTAGAGATTTTATATTCACCAAATAGGCTGGTTAAAATTCTGTTGATTTTAGTCTCATTGATTGTATTCTCTAAATCATTAATTGGATTTGGAACATACCCATTAACAGAAGTTGCATAGATGTTATTGGTCACATTATAACTTCCGTCTTCATTTTTGATAGGAACAACCGGTGCAGTCAATACAGCACTAACCAATGGATTTGGAGTTCTTCCGTTTCCGGTTGTTCCAACACCATTCGAAACAGAATTACTGTAATTGGCATTCACACCAAACTTAAAGGTTTGAGAATAATTTTTCTCATAGTTCACCCGAAGTGAGATACGCTTAAAATCTGATCCTAAAACAATACCTTCCTGATCAAAATATCCGGCAGAAATTGCATATCTCGATCTTTCGTCACCACCCGAAAAAGAAAGCTGATGGTTTTGAACCGGAGCAGCAGTTCTAAAAGCAGCAGACTGCCAGTCATAATTGCCCGAAGTTTTAAAAGCCTCAATTTGTGCATCAGAAAAAGAGGGAGCCTGACCAATACTGGCCTGAACATCATTTCGTAATCGTGCCCATTGGCTGGCATTCATTAAATCAAGTTTTTTTGAAATATTCTGAAATCCAAAATAACCCTGATACGAAATGTTATCCTGCCCCTTTGTTCCTTTTTTGGTCGTGATAATAACCACACCATTTGCTCCCCGAGAACCATAGATTGCAGTTGCCGAGGCATCTTTTAATACCTCAATAGATTCTATATCAGCAGGATTGATAGTCGATAATACGTTTAAACTTGCTCCTGCAAAAGAAACCCCGGCAGAACTATTACTATTATCATTATAAATTAAAATCCCGTCTACAACATACAGAGGCTCATTACCGGCAGTAATAGAATTTCCTCCCCTGATACGTACGCTTGAAGAAGCGCCTGGCCGTCCTGAACTTTGAGTTACAACAACACCGGCAACAGCTCCTCTCAATAAATTATCTGCTGATGAGGTTACCTGAGATAAATTTGCTTTTGGAACAGACGCTACAGAACCCGTAATATCTTTTCTCTTTTGAGTTCCGTAACCCACAACTACCAGTTCGTCAAGTTCCTGTCTTTCTTCTTTTAAGTGAATAATTACCGGATTTTTATCTACTACTACTTCAGCTTTTTTGTATCCGATATAACTAACTATAAGTATGTATGGAAATTTCTGACCGGTCTGAAAATAAAATTTTCCTTCTGCATCAGTCACAACGCCGTGCGTTGTTCCCTTAATTGTAATAGATGCTCCTATAATTGGCTGATTTGTAATGTCATCAACGACCGTTCCGTCAAGTTTTGATTGTATAAGTGGGGTTGTATTCTGGGCATTAATCCCTGCCGAAAAAAACAGCAGAAAAAGCAATGAGTATATATTTAATATTTTTTTCATTTCTTTGTAATGGTTTAAATAATTAACAAGGAGTCCTGAGGGTTGATTTTTCAACTCTCTATTTTTTGTTCCTTTATTTCACGATAAATGTTTTTAAGCCTCGCCATTTCTGTTGCCGCAGAAATGGCTTTTTTTTTATTTGCAACAGCAGCTATGCATTTTTTTCATTTTAGTTTTTTTTAGTTATTAATTTTGGATTATAGGTAGTATTTCAACAATCAATTCAATACAAATCGATGTATTAAAAAGACCTTTGTAATTTCAATAATAAATTCTGGTGGTGAATTTTAAAAAGATTCGTTTTGTATGTAAGTTTCCGATAGTCAAACTAAAACGAATTTGGGATAAAGAAAACTAACAACACATACACATATAACAAGAAGTGCTATAAGTGTAATTTTTAAAAAGAATGCAAGACGTATTTCTTTCGGTTGTTTTCAAAATATAGTTTTTTATGGTTTTAAACTCTACTAATCCTATAGACAAAGTTAATTTTAATATAATAAAAACCAAAAAAATGTTTCACTTTTTTTATAAAAGATCAATTAGAGTGATCATATGCGGTGTGATATTTAATTTAAATATCTGATTATAAGTGGTATAGTTGTTTTTGAGTGATTTATAAAATGTTAAATTGAGATTAAGATACGGATTGAAATTTGTAGTATTTTACATTTAAATTGCTTCTCTGCAATTACTTACTGTGATTAAAAATAAATCAAAAAAACGTCAGATATGTCAAATCGAAATAGTAACGCTGTAATTTTTAATCAAATAAATCCTTTAAAAATCTATTAATTATCTCTGATAATAGTAATCTGAGAATTATTTACCCAATAAGGAAAGCTTTTTCTATAAAAATGAAAGTTTTTTGTTGAGAGCGGTTATTAAAGACTAAATTGTCTTTAATATGACATATGTCATTTTTTGCCAGAAGGTAAGACTTTAATTTTGCTTAGTAATTAAGAGTTGAATGCTCTTGATACCAATCAAAATCTTAAAAGTTTTTTATGAGTACTTTATCTCAATCACACCGAATTTTATTTTTAAATACACTCGCCTTTACCATATGTTTTGCCTGTTGGACATTAAATGGTGTATTAATAACCTATTTGATCGATAAAGGAATCTTTAATTTTACAGTCGTAGAAACAGGATGGTTACTAGGAATTCCTATTTTGTCAGGCTCTGTTTTTAGATTGCCAATCGGAATTTTAACAGACAAATATGGCGGTAAAATTATATTTTCGACCTTGTTGTTATTGTGTTCCGTTCCGCTTTTTTTACTTCCGTTTGCGAGCTCATTCTGGACTTTTGCGGTTTTAAGTTTCTTCTTCGGATTAGTAGGTACAAGTTTCGCAGTAGGAATTGGATATACTTCAATCTGGTATCCAAAAGAATGGCAGGGAAGAGCTTTAGGCATCTTCGGAATGGGAAATGCCGGTGCTGCCATAACCACATTTGTGGCTCCTACCTTACTTAATTATTTATCAGAAAAAGATCCAATAAACGGCTGGAAAACCCTTCCTGTCATATATGCCGTAACATTGGTTGTTATAGGCTTGCTTTTTATTGTATTTGCCAAAAATAAAACCAATCAGGGCGTCTCAAAAACAATGGGAGAATTGATGTCTCCGCTCAAAAATATGCGTGTTTGGCGTTTTGGAGCCTACTACTTTTTAGTCTTTGGTTTTTTTGTTGCCTATTCGCAATGGCTGCTTCCCAATTTTATGAATGTGTACCATACAACCTTGGTTATGGGAGGCATGTTTGCTACCATGTTCAGTTTACCGTCTGGTATTATCAGAGCTTTTGGCGGATATCTGTCCGATAAATTCGGAGCCAGAAAAGTCATGTATTGGGTTCTTGGATCTTCAATCGTAATTAGCTTTTTATTGATGTTTCCAAAAATGGAAATCCTTACTGCCGGTCCCGGAGTTATGGCGACAAACAACGGAACTGTTACCTCAATAACAGCAGATCAGGTTGTGGTGAATGAAAAAGCGCATCAAATCAATTCAAAACAAATAACAAGCAATAGAGATAATGCCGTTTTTCCGGTAAAAAACTCCTGGCAGGAAATTGTCGTCAAACAAAATCAGGAAGTAAAAAAGAAAGAATTATTGGCGCAGGGCGTTACACAAATTAAATTCAGCGCCAACCTTTGGGTTTATGTGGGTTTGGTCATCCTTATCGGAATTTCATGGGGAATCGGAAAGGCAGCCGTTTACAAGCACATTCCCGAATATTTTCCAAACGAAGTGGGAGTTGTCGGCGGAATGGTAGGCTTAATAGGTGGATTAGGCGGATTTTTTGGTCCCATTATATTTGGTTACCTGCTCAATTACACCGGACTCTGGACCAGTTCCTGGATCTTCATTTTCATAGTTTCCATGCTCTGTCTTTTATGGATGCACAGAACCATTATCACTGCTATGAGAAGCAAATCACCCAATTTTACAAGAGAAATAGAAGACAATAAATAAATTAAATATAAATAAGATGAAAACTTGGTTAGACAAATGGAATCCGGAAGATGAAGCGTATTGGAATGCTGGCGGAAGTAAGATCGCATGGAGAACCTTAACAATTACTACCTTAACCTTAACCTTGTCATTTGCCTCTTGGTTTATGATGAGTGTAATCGCAGTTAAATTACCCGGATTAGGATTTAATTTTTCAAAAGACCAGCTTTTCTGGTTAACTGCAATTCCCGGATTAGCAGCCGGATTACTGCGAATTATTCACACTTTTATACTCCCGATTTTTGGAACGCGACATGTAGTATCCTTTGCCACAGCAATAAAATTAATTCCCGTAATCGGAATTGGCTTGGCTATAATGAACATTAATACACCTTTTTGGGTTTTTGCCCTATTGGCATTTACAACAGGTTTTGGAGGAGGAGATTTCTCTTCTTACATGCCAAGTACCAGTTTGTTTTTTCCGCAACGATTAAAAGGAACAGCGTTGGGCATACAAGCCGGAATTGGAAATTTTGGGGTTTCGATCGCACAATTTGTTACTCCGCTTATTATTAGCGTCGGAATTTATGGTGCTGCAGCCGGTTTTACAAGCATAGATCCCAAAGAAACTGTAGCTGTTTTTCAGACTTCTTCTATAGAAAAACAAAAAGAAGTTTTTTCAGCTCTGGATGCTGAAGTGCAGACCAAAATACTTTCAAACGTAAAGAAAAATGTACTCGATTCTGTAACTGCTGCCGCCAACTCTACAGATAAAGTGATCATTTTTGCTTCGCTTCCTGTCAAAGCGAAAGCCAAGGCAATTGCAAACGCCAACCCAAAATTAGCAGAGAAAATTATAAACCAAATTAATCCTGAAAATACAGCAGTTAAAAACAAACCTATATACCTGCAGTCTGCTGCATTTTGGTTTGTTCCTTTTCTAATTATTATGGCGCTAGTGAGTTGGTTTTACCTAAAAAGTATTCCGATGAAAGCGTCTATAAAAGAGCAATTGGATATTTTTTCTAACAAGCATACCTGGTATTGCACCATCACATATGTCATGACTTTTGGAACTTTTGCCGGTTTATCTGCGGCCTTTCCATTAATGATTAAATTTCTTTACGGAGATTTTCCCAATGCACCAGATCCATTGGTTTATGCGTTCTATGGACCGTTAATTGGTTCTGCAAGCCGTATTGCCTTTGGTTTTGTAGCAGATAAAGTAGGAGGCGCAATATTGACCACCATTACCGGTTTAGGAATTTTGGCCGGAGCGATTATTCTCGTAACTCAGGGCTTAGTAGCGCCAACCAGTATGGAGCAGTTTCCGATGTTTGTAACCGTAATTTTGGCCATGTTCTTTTTTACCGGAATCGGAAATGCGGGAACCTTTAGACAATATCCCATCATATTTAAAGAAAACCCACGTCAGGCAGCGGGAGTTATTGGATGGACTGCTGCGATAGCTGCTTTTGGACCTTTTATCTTTTCTAAACTAATAGGGAATAATATTTCTGCTAATGGTACTGTAAATCAATTCTTTATTGGCGTTTGTTTTTTCACTATCTTAGCTACAGGTATCAATTGGTGGTTCTACAATCGTAAAAATTGTGAAAAACCAAGTTAAATAAGTAATCATTTAATTTTAATTAAGGATGAAAAATAAAACCTACAATACCAAAGCATTACTTGTTGCTTCTCTGGTTTCGATACTGACCATCGTACTCGTATTTTACGGCTCCAGAAAACTGCAAAATTTTGATGCAGCACTCGTTACCTACCTATTTGGAACCGTCTTTGCTTTCTTCGGAATCGTTTACCGATATACCGTCTGGCTTCAGAGACCGCCCACCTGGATGTATTTTAAAAGAAGTCTAAAATTCCTTTTTACCGGAAAAGTATTTTCACATTTATGGTTTTTAGGAAAAGAATCTGTACAAAACATTGTTGTTCAAAAATTTATATATCCAAGAAGCAAATGGCGCTGGTTTGCCCACTTCTGTATTGCATTGGGTTGTATGTCAGCATTTGCCATAACAATTCCGCTAACCTTTGGGTGGATTCATTTTACATTGGCGCCCAATTCAATTTCGATTTACGAAGCGCATTTCTTCGGATTTAAAATGATGGATTTTCAAATTGGTTCTGTCATGGCATTTCTAATTTTTCATGCCTTAAACTGGTCTTCGTGGTTGGTAATTATAGGTTCTGTTTATTATTTAAGAAGAAGATTAACCAATCCGGGACTCATTGCAACACAGACTTTTGAAGGTGATTTATTGCCCCTTATTTTATTGATTGCAATATCAGTAACAGGATTATGCCTGACCTATTCGTACCAATTCATGAAAGGTTTTGCGTATGATTTTCTGGCTGTAATTCATGCCGTAACCGTCATTATGTTTTTGCTCTGGATTCCGTTTGGGAAATTCTTCCACATTATTCAGCGTCCGGCACAAATTGGCGCACATATTTACAAACAAGAAGGAATGAAACAAGGAATGGCAGTTTGCCCCCACACCGGAGAAGAATTTGCAACAAAGCTTCATATCAACGATTTAAAAATTGTAACCAAAGAATTAGGTTTTGATTTTACCCACGAAGACGGAACATCACATCTCGATTTAAGCCCGGAAGGCAAAAGATCCCGCTTAGCAAAAGCCCATTTAAAAGCCAGACAAGAAGGCGGAAATTTATTTGGATAATTATAAAGGGTTTCAGGTTTTTATTGTTTCAAGTTTCAGGTTCTGTGAGCAACCTGAAACCTGAAACTTTAAACCTGAAACGAAAAAACAAAAAAAAGAAAATGGCAAAACTACCCACATCAACCGAAAAAATAATTGAAGCTTTTGGTCCACATTTAAACTATGCGCCTGTCGATGGTTATGACGGACGCGACGAACCAGATGAAATCGTTAAAACACATTGCTGTTTTTGCGGTATGCAGTGCGGTATTCAGTTATTGGTCAAAGAAAATAAAGTAGTAGGATTTGAACCCTGGATGGAATTTCCTTTTAATGAAGGTCGATTGTGCCCGAAGGGAGTGCAGAGATATCTTCAAAATAACCATCCCGACCGACTTTTACATCCCATACAAAGAGTGGAAGGAAAGGGATTTGAAAAAGTTTCCTGGGATGAGGCAATGGATAAAACCGTTTCTGAAATCAAACGCATTCAGGAAAAATACGGAAAACATGCTTTCTCCATGTTATCAGGTGTTTCTTTAACCAACGAAAAAAGTTATCTGGTTGGGAAATTTGCCCGTGTAGCTTTAAAAACAAGAAATCTCGATTACAACGGAAGACTTTGTATGGTAAGCGCCGGAGCAGGAAATAAAAAAGCATTTGGTCTGGACAGAGCCTCAAACAATTATTCTGATCTGGAATATGCCGAAGTTATTATCGTAACCGGAGCCAATATCAGCGAGACTTTTCCAACCTTGACACATTGGATCTGGAAAGCTCGTGACCGTGGAGCTAAATTAATTGTAATCGATCCGAGAATGATTCCGTTGGCGAGAACGGCTGATATTCACCTCGATGTTAAACCCGGAACCGATTCTGCCTTATACGGAGCCATGCTCAAATATCTTGTAGATCATGACATGCTCGATCATGATTTTATAGACAATTATACCTCAGGATTTCAGGAAACAATTGATGCCGTAAAAGATTATACACTCGAATGGGCCGAAGAAGTAACCGGAATTGATAAAGAAAAAATAAAAGCTGCTGCTGAATTATGGGGAAAAGCAAAAACGAGCTTTTTACTGCATGCCAGAGGCATCGAACATCACTCAAAAGGAGTTGATAACGTTGTGGGCTGTATCAATCTCGTTTTAGCAACCGGAAGAATCGGAAGACCTTACTGCGGTTACGGCACCATTACCGGACAAGGAAACGGACAGGGCGGAAGAGAACACGGACACAAATGCGATCAATTGCCCGGAAACAGAGATATCGAAAATCCGGAACACCGAAAATACATTTCTGAAGTTTGGGGAATTGACGAAAAAGACATGCCCGGAAAAGGACTCACGGCGTATGAAATTATAGAAGCCATTCACAGAGACGAAATTAAAGGACTGATTTCGATTTGTTTCAATCCGCTGGTGTCGCTTCCTAACAATAATTACGTACGTGCAGCGCTCGAAAAATTAGAGTTCTATGTTTGTATCGATTTCTTTTTGAATGAAACGGCCCGTCATGCGGATATTGTATTGGCAGGATCTCTGCAGGAAGAAGAAGAGGGAACAACAACCTCTGCAGAAGGACGAGTAATCAGAATCAGACAAGCTGTAACGCCTCCGGGAGAAGCCAGAACAGATACTTCAATATTATTGGAAATTGCCAAAAGACTGGGCGAAGAAGATAAATTTACCTATAACAACAGCGAAGAAATTTTTAACGAATTGCGTGTCGCCTCAAAAGGAGGAACGGCAGATTATTTTGGAATCTCGTATAAAAAAGTCGAAGACAATATGGGTGTTTTCTGGCCGTGCCCAACAGACGATCATCCCGGAACGCCAAGATTGTGGGAAGATAAAAAGTTTAAAACGCCAGACGGAAAAGCACATTTTAATCCCGCACCCTACCGATTGCCGGGTGAAATCACCAATGATGAATATCCGATAACGTTAACAACAGGCCGTGTCGTTTCTCAATATTTAAGTGGAACCCAAACGCGCCGAATTGGGAAATTGGTCGATCAGTTTCCGGAACCAATGTTAGAAATTCATCCGGAACTGGCAGCGCAATACGGCATCAAACAAAGAGAATTAGTAAGAGTCGCAACCCGAAGAGGAGAAGGAATTTTTCCGGCAAATATTGTAGAAACAATTAGAAAAGATACCGTTTTTATTCCGTATCACTGGCCGGGAAGCAAATCTGCCAATCAGTTAACGCCGGGAACATTAGACCCTATTTCAAAAATACCCGAGTTTAAAGTCTGTGCCTGTTTATTAGATCCGTTGGGGAAAATAGCACCGCCATCAAAGGAATCAGAAGCCTATGCAAGTGTTTAATCTATAAAAAGAAGCTTATGAATTTGACTAATTTTAATACAAACGAAGAGTTTTTTGTAGACATGCAGCGCTGTATTGGCTGTAAAGCCTGCGAAATGGCGTGCGCCGAATGCGAAACCAACGGGCAGCAAACGTTAATAAGCGTAAACTACGTCGATCGTGCGGCCACAATTCAGACTACAGTGCAGGTTTGCATGCATTGCGAAGATCCCGTTTGTGCAAATGTTTGCCCTGCCGATGCAATTTCGCAGGATGAATTTGGCGTCGTGCATACCGCAAGCACAGAAAGATGTATTGGCTGTTCGAATTGTGTAATGGCTTGCCCATTTGGAGTTCCTAAAAAAGTCGAAGAATACGATTTGATGATGAAATGCACCATGTGCTACGACAGAACAAGTGTGGGCAAAAAACCAATGTGTGCCACAGTTTGCCCGAGCGGTGCTTTGTTTTACGGAACAAGGGCAGAAATCGAAGAAATGAGGCCCAATAGTACCCCAATTAATAATTTTATTTTTGGACAGGAAAAAGTCAAAACAAAAGTCAATATTATGATGCCAAAAGGCAGTACAGAATTAAGAATTTATTAAACCAGAATCATGTCAAAAGAAGATAATTTAAATCAAAACTGGAAAAAAGATTTCCCTATAAAAAAACAGGAATCGACTCAGGTCAGCCGACGCGATTTTGCCAAATTCCTCACTTTTGTTTCCGGCGGATTAATGGTAGGAAGCGGATTCGTAACAGCAAAAGCTTTTTTATTACCAAAAGAAGAGGTGCAGGGCGAACATTTTATCTGTAATAAAGAAGATGTTCCCGTGGGCGGAACACGAGGTTTTGTATTGGAAGGAAGTACAATTCCGTATATTTTAATTCATTTAGAAAGTGGAGAATTTAGAGCCTACGAGCAAAAATGTACGCATCTTTCATGTTCTGTGTTTTACAAACCCGGAACCGGAATCATTCATTGTCCTTGTCACGAAGGTTCTTTTGATGCTAAAACAGGAGATGTAATTGCCGGACCGCCGCCAAGAGCTTTGCCTCAATTAGAAGTTGTGTTCAAAGAAAATGCTGTTTTTGTAAAAGCTTTCATAGCCAAAAAAGACAGCTAGTTTTATCACTTAAATTTAAAGTTATGAGTACATTTAGAAGAAGCCAGAATCGAGCAAATCCCAATAAATTAAACAATATCCTGTCGACACTTATTTTTATTTTAATCTTAAATGTCAGCATCCAGATATGGCTTTTGTATGCATCTCTGAACAATGCATTAGAAAACAATAAAGAAATTTTAATTCCCGCCTTTATCGCTTCTGCTATTTTATTTCTTATCGGGTTTTCCTGGCTGTATTATCTTCCAAAGGGGAATTTCCGAAAAAAATAAACAAAAAATAAAGATAATCATGGCAACTTAAAAAGCTATCGGACTTTTATGGAAGTATTTAAAAGAATTACGCTAAATTTATATTTTTAAATAATATTTAAATACTAATGTTTTAAACTAAGTAAAAATACTTATATTTGTAATAAGTATTTTTTTGCTTATAACAAAAAAGCCCTAATGATTAAAGTAGAAGAAGCCATAGCAATTATTGAAGCGAACAGCGCAAAAATGCCCACGCAGTTAATTCCCGTAAGGAAAGCATTGGGTTATGTTTTGGCAGAAAGCGTGATTTCGCCAATTCACATGCCGCCGTTTCGTCAATCGGCTATGGACGGATACGCTTTTACGCACAGTATAAGACATCAGTACGATATAATTGGGACTTCTCAGGCGGGTGATCATTCGAATATAAAATTGAAACCCAACGAAGCCATTCGAATTTTTACAGGTGCTTTTGTACCCGATCATGCAGATACTGTAGTGATGCAGGAACACGTAATGGCCAGCAAAGATTCTATTTTGATCGCAACCATGCCCGAGAAAAACGCCAACGTTCGTCCAAAAGGAGAGCAAATTGGTAAAGATGACATTGTTTTTGAAGCCAATACCTTGATTACACCCGCTGCAATTGGATTTTTAGCATGCTTGGGAATCACCGAAGTTGAGGTTTATAAAAAGCCAAAAGTCGCTATTTTAGTTACCGGAAACGAACTTTTGCCACCGGGAAAGAAACTAAAAAAGGGAAAAATATTCGAAAGTAATTCCATTATGCTCGAAGCAGCTTTGGAAACAATCGGAATTAAAAACACGAAAGTTTACCGAGTTAAAGACAATCTTAAAGCGACAAAAAAAGCGCTGAAAAGCATTTTGAAAAAAAATGATGTGGTTTTAATTTCCGGCGGAATTTCTGTTGGAGATTATGATTTTGTAAAAGAAGCATTATTGCAAAACGGCGTTGAAGAGCTTTTCTATAAAATCAATCAAAGACCCGGAAAACCAATGTTTTTTGGCTCTAAAAACGAAACTTTGGTTTTTGCATTACCCGGAAATCCGGCTTCATCGCTCACCAATTTTTACATTTATGTTGCACCCGCAATCAAACACAGACTAGGATTCTCGGAAATTCATAAAACAAAACTCGTTCGAACGCTAAATTCAGATATTAAAAATAACACGGGAAAAACATTATTTCTAAAAGCAAAATACGACGAAACCAATGTTACTGTTCTCGACGGCCAAAGTTCTGCCATGCTCAACACATTTGCCGTAGCCAACAGTTTACTAATTGTACCACAGGATGTTGAAGAATATAAGAAAGGTCAGCTTGTGACGTTATTACCGATAGATTAGATTTTTTTAGAGGAAAGAGGAAAGAGGAAAGAACAAAGAGAATAGAATAAAGAAAATAGATTTTGGCATTAGTGATAAAAGGCAGTGTGTAAATAAAAACATATAGCCACAACCTGAAACCTGAAACCTGAAACAAATAAAACCTGAAACAAAGAAAACCTGAAACAAAAATATAAAAATGAATCTCCTAAGTTCCGAAAATATAGTCTTATTTAGTTTTGCATTAATTGTAATAGCATTTTTATATTCGAGTGTTGGGCATGGCGGAGCTTCTGGATATTTGGCTTTGATGAGCATTTTTGCTTTTCCGATTTCGATAATGAAACCATCGGCTTTATTACTAAATCTGTTTGTTTCGAGTATTTCGTTTTTGTTTTATTATCGAAAGAATTATTTCAAACCCAAACTGTTTTATCCGTTTGCGATAGCCTCAATTCCAGCGGCATTTATTGGTGGATTTGTAACTTTAGATAATACGATTTATAAAATAGTTTTGGGAATTGTCTTGGTTTTTGCCGCTTTGAGATTGTTCGGAATATTCAATTTTAAAGAAAAAGAAGAAGTAAAAATCAACCTTCCGTTTGCCTTGATAATCGGTTTTGCAATCGGATTATTATCAGGAATGTTAGGCATTGGCGGCGGAATTATCCTGAGTCCTATTTTATTGTTTTTAGGATGGGCATCAGTAAAAGAATCGGCAGCAATTTCGAGTTTGTTCATTTTTGTGAATTCATTTGCCGGAATGTTAGGTTTTCTCCTGGGAGGAAAAACAGTTCCAATGGACAGTCTTTATTCAGTTCCGATTGCTGTTATTGGAGGAATGCTGGGAGGCTATTACGGAAGCAGTTCTTTCTCTAACAAAACATTAAAAATGGTTTTAGGAACAGTGATTTTAATGGCAAGCATTAAATTGATTTTTCCATAAAAAAAACGAGATATATCGAACGTGTCCCGAGGTTGAAAGCTCGGGCTATGTTTGAAAAGTAAATGAAAAATTGATATAAAAATATAGCCGACGGTTTCAACCGTCGGGACAAAGATTGGCAAACCTGAAACCTGAAACCTGAAACAAAGAAAAACTGAAAAAAAAACTCAGAGAAAACCTGAAACAAAAAATCAAATGGAAAAATTAACAGTATTTATTCTTTGCGGAGGAAAAAGTTCTCGAATGGAATCTGAGAAAGGATTGGTTTTGTTTCAGGAAAAACCATTTATAGAACACATCATTCAGGCGATTTTGCCTGTAACAGATCAGATAAAACTCGTTACAGCATCCAAAGAATACGATTATCTGCCTTATGAAAAAATAGCCGATATTATTGCAGACAGAGGCCCGCTAGGAGGTATTTACACTGCATTGACCCATTCTGAAACCGAATTCAATTTGATTTTAAGTTGTGATATTCCGCTGATTTCAAGTGAATTGTTGAAAGAATTAATTGCGAAACATACCAAAGAAGCCGGAATTACGGTTTTTGCGACAGAAAGCAGAATACATCCGTTGATTGGAATTTATTCGAAAGAAATCCTTCCGATCGTTAAGGAAGCTATTGAAGCGAATGAATTAAAGATGATGGATTTACTGGCAAAAACGCCACATCAGATTATCAAAATCGAAGAAAGTGAGAACTTTCCGTTAACCAATATTAATTCGACCGACGAATTAAACGATCTGAATATCAATTTAAGTTAAAGACTATGCGAAACTTAAAAACACCAAAATTGACGATTGTAGGAGCAGGTCCTGGCGACGTTGAACTAATTACGATGAAAGCCATCAAAGCTTTGCAAAATGCAGATGTAGTTTTGTACGATGCCTTAGTGAATGAAGAATTATTGGAATATGCCGCAAATGCAGAAATTGTTTTTGTTGGTAAACGATTGGGCTGTCACGCTTATACACAAAACCAGATTAACGATTTGATCGTTTCGATGGCAAAAACGCACGGGCATGTAGTGCGTTTAAAAGGCGGAGATCCATTTGTTTTTGGGCGTGGAAGCGAAGAAATTGAATATGCAGAGCAATTTGGAATTGAAACGGCAATTGTTCCCGGAATTTCATCGGCTTTGGGAGTTCCGGCTTCGGTTGGAATTAGTTTGACGCAGCGCAAAGTAGCAGAAAGTTTTTGGGTCATTACCGGAACAACTTCCGATCATAAATTGTCCAAAGAGATTCATTTGGCTTCAAAATCGGCTGCAACAGTGGTTATTTTAATGGGAATGCATAAATTAGAAGAGATTATTTCTATTTATGAAACCAATAGAAACGATGATTTGCCTATTGCCATTATTCAAAACGGAACAAAGAATTCAGAACAAAAAGTGGTTGGAACCGTAAGTACAATTACTAAATTGGTTGCCGAAAAAAACATATCCTCACCCGCAATTATCGTAATTGGCGAAGTGGTGAGAACAACTTCAAGCTGGATTTCCTATTTTCAGGAACATTTTGAAGATGAATTTATATTTCAGAATTTAAATTTATAAAAATGATTGAGGTTAAATATTTTGGAGCTGTTGCCGAAAAGACTCAATGTGAGTTCGAAAAAGTGGCTTTCGCCGAAGTTTCGCTGCAAGATTTGTTGCGTGATTTAAACGAAAAATACCAATTTGAATCGCTTTCTTTTAGCGTGGCTGTAAATCAAAAAATAGTTTCAAAAGCAGCAGATTATCAGTTACAGACTAGTGATATTGTAGCTTTGTTACCGCCGTTTGCCGGAGGATAAAAATAATTTATGAATACATCAAACCGATACAACCGACAAATGATACTGCCTGAAATAGGAGATGAAGGTCAGTACAAATTACTGAAATCTAAAGTTTTGCTTGTAGGTGTCGGAGGTTTGGGAGCGGCAATTTTGCCCTATTTGGCAGCGGCCGGAGTGGGGGAAATCGGAATTGTGGATGATGATGTTATTGAGATTTCCAATTTGCACCGTCAGGTTATTTACAAAAGTTCGGCCGTTGGAAAATCAAAAGCGGAAGAAGCCAAATTAATGATTTCAGAATTGAATCCGCAGATAAAAGTTAATTCAATTCCAGAGAAATTATCAGGGAAAAATGCCATTTCGTTATTTGACAAATATGATATTATTGTCGATGCCACAGATAATATTTTTATTAAATATCTGATTAATGATGCCTGTTTGGTAACCAATAAACCAATGGTCTACGGCTCTATTTTCAGGTTTCAGGGACAAGTTTCAGTTTTCAATTATCAAAACGGACCAACCTACAGATGTTTGTATCCGGATCAAAATAATAATGCCTTAAATTGCGAAGACGCCGGAGTAATCGGTATTTCGGTCGGTATTATCGGAATGCTCCAGGCCAACGAAGTTTTAAAAATGATTTTGGGAATTGGAGAAATTCTAAGCGGTAAAATTCTGGTTTATAATATTCTGAATAACGAACAGCAAAAATATGATTTTGACAAAAGTGATGTTCTTTTAATGACTAAAGAAACGTTTGAAGAAAAATACAATAGAATTGAAAATGAGGTTGAAGAAATAGACTTCGAAACGGTTTTTGATGAAATAAATAACGATGAAGTATTGTTTTTGGATGTTAGAAATGAAGATGAGGTTCCGGAAATAAGCTTAAAAAATAAAATTCAGATTCCGCTTTTGCATCTGGAAAACGAAATTGAAAAACTGGATAAAAACCAAACAATTTACGTTTTTTGTCAATCCGGAATTAGAAGTAAAATAGCTGCAGAATTGCTTCAAAAACATGAATTTAAAAATATAAAAAGTATTGCCGGAGGTGCTTTAGTAATGAAGCAATTACTAGCAACTGAGATAAAGTTATAGTTACAGATTTAAAATGTTCGTTTAATTTGTCATTTCGACAAAGGAGAAATCCTCATCAATAGCTCGGCAAAGTCGAATTACTGTACGGAGTTAATTGCGAAGATTTCTCCTTTGTTGAAATGATAATTGCGGTTAAATTTTTTATAGATATAATATCGAAAATTAGTCCAATTAGTAAAAAAAAAATCATTTTAATCTGTGTAAACAGTGGCAGAAAAAAAATAAAAAACAATGAGTAAAAATGTATTTGTAGAAGGACCAATAGCTCCTGAATTTATAGCCGAGTCGATTGCAAAACACCAATCGAAACATACGATTGGCGCGCATAATATTTTTCTGGGACAAGTTCGTGCCGATGTGATTCATGATAATACGGTCGTGGCGATTGATTATTCTGCTTACACAGACATGGCAAACGAAGCCTTGCATGCGATTCGCGAAAAAGCATTTGCAAAATTCGACCTAACCTGCATGCACATTTACCATAGTTTGGGCGTTGTAAAGGCGGGCGAAATTTGTTTGTTCGTTTTTGTTTCTGCGACACGACGCAAACAAGTTTATGAAGCCACAGAAGCCATTGTAAACTGGATTAAAACCGATGTGCCGATTTTTGGAAAAGAAATGTTTGAGAACGATACTTTCACCTGGAAACAAAATACCTAAAAAAATATAATGGTAGATATTACGCATAAAATAAGCACGTTAAGAAAAGCAACCGCAACCGCAATTGTAAAAGTCAGCAGACGGGAAACAATTGACGCCGTTGTGAACAATCTTGTTCCTAAAGGAAATGTGCTCGAAATGGCCAAAACGGCGGGATTATTTGCTGTTAAAAATACACATTTATCCATTCCGGATTGTCACCCGCTTCCAATCGAATTTACTTCGGTCGAATATAAAATCGAAGGATTGGAGATTCAGATTATCTTCAATGTCAAAACCGTTTACAAAACCGGAGTTGAGGTTGAAGCGATGCACGGCGCGTCGATCGTCGCATTGACGATGTACGATATGCTGAAACCTATTGATAAGGAAATCGAAATTTCAACCATTAAATTGATCAGTAAAGAAGGCGGAAAATCTTCTTTCAAAAATAAATTTTCAAATACAATAAAAGCAGCCGTTTTTGTTTGTTCTGATTCTATTTTTGCGGGCGATAAAGAAGATCGTTCCGGAAAAATCATTGTCGAAAAATTAAATTCATACGGAGTTGAAACGGCTCATTATGAAGTTATTCCGGATGAATTTGATATTATTCAGCAACGAACTAAGGCTTTCGCCGAAGAAAACCAATTGGTGATTTTTACAGGCGGAACCGGATTGTCTCCACGAGATGTTACGCCGGAAGCTTTGGCACCCTTGTTAGAAAGCAGAATTCCGGGAATTGAAGAAGCGATTCGCGATTACGGACAACAAAGAATGCCTTATGCCATGCTATCCAGAACCGTAGCCGGAACTTTGGGCAAAAGTTTGGTTTTGGCATTACCAGGCTCGACAAACGGAGCAAGAGAATCTATGGATGCTGTTTTTCCGCATGTTATGCACGTATTTCACATTTTAAAAGGAAAAAATCATGACAGCCTCTAACACGATTTTGACGGATGGTTTTGGGCGTAAACACAATTATTTACGCATTTCGTTGCTGGAAAAATGCAATCTGCGCTGCACGTATTGCATGCCTGCAGACGGAATTGCGCTTTCTCCAAAAGCCAGTTTAATGACGGCAGACGAGATTTTTGGTATCGCTCAGACTTTCGCACAAAATGGTGTAGACAAAATTAGACTGACAGGCGGAGAACCGCTTTTGAGAAAAGATTTCCCCGAAATCATTTCCAAATTGGTTTCTCTTGATATTTCGCTTTCGATCACAACAAACGGAATTTTAATTGACCGTCATATTGACGTTTTAAAGCAATTTAAAATCAAAAAGATCAATTTGAGTTTAGATACTTTGGTTGCGTCTAAATTTCATACCATCACACTTAGAAATCAGTTTCAGAAAGTAATTGATAATTTGCATTTACTTTTAAATCATGATTTTCACGTAAAAGTAAATGTGGTTTTGATGAAAGGTTTTAATGATAACGAAATTGTGGATTTTGTCAAATTAACACAGTTTTTACCCATTTCAGTTCGGTTTATTGAGTTTATGCCGTTTGCCGGAAACGAGTGGGACAGGAGCAAAATGGTTTCGCAAAATGAGATTTTATCTTTGGTTGGGAATACTTTTATTGAGGGACAAATTCAAAAACTGGAAGACGAAAAAAACTTCACTGCGAGAACTTATAAAATAAAAGATTTTCAGGGCGATTTCGGAATCATAAGTTCGATTACGAATCCGTTTTGTGACAGCTGTAACCGAATTCGCTTAACAGCCGACGGAAAAATCAAAAACTGTCTTTTCTCGAACTCCGAAACTGATTTGCTGACCGCTTACAGAAACGGCGAACCGATAACCAATTTGATTTCTGAATCTATAAATAACAAGAAAAAAGTACGTGCCGGAATGGTAACGATTGATGAAATGGATGATCCTAAAAAACACTTTGATAATCGCAGTATGATTGCGATTGGGGGGTAGGGCGCAGAGAATCTTTGTCAAAGTTTGAAACTTTGACAAAGATAACCGCAAAGTTTTGTCATCCTGACGAAGGAAGGACCACACCAGAAACTCGACAAAGTAATTCGACAAATAAACGCACCAATCTTTGTGGAATTTCTGGTGTGGTCCTTCGACTTCGCTCAGGATGACAAAAAAAAAGGTCTGACTTTTTCAAGTCAAACCTTTCTTAAATATTATTTTTTCTTTTTAGCTTTTGCTTTTTTCTTGGACTTCGCTTTCTTTTTGGCAATTTTTTTCGCTTTGGCTTTTTCCTTTGCTTTTTTTGCTTTCTCTTTTTTCTTGGCGGCAGCTTTTAGTTTTGCTTTTTTCGCTTTTTCTTTCTTTTTGTCTTTTTTAGCTTCTTCTTTTTTCTTGGCTAATTTCTTTTTCGCTTTGTCCTTTTCTTTGTCTTTCACTTTTTTCTTCTTTTTATTAGATTTATCTTTTGCAGTTTCTTCTGTTGCAGGAACCTCAGATGTATTTTCGTTTTTTAATTCAGATATTGGCTCTATAACTACTGGTTTTACTACAGGTGCTGTTACTTTTTTTGCAGGGGTTTTGCGTACAGTTGGTTTTATTGTCGCTGTTGGGGTTGCTGCTTTTACAGCTTGTTTTGTAGCTGCTGGTTTTGCGGTTGCAGAGGCTGCAGGTTTTGCAGTTGTAGTTTTACGAACTGGTGTTTTTGCAGGAGGCGTATTTTTAGTTTGTGTATTTTCTGTAACCGGATTTACATTTTCTGTAGCTGTAGAATCGATTTTCTCAGGTGTAGTTTCGTCAGATTTGTTTTCCATATAAATGTGATTTTGATGAGTATATTTATAACAATGTAACTAAATTGTTAAGTTTCAGTTAAGTAAAGATAGTTATAAAACAAGCTTTGCAATGTTAAGTTTTTGAAGAAAATTCAGTGTTAATGCGCTGAATTCTAAAATATTAGTTTTTGAAGTAAAATTAAAAACTAAAATCTCTTAACAATTCTACATGAAAAAACAGAAGAAATTGATGTATAATAAAATGATTTAAAATAATACGGTGGTTCTTTTGGATATGGTTGTCCCTAGCCCCGATGGGAGAGAAAATCCTTTTGTGCCTCCCGATGGCTATCGGGAGGCACAAAAGATTGGAAGGACAGCGGGAATAGCTCCTAAAAATTATTAATTCGGAACAATTTCCAAAATTCTGAAATTGCTTTTTGGTGCCTCACATAAGGAACAGCAAAATGTTTCGGGTAGGTTTTCAAATAAAATGCCTTTCGGAATTTCCTGGCTTTCATCTCCGTATTCCGAATTATAAAGTGTTAAACATTCCTGGCATTGGTAAATATCCAATTGAGGCTTTTCTTTTTTCTGCGGATTTTCTATTTCGGGAATTGAGTTTCCGAGTTCTTCAAAATATTTTCGGCTCAGCTCAATTAAAATTGTAGGCAGTTCGAGTTTATCAATGTCTTGTGAATGCACAATATATTCGCGTGTATTCGGGTCGAAATTCTTCGCAAATAAAACATTATAAGTATCCCGTATTTTAATGGATTCCAAAGCAGCGGGAAGTTCATTTTTTTCGATGACGATCGATGTAAAATAGTGCCCGTCGCGATTGTATTCTGAAATTCCGAAATTAAGCCCGTAAGTACTGATGTCAAATTGATCGAGTGTGCGAACCAAAAAAGTTTTAAGGTTCAGAGACCAATCTGTGGCAACGGGCAAATGCCAGTTTAATTCCAGCAGGGAATGGCGAACGTTGATTCCTTTTTTTCCCAGAAATTTTTCCCATTCGAGTTTTCGGTCTTTTGGAATTCCTTTTATGATAAAAGATTTCCAGGGTGTGATGCAGATCTTTCCGATTTTACATTCAAAACATAAATCGCACATTTCTTTTAAAAAATCCAGATCATACAGATTATTTCTCCAGTAAAGACCCAGCCAATATTGATCGATTCCCATTCTATTCATTCCTTCATAATACGGAAATGGATAAAAAGGAACATTCAGCGGTTTGTCAATTGTTCTGTTATTGGTGTCCAGAGCTTCGCTGACCAGCGTAAAAAGCATTTCGATACCAACAGACTCTTCTTCAACAATTTTTTCTATTTCATAATATATTTTGGACAGATCCCAGCTGTAAACCAAAACCGGATAGACTTCCATCTGTTCCCATTTTGGCAAACGAATGTACAAATACCAGTAATCTTCATGCTCTGATGCAACAAAATTTAGGTGTCCGGTAAATAAAGGAACCAATTGCTGCTTGGGATCTGTGATATTGACTTTTAATTTTGGCTGTTCTTTAAATTCTTCTAAAATATACAAAAAGCGATTTCCGGTAAGCCAGTTTGTATTTCTAAAAATATCTGTAGAAACATAAGACGAAACAATATTATTTCCGCTCTTTTGATCGGGATATACAAAATGATGTTTTCCAAAATCTTCTTCATGAAATGATTTGAAACCTTTAGGGAAAATAATATCCTGTCTGGACCCAAAAGAGATAGAATCCAGCTCCTGATCCATTGCGATATTTACAATTTCTCTAAGTTCTCCCGGCGAAATCACGCCCCCTTTTACTATTAATCTGGTTAACTCCATTTTTCTTTAGTTTTTTAGTTTCATGTTTCACGTTTCAAGTTATGTGCAAGGGTTTAACCTGAAACTTGAAACAAAGAAAACCTGAAACAAAATTTTAAACTTTACATTTTGCCAGTATCTCTTTAACTTCTGTTTTGCAACTGCCGCATCCCAGTCCTGCTCCTGTATTTTTGCACAAATCAGTAAAATTATTTACACCGCTTTTTATGGTCTCTTCTATATTTCCTGCTCCAACCTGACTGCAGGAGCACACTAATTTTCCTAAAACCGGTTTGGCAGATGAACTTCCTCTTAGTAATGAATTTCGTTTGTCCGATAATTCGATTTTACTTTCAATCATCGTTTTAAATTCGGCAAATTCATTTTTATCGCCCATTAAAATAGCACCGACCAATAAATCATTCTTTACGATACATTTTTTGTAATAGCGCTGTTTTAAATCGGTAAAAACAATTTCCTCATAAGAATCATCATTTTCGGGAATTTCGATATCCCCAATGCTGCATAGATTAATGTCTTCCAGTTTTAGAATATTCATTAAAATAGAACCTTTATAATAACTGCTGATATCGCCTGCCAAAAAGTTGGCCAGAATATCTGCCTGTTCTTCGGCTGCAGAAGTAATTCCGAAAAGCTTATTATTGAATTCTGCAATCTCACCAATCGCAAATATATCAGGATTTGATGATTGCAAATATTGGTTTACTTTTACGCCACGTCCGCAGGCAAGACCTGTTTCGCGTGCAATTTCTATATTCGGAATCGTTCCTATTGTATAAACAATAGCATTTGCGGTTATTATTTTACCGCTTTTCAGAGCGATTTCTATTTCGTTTGGATTATCGGTATCAAAGACAGTACTTACTTCATTATCAAAATAAATCTGAATATCCCTGAGCTGTACTTCCTCAGCGAGTAATTTACTCGAAATAAGATCCAGCTGTCTTTCCATTAAGCGTGAAGCTCTCTGAACGATTGTCGTTTTAACTTTTTTATGTTTTAATGCCGCAGCCAGTTCCAAACCTAGTAGTCCTCCTCCAATAATCACAACATGCTGCTCTTCTGGCGGAAGATTGGTACTGTCAAGATGTTTTTTTAAGCGGTCAGCATCTTCTTTTCTTCTAACGGTAAATCGGCCGGGAAGATGAAGCTGTGCATTTTCAGGGATAAAAGGACGGCTCCCGGTGGCTAAAATCAACGAATCAAATGTGTGAATATCTCCCAGACTGTCTACGATTGTTTTTTGGTTGGCATCAATTTTATCAATTGCTACGCCGGCTTTCATGGTAATTTTTAATTTATTGAAAGCTTCTCCGTCTTTTACTTTTAAAAGCTGTTCCCAACTAAATTCTCCTGTCATATATTCAGGAAGCAGGACACGATTGTAAAATGGGTTTATTTCATTCGAAAAAACAATGATTTCATCGGTTGAGTTGAATTCTCTGTAATTTTGTATAAACCTGAAAGACGCTGCTCCGGCACCCACAATTGCAATTTTCTGAAATGGTTTTACATATTTGGTAATCGAAACAGTGGTGTATTTAAAATCTGGCTCTTTTGAGATTGGGTCAACAACCGTATTGGTTAAATTATTGGTTCGGTTTAAGTCATTTTCAAGTTGTTTTCCCCAATGCATAGGCAGGAAAACTACTTTTTCTTTTATGGAATCGGTTACTTTTACTTTTACACGAACTTCACCATTTTTGCTTTTAACCGTAACAATATCACCATTTTTTATTTCATTTTTGAAAGCATCAATCGGATTTATTTCTAAAACCGGACTCGGAATATGCGTTAATAATCGCGATACTTTTCCGGTTTTGGTCATTGTATGCCATTGATCGCGAATTCTTCCGGTGGTCAAAATAAAAGGAAATTCAGCATTGGGCTGAACCGATGTATTTTCAATAGAAACTGGCAGATTAAAAATTGCTTTTCCTGATGGGGTATAGAATTTTTTATCGGTAAATAATCTCGGAGTGCCCGGATGCCCATAATCAGGAACTGGCCACTGAAAAGTTCCTTCATTTCTTAAGCGATGATAGTTTAAGAAAGAAATATCAATATTGGTGTTTTTGGTAAGCGCACAATGCTCTTTGTAAATTTCTTCAGCACTGTTAAAATTGAATCCATTGAAATTCATTTTTTTAGCAAAGCGAATTAAAATTTCGATATCCGGAAGTGCTTCTCCGGGTGCGTTGATTCCTTTTGGTAAATAAGAAATACGACGCTCAGAGTTGGTCATGGTTCCTTCTTTTTCTAACCATCCTGCGGCAGGCAATAATAAATCGGCATATTTTGCTGTGTCGGCATTATGCGAAATATCCTGAACGACAACAAACTTAGCGTTTTGAAGTGCTTTTTCGATACGTCGGGAATCGGGCAGACTCACCAGTGGATTTGTACAGATAATCCAGACAGCCTTCATTTTTCCAGATTCCAAAGCTTCAAACATTTCTGTTGCTGTTAGTCCCGGTTTATCTGAAATTTCATCAACTCCCCAAAAATCGGCAACTTCTTTTCTGTGTTCCGGATTGGCAATTTCTTTGTGTGCGGCCAATAATGTTGCCATTCCGCCAACTTCTCGTCCGCCCATTGCGTTGGGTTGTCCGGTTAAGGAAAATGGGCCGGAGCCAGGTTTACCTATTTGTCCTGTCAATAAGGATAAATTGAGTAAAGCTGTATTTTTATCTACACCGACAGCACTTTGGTTCAATCCCATTGCCCAAAGCGAAATAAATCCTTTTGCTTTTCCGATAATGTCTGCGGCTAGTTTAATATCGTTTACCGAAATACCACAGAGTTTAGAAGCTTTTTCTAAAGAAGTTCCTAAAACAAGGTCTTTATATGGTTTAAAATTTTCGGCATTGTTTTTTACAAAGTCATGATCTACGTAACCTTTTTCAATAATGCGTTTTGCAATGGCGTGATAGAGAATAATATCAGAACCCGGAATAATCTGCAAATGCAAATCGGCAAAAGCGGCGGTATCTGTGCGGCGAGGATCAATACAAATGATTTTTATCTTCGGATTATTCTCTTTATGTTTTTCAATTCGTCTGAATAGAATAGGGTGACACCAGGCAGGATTTGCACCCGTAATTAAAAACGTATCAGCCAGTTCAATATCATCATAAGCGATTGGTACAGAATCTTCTCCGAAAGTTTTTTTGTAACCTACAACGGCAGAGCTCATGCAAAGCCTGGAGTTTGTGTCGATATTATTGGTTTTCAGAAAGCCTTTAACCAATTTATTCACCAGATAATATTCTTCGGTTAAACACTGGCCTGAAATATAAAAACCAACGCTGTCCGGTCCGTGTTTTTTTATAATAGAAGTAAAAACAGCTGCGGCGCGGTCAAGAGCAGTATCCCAGCTTACGCGTTCCAGCGGATACGATTTGCTGCCGCGCATTTCAGGATACAGAATTCGGTCTGAAGTATCATTGACTACGTAATGCAAATTCATTCCTTTAGAACATAACATTCCTTTATTTACAGGATGATCTTTGTCGCCTTCGACCATTACGCCATTTTTGGCATCGTTGGTGACAATTATGCCGCAGCCAACGCCACAATAGGAACAGGTAGTTTTGATTTTGGTATTTTGCATTACAGCTTAGTTTTAGTACTACAATCTGAATTACTTAACTTTTGAGTAATTCACGTAATTTGACTAAAACAAAAATACGTATTTTTACGTATAAATACTTAATTTTTATTAAAATTATTTTTTATTATTTAAGTACATTTTATAAATGACTACAATAAATAAAAAAATACCCTTTCTTAAATCTTAAAAAAGGGCAAAATATTATAAATATGGATTTTAAAAATTTGTATTTACAGAAATCATTAATGAAGCGAGTATTGTTATGGCTGATATCTGATTTTTTATCTTAACCGACAAGTGTCGTTATGCCGCTATTTACGTCAATTTCTGCAAAATTATGTTTTCCCATAACGATAAGCAGTTTGTTTGTATTATATCCTACATATCTTATTTGAGGATCTCCCACTTTTGGTTTTCCGCAAACAGAAATAACATTAGTCTGCCATTTCAATTTACTGTTTTTGTAGGCTGATATAGTTTGTAAATCATTTTCAACATAATAAATAATGTTGTTTTTTTTAATTCCTCTTTTTTGTGTTTTTGCAAAATTTATTTCTGAGTTTTGTGAAATTAAGGCATCATTGTATTTTTGAGCGATACCAGTGTGAGTTACAAAAAAGGTTAACATGGATAATTTTAGAAAAGGTTTCATGGGGATAGAATTTGGGGTTCATAATCGGTTCAAATATAGTTAATTAAAGCAAATAATAACTTTTTGGTAAAGAAAAAAAAATACCCTTCTCCGAAATAGGAAAAGGGTAAAGATTATGAGTTAATTTTGAGGAAAAACTATTTTTTCCAGCTAAAAATTCTCGGATTTACAGAAATCATCAGCCATGCCCAGTTGTTGGTATGACTTGCATCTCCGTTTTTTATGAATTCTAAAGTTTCTGAGCCAAACATTTGAGAATAACCTCCCGTTAAAACGATGTCTTTTTTAAAGTTGAAGGTCGCCATAAAATCAACTTCGGTTCCCAGATAAGAATCCAATTCTTCATTTAGCGGCGTTACAACTTTGGCTGGAGCCAAAAATACATGCGGACTCAAAGAGAACTGCCATTTATTTACGGTATAGTTTAATTTCAGAAATGCATCTTCAAGACCAACGTTGTTTAAGTGATTTCCAACATAGAAATAATCCATAAAACCATTAAACCCGTGATTTGTTCCAAAAATAGGATTGAAAGATTTGATAACCGTACTGCCGTCATCCATATTTTTTCCGGATAAAAATTCAAATCCAAGGCCTGCTTTAAAAGCTTCTGAAAATGCATAGTTTATATTTGCTCCGGCATTCCACGCACTTACTTTTTGGTCAGTGCTTTTTCCTGTTTGTCCGTAAACCCAAAAACTTGAATCGAGTTTTCCTGGTTTAAATGTAATGTAAGGTCCAAATGTTTGTTTGTAATCTATCAGTAATTTAGCATCAGCATTCGCATATTCGTAACCTGTATTTAAAAGCAAAAGGCTTGCTTCAAGAGTTTCAAATTTTCTGTGATACCATGCAAATTGCATTGCTTTGTAATTAGAGACAGTATAAGGAGTCTGTATTACATTTTCTGCAGTAGAATTATAAGCGCCTCCAAAATCTAATTTTTGATTTTCTGTCTGAAATGTTACCGTAGCAGCATCGTGGCTTTGTGCCTGCTGCCCCCAATCCTGTTCGCCCAGAATACGCTGATTATCATAAGAAAGGACCTGTCTTCCTAATTTGGTGCTCCACTTTTCGTTAAAGTTGTATTGTGCCCAGGCTTCAAAAACCGCAACTCCATTTTTGTCTGCAGGTGTAGCCGGAACTATGTCTCCCCAGGTTCTGGTATTTTGAAGCGTTAATTTTACTTTTAGCTCATCTTGTTTATAATCGAAGTTTAATCTTGAACGTTGCGAAATCTGCGACGTTCCTTTCTGACCGTAAGGAAGTAATGTTTTATAACCGTTTCTATACTCAAAACGAGGCCTGATTTGTAAATTTACATCCAACTCCTGCGCCTGTGTTTCTACGCAGATAGCTCCCAGAAGGAATAAAATGATAGTTTTTAATTTTTTCATAATTGAATTTTTGATGGTCCAAATTTAAAGAATAAATTTTCATAAATATTCTGACAAAAATCATTTTATTGTTTTATTGTCTGTCAATAACCTTAGATAAAATAGGTTGCTTTTCGTTCATGATTTTTGTAATGGTATAATGCATCCAAATCAAACAAATAGCAGAAAATAGTAATATAAAAATCCAGGAACTCGACCAGATTCCAGTTGCAGTCAGAAGATATCCAAAAATAATAGGTCCGAAGAAACCTCCTAGTCCGCCAATCATGCCTACCATACCTCCGACAACTCCTACTTCTGTCGGGAAATATTCTGGAATGTGTTTGTAGACAGCTGCTTTACCGATTCCCCATGAAATCCCAATTAAAATCACTAAAATTAAAAAGACCCACATATTTGCATCAAATTTAATTACCGTAACACCTTTTGCGATTAATTCTTTTTTTGCAACATTTTGATTTTGAGACACCACAACATTCTGCCAGCTCGAACTGGTCGGAAAAATGGCATTCTCGTTTAGTATAGCTGCTTTTTGGGTTATAGGATATTCCTTATCACCAATTTTTACAGATTTTGAACTAATTTCTTTTACCACTCCTTTTTTGGCAGCCAAAATACCGGGACCGGCGGTTATGATTTCCATTTTCGGAATCATTAAGAAGGCACTTAAGATTACAGATGAACTCAATACCCAGTACATCACTTTTCTGGCGCCAAATTTATCAGATAAATAACCTCCAAAGGCTCTTATCACGCCTGACGGCAGACTAAACATAGTGGCAAACAAACCACCCATTACCAAACTGGTTTGATAAACATTCATGAAGTTAGGTAATAGCCATTGCGAATACGCTACAAAACAGCCGAAGACCAGAAAGTAATAGGCTCCAAAACGCCATACACGAGGACTTTTTAACGATTGCAGCATTTGTGAAACCGTTTTTGTCTGGTTCTCTATTTTTTTATTTTCAGCGAAAATCAAAAATGCAACTCCGATTACAAGAAGCGCAACTGCATAAATAACCGGAAGTATTTTCCATCCATTTTGAGAATCTGCAAGAGAAAAATGATTTAATAAAGAAGGAGCCAGAAAAGTAGTAATTGCGGCACCGGCATTTCCCATTCCGAAAATTCCCAAAGCGCGCCCTTGCCATTCTTTTGGATACCAAATTGAGGTATAGCCAATTCCGACTGCAAAACTCGTTCCTACCATTCCGAAGAAAAAACTTAGTAAAGCGAACATAAAAAAGCTGTCTGCCAGCGGTAATAAAAATAAAGGAATAGAGCAGAGGAGGAGTAAAAGTGAAAATACATATTTGCCTCCAAATTTATCCGTCAGGATTCCGATTGGTAATCGCATTATCGAACCCGTCAAAATCGGAATTCCAAGCAGCCATCCTACTTGTACGACGCTCCAATGAAAAATTCCATTATCTACTAAAAAAGTAACCAATACACCATTTAATGTCCAGCATGCAAAACATACGGTAAAGGCCAAAGTATTCAAGAATAAAATCTTGTGTGATTTTGATAAAGAGTTTGTGTTTTTCATAGTACTTAGATTTTGTATAATCAAATGTAAGTACTTATAAGTATTAATACGTATTTTTTAATTAAGTATTTTTGTCTGAATGTAAAGATTTCACAACATCATAAAAATGATTCGTTATTTTGTTAAAATACTATTTTAAGAATATGATTTTTATCTTTTAGGCAGATTTAGAGAAGAGAATATTCTGTAGCTTTATTAGAAAGTTCCATTAAGTTCTTTACTTTCAGCTTTTTCATCAAATTAAAACGGTGAACTTCTGCGGTTCTTTTGCTAATGTCAAGCGCTTCGGCAATTTCTTTATTTCCTTTGCCGGAAAGTAAAAGTGTCAAAATTTCTTTTTCTCTTTTGGTAATCATCATTTCTTCACCTAAATTTTGTTTAGGTTCAAATGATGCAGCCGGATTTGTTAATTGACTGATTAAAATCGAAGAAATATCGCCGCTAAAGTATTTTCCGCCGCTGGCAACAGTATGAAGTGCTTTTAAAAATTCTTCCTTGCTTGAACCTTTTAGTAAATAACCATCGGCTCCGGCTTTTATTGATTTCAATACATATTCTTCAGATTCGTGCATCGAAAGCATAATGATTTTTACATTATTGTTTTCACTTCTAAGTTTTTCTACTACCTCGATACCGGTTAAGTTGGGCATACGAATATCTACTATAAGTAAATCAGGTTTAGTTTCTGCTACCACTTCAAGCGCATCCGCTCCGTCAATTGCTTCGCCTGCAACCTCAATGTTTGCTTCGTTTTCTAATAAAGATTTTATTCCATCCCTAACAAAAACATGGTCATCTGCCAGCACCACACGAATGATATTACTCATAGTTTACTTAATTTTGATTCTGAATTTTTACGTATATTCATCTAAAAAGAAGATGCTAATATACGTACTTTTTTTAAAAATAATTCTAATATTAAAATAACATTAGAAAAATTAAACTCTAATTTGAAAGTACCAAATTGCAATACCGGAGCGTTTCAACTTTGTCAAAGTTTCAAACTTTGACAAAGTTTTTACCGCAAAAGATTGTCATTCTGAAGAACGAAGAACGGCATTCGGAATTTTATAAAGATATTCGATTTAGATTGTGGAGTTTCTTGTGTGGTTCTTCCTGCGTCAGGATGACAAGATTGCGTGATATTGCGTGTTTAAATTTGGTAAATTTTTTCACCCAAATTATCTAATTGACCTATTATCTCAATTAAATTCACTTTAAGATCGGAATATTAAAAGTAATTCTTGTTCCTTCGCCTGGTATGGAGTTCATAAAGACACGCCCGTTGATGTATTGGATTCTTTCCTTCATGAATAAAAGTCCCATTCCGGACTCGCTGTTTCGTTTTTTGTCAACAGAATTGATATCAAAACCTTTTCCGTTGTCGTCTACAACAATGCTCAAAAGCGTGTCGCTATGCGAAAGTCCGACAATTATATGCGACGATTCGGCATATTTTATGGCGTTGTTTATTGCTTCCTGCGTAAGGCGGTAAATATTGATTTCGATTAATGAATCTAAACGCTGATCAAAATCGGTTTTGTTGTAGAAAAGGATTTCTTTGCCGGTTAATTTTGAAAGCTCCTGAGTTAGTTTTGACAGTGATGAAACGATTCCGTGATCACTTAATTCCGGGGGCATTAAGTTGAAAGTTGCCGTTCTTACACCTTTGATGATATCAAGGGAAAGTTTCTTTAAATACTCGATTTTTTGTTCTGCTTTTTCTCTGTCGTCCAGATTGATACTTTCCAGACTAAACTTCAATCCCGTGAGCATCTGGCCAATTCCGTCATGAATTTCTTTGGCAATACGGTTTTGTTCGTTTTCCTGATTTTCAACAATCTTGCTCGAAATAATCTTTTGCTGATTGATTTTTTCCGTTGTGTTTTCAAGATTTAGACGTTCCACTTCACGCTGTGCTTTTTTGCGTTCGGTGATATTAAAACAGACAATCAAAAGTTCTAATTCGTCTTTTTTGATCATTACGGGAACCATTGATAAATCAAGCCAAATTGTCTGCTGTTCTTTATTGATGATGCTGATTTCGCCTTGCCATCCGCTGCGCTGTTTTTCAAAAATCAAACGGTCAAAATTGACCTGTTCTTTTTCGTCTGCAGTAAGTACTTCAGAGAATTTTTTGTTAGATGAAAACTTGGTATAATTTAAAAGTTTAGCAAATTTTTCACCAATATGAATGATTGATCCGTCAGGAGAAATGCGGCAGTATAATAAGGTATTCTCCATCGCATAGTTGAGCGATTTTAATTCTTTTACCGAATTTTCCTTTATTTCACTAATGATTTCGGTGTCGTATGCCAGTTTTAATGCTTTCTTTTCAGAAGATAAAAGTTTGGCAATTAATTTTTCAATTTTCTTATTCGTCGGTTTAAAAATGAAGAAAAACTCTAATAGAAGTACAAGTAGCGTAAAACCAAAAATCCAGTATTCGATTCGGCGTTGTTCGGTTACTTTTTCATGTGCTTCAAGATCGTATTGAGTTACAATCTGATTCATTTTTAAGAGAAAAGAACCTTCGTTTTCCAGAATAGTCTGAACGAGTTTTTGATTTTCTGCTGATTGTTTTTTCTGTTGTAAATTCAGCAGAAAAGAATCGGTAGTCTGCGCTATTTTATTGAAAATCGGATTGATTTCAAGATATAGTTTATTGAGTGTTGCGCTTTTTTCTTTTGGAAAAGCAAGGCTGTCATTTCCTTTTTCGAGTGCATTTTGATTTTTTTTCCAAAGGGATACAACTTCCTTTAAATGCAAAATCTGACGGGTAGAGGCAGTATCAGAAACATAATGTAAAATCAATACTTCTTTTACAATTTTCTGGCTAAGCATTCTTTGTTTACCCGAGAAATTGATGATTTTAGAATCGCTTAACTGCTGGTTAAGATTGTACTGAACCAGAATCTGACTTATAATTATGGTTAAGGCAATAGTAAGGAGCGCAAAAAAATACAGACGGCGTAAATTTTTGAAAGTAATTTTTTCTGCAGCTTCCTGATTGCTTTTTTTCATACTACTATAATCCTAAAGAAGCTTTTATTAAATTTAAATTTTCTTCAGAATAATTGATTTTCAGTGCTTCCTCATGTCCTTTGTCCGACATTTTGTCCCAGGTTTTTTTGATGATGTTTTTTAGTTTTTCTTCATCATGTTTTTGAACGAAAGGCTCTAAGTAGTAATCTAAAAATACAAGACAGATCACATCTTCCAGCAATTGTGTTTCTGCGTCTTTTTTAAGTAATTTTTTTTCGATCAAAAAGGAAACACGATCAATAAAAGCCTGGTCGTAACCTGCTTTTTCTAATATTTCTGCGGTAGTTTTAGCATGAAATTTTTTGAGTTCTTCGCGCCATTTCAAATATCCAACGCGATCCATTGGATACGATTCGCGTGCTACTTTCCACCGGCAGATATGTTGTGCTTTTGAGGCTATCTGAACTTCTTCTGAAGCGTTTGGCTCAAACTGCATTAGTTTTTCATACATCCTGTTAGAATACAACAATTCTTTTGGATATTCGGTATTTTGATCTAATTCAATGTTCGGATCCTGAGCGTTTTCGGCATCAATCCATTCACTCGCTTTTTGAAAAGGTGTATTCATGTTTTTGGTTGATAATAGATTTCAAAGATACGGAATTAAGTTTTGATGTATAATTTTTCTAACCGCATAAATATATAGATTGTTTGCTATTAAAGGCATTTTTTAGCCTTGGGAGACGTATCGTTTACCTTTGTCACCGTGGTTGAAACCATAGTCTATGTTGAATTTACTTTGCTGTTTAGATCAGCAATCGGCATAAACTAATTAATCTACAAACCCAACAAAAACGTCGTTATCAACAATCTTAATAGGATAAGTTGCAATTTTAAGATCATCACCGTTCAGGTTAGAACCGTCAACAAGTGAAAAGGTTTTTTTGTGCATAGGACAGGCGATTTTAGGTATCTCATCAGCAGATCCCGTCATTCCTCTTGACAAAACCATTTCCATTTTATGCGGGCATGCATTTTGACAAGCATACCATTCGTTGCGTCGTGCAAAATTAAAAATCGCAATCTGTTTGTTTTTATATTTAATGCATCCGCCTCGGTTTGTTGGAAAATCTTCTACTTTGCCAGCTTTGAACCAGATTGTCGCATCACTTGCATGTACAGTTTCATATTGATTTAAGATTTCTTCCATTTTGATTAGGTTTTTTGTTCCTGTTTCTTATCCCTCTTTTTACAATCAAGAGAGTTTTTGATGGCGCAGTAAAAAAGAGGGTAAGAAGGACAGCAAACGTTTAATGATTTTTTTTCTTTTTTTGGAGCTTTATTTAACCACACAGAGACATAGACGTACTGGTCTGAAAAAAGAATTGTCAAAAGAGAATCATTTCTGTTTTTGGAGAAGTGAAAAGCTTTTTGGAGTGCAAATCTATGTCTCTGTGTGATTTAATGTTTTAATTTATGACCATGCTTTCGGCATTTTTTGATCTCTTAACGGAACAAAAGCAATGTTGTCGTCTTTTTCGTCAGAGTTTACAAAATGGCTGAAACGTTTTAATAATCTTGGTTTTTCCAACACCTGTTTCCATTCACATTCAAAAGTATTTACCAAAGTCTGCATTTCGGCTTCAAGTGTTTCGCAGATTCCTAAGCTGTCTTCAATAATTACCTGTTTTAGATAATCCAGGCCGCCATCTAGTTTTTCCAGCCAGGTCGAAGTTCTGATTAGCGGACCAGCCGTGCGGATGTAATACATAAGAAAGCGGTCCATATATTTAATAACAGTTTCCTTGTCGATTTTTTCGGCTAGTAAAACAGCATGTTTTGGATTGGCACCACCGTTTCCGGCGATGTATAAATTCCAGCCGCCTTCAACAGCGATTAATCCGAAATCTTTTCCACGAGCTTCTGCGCATTCGCGAATGCAGGCCGAAACACCACCTTTTAATTTATGTGGGGAACGAATTCCTTTATATCTGTTTTCAAGTTCAATTGCAAATCCGGCGCTATCGTCCATTCCGTAGCGGCACCATGCATTTCCAACACAACTTTTTACTGCACGAAGTGATTTTCCGTAAGCATGACCGCTTTCAAAACCATTGTCAATTAATATTTTCCAGATCTTTGGCAGGTCACTTAAATGTGCTCCGAATAAATCTACTCTTTGCGCTCCGGTAATTTTTGTGTACAAATCAAATTGTTTGGCCACTTCACCAATTACGATCAGTTTTTCTGCAGTAATTTCTCCTCCGGCTACTCTTGGTACAACAGAATAGGTTCCGTTTCGCTGAATATTTGCCAGAAATCTGTCGTTTGTATCTTGAGTAGTTACATGTTTATTGGCTGTATCATTATATATACTGGAGAAAATTGAAGCTACAACAGGTTTACAAACCTCGCAGCCGTCGCCTTTTCCGTGATGATCCAAAACATCGTAGAAATTCTCATATTTGTTAATTTTTACTAAGTCAAATAATTCCTGACGTGTATAACTGAAATGTTCGCAGATGACTTCTTTTACCTCTTTGCCTAAAGATTTTTGAGTCGCTTTTACCAAATCAGAAACCATTGGTTTACAGCCGCCACAGCCAGAAGTTGCTTTGGTTGCTTTGACAACATCAGATAAAGAAGCACAGGATTCGTCTAAAATTTTACAGCAGATTGCGCCTTTTGTTACATTTTCGCAAGAACAGATTACAGCGGTATCCGGTAAGTCCATTACGCTTCCCATTGAAGAGCCTTCAGAACCGTCGCGTGAACCTAAAATCAGATCTTCGGGGTTTTTAGGCAAAGCCATTCCATTATTATAAATCTGAAAAAGAGAATTATAATCACTTGAATCTCCCACTAAAATTCCGCCCAGTAAAGTTTTAGAATCTTTTGTTACGTTGATTCTTTTATAAACGCCGCTCAGTTTATTTTCATAAACAATGGCAGTAACCTGTTCGTTTTCGATAAAAGGGTCACCAAAACTCGCTACTTCAACTCCAATTAATTTTAATTGTGTCGACATATCGATGGTATCTCTCATGGTTTTAGAACCCTTTAAGATTTGTTCAGCTGCTACATCAGCCATTTCGTAACCCGGAGCAACAAGCCCGTAAATGTTCTGGTTATAAAGTGCCGCTTCGCCAATAGCAAAGATAGAAGGATCTGATGTCTGCATTTGATTGTTTACCACAATTCCGCCTCTTACGCCAACTTCCAGTCCTGAAACTCTTGCCAGTTCGTCGCGAGGTTTAATTCCGGCAGAAATAACCAACATGTCTACTTTTAACAATTCGTCGTTTGCAAACATCATTCCTGTTATACTTTCTTTTCCGTCAATATACTGGGTTGCTTTGTTAAGATGAATCCCGATGTTCAATTCTTCTATTTTGGACTTAAGCATATCGCTTGCTCCCTGATCTAACTGTCTTGGCATCAGGCGCGGCGCAAATTCTACCACATGTGGGTTCAATCCTAAGTCCCTAACAGCTTTTGCAGCTTCAAGACCCAATAGACCACCACCCAAAACAGCGGCTTCTGTCGAACCTTTTTGTTTTATTTTTCTGGCATATGCCATGATAGCATCCAGATCTTCGATGGTTCTGTACACAAAGACACCTTCTTTTTCTACACCTTCAATTGGCGGTACAAATGCAGAAGAGCCAGTTGCCAAAACTAAGTAGTCGTACGTATGTGTTTTTCCTAAGTGCGTGTGTATCGTTTTAACATCACGATTAATATCTGTAATTAATTCAGATGTGTTTAGAATAATATTGTTTTCTGCGTACCATTCGCTTGTAGAGAGTGCTAAATCATCTGCTGTTTTTCCTCCAAAATACTCACTTAGATGCACGCGATCATATGCGCGTCTTGGTTCTTCTCCAAATACAGTGATCTGATACTTTTCCTGTCCTGATTTTGCAATGAATTTTTCGCAAAATTTATAACCAACCATGCCGTTTCCAACTACTATTACTCTAATCATGATTTCTTCAATTAAGTATTACTACGCAAATATAAGTATTTATACTTATAAAAATACGTATTCAATTTATTTTTTCTTCTCTTAATTGATCTGATAATTACGTATTTTATCGTAATCTGTTGCCTGGCGGAGGATAAAGAGAAATCGCAATTATTAATTTTTAACTAAATTTGAAAAGATTCTAAATAATAATTTCAAAAATAAATCGTAAATTCATAAGAATTTTACTTGTATTTTTCTTAAAACCGTATCAAATAGAAACCATATGAAAAAAATATTTTTATTATTGCTAGTATTTTCCTTGACAATTGGTTGTAAATCTACGGCCGGAAAAAGTTCTGATATAAAACAATCCAATCCTGTAACTGAACAGGAAGATGATATGAATTATTATTTTAAGGCAAATGGAAATGAACCTTTCTGGGGAATTAAAATAGGGAAGGAGAAAACTGTTTTTACCTCTCTCATAAAAGGAATGGAAAGCGTAAGTTTTGATTCGGCAACACCAATTCCCGCAATGGACACTAATGTAAAAATGTATAATCTGCAAAATGATAAAACATCGGCGACAGTGACCATTCAACAATTGGATTGTCAGGATTCTATGTCGGGTGCAGTGTCTCCTTACAGCGCAAAAATTGAAATAAAAAACAATGGAGACCTCGAGACTAAAAAACTAACCGGCTGCGGTAAATATATCACAGACTACAGATTGCATGATATTTGGGTTCTGGAAGAATTAAATGGGTATAAAGTTTTTATTACCGATTTCCAGAAAGAATTCCCTCGTATGGAAATTAACTCAGCCGAAAATAGATTTTCTGGTTTCGGAGGCTGTAATGCCATCACGGGACAAATCTTTTATGAGAAAGATTTACTGCGGTTTACAAAAGTAGTTTCGACTTTAATGGCTTGTCAGCAAGGAAATAAAGAAGCTGAATTTCTGAAAACATTGCAAAGTTCAACCACGTATTCAATCGAAAATAACAGATTGACTTTGTCTAATCCTTCCGGCAAACTGATTGTTTTTAAGAAAGTAGATTAAAATTCTTTAGTTTGTTTAAATGAGAAATGAAGAATCTTATAACTAGCTCGACAAAAAAAATACACTGACTTTAAAGATTTAAAAATCAGTGTATTATTTGAAAATTATGATTTTAATAGGTCAGTCTTATCAACCACTATTATAATAAATCTTTAGGGTCTTCGTTTTCTTCTTCAATAAAATCCAATTCTAAAGCCCTTACGGTCTGAACTGCATTTCCGGCAATGCCTCGAATCGATCCGTACATTCCGAGCGTATTGTGAACTACTTTTTCAATTTGTTTTTCGCGTTGTTTCCAGATTCTCTGCATGGCTCTTTTTTCGGCCTCAAGATCACCCTGCATTTGCGTAAAACCTTCTACGATTCCTTCAATCTGCAAACGGAATTCATTGCTGGTTAAAAAGTCGTACAGCATCGACATTTTATCTCCTTTGTTTTCCTGCGCCTGGACTGCCTGGCTTACCTGTATAAGCGACTGGCGCAAAACGGCACTTAAACCTTTAAACTCTTCATATGTACAAATCCAGATTCCGTCGCGCATTCCCATTCGGTCCATTCCGGCTGGCATTACTTCGGTAACTAAAACGCCGATATTGGCTCTTTTGGTTCGGATATCATTCTTGAATTTCTCAATCCATGAAGGCTGAAATGCTTTTGTACGTTTACTTTCGTAATAGATAGAACCGCAATTTTGATGTTCGCGGGTATTTACTATCTGAAGGCAATCTGCGCCGTTGGCTCCTTTTTTGACTTCATCAATACTGTCTAAGGGGAAGTTGTTGGCCAGCCATTCTTCGATTGCCAATTCCATTACTTCGCCCTGTAATTGCATAGAACCTTGTTCCTGCTTGCGTTTCATTTCTTCGATCAGTTTTTTCTGGTCGTCAGACTGTTTCTGGTATTCCTTTATTTTAAGTTCGTTTTTTTCTTCTTCCTGTTTACGGATTTTGTCGCGTTCCAAAACCAATGTGGCGTTCAGCTGTTTTTGGGCTTCGGCTTCGATTGCTTCTTTCATTTCCAGTTTTTCGCGTTGAAGTTTCGCAATTTCTCCCGCCATTTTATTCAATTCGCGAAGTTTTTCTGATTTCTCAGAAAGCTCTTTTTCCATTAAGGTCAGACGATCTTTATTTTCTTCTTCGAGCTTGGCTTTTAGTTTTTCGGTAATTTCTTTTTCGGCTGTCTTTTTTTCGCGTTCCAGGCGTTCAGCAAAAAGTTCATTTTCTTGTTTCTTTTTGGCTTCAAAGTCGGCTTTTGCTTTTTCGAATTGTTCGTTTTTAAGTTCCAGTTCTCTGGTTTGAGCATTCGCTTTTTGTTGAAATTCTTTACGGATACTATCTTCTAACTGATGTTTCAAAACATCGTTTACATCGATTGGTGTCCCACAATTTGGACATATAATTGAAGATTGCTCAGCCATTTTTTATTGATTTTTTTAACGCAATTATAATTTGCTAAGGTATTTAAAAGTTCGGTCTTTTCAGGGAATTTGCTTGTGATAAATTGTAACTTTTTTGTCATGAATTGCGCAAATTATTTTGTGTTTGTCGCACGTTCCTCATGACAAGAAGTGGGGGCAATCTTTGCCGAGTTTCTTGTGTGGTCATTCGTTCCTCAAGATGACAATAAGCCGCTACTATTTGCCAGATTATCTTTTAAAACTAAGCAAAAAAGCAACTGCAGATTTTGTGATTTCAGAATTATCTTCTTTTGAAGTGATTAACGAAACATCGGTATACAAATTGACTTTTTTCAATTCAATAAAACCAATCTCGGCATCTGAATTGTTTTTTGCAATGTTAGATGGCACAATGGAAACTCCCAAACCATTTTTGACCAACTGAACAATCGAATTTATGTTATTTGATTCGTGAACGACTTGAGGTTCAAAGCCATAAAAAGCACAAAGTTCCAGCAAAACTTCGTGATAGTGCGGTGCATAATCTTTATTGAAAAAAACAAAGGTTTCTTCTTTTAAATCCGGAATGTCTTTTTCGGATTTAATTTGAATCATATTCTTGTTGTAAACCACAGAAAAGCCATCCTGAAACCATAATTGCGATTTTATTTTGGGAGATTTTACGGGTGACCGAATAATTCCCAAATCGATTTTTCCCTGTTCCAGAGCTGAAATTTGTTTGGTTGTCGATACTTCAAATAATTTGAAGTTGACGTAAGGAAATTGTTCTTTGAGATGTTTTATCAGATCTGAAATTACTGCCGAATAAATCGAACTGATATAGGCAATTCTGAATTCGCCAGAAATATTTTCGGCAATTTTTTTTGTTTTAGCAGTAATGCGTTCAAGGTTCTGAAAAAGGGCTGTTACTTCGTTTTTGAAATATTTTCCGGCTTCGGTCAGTGCTACTTTTTTGTTGTTCCGAGTGAATAAACGTGCCTGAATTTCTTCTTCGAGTTCTGCAATCTGCCTGCTCAGGGGAGGTTGAGAAATAAATAGTTTTTCTGCTGCTTTGGTAAAGTTCAGTTCTTCGGCGACAGCGAGAAAGTATTTTAAATGACGTAATTCCATAAATACCTATTAAGTATTGATAATTGACAAAATAAGTATTTTTGAAGTATATATCAAAGCGATACTTTTGGTAAAAATTGTTTCACGCAGATTTCGGGTAGATTTTTTTATTTTTTAATGCTGAGAGTATATCTAAGTAATATTTAATTGTTTCACGCAGATTTGGCAGATTGAGCAGATTTTTTTTAAAATGATGAAGTTATATCAAAGTGATATTTAATTGTTTCATGCAGATTAAGTAGATTTTTTTTATTCTTATATTAAAGATCATATGATAGTGAAAATATGTTTTAAAATAAAATAATCTGCCAAATCTGCCAAATCTGCGTGAAAAACCAAAACCAAAACTAAAACAAAAAATAAAAACAAATGGAAAAATCAACTATTAAAGAGATCAGGGAACGTTTTGATAATGATGTCGAACGATTTTCGAATTTAGAAACGGGGCAGGTTGCGACTATTGATGCCACTATTTCTTTGGAATTAATTACAGAAGCTTCTAAAAGAATTGTTCCGAATGCTCAAAACGTTTTGGATATTGGCTGTGGTGCCGGAAATTATACTTTAAAGATGTTGTCGAAATTACCAAACTTGAATTGCACATTAGTAGATTTGAGTTTGCCAATGCTGGATCGTGCTTTTGAGCGGGTGTCTAACGAAACAAATGGAAAAACAGAGGTGAAGCAAGGTGATATTCGTGATGTCGAATTACCTGAAAATCATTTTGATATTATTTTGGCGGGTGCGGTTTTGCACCATTTGAGGGATGATGAGGATTGGGAAACTACTTTTACTAAAATATTCAAATTATTAAAACCAGGCGGATGTTTTATGGTTTCGGACTTGATTACACAGGATACGGACTTATTAAATGAGTATACCTGGCAGCGTTATGGCGATTATCTTGAAGGAATTGGTGGTGCTGAATACCGTCAGAAAGTTTTGGATTATGTAGAAAAAGAGGATTCGCCAAGATCGATGAATTACCAATTGGATTTGATGAAGAAAGTTGGTTTTACAAGTGTCGAAATTTTGCACAAGAATATGTGTTTTGGTGCTTTTGGTGGAATTAAATAAGTAAAAAAGTTTTTGCCACGAATACACGAATTTTCAATTATAAATTCGTGTATTCGTGGCAAAAAAAATCATACTTTATTTTCTAATTCTGGCTCAGGAAATTTATTTCTCAAGTCAAAAACCAATTGAGAAGGACCGTTTTGCTGTAAATAATCTAACTTTTGTACCGCTTCTTCAAGCGTTGGAATATGTCCTTTTGGAATCCACCACATTGCTGTAGCTGCTTTTCCGAATTTTAGAAACCATTCTTTGCGGCGTCTTAAAAACTCGCTATGGAAGGTTTTGTACATATAGTGTTCTAAAGTTTCAATATTCTCCCAAACAGAAACATTTACAATAATTTGTTCGTCATTGTACGGATTGAGATTTGTTGCGTTTTCGTTATCATCCTTAAGTCTCCAGACAAAACCTTCGCTTTCTTCGGCTAACTTGTTGACAGCGTCTAGATTGTCTACAAATTCTTTCATGATCGGATCAGCTATAGTGACCCCTTTCATTTTGGCAATATTAATTTCGGCAAGATGATATTGGTTCATATTTAAATATTTATATGAAGCAAGTTAGCTTTTTGAAATCTAATTATTGTAACTATTTATAGTGATTGTGTTGTTTTATAAACCTGAATAGGAGAGGCTACTAAATTTTCGCTTTGTTTGATAAAATCCTGCAGATAGGTTTGATTATTATGAAAGTCAAAACCAGCCTGATCTTTCCATTCTTCCCAAATGATAAAAACATTTTCATTTGTATGCAGGTCGTAACGCAAACAAGCAGCTTCTTTTCTGGTTTCGGTAACTAAATAATGAACCATGTTTTGAACCTGTTCTATGTTTTCCTGTTTGCTTTTGATAATTGCGGTGATGGTTATCATAATTAAACTGTATTAAAAATTAAGAATTTTTTCTAAATGCTTTGTGTAATTTTCTTTGAAGATGTCAATGTTTTCGGCAGTGGCACCTTTTTCAACATCGTGGAAATGAAAGCTGTCCAGTTTTTCCATTCCTACAAATTTATTCATTTTATGGAAACCAAACATTGCTCCATCATCTACAGAAGTTTCTTCGAAGAATTCTCCGGGAAGTGTAAAAGCAGTTGCAGGCGCATTCCAACTTGTAGTGAGCATATATTTACGGCCGTGTAATTGCCCGCCGGTTCCGTAATTAATGTCGGGATTTGTTCTCGTTCTTCCGTCACTTTTATAGATTCCTTTGTTGTGTCCGGCTGTAAAAACGTCGTCGATATATTTTTTGAAAAGGTTTGGTAACTGAAACCACCAAACTGGTGTATGGTATACTACAACATCTGCCCAAACAAATTTTTCGACTTCTTCGTTAAGGTCAAATTCTTGTTTGATGTCGGTTGTTTTAATTTCGAATTGTTTACTGTTTGTTAAGTATTCGATTGTCCAGTCTGTAACGGTTTGATTAAATTTTCCGCCTGAATGTGCGAAATTCTGGCTGCCGTTTATGATAAATATTTTCTTCATGTCTTGAATATTCTTTGAAAATGTTTGTGTGAGGGATAGGAGTGAAAATCCTTTTTGTGCCGGGGTTTGGCACAAAAAGATTGAAACGGATAGCCCGACCCCGCTTTTTCTGCGGGGACACACCCAAATTGTTTTATTTGATTTTATTTTTTTTAACGCTTAGCTTTATCAAGCTTTGTCAAAGTTTTGAACTTTGACAAAGCTCTGGCAGAGTTTTCTTTTAAATCTTTTAATTTAATTTTGAAATTGCCTGATCTATAAATTCTAATTCTGAAGCTGATAAATTAAAATTCATTGCGTTTGCATTTGAAATTGCTTGTTCTGCATTTCTGGCACCGGCCAAAACGATTGAAATTCCTTTTTGCAAAGTGGTCCAGCGCAAAACCAATTGTGATAGGCTTGTTTCTTTTGCATGCGCCAAAGAGGTAAGTTCTTCGACTAAAGTTTTTACTTTTTGAAGGTCAAACTGATTGAAATATCCATTTCTATGATCGTTGTCTTTTAGTTTACTGTCTGTAAAATATTTTCCGGTTAACAATCCTCTTTCCATCGGACTGTAGGCAATAATTCCGATATTTTCTGAAACTGTAAAAGGAATCAGTTCTGCTTCAATTTTGCGGTTCAGCATACTGTAAGCCACCTGATCTGATGCTATTTTAATTGTTTTTTGTGCTTCCTTAATTTGCTCAATATTGTAATTGCTAACTCCAAAAGCCCTGATTTTTCCTTGTTGAATTAAGGTTTCTGCGGCTTCCATGGTTTCAGAAATTGGCGTTGTGGTATCTGGCCAGTGAATTTGCAATAAGTCGATATAATCGGTTTGAAGTCGTTTTAGGCTTTCTTCTATTTCTTTTATAACGTTGGTTTTTGAGGCGTATTTATAAATCGGGATTTTCTTTCCGTTGTCGTCGGCATCAAAAAAGAAATCGCCTTTATTTTTATTGCTTCCGTCCCAAACCAGGCCAAATTTGGTCAATAACTGTACTTTTGATCTGTCGTGAGATTTTAACGCTTCGCCAATCATTTCTTCGCTTAAACCAAATCCGTAAAAAGGAGCAGTGTCGATTGTGGTCACGCCGTGGTCGATAGATGCGTGAACAGAAGCGATTGAATCTGCTTTTTCGTTTCCGCCCCACATGTTTCCGCCAATGGCAAATGCGCCGTATGTAATAGTTGATAATTCAATTTCGGTATTGCCTAATTTTCTATATTCCATAATGTTGTATTTTTAATCTTAAATTTCACTTGGCAAAATTATACCATTTTTAGGAGTTATAACTTGTATATATTTGTGTTTTTTATGTAAATTTGCAGCTTTAAATAATTAATAGCTCATGAAGAAAGAAAATTTATATGAACCGTTTACTGTTTCTTTTGAGACCCTGGATGAATATCCGGATGTTGGGGATCGTCATAATTTCTTTGAATTGGTTTATATTCTGGAGGGAACAGGTTCGCAATGCATCAACAAAAATATTTTTGAATATGATGCAGGGCATATGTTTTTATTGACGCCTGAGGATTGTCATAATTTTACGATTGTAACCAAAACGAAGTTTTTCTTTTTGAGGTTTAATGATATTTATTTGAAGAACTCGAGTCTGCAAAATGAGAATATTCAGCGTTTAGAATATATTTTGCAGAATGCAAATCATCAGCCGGGCTGTATTTTGAAAAATGATGCCGATAAGTGTCTGGTAAAAGTAATGGTGGAAGCGATTATTCGTGAACATCAGGATAAGGATGTTTATAATAAAGAACTGATTCAGCAATTGGTAAATACTCTGATTATTGTGGTAGCGCGAAATATTGCGAAGTATTTGCCTGAGCAGGTAAATATTGGCTGCGAAGCTAAGGCGATGGATATTCTGCAATATATTCAGAACAATATTTATTATCCGGAAAGGATTAAGGCCGAGTCGCTTAGTGATTATTTCGGGATTTCGAATACGTATTTAGGACGTTATTTTAAGAAGCATGCTAACGAAACTATGCAGCAATATATCAGCAATTATAAAACGAAACTAATTGAACATCGTTTGCAGTTTAGTGATAAAAGAATCAATGAAATTGCTTATGAATTTGGCTTTACGGATGAAAGTCATTTTAATAAATTCTTTAAGAAACAAAAGGGGAATAGTCCTTCTGAGTTTAGAAAGACAGTTCGAATTACTATGTAAATGTTGGCACGCGGATGACGCGGATTTTGGCTGATTTTTTCTTTTTTTTTGCCACTGATTTCACAGATTGACACAGATTTGAAAATTATTTCTAATTCTTTAATCTGTGGCAAATTTTTTTTGTGTCTTCCTATTGTTTTAATCTGGAATCAAAAATCATTCTTGTAGTACTTACGACTTTGATTTTTGAAGCATCTGGATGATTTGGATTGATCAAATAGTTGAATTCCTGCGGTACAATACTGCTGGGAACTTTTAAAATTGCAGAGTCATTATAATATATGAAATCATCGCCTATTATCTGAGTCGTTAAAATGGGTGGTTTGGAATTCCAGTCTTCCGGGAGATCTTCTAAATTTACTTCCTGAATTGTAATGTTATCCGGAATTTCAATTTCTACATAAAAACGATCGGAAGGTAAATCTTCACTCAAATCTAAATGTACGGAAACTTCAAGTGTTGCCAAAGCTCTGCTGTCGGCAGTGTAAACTATTTTTGTGTTAAGGCTATTCCAACGATATCCTTCGGTCATTGATGCTCCAACTCCTGTTAAAGTAGTGGTTAGATATTTTTCTCTTTCTATCCTAAATACTATCATTATGCCAGATTTCCGAACTCTAATCTGTTAAGGCTAAATTTTACTTCATTTATTCCTGTAATAGTATCCAGCATATTTTCAGGTGTATTTCCGCCAATAGACAAATTAGGTTTTTTTAGCCATCTTTGAAATTTTCCTTCTTCATTATTAAAAACCTCTAAACCGTAATCTATTAATTCGTTGATTAGGATTACTAGTTCACTATCCCGGCTATCGAGTAATAAATGCTCGCTTTTTTTCTTATTGTAAGTGGTTTGTGGAATTCCTACGATTGCTAAAACTGATTTTACAGGGTTGTTTAATCGTCTACTAATTTCTTCGATGGAATCGTATGGAATGCCAGATCTTATAACCCCCACGCGCTCTAATTTATTGCTCCAGCTGTATTCTTTTCCACCTGAATATAGTGTAGATTTTCTTATTGATATAACTTTTCCTGATGCATTTTGAATGCTTCTTTTAGTATCAAAAGGTTTTGTGTTTTGTGCAGCTTTTTTCATAAGACAACTAATTTACTGTAAATATACAGCAATTTTGTTGTTTAAGAATAGCAGTTAGAAAAATTTTAAGAATAATTCTATTTTACAACAGAAGAATTATATAATCTTCTTAATAACACGTAGTTTGTGCGTATGTTTATTTGTTTCGGGATTGTAAATTCCTAAGTGATCCAGACGATCAATGCGAACTTTTCCACTGGCGTGAATGATATAGTTGTTTTCCATTATGATGCCAACGTGGATTATATTTCCTTCTTCGTTGTCGAAAAAAGCCAGGTCACCAACTTCACTTTCTTCAATAAAACTCAAAGGTTCACCTTCTAGTGCCTGTTGCGAGGCGTCACGATGTATTTTATAACCGTTTAGTTTGTAAACCATCTGAGTAAAACCGGAGCAATCTATGCCAAATGGTGTTTTTCCACCCCAGAGATAAGGCGCATTCAGGTACATAAAGGCTGTGGCTATTAAGGCATTTTTAGGTTTTACACCGCTGGTTTTTGTTCCTTCAAAATCGAAATTCGAGGTATTGATTTCGCTGTTGTTGAGAAAAGACAGTGATGCACCAAGCGGAATTGGCAGTAATAAGTTGTTGGGCGCAGTAATGTAATCAATTAAGTCGGCATTGAGAATAATGGCTTCGTTGCTCAACTGATTATAATTTGCTTCGGAAATTATTTGATATTGTTTAGAATCGACCCAGCCTTCATAATCATCAAACTGAATTTTTATTTTGGACCATTGGTTTTGGCGTTCTAAAATTTCGATGTGCTCACCAAACAAAAGTTGTGTAACGATTTCACTTCTGTCGCTAGGCTCAGATCGAACGGGTACTATGGCTAGATTACAAATTCCGAACATTTAGGGTGATTTATAAGTTGAAAAATTAGGAGTTAACTTTAGATAACTCCTAATTTAAAGTATTATTATTTAAGCTCTTTCGATAACAATTGCCGAAGCGCCGCCGCCGCCGTTGCAAATTGCTGCTGCACCGGTTTTAGCATTATTCTGCTCTAAAACATTTAATAAAGTTACGATAATTCTCGCTCCCGAACAACCTAGCGGATGTCCTAAAGAAACAGCGCCACCGTTTACATTTACCTTATTGTTATCAAGGCTTAGTATTTTTGAATTGGCTAAACCAACCACAGAAAAAGCTTCGTTGAATTCAAAATAATCAACATCGCCAATAGCAATTCCGGCTTTGTCTAATGCTTTTGGTAATGCTTTTGCCGGACTTGTGGTAAACCATTTTGGTTCCTGTGCTGCATCTGCATATCCTTTTATGTAAGCAAGAGGTTTTAAGCCTAAGGCATTTGCTTTTTCTTCTGACATTAAAACCAACGCGGCAGCTCCGTCATTGATTGTTGAAGCGTTTGCGGCAGTTACAGTTCCGTCTTTTGTAAAAACAGGGCTTAATGAAGGGATTTTATCCAATTTTACATTAGTATATTCTTCATCTTTAGAAAAAATAACAGGCTCTCCGCGTCTTTGTGGTACTTCTACGGGAACAATTTCGTTATCAAATTTTCCTGAATCCCATGCTTTTGCACTTCTTTCATAAGACTGAATAGCGTAGTTGTCTTGTTCTTCACGAGTAATTTTATACTCTGATGCACATAAGTCAGCGCAAACTCCCATTGCGTTATTATCGTAAGCATCTGTCAGACCATCTTTTTGCATTCCGTCCAGCATTGTAGCAGGGCCAAATTTGTTTCCTGCACGCATTTGTACATAATGTGGAATCAAACTCATGTTTTCCATTCCTCCGGCAACAACGATTTCAGCATCTCCACAGCTGATTGCCTGGGCAGCCAACATTACAGATTTCATTCCGGAGGCACAAACTTTGTTTACAGTTGTACAGGAAACTTCATCAGATAAACCGGCAAAAATAGCGGCCTGACGTGCAGGAGCTTGTCCGACTCCGGCCTGAATAACGTTCCCCATAAAAACTTCATCAACTAATTTTGGGTCAAGGTTAATTTTTTGAAGTGCTCCTTTTATAGCGGCAGCACCTAATTTTGGTGCGGGTACGGTAGATAAACCTCCCATGAAACTTCCGATAGGTGTTCTAACGGCAGAAACGATAACAACTCTTTTGTTCATTTTCTGTGTAATATTAGTTAATCTAGCAAATTTACTCATTATTTGAACAAATTCAAATTTTGGTTTAATTCGGATGTATTTTAAATTAAGATGAAATTTTTATTAATTCTATTTGTTTGATTGTGAAGTCTTTTAAAAAAAAGATTAAAAAAAATGTAAAAAAAGCACGAAAATAGTTGTGAGATATTGAATGTTGTACTACATTTGCAACCGCAAAATAGGACACGTTCCTTGAGCATGGAGAGGTGCCAGAGCGGTAATGGAGCAGATTGCTAATCTGTCGACGGGTAACCGTCGCCAGGGTTCGAGTCCCTGTCTCTCCGCTTAATTTTTGCCTTCGGGGTGTAGCGTAGCCCGGTTATCGTGTCCCGATTGAGATCGGGAAGACCACAGATACAAATCTATGTCTAAAGCTCGGGGTGTAGCGTAGCCCGGTTATCGCGCCTGCTTTGGGAGCAGGAGGCCGCAGGTTCGAATCCTGCCACCCCGACAAGAACTTTGCCATAAAGTTTAAAAACAAATGGACGCATAGCTCAGCTGGATAGAGCACCTGCCTTCTAAGCAGGCGGTCGAAGGTTCGAATCCTTCTGCGTTCACATCAAAAGCCACTCAAATCGAGTGGCTTTTTTGTTTTTGTATGGTTTTTAATGTGTATAGCTCAGTTGGATAGAGCATCCCGATTTTTAATCGGGACGGTCGAAGGTTCGAATCCTTCTGCGTTCACATCAAAAGCCACTCAAATCGAGTGGCTTTTTGTTTTTGTATGGTTTTTAATGTGTATAGCTCAGCTGGATAGAGCATCCCGATTTTTAATCGGGACGGTCGAAGGTTCGAATCCTTCTGCGTTCACATCAAAAGCCACTCAAGTCGAGTGGCTTTTTTGTTTTTGTATGGTTTTTAATGTGTATAGCTCAGCTGGATAGAGCATCCCGATATTTAATCGGGACGGTCGAAGGTTCGAATCCTTCTGCGTTCACATCAAAAGCCACTCAAATCGAGTGGCTTTTTTGTTTTTGTATCAAATTGAAAATTAATGGCATATTTCTATATTCTTTATTCGAATTCATTAAATCAATATTATATTGGTCACACGGGCGAAGGCTTAGACGAGCGATTACTCAAGCATTTATCAAATCATTCTGGATTTACAGGAAAAGCTAAAGATTGGAATGTTGTTTATTTTGAAGAATTTGAAACTAAATCATTATCATATAGACGAGAATTGGAAGTTAAGAAATGGAAAAGTAGAATAAGAGTTGAGAAACTAATATTGAATCAAAGAAATAGCTCAGCTGGATAGAGCATCCCGATATTTAATCGGGACGGTCAAAATGTTCGAATCCTTCTGCGTTCACATCAAAAGCCACTCAAATCGAGTGGCTTTTTTGTTTTTGTAGGCTAAAGAATTCTTAAGCCCCTTTTTTGGCGGGCTTTTATAAAATCCCTAAAAAGCTAACTTATAAATTTCAAGTTACTTAAGTTCAAATCCATTGCTTTTAAATAATTTCAGCTTTTCATTTTACTGCTCAATAATTGTTAGGGATTCTTGTAATAATATTTTATATTAGCTATAGTAAATAAATTGGTACATAGATATTCATTAGCATTGTTATAAGAGATAATTTATGGACTAAAAGTATAATTAGGTTCAATAATTAAAGAAAGCAGCTGTGCTTTTAGGCATTAAAATAACAATGGAGTTAATAGAAAATAAAAATCTCTTTCAAACCGTTTTTAACTCTGCATCAAATGATATCGCTGTGATGCAATTGGTGTATAATGACAAAGCCAGAGTTGAAGATTTTTCGATATTGCTATTCAATACAAATTATGCACTCAACTGGATTGGTGATATAGATTATAAAGGCAAACGGTACAGCGAACTTTTTCCTACGGTGAAAGAAAACGGGATATTGGAAGAATTTATTGAAGTTGCTGAAACTGGTATGACTGCTAATTTTGAAAAATGGTATGTAGGTGAGGGAATGAACCACTGGTTCCGGTTTACGGCTTTAAAGCAAGATGAGCTTTTGATTGTCACTACAGAAGACATAACAGAAAAAAAACAAGCAGAACTATTTGCAGATAATACGCTAATAGCTGCAGAGCAGCAAAAACGTCTATTTGATTCTATTACAAACAATACACCGGATTTGGTGTATGTTTTTGACCTCTCTTATAAATTTACTTATGCTAATAAAGCGTTACTCACTATGTGGGGCAAATCTGAAGAAGATGCAATCGGGCGCGGTTTAAGAGAAAATGGGTATGAGGAATGGCATGCACTAATGCACGAAAGGGAAATTGATAAAGTTGTTGCTACTAAAGAAAGGGTTAGGGGAACTGTGTCTTTTCCTCACGCTGTATTAGGTAAACGGATTTACGATTATATTTTTGCTCCAGTTTTTAATGAACAAGGAGAAGTGGAATCTATTGCGGGAACAACCCGGGATATTACGGAGATAAAACAAGCCGAAGAAAAAATACAGCGAAGCGAAACCCGTTTTCGGACTATGATTGAGCAATCTCCGATTGCCATGCTGCTATCTCAAGGTGAAGATGTTATTATTGAGACCATCAATAAGCCAATGCTGCAATTTATGAATAAAAATACTGCAGAGGAAGTGCTTGGGAAAAAAATGGTTGATGCCTTGCCTGAACTTAGTGGTCAGCAGGCACTTCAAACTGTTATTAATGTTCAAAAAAGCGGAATACCTTTTAGAGGAAATGAACAGCCTGTTGATATAATGATTGATGGGAAACTGCAGCGTCGCTATTTTAATTTTTCTTACGATCCCATATTAGAAGCAGAAGGAAGTTCGGCTATATTGCATATGGCTGTAGATGTTACAGAACAAGTATATGCCAGAAGAAAATTAGAAGATAGTGAGAGGAGATTAAAATCTATGATTGACCAGACTCCTTGTCCGACTTTGATACTAAAAGGAGATGATTTGATTATTGAGCAGATAAATAAACACATGCTTCAAATGATTGGCCGTGGAGAAGAAATTGTTGGAATGCCACTTATCGATGTTTTACCTGAGCTGAAAGGGCAGTATGTGTGGGAGCAGGTCGAGAAGGTTTATCATAAAGGTGTTCCTTTTGATCAAAGTGAAGTACTTGTCCGGCATAACCGCACAGGTATTACGGGCAACTATTATTATAATCTGTCTTATCGTCCATTAATTGAAGATGGTCAGATAACAGGTATGATTCAGGTGGCGATCGATGTTACACAGCAAGTGGTTGCCAGAAAAAAAATGGAAGAAAGTGAAAATCGTTTCCGGGCTTTGGTAAACGCTTCATCTGACGTAGTATATTGTATGAATCCGGATTGGACTATAATGTATAACATGGAAGACGGAAGCGGATTTTTATCAGATACCAGAGAACCAATCTTTAACTGGATTGATAAACATATTCATCCGGATGATCGTGAAGAGGTAAAAAAACTAATTGATAAATCTATAGCCGATAAAAGCGTATTTGAATTAGAGTATCGCGTATTAAATGAGAATGGCTCTTTGGGCTGGACTTTTTCAAGGGCAATTCCTATTCTTGACAATGACAATAATATATTAGAGTGGTTTGGTGCAGCAAGTGATATCACTTCACAAAAAGAAATAGAGCAAATAATAAAAGAAAACGAAGAGAAATTCAGGCAGCTTGCAGATCTTGTTCCTCAAATAATCTGGACGTCAAGAGCAGACGGACACCTGGATTATTACAATAAACGCTGGCAGGAACTTACTGGTGTCACTGAAAAAGAAGCTGTTGCAATAGGTTGGGCACCATTTACACATCCAGACGATTTAAAATTAGCAATGGATACCTGGTACGGCTGTGTTGAAAGCGGTGAATTATTTCAATTCGAATTTAGAATAAAGAATATTAATACTGGTCAATATCAATGGTTCTTAGGTAAAGCGGTACCAATAAAAGACGACTCAGGAGTTATTACAAAATGGTTTGGTACCTGCACTGATATTCACGAACACAGATCAATTACCGAAAGGCTTGAAAGCCTTGTTGCCGAACGTACAAAAGAACTCCAACGATCAAATGAAGATTTGCAGCAGTTTGCTCACGTGGCATCCCATGACTTAAAGGAGCCGGTACGCAAAATAAAAACATTTACCAGCCGGTTAGAAGAGCATCTTCAGGAAGGATTAGATAAAACTTCAGCACGATTTATAGAAAGAATCCATGTTGCGACAGATCGTATGTTTAATATGATCGATGGTGTTTTGGCCTATTCTAAAATCAATGCAGATCTTCAAAAACATACACTGGTAGATCTCAATGAGACCATAAAAAATATTGAAACTGATTTGGAGGTTTCTTTACAAAGAACAAACGGAAAAATCCATTATTCTAATCTTCCAAACCTGGAAGGAGCTTTAGTATTACTTTACCAGCTTTTCTATAATCTTATTAATAACTCCATCAAATTTGCAAAAGCAGATACGCCTCCGGTCATAACGATTACTTCAGAAACAGAAACCCGAAAAAACGGAGACTTTGCCTTAATTACATTAAAAGATAATGGAATTGGTTTTGAGCCTAGTCAGGCCGAACGTATTTTTGAGACTTTTATGCGCCTCAATTCTAAGGATAGTTATGAAGGTACGGGCTTAGGATTGTCACTTTGCAAAAAAATAGTAGAGCGACATGGCGGAAGCATAAAAGCTATTGGTACCCCAGATGAAGGAGCCACATTTGTTATAACACTCCCAATAAAGCAAAATGAAAATGACATTTAATATGAGAAAAAAACTTATTTTACTGGCTGATGATGATATGGATGACACAGAGATGTTCTGTGAGGCATTAGAAGATATTGATGAAAATATTGTTTGTGAATGTGCCGCAAACGGTAAAGAAGCTCTAGAGATACTTGAAGATCTGGATCAGATTCCTGAACTTATTTTTCTTGATGTAAATATGCCCATCATGAGTGGCTGGGAATGTTTAAAAATCCTAAAAAACGATAAACGTTATCAGGATATACCTGTAATTATGATTTCGACTTCTTCACATAAAAAAGATATGGATATTGCTTTAGAGCTGGGCTCTATGTGTTATTTTGTAAAGCCATATGATTTTAATGATTTAAAGGATGTGTTGCGTTCTATTGCATTAAACCTTGGACCCAATCTCAACAAAGCATTGAATCAATTAGAAACAGATGGTTCACGACATGTTTTTACCTGTAAGGATATTAATTAATTATATTTTGATCTTTCTTTTTTAATTTGGAGTAAAATAGCGTAAATTAGTGTAAAAGCTCAGAATATACTCCAATTTAAACTATTCGAATGTACATAAAATATATACTAATTTGCTGCATTTTATTTTCCATACAAGCAAATTCACAACTTTTAGAAGAAAAAAAGAATTTCCGCGCCGCAGATTCATTGTTAAAAGAAGCCAGTTTTTCAATCCACAGAGATAACTATTTTTTGACTGGTGTACCTTTAGACGAAGACATTACCCGAACTACCGCAGATGTAAAATATCAGGTAAGTTTTAAACAGCGATTAAGCTCAAAACCAATGTTGGGAGGATTTTTTCCTTATTTGATGTATACCCAAAAAGCTTTTTGGGATATTTATGCGAATTCTAAACCCTTTTCAGAAATTAACTTTAATCCCGGTTTTGCTATTGTCCGTCCCTTTTATCTAAAAGGCGGAAGACTTACCTATGGTACAATTTCTATTGAGCACGAATCAAACGGAAGAGATTCTATTTATTCAAGAACCTGGAATATGCTGGCTTTTTCTTTAAAATCACAAGTTTCTCCACGCTGGACTGTCGGATTAAGAGGATGGATTCCGCTTGTAGATAAAGATGATAATCCTGAACTGACCAAATATGTGGGTTACGGAGAAGCAAGCGCAACCTATAAAATAACGCCCGAAAGATGGAGTGCAGATATACTTTTCAGAAAAGGAAGCGGACTCATCAATTACGGATCTCTGCAGACACAAGTAAACTATAGGCCTTATAAGAACCAGAATTATTATTTTACGCTGCAATGGTTTATCGGTTATACCGAAAGTTTGATTGATTATCAGGAACACAAAAGTATGCTGCGAATAGGATTTGTCCTTAAACCTGACAATATGGGGATTTTTTAAATTATTTAATTAAAATTTCTATAATCCAAAGGTGACATGCCCACTTTTTGTTTGAATAAACGGGTAAAATGCTGAGGATATTTAAAACCCAGTTCATAAGCAATTTCACTAATAGATTTATTCACATCAAAAATCTTTTCTTTGGCGAGATCAATTACTTTAGACTGAATGAATTCCTGAGCCGTAAAACCAGTATCTTTTTTAATTAAATCACCAAAATAATTGGCAGACAAATTTAATTGTTCTGCGCACCAGCTTACGGATGGCAACCCCTCATTTCGTGGTTTTTCTGAATTAATATAAGTGTTTATAAGATTTTCGAATTTATCCAAAACACCTTTATGGACTGTTTCACGTGTAATAAATTGTCTATCGTAAAATCGGTTGCAGTAGTTTAAAAACAATTCAATATTAGATGTAATCAACGTTTTGCTATGTTTATCAATAGATTGCTCCAGCTCGTATTCTATTTTTAAAAAACAGTCCAGAATAATCTTTCTTTCCTTTTCTGACAAATGCAGTGCTTCATTGGTATTATAAGAAAAGAAATTATATTGCTCCATATGTTTGCCCAACGTGGTACCGTGAAGCAAATCCGGATGAAAAATCAAAGCTTTTCCAAACGGCTGATAGTACTCCGTATTATTGCTCACTTCAACAGCTTGACCCGGTGCAAAAAACACCAAAGTTCCCTCCTGATAATCGTAATAATTATTACCATACTTAAGATCCCCGCATTTTATATCTTTTAGAATAACGCAATAGATTCCAAAATTCATTTTATAATTCTTACGAGGAGAAGCTTTAGAAAGATCTACAATGCTTACTAATGGATGAAGTGTCTCGTTATTATTAAAAGAATTATAATCATTAATACTGCTAAAATTTATAATAGGATCCATGTGTCGTATATTTATATAAACAAAATTAAAGCTTTTTTATTCAGTACTTTAGCGAGTAAAGGTTAATCAGTAATAATGGTATAAAATACCGTAATCCATATACTCTTTATTGTTGTCTGTATGCTGAAATTTGTATTGTCAATTTGATACAATAGTACTAAAATTTTAAAATTAAATAATAAAAGATGAAATCAAGAACATTAGGAAAACAAGGTTTAGAAGTTTCTGAATTGGGTTTAGGCTGTATGGGGTTAACATTTGCCTACGGACCAGCAGCAGATGAAAAAGATGCAATAGATTTAATTAGAAATGCCTACGAATCCGGAATCACTTTTTTTGATACCGCAGAAGCATATTCACAGGGCGGAAACGAAACCTTATTAGGTAAAGCCGTTGCACCGTTCAGAGACAAAATTATAATAGCTACCAAATTTGGTTTTCTGGATGGAGACGCTACAAAAGGTGTAGACAGCCGTCCTGAAAGAATTCGTCAGGTTGCAGAGAATTCATTAAAATATCTTAATACAGATTATATAGATTTATTTTATCAGCACAGAGTAGATCCAAACGTACCTATGGAAGATGTTGCAGGAACTATTCAGGATTTGATGAAAGAAGGTAAAATAAAACATTGGGGACTTTCAGAAGCAGGAGTAGAAAGTATTCGAAAAGCCCATGCAATACAACCTGTAGCCGCTTTGCAAAGTGAGTATTCTATGTTTTTTCGTGAACCCGAAAAAGAAATTCTGCCATTACTGGAAGAACTAGAAATCGGCTTCGTTCCTTTTAGCCCGCTTGGCAGAGGCTTTCTGACAGGAGCAATTAATGAGAACACAAAATTTGATGCTAACGATTTTAGAAATTCACTTCCAAAATTTTCTGATGAAAACAGAAAAGCTAATCTGGGCCTTGTAGAGTTATTAAAAAACATATCAATAGAAAAAAATGCTACGCCGGCCCAGATAGCATTAGCCTGGCTTTTGGCTCAAAAACCGTGGATTGCACCGATACCGGGAACAACCAAAATACATCGTTTACAAGAAAATATCGGAGCAGTAAATGTACATCTGACTACCGAAGATCTGGCTAAAATAGAAATTGCTTTGTCTGCCATACAAATTGTTGGAGAGAGATACCCACAGTATTTGCAAAAAACGGTAGGCAAGTAATAGTCAAAAGTAATTTCAGACAGATCATTTGATTTTTATAACAATAGATTTTAAAGCCACTCTTTAGAGTGGTTTTTTGTTTCTAATGATGATTAACTCACGATTGAATTTATCCTTTCGATAGAGTTTTTGTTTTCTGTAGCAACCTCTACCAGAGCAAGAAGAATATCATTTCTTAAAATAGTCTTGTTTCTTACATTTCTTATTAATGCCTTATTTGGTGATTTGTGTCCTCTTTTTATTAACCAGTCAACTGTCAGATCAACATACGTATACGGTAAATGATCTTCTAAATATTTGTATGCCTTCTCATTATGAGATAAAGTATCTTCTTTCTTGTTATTTTTTACTAATTTTGCCATATAATTAATATTTATTGCCTATTCTTGTTAACTGAAACAAATGTAGGAAAAATATTATACAATAGATGTATTTCTTGTTAAAAAAATCTACCTCATATATAATTTATAATAATTACAAATAATGTATTACGAAAAGATAAGAGAGTTTTTTAAGGAAAAAGGACTTAAGCAGCGAGAAGTTGCCGAAATAATGGGCTATAGCGAAACCATGATAGGACGATATTTTAAAGGTATTAATAAGGTCGACGCTGTATTTATAACCCTGCTTGTAGAAAAATTTCCTGATATAGATTTGCAGTATATTTTTACTGAAAATAAAGGAAATGATTTAGACATACTCAATGAGCCTACAGAAGCATACGAGAAAACCACTATCCTTAGTGACATAGGAGAAATAGAAACCAAATTAAACAGAATAAAAGAAAGGCTGATTCAAAAAGGATTAGATAAATAACAAATGTGATTTCTCATATAGTTAAACCTGTTGAGGTCAATCAAAAAATGTTATAATTTCTTACACTACGATTATTGTTTTATAGACAAATCAATTAATATCTTATCATCAATTCCCCGGTTCTTTATTATTTTATTTCCAACTATTTTTAGCATTTAAATTTACTATACTATTATCCAAAAACATTGTTGTGTTATTTGATTAATTTAGTATTGTAAATCAATGACTGTTAGTTGTTTGTGTTTTTTTTAGTAAATTTGGTATAGAATTTCTAACCAAAGCCATATGGAAAAATTAAAACGACCGGTTTTTGTAAAAGCCGGAACTGATGATTTTTTTAAAAAGATGCGTTTAGAAGTAAATCAAACGGTCTTAAAGAAATCATCTTTATATGTAACAAATATTATAAAGTCTCTGGGACTTTTGGTAGTTTTCTTTTTGTTTTATGCCTGTATTTTAATTTTCGGAAATCATACCTCATTACTGTTCCTTTTTTATATCCTTTCGGGAATAACCATGATTGTCTTGTTTATCAATGCTTTTCATGATGCTGCGCACGGAGCATTATTCAAAAAGTCAAGAAATAACGAATGGTTTCTCTATGTTTTAGAATTATTTGGCAGCAACCACTGGCTTTGGATGCGTCGTCATATTGGCCTTCACCACGCTTTTACAAACGTTCAGGATTGGGATATAGACATTAAGCAAAGCGATATTATCAGGATTTTTCCAAACAGTCCTTTATATAATTATCATAAATATCAGCACATCTATATGTGGCTGATTTATCCTTTTTACAGCCTGAACTGGATTTATATCAGAGATTTCAAAGATTTTTTTGGGAAAAAGAATAATTACGTCAAAAAAATAGTGGACAAAATTCCACAGGAAGAAATTTACAGATTGTTTGCTGCAAAAATTATCAATCTGGCTTACCTTCTTTTTATTCCGATGTTTTTCTTAAAACAGCCGTGGTATTTGGTTTTGGGTGCCTGGTTTGCCATGCACATGTCTGCTAGTATAATAGGGGTAGTGGCGCTTGTATCTACACATGTAGATGAGGATGCACACTTTCCTGATACAGACGAAAACGGAAATCTTTCGGATACCTGGGCTATGCACCAAATGGTTGTCACCAAGGATTTTAGTACAGAAAGTAAACTCGCAAATTTTTTATATGGAGGTTTTACACATCATGTAGCACATCATCTTTTTCCGAATGTGGGACACACTTATTATCCGTATATAACGCCAATAATCAGACGTTATGCTGTCGAATATAATCTTCCTTATACTTCTTATCCTTTTTATCATGCGATTCGCTCTCATTTTAGAATGCTCAAAAACAAGGGCACAAAGGAGAATATTATGATGACTGGAGAAATCTAAATAAGCATAAGCTTTAACTGCCTATTTTTCCATAGCGTTGATAATCGGTAAAATACAGAACGATTTTTTTTCCATTTTTTGAATAAGGATAAAACAACTGATATTTTCCATCATTGGCATTAAAGCGTATTTCATCTGAGTTTTTATAAAAGATCTTTGATAAATAATCTCTTTCTTCTTTTGATAACTCTTCTATGTAATCTTTTTTATCTAAAGTGGTTGTGTCATTTTCATGAAAAAAATTATTGAAACCCAGAAAAACTTTTGAATTATCTAATGTGTCAGCAACAATAACGCTTACATCAGGAAAGTTGATGTCTGTCTTTGAATAAATTTTTAGAATATCTGCGGTATTTTTCACCCATTTTTTATTGAATGAATACGCTACAATCTGATTTGATTTTTCTGTATTCTCATCGATAATTGATTTTGCAGAACTAATAAGCATTTTCTCTTTTTTTTGTGAGCTTAGATAATCACCTCCAAATAAAAGAAGAAAGATTACAGGGAAACTTAAAATGAATAATACACCCAGTTTTTTACTTGCTTGTTTTGATTCCTGATTGCTGTTTTGATTGTGGTTTTCGGCAATTCTGGTCAGGTTAAACATTATATTTATAATCAATGCTCCAAACATCAAAGCCAAAATTCCAACAATACTTAAGTAAAAACTTTCAGTTAAATTTTCACGAAAAACCTTTAAACCAAATACCGTAATTGAAATAAAGATAAAAACCCAATAGACTAATAGTAATATAGAAGCTATACCAATGATGTTGCTGATTTTAACTAATGTTTTATTATTCATTTGCGTTTTTAAATTGAGTTGTTTTTAATTAAAGGTTTTACAAGAAGTAAATATAACAGAATTTATCCTCAGGAATTTATAAGGGCTCAAAATTCTTAAAAACGAAATCTCAAACCCAGCCCCGATAGAAGCGGCATCCTCTTGTGGTGGGGTTCACCACAAGAGATACAGCGGATAGCGGGACATAAGATGTTTTGAAAATGAATGTTCTTGCTGCATAATACTATTCAAAAAAGTATTTGCGGAGTGCTTTAGCATTTGGTTTCATATTATAATTTGCAACCTACTTGGTTTATAAAATAAATGTACAAATCTATTATGTGTTTACTTTTATAGAAACTAATTGCGTCTATGTAATATTTAAAATATTAATAATCAAATGTTTATTTCATTTTTTATTATTTACATGCTTTTTGTTAGATTAAAAAAATATTATTCCAAAAGACACGAAAATAATATTATTCTCTAATTAATATTTTAGTATGAAGAAAGAAACCAGCACAGAAGAACCAAGTTTAAACATTACTTTAAATCATTATCCATCGACATGGCCAACAGACGGCCCAATTGATTTGGCTGTTCAAGATCTTCCGCACCACGAATCTGTAATTGAGTGGTGGTACCAAAACTGCCACGTTACTTCTGTAGATGGCAAAAAGTTTTCGCTCTTCGCTTCGTTTTTTAGATTGGCAACCGCCAGAGACAAACATTCAGAAAATTGTACATACGCACATTCAGTAATTTGGTCCTTATCAGACGTGGAGAGAAAAAAAAATTATACGGATACTCTTGTTGATCCGGATACTCCAGTTCATGCATTAAACATTATTAAGGAAAATGAAGAAAGTAATCAAGGAAGTAAATCAATTCGGCGTGCATTAAAAGAAGTGTACGAAAAAGGAAATACACCACTGCCGGACAGGCTTCTTAAGAATCGTGCAAAAATTGATAATAATAATCTCTCGCTCGAATATGACGAAAACTCTTTTAAAAAAGATCAGTCAGGTAACTATCAGTTACAACTTCAAAATCCAGTTAGTGAAGTAGCATGCAGACTTACTTTTGTTCCATTAACAGATCCGGTAAGACATGGTAATAATGGATTAGTAAGAGGAATAGGCAAAGAGGATATGTTTTATTACTTTATTCCAAAGTGCGGCGTAAGCGGTGAGATCCAAATAGGCAATACCACATATAAGGTAGAAGGAAACGGCTGGTACGATCATGAATTTAGCAGACCGGCAGATGAAACCACAACATTTGAGGTTAAGCATGATATGGCCTGGAATTGGATAGCCTTACAATTAGATAATGGCTGGCAGATATCAGGATATGATCTTTTTAATAATACTGATAATGGCAAACATGCCGGTGGTACCATAATTATAGTTGATGCTTATGGTAAAATAATTAGCGAAGAGAATTACTCTTTTTCTCCTGAACGCTACTGGACAAGCTCTCGTACCTTTATGTCTTATCCGGTTTCCTGGAGATTAGAAATACCCAAAGAAAACATTTTTCTTTCTATTACAGCCGATTTTGAAGAGCAGGAGTTTATTACTTTTCTCTCTGCACCTGCATTTTGGGAAGGACGGGTAAGTGCCTCCGGAAATTTTATGGGAAAAGAGGTTTCTGGTCTTGGTTATATTGAAATAAACGGATTTAATGCCAAAGAAAATATTGAAAGTTTCTTAAAAGCCATTGGCAAGGCTACCCAAAGAGCAACGGAATCCTTGTTGCCTTTGAACCCAACTGACGATCAGTTTCATAGATTGGTTAATAGCCCTTTGGGTATACGTTTTTTTACTGCCGAAGATAAAGAACAATACGTTTCGTCAGTTATCAAACCCATTAGAGAAGTCGTTGACCGCAATAAAAAAGCATGGCGGTCTTATGTATTTCTTGCCAGTATAGATATTGTTGGAGGAATTCCCAGCCATTTATAGATTGGTTGGCGATGCCTGAGTTAATACATACCGGATCATTAATAGTAGATGATGTCCAGGATAGATCTGATACAAGAAGAGGAGGTATAGCGCTGCATCATCTTTATGGCGATCCGCTCGCAATCAATGCTGGTAATGTTTGTTATTTTATTGGTGAATTGTTTACACACACACCGCAGCTTCCTGAAAATATAAGGCTTAAAGTATATGAACTGTTTTTTGAAATGATGCGTGCTGCACATGCAGGTCAGGCAATGGATATAAGCGGACTCCATTCTCTTATGCCAGATGCTGTAAGTACCGGATGCAGCTCATCGCTGGAAAAAAGAATTTATACCATACACCGTTTAAAAACCGCAGCTCCCGCCTGTACATTAGCCAAAATGGGTGGTTTGATAGGTAACGGAAAACATGAAGAAATAGAGGCATTGGGTTATTTTTTTGAGGCTATTGGTATTGCTTACCAAATCATGGATGATGTACTGAATTTGCAGGGTTTTGATGGTAATCTTAAAGATAAAGGAGAAGATATAACAGCAGGAAAAATAACCATGCCTGTGGCAAAAGCAATGGGCTTATTACCTTTAGATAAACGTGAACATGTATGGAGAACAATTCAGGCTATGCCGACTGAGAAAATTACAATTGAATCGGTGATTGTTTTATTACAAAATTGCGGGGCAATAGAAGCATGCAGATTAGAAGCAGACGAGCTTCTGGAAGCAGCCTGGAAGCGCGTTGATGAAGTATTACCAGACTCATTTTATAAAATAAGGCTGCGTGCCTTTAGCTGGTTTGTATTGCAGAAAGGATAATGGATATAAGTCTCAGGCAGTAAGTGGCAGGAAATTGCATTTTCTAAAATAAATTGTAAATAAATTACTTACTTTTGAGATAAGCTTTAAATCAAAACGCCATTTCATGCCACAATACAGCAATATATCATTTTTATTAGGATTTATTTTTTCTACGTTTTCTATAAATGCCCAAAATGAAATGTATTCAAGTCCGGTAAAACCCGAAATTGCAGATACGACTTTTGTAAACCTCAGGGATTTTAGCAAAGATTTTGTTTATGATATGAAATACGCAACAGAAGATAATTTTCTGAAAGCCAAAGTTTATGACTGCGCAGAATGTTTTCTACGTTTAAAAACCGTTAAAGCGCTTATTTCGGCCAACAATGATTTTATAAAACGTGGCTATAAAATCAAGTTGTATGATTGCTACAGGCCTTTGTCGATTCAGAAAAAAATGTGGGAGATTGTGTCGGATCCAAAATATGTGGCAGATCCAAAAAAAGGCTCCATCCATAATAGAGGAGGAGCCGTTGATATTTCTATTGTTGATGCCAATGGAAAAGAAATTGATATGGGAACTTCTTTTGATTTCTTCGGAATTCAGGCCAGTCATAAGTATACTAAATTTTCTAAAGAAATACTTTCGAATCGAAAATTTCTAAAAAAAATAATGGTCAAAAATGGCTTTAATTCTTTTGATTCAGAATGGTGGCATTATAATCTAAAAACCGGTCTGAAAGAAAATGTTTCTAACGAAAAATGGAAGTGCGACTAATTTATTCTACGCATCTTATGTTTTCTATGAAATATGTATTTGGATGTGTGACTTTGCCGTTTAGCTCAGAAGTTAATTCTCTTTTTACAATATAATCTTCGATATCAGTTAAATATTTTATACGCATAATTGAAATAGGAGATTTTTTGAGTTCTTCAAAATTATCTTTCATAAACATAAAAATCCCGGTATTCACGCGATTGTCAAAACCTTTATCGTCACGAATAAGTGTTCCGCAATTTTCCTGATTGATATGAATAAGCGTTACTATTTTACCATTTTCCAACTGCAGGAAAACTTTTGAGTTTTTGTCAAAACAATTTGCTTTTATAAAGTCTTTGCTTTTTTGAATAAGCTGAAGATTAAGAGTAGGCAATCCGTCTGTCTGCGCCAATGAAAAGAAAACATAATTGAAGCTTCCTCCAAAATATTTTTCGCTCATTAGGTATTCGTTTGTTACCTTATATGTACCAATCGAGTCATTTACGTTTGCACTGTATTCGCATGGTTTTTGGGCAAATGCAGTCAGGGTTAATAAGAAAAAAGTCAGGGTAATTAGTTGTTTCATTTTTAGGTTATTTTTCTGCAAATTAAAACTATTTTGTTTTCATTTTTATCAGTTGTAAAAAAACAATACAAATTTCCTCCGTTTTTTATTTTCCATTTTTTTCGGATGTTCTCTACCGTTTCCGGAAAATTTCTCGTTGTTACGTTTGCCTGCTGGTTTAGCAGCTCCGTTTTCATATCGTTTTTGTTGTATGAAATCGCTTTTTCTATCTCAAAACGTCGCCCCGGAAAATCAATTAAATCTTCTGAGGTGTACAAATGTGAGTGTTTATGAAGTTTGTTGATTTTAAAAAATGAGGCAACCTGATCAAAACCTCCCGATTTCATAATGGCAGAATTGGCTTCGTAGAGATATTTTTGCGGGAGATGATAAGGCGCAAAATCAGCAAGGTTATCCAAAACAAAGTCAAATGTTTCTGTTTTGTCTTTTAAGAGGTTAGCTGTTTTTATGGTTATGCCGCCGGTATAATCTTTATGAATTTCAAAAAGGAGTTCCTTAACTTCATTTTCGAGCGCAATAATATGAATGTTTTTTACAAATTTTAGTTCAGATAAGCCTGCAGAAATATCTAATAAAGGTGCTGTTTTAATCAAAAGAGAATCCGATTTTTTAAAGTAAAAATCCAATAATTCAGGTACATTTGGCAAACAGTCTTTTAGCATAAAAACTTTGCCTTTGGCATCATTTCTTCGCGAAGGATCTATATAAATCCAATCCCATTTTTGATTTAATTTGTTCAATACATTTGTTGAATCCTCTGCATAAAAAGTGCAGTTATCTACTCCCAGTTGTTCAAAATTGTGTTTTACAATGGCCGATAAATCCGGGTTTATTTCGCAGTGTGCAACGGCTTCAAATTTCTTTGAGAAATAATAATCGTCAACTCCAAATCCTCCTGTAAGATCAATTAATGTTTTTCCTGATACTAAAGAAGCTTTGTAAGCAGCCGTTTTTTCTGAAGAAGTTTGTTCTACAGAGATTTTGCTCGGATAAATAATGTTTTCTGTTGAAAACCAGGTTGGCAATTTTTCTTTTGCTTTTGATTTGGCTTCTATCTGATTTAAAATTAAAATCCAGTCAACTTCAGGAAACGGATTTTTCTGAAGGGCTAATTTTGAAATCGGCGTCCCAATATTCTGACTAATAAAGTCCTGAATGTTTTGGTACAGAATAGAAGTGTTCAATGCTAAATTCTTTCGGTTAATACGGAGACAATTTTGTTTTGAGGAAAAAACTCTTTAAGGATTACTTTTAACATTGTAAAAACCGGTACAGCGATTACCATTCCCACAATCCCAAAAGTGATTCCGCTGATTAAAATAATCAGAAATATTTCCAGCGGGTGCGAATTTACACTTTTTGATGAAATTATTGGCTGACTAATATTATTATCAATTGCCTGAACAATCAAAAATCCGATTATGACATATATGGTTCTTGGCAGGATTTCGGTTTGAAAATCACTTCCAATCATGCTGATCATAGTTAAAATTCCGGCCAAAACGGTTCCTATAATTGGGCCAATATAAGGAATGACATTTAGTATGGCACAAAGAAATGCTATGACAAGCGCGTTTTTATTACCAAAAATTACTAAAACAATTAAGTAAAGAATAAAAACAACAGTCAACTGAAGCAATAAGCCAATAAAATAGCGTGTTAGTAAGTGGTTTATTTTTGTAATTGAATTTAGAATTTTATCTTCATTAGAATCCGGAAGAATTTCTTTTGCCTGCGATTTAAACAATTCCTGATCTTTTATAAAAAAGAAAGTAATAAAAAATACAGAAACCAATCCCATTCCCATATCTGCGACAAAACCCAAAATTGAATTGATAAACCTTGTAAAATAACTAAAGTCTAACATTGATGTTATTTTGGAGTCTTTCAGCACTTTATTAAAATCAACATGCTGAACATTAAAATAAGATTCAATACTTTGTTCCGTAGAGATAAACTGTTCCTGTAGTTTATGAGTATCTAATAGGGATAAATTATTTGCCTGTGAAATTATCAACGGAACAAAAAGGAAAATAAAACCGGTTATTATTAATATAAAAAAGAAGATTGTTGTTGCAGCTGCTAAGGAATTGCCAAACTTTAATTTATTTTTTAAAAACAATACCAAAGGGTTTGCGATAAGGCATAATATCAGCGAAATGCATAAATATACAATTACGGTTTGTATTTGGTATAAAAAGTATAAAACAGCAGCTACAATTAGTATGGTCGCTAGTGCCCTTAAGATTCCGTTTGATATAATTTTTGATGTTATCATGTTAAGATTTTAAATAAATTTCTAAAGTAAATATAGCAAAACCTTTTGAATTTATTGACTTAATAAAAAAAGCGGGATGAATACATCCCGCCTTAAAAATATATTTATTTTTTTTTGGATTAGATTCCAAAAGCAGCTCTTGGACCTCCGGAAACAAAGATCGCAGCCATTCTGCTTTTTTGACCATTAGAGAACATGTACATACCAGCATCATCAGTATAATCCATGTAGTTCATAGTCATTTCTACAGGAGTTCCAGAACAAGTACTGTAGTGAGGGTAAGCCGGTACACCATAATTTGCAGTGTTGTGAGTAGGAGTATCAGATACTAAATCACTTCCACATGTTGCATCTCCCCAAATGTGACGTAAGTTCATCCAGTGCCCAACTTCGTGAGTACCAGTTCTTCCTAAGTTATATGGCGCATTTGCAGAACCAGAAACACCAAAGTATTTAGGATCAATTACAACACCATCTGTAGCGCTTGATCCTCCAGGAAATTGTGCATAACCAAGGATTCCACCACCAATTGTACAAGACCATAAGTTAAGCTTTGTTGTTGGAGAAGTTGGTGCAATACCACCCTGATTTGGTTTTTTCATGGCATCTCTTGTTCCCCATGAAGATTTTGTAGTAGATTTTCTAATTACCTGATCCAATACAAATGTGATTCCTACATTCGCTTTTACACCTGAAAATAAAGTAGGTACACTATTAAAATCTGAATTTAATGCATTAAAATCTTTGTTTAATACATCAATCTGAGATTGAATTTGTGTATTAGAAATATTTTCTGCTGTAGTTCTGTATAAAACATTTACAACAACTGGAATTTCAATTTTGCCATTTACCAAACGGCCAGAAAAACCTTTAACGATTTGCTCGTTAGTAAAAGCCTCAATTTCATTCATTCTGATTGCCAAAGTAGGGTCGGCTTTCATTTGCGCTTCTAACACTTCCTGAGTTGCACATGCACGGCGTGATAATGCGCTTGTTTCTGAACCAGCAGATTCAGATTGGTCATTTTGGCAAGAAAACAGCAATAGGGCTGTAATTGCAGATAAAAAAACTTTTTTCATAATAATAGGGGTTTTTGTTACAATATTGTTGATTAGTTAAACAATAACGCAATTTTATAACAAAATTGTATTGTACCAAAATTTTTATAATAAATTATTTGTGGGAAATTTGTTAAACCCTTACAGAGTCTGGTTCCTACAAAAAAATCAATATTTTTTTGTTACGAAAATTCTTATAATTTAATTTTTCTTAACGTTATGTTATTGATTTTTTGTTCTTTATCAGGTGTATTTTGCTCTAATTAAAAATGGAATTCAGACAAAAAAAATGCAAATTTTTTAACGAAACATGTATTTATAGATTCGCCTTCTAAGTTACAAAGTTATTGCAAAGAAGTAATCCCGTAGAGTGCAATACTTGCGGCTTGCACAACATTCATACTGCTATTTTTGCCAAACATATTGATATGAACGATCTGGTTTGAAATTTTTAAAAGTTCTTCTGAAATTCCGTCAATTTCGCTTCCAATCAAAAGGGCAATTTTTTTATTTTCAGGAATAATAACTTCTTTAAGAGGCTTACTATTACTGGCAATTTCGAGGGCAATAATTTCAAAATTATTTGAAATTAAATAATCTGTAAGAATAGAAGTTTCTTCTATAACCTCATGTGCAACATGAAGATGGGTACTTCTTGAAGTTTTGTTTATTTTTCTGGGCGTGAGCGGAATATCTTTTCCAAGAAAGATGATATTTTCTACACCAAAAGCTTCACTAATCCTGAAAAGCGAACCAATATTTTGCTGAAAATAAATGTGGTCACAAACCAATGTTATTGGAAATGTTTTTCTTTTAAATTGATTTTCTTCGTGGGTGAGCTGCACTTGGTATTTATTAATTTGTAAAAATATAATTGATAATATTAGCGCCCATTTTTAAAGCCTTGTCTCTTGCATTTGCAGTATCATTATGAACTTCTTCATCTTCCCAGCCATCTCCCAAATCACATTCGTAAGTATATAATAATACTAATTTGCCTTCAACAAAAACACCAAATGCCTGTGCACGAGTGCCATCATGTTCATGAATTTTTGGCAGACCGTTCGGGAAAGGAAATGGTTTTTGAAAAATAGGATGATTTGCAGGAATCTCTGTCAGATTATTATTTGGAAATATCTTCTTGATTTCTTTTCGAATATATTGATCCATTCCATAATTATCATCAATATGCAGGAAACCACCGCCATACATATAATTGCGTAGGTTTTCTATATCATTGTCACTAAAAACGACATTACCGTGTCCGGTCATGTGAACAAAAGGATAAGAAAGCAAATCAGGACTTCCCGGTTCAACTGTTGCAGGTTTTTCTTTTATGCGGGTATTAATGTTCGAATTACAAAATCTGATTAGGTTTGGTAACGATGTCGGATTGGCGTACCAGTCGCCACCACCATTGTACTTAAGCAAAGCGATTTCTTGTGAAAAAGAAAAGGATGAAATCAATAAAAACAGAAATAAAATTTTTTTCATCTTTATTCAGGTATTTGTTAATTTGGGGTTTCGTTAAAGAAAACAACACTATGACAGGCTACAATTGCTGCAGTTTCAGTTCTTAAGCGAGTATTTCCTAACATTACAGGTTTAAAATTATTTTCTAGTGCCAAGGTAATTTCTTTTTCAGAAAAATCTCCTTCGGGACCAATTAAAATAGTAACATTTTCATTTGGTTGCAGGATTTCTTTCAATGATTTTTTATCAGTCTCCTCACAATGCGCGATCAGGTTCAAGCCTTCCTTTTTTTGTTTGATGAATTCTTTAAAAGAAACAGCTGGATTTAATTTTGGCAAAAAAGTTTCATTAGATTGCTTCATCGCAGAGAGAATAATTTTCTCAAATCGCTCAGGATTAATGGCTTTTCTTTCAGAACGATCACAAAAAACAGGAGTGATTTCCTGAACTCCAATTTCTGTAGCCTTCTCCAGAAACCATTCGTACCGGTCATTCATTTTTGTCGGGGCAACAGCCAGATGCAAATGAAATTTTGGTGCAGCAGCTTTTGTAACAGAAAGCACCTTAACGGTACATTTATTATCTGAGGCCAATGTTATTTCAGTTTCAAATAATAAGCCTAACCCGTTTGTAACGTGTAGAATATCGGAATCTTTTTTTCTTAAAACTTTTATGATATGGCGGCTTTCTTCTTTATCAAAAAAGAAGCTTTCTGTCATTTCGTCTATATTCGGATTGTAAAATAATTGCATAATTAAAATTGAATTCTTGCTTTAGAAACCACAGCAGCCGTTTCAAAATGTTTTGATAAATATTTCTGATATCCTACAATTCCAATCATCGCTGCATTGTCTGTAGTGTATTCAAATTTTGGAACAAAAGTTTTCCAGCCGTATTTGCCTTCACTTTCTTTCAATCGTGTTCTGATGCCTGAATTTGCAGAAACACCTCCGCCAATTGCGATTTGTTTTATTCCGGTTTCTTTTACGGCAAGTTTCAGTTTATCCATCAAAATTTCAATAATTGTGTACTGGATAGAAGCACAGATATCATTCAGGTTTTCTTCAATAAAATTTGGATTTTCCTGTTTTTTCTTTTGAATGAAATATAAAATGGCAGTTTTTAGTCCTGAAAAACTAAAATCCAATCCGGGAACTTTTGGTTTTGTAAAGGCAAAAGCTTTCGGGTTTCCTTCTTTGGCATGTTTATCAATCAATGGGCCGCCCGGATAGGGAAGTCCCAGGATTTTTGCGCTTTTGTCAAAAGCTTCCCCAACTGCATCATCAGTAGTTTCGCCGATAATTTCCATGTCAAAAAAGCCATTTACTTTTACAATCTGTGTATGTCCGCCACTTATTGTCAAAGCCAAAAATGGAAATTCAGGCTTGTCAAATCCTTCTTCGTCGATGAAATGCGCCAAAATATGTGCATGCATATGATTCACAGCAATTAAGGGGATTTTTAATGCCAGTGATAATGATTTACTAAAAGAGCTTCCCACCAAAAGAGAACCCATTAAACCAGGTCCCTGCGTAAATGCAATGGCTGTTAATTGTTCTTTTTGTACATTTGCTTTACGAAGTGCAGCATCGATTACAGGGACTATATTTTGCTGATGCGCTCTTGAAGCCAATTCAGGAACGACACCGCCATATTGATTGTGAATTAACTGGTTCGCTACAACATTTGAGAGTACTTTATCGTTATGTAAAACTGCAGCAGCAGTATCATCGCATGAACTTTCGATGGCAAGAATAAAAACCTCTGAATTTTGCATATAAAGGCACGATTTTGGATTATATTTGAAAAATCAAATTTCTTAAAATTTCTTTGATTGAAGTAAACGCCAAAATTAGAGAAATTTTATCAAAAACAGGCGTCTTCTGCCTGTTCAAAAAATAAATTAAAGAAAACTAAAATTAAAGAGCTATCAAAAAAGTAAAGAAAATAATATCACGAACCTTAATCGGGTTGATTTTACTTTTGCTGGCACTTGCTATCATTCTGTCTTTGCCTGTCGTGCAAAGCAAAATTGCTGATTATGTCACAGAATCGCTCAATACCGATTTTAAGACTAAAATAAGCGTAGATAAGGTGGCGATAAATATTTTTGGCGGTGTAAAACTAAAAAAAGTATTGATTTTAGATCATCATAATAAAACTATGATTTATTCGGATATCATTTCTACCGATATTCTGAGTGTAAAAAGATTGCTCGACGGTGATCTTATTTTTGGCGATCTTAGACTAACAGGATTGCTTTTTAACCTGAAAACGTATAAAAACGAAAACGAAAATAATATCAATAAATTTATTAGGCTCTTTGATTCGGATAAGCCTTCTAAAACTAATCGTCATTTTTTACTGACAGCCAAAAACGCCTACATTTCCAAAGGTGTTTTTTCTGTAATAGATGAGAATAAAAAGACCCCAAAACTTATTGATTTTAAAAAGCTTAATGCTTATATCAGTGATTTTAAACTGTACGGACCAGATGTGAATACCATTATCCACAGATTCTCATTTCAGGATCATCGTGGTTTGTATGTTTCAAATTTTGCGGGTAAATTCAGTTATACCAAAAAACAGATAAGAGTCGAAAATTTAGCCATAAAAACTAAAAGATCAACGATTTATGGTCAGGCTATATTGAACTATAATGTTGGTGATTTTTTGGCTTTTACCGATAAGGTTAAATTTGATGTTGCCCTTGATTCTGCTTCGATTGCTACAAATGATCTCCGTTATTTTTATGACGGATTGGGCAAAAACCAACACTTTAAAGTCAGATCAAAAATAAAAGGAACGCTTAATAATCTTAATTTGAGACGATTAAGACTTAGCGATACAAACGGCTCAAGAATTGTCGGAAATATCAATTTCAGAAACCTTTTGGGTAACAAGGACCAAAAATTTTCAATGGATGGAAAGTTTGATAAACTGGTTTCAAGTTATGATAATCTGGTCGTTTTACTGCCTGTTGTTTTAGGGAAAAAGCTTCCTGTAGAAATCAAGCGACTGGGTAAATTTAATATCGTCGGTAAAGCAAAAGTTTCTACTACAGACTTAGAGACTGATTTTAAAATGATTACCGATTTAGGAAATGGTCAGGTTGATCTCCATATGAATAATATGGATTTTATTGATAAGGCTTCTTATACGGGAAATATTATTCTGGATAATTTCGACGTGGGTGCCCTGCTGCAAAGAAAAGATGTGGGAAGAACTACCTTAAACCTTGACGTCGACGGTGTTGGTTTTACACAAAAATACCTGAATACTATTGTAAAAGGAGATGTTTCTAAATTAGAATATAATAAATATACCTACAATAATATTGTAATAAACGGTAACTTTAAATTACCATATTACAAGGGAGAAGTATCTGTTAACGACCCCAATCTGAATCTGACATTTGACGGTCTCGTAGATTTGAGCACGCGCGAAAATAAGTATGACTTTCATATCAATGTTGAAAATGCAGATTTGAAAAAACTAAAATTTGTCAATGATTCTATTTCACATTTTACTGGAGATGCAATTGTAGAAGTGAGCGGAAACTCGATTGAGACTCTTCATGGAAATATTTACATTAAAGATGCAGCCTATCAAAATCCAAAAGCTACTTATGCTTTTGATGAATTGACAGTAAATTCGAGTTTTGATGAAAGCAGAATCCGTACAATAACAATCAACTCATCTGATGTTGTTGATGGAAAGATTGTTGGTAAATTTCAGTTTAAGGAATTAGATAAACTGGTAATGAATTCTGTTGGAAGTCTTTACACCAATTACAAACCTTATAAAGTTAAAAAAGGCCAGTTTCTGCGCTTCAACCTGCATGTCTATAATAAGGTTGTAGAAATGTTGTATCCCGAAATCCAAATTGATTCATCGACTGTTTTACGTGGAAAAATAGACTCAGATTTACAGGAGTTCAAATTCAGGTTCCGATCTCAGAAAATTACGGCAGACAAAAATACATTTGATAATATCCGTGTAAATATTGATAATAAAAACCCACTTTATAATGCTTATGTGGAATTGGATAGTATTAAAACACCATATTATAAAGTGCGTGATTTTAGTCTAATCAATGTAACCTCAAAAGATACATTGTTTGTTCGTTCAGAATTTAAGGGAGGAAATCAGGGTGAAGATTATTTTAACCTGAACCTTTATCACACAATTGATAAAAACAAAAATAATATTGTTGGTATTCATAAATCTGAAATGAAATTTAAAGACTATCTCTGGTATTTAAATGCCGGGGAAGGAAAAGACAATCAGATTATTTTTGATAAAAACTTTAAGAATTTTACGATTGATAATATTGTACTTTCGCATGAGGATCAGAAAATTGACTTAAATGGTATTATAAAAGGTACAGATTACAAAGATCTGGTTCTTAATTTTGAAGATGTTGATATCAATAAAATTACACCTTTAAATTCCAAATTCGTATTTAATGGTAACCTGAACGGAAGTGTCAATTATAAGCAGAATAAAAATGTTTATCAGCCAACTGCCTCAATTGTAATTGATCACCTTAATTTAAATAAAACCGAACTTGGTACATTAAATTTTGATATTTCGGGAGATGAGAGTTTTAGAAAGTTTACTATAAATTCATCTATCCAAAATGGTTTTACAGAATCGTTTAAAGCAGATGGAACTTTTGCAATAGAAAATAAAGAAACACTTCTGGATATAAATTTAAAACTCGAAGGGTTTAATCTTGCGACTTTAGGAACTATAGGTGGTGATGTTTTATCCAACATACGCGGTTCAGTTTCAGGAAATGCAGCAGTGGTAGGAAATGTCAAGAAACCTGAAATCAACGGAAGATTGTATGTAGAAAAAGCAGGAATGACAGTTCCGTACCTCAATACAGATTATGAATTAAGTGATCGTACCGTTATCGATTTGACAGATGAGAAATTTTTATTCAGAAACAACCAGCTGACAGATACAAAATATGGAACTAAAGGTCTATTAAACGGAAGTATTGAACACCATAATTTTGGAGACTGGAAATTAGATCTGAACATTACATCAAAACGATTGCTGGCACTCGACACAAAAGACAGTGATGATGCGGCTTATTTTGGTACCGCTTTTATAAATGGTAGGGCAAGTATTACCGGGCCTGTTTCGAGCTTATTTATTAAAGTAGATGCGAAATCTGAAAAAGGGACCGAAGTAAAAATTCCTATCAATAATGTGCAGAGTGTAAATGAGAGTAGTTTTATTCATTTTGTAACACCAAAAGAAAAGTTCAATTTAGCCAATGGTATTGTTGAAAAAACAAGGAATTATGGCGGTCTTGAACTGGAGTTTGATTTTGATATCACACCCGATGCCGAAGTAGAAGTTATTCTGGACAGAAACTCAGGGCACGGTATGAAAGGAAAAGGATATGGTTCATTATTATTTAAAATTAATACACTGGGTAAATTTAACATGTGGGGAGATTTCCAGGCATACGAAGGAACATATAATTTTAAATATGGAGGACTGATTGATAAGAAATTTGCAGTAAAAAAAGGAGGATCAATTATTTGGGAAGGAAATCCAATGAAAGCGCAGCTGAACCTGGAAGCTGTTTATAAAACAACTGCAAATCCTGCCGTATTATTAGACAACACCTCTTCATTCAATAAGAAAGTGCCGGTCGAAGTGGTAATTGGTTTAAGAGGAGATTTAACGAGTCCGGAACCTAATTTTGATATTCAGTTCCCATCGGTAAGCAGTGTATTAAAATCTGAGATACAGTATAAGCTGGATGATAAAGATATTCGTCAGACACAGGCATTATATTTATTGTCAACAGGCTCCTTTATGAGTACAGACGGATTTAGTCAGGGTGATTTTTCAGGAACGCTGTCTGAAACTGTTTCAAGTCTTTTTGGAGGTATTATAAAATCAGAAAATGATAAGGTCAATATTGATTTAAATTATATTTCTGCCGACAAACGATTAGGTCAGGAAGCAGATGGCCAGTTTGTAGCTAATATTACCTCTCAGGTAAACGACAGAATTACTATTAATGGTAAAGTAGGTGTACCGGTAGGAGGCATAAACGAATCTGCAATAGTTGGTGATATTGAGATTCTTTACAGGGTTAACGAAGACGGATCCATGAACCTTCGTTTGTTTAACAAGGAAAATGATATCAATTATATAGGACAGGGAGTTGGTTACACACAAGGAGTTGGTATCTCGTATGAAGTAGATTTTGATACTTTTAGTGAGTTAGTCAATAAAATATTCAAAAGCCATAAAATAGAAAGAGCCTTAAAAAACTCATCAGATGATCTGCAGGATTCTAACCTAAACCCTGATTATATCAATTTTATGAATAAAAAGGAGACTGAAAAAAAACAAAAGAATCTTGAGAAAAAAGACGACAAGAAAGAAGATAATAAGCCTAAGCCGACAAATAATCAGGGTGTGATTCCTGATAATGACGATTTTTAAATTTGTTAAAATATTCTATTTCTAAAACCATTATTAACCATAATGGTTTTTTTATGCTTAATTTTAACGTGCTGGACTTTTTTCAGGATTTATTGATGACGTATATTTTTGTAACACTTCATTAATGTATTGTTAATTTTAAAGAATTAATTAAAATAAGTGCCTTTTATTATTTTTAATGAATTTTTTTATATCAAAAAACTTATTAACGAAAACGTTTGAATTTAACATATTTTATTAATTTATTATAATCATAACCCGAAAAGTGGTGAATGTTTGCTAATTTTACACTTTAATACTTAAATAATGCCAAAAACAATAAAAAAAGTTGGTGTTCTAACCTCAGGAGGTGACTCACCAGGAATGAATGCTGCAATAAGATCAGTTGTTCGAACATGTGCTTATCATAATATTGAATGCATAGGAATTTATAGAGGTTACCAGGGAATGATCGAAGGAGATTTCAAGGAAATGGGACCACGAAGCGTAAATAATATTGTAAATAAAGGTGGAACGATCCTGAAATCAGCTCGTTCGATTGATTTTAGATCCCCGGAAGGTAGAAAAAAAGCGCACGAAAATCTTTTAAAAGCAGGTATTGATGCTCTTGTTGTGATTGGTGGAGACGGAAGTTTTACCGGAGGTTTGATTTTTAATTCAGAATATGATTTTCCTGTAATGGGAATTCCGGGAACAATTGATAATGATATTTATGGTACAAGTTTTACTTTAGGGTATGACACTGCTCTGAATACTGTTGTGGATTGTATTGATAAAATCAGAGATACTGCAAGTTCGCATAACCGTTTGTTTTTTGTAGAGGTTATGGGTAGAGATGCTGGACATATTGCTCTTAATGCCGGAATTGGTGCAGGTGCAGAAGAAATTCTTATCCCTGAAGAAGATTTAGGTTTAGACCGATTACTTGATTCTCTTCAAAAAAGTAAAGCTTCAGGAAAATCATCTAGTATAGTAGTTATTGCAGAAGGAGATAAAATTGGTAAAAATGTATTCGAATTAAAAGATTATGTTGAAGCCAATTTGCCTGAGTATGACGTAAGGGTTTCTGTTCTGGGACACATGCAGCGTGGTGGTTCTCCATCTTGTTTTGACCGTGTTTTGGCAAGCCGTCTGGGTGTAAAAGCTGTTGAATCTTTAATAGAAGGAAAATCAAATTATATGGTTGGTCTACAGGCTGATAAAATAGTTTTAACACCATTGGAACAAGCAATTAAAGGAAAATCTGAGATTGACAGAGAACTCTTGAGAGTTTCTGATATCATGTCAACATAAAATATAAAAGTTTAAAGAGAAGAAAGTTTATTGTGAGGAAATTAGACTTTTTAATAGTGTAATAAAAACAAAAGCAAAAATCAAGTAAAATGTCAAAAGTAAAATTAGGAATAAACGGATTTGGACGTATCGGAAGAATCGTTTTTAGAGAGTCTTTCAATAGAGATAATGTAGAAGTTGTTGCAATCAATGACTTATTAGATGTAGATCACTTAGCTTATTTATTAAAATATGATTCAGTTCACGGTCGTTTCGACGGAACTGTAGAAGTTAAAGAAGGAAAACTTTACGTAAACGGAAGAAATATCCGTATTACTGCAGAAAGAAACCCTGCTGATTTAAAATGGAACGAAGTTGATGTAGATGTTGTTGCAGAATGTACTGGTATCTTCACAACTATCGAAACTGCAAATGAGCACATTAAAGGTGGTGCTAAAAAAGTAATCATTTCTGCTCCATCTGCAGATGCTCCAATGTTTGTAATGGGAGTAAACCATGAAACGGCAAAAGCTTCTGACATAATTGTTTCTAATGCTTCTTGTACTACAAACTGTTTGGCTCCTTTAGCTAAAGTAATTAATGATAATTTCGGAATTGTTGAAGCTTTAATGACAACAGTTCACGCAACTACTTCAACTCAAATGACATCTGACGGACCTTCTAGAAAAGACTGGAGAGGTGGACGTGCAGCTGCAATTAACATCATTCCTTCATCTACAGGTGCTGCTAAAGCAGTTGGAAAAGTAATTCCTGAATTGAATGGAAAATTAACAGGTATGGCTTTCCGTGTACCAACAGCTGACGTTTCTACAGTAGATTTAACTGTAAAAGTAGCTAAAGAAACTTCTTACGAAGAAATTATGGCTGTTTTGAAAAAAGCTTCAGAAAATGAATTGAAAGGTATCCTTGGATACACTGAAGACGCTGTAGTTTCTCAGGATTTCATCTCTGATAAAAGAACATCTATCATTGATGCTACTGCAGGAATTGGATTAAATTCAACTTTCTTCAAATTGGTATCTTGGTACGATAATGAGTACGGATACTCTAGCAAATTAATTGATTTATCTGTACACATTGCAGGTTTAAAATAATAATACATATTTTTGCAAAATCCCGTTATTTCCAAATAACGGGATTTTCTTATTTTGTTATGTCTTTAATTAATGTAAAAAACACACTTATTTGAAGCAAAACTAATCCAAAAACTAAAAGAAATGAAATTAATTGTTGATAGTGGATCTACTAAAGCCGATTGGATTGCAATAGATGATAATGGAAAAGTATTATTCACCACACAAACTTTAGGATTAAATCCTGAAATTCTTGACGGGCCTGAAATCGTAACAAGATTAAATGACCGTTTTGATATCTTACAAAATAAAAAAAATGCAACACATTTGTTCTTCTACGGAGCAGGTTGTGGAACTGAAAGAATGCAAAAGGCATTGACAGAAATATTCAGAGAATATTTTACAAATGCAATTGTAGAAGTTCACGAAGATACATATGCAGCAGTTTATGCTACTACTCCAAAGGGAGAAGAAGCAATCGTTAGTATCTTAGGAACGGGTTCGAACTGTAGTTACTTTGATGGTAAAGTATTGCATCAAAAAGTACAGTCATTAGGATACATTGCTATGGATGACTGTAGCGGAAATGTTTTCGGAAAAGAATTAATCAGAAAATATTACTTCAATAAAATGCCAAAAGATTTGGCTGCAGAATTTGAAAAGGAATATAATCTTGATGCTGATTTTATCAAAAACAAATTATACAAAGAGCCAAACCCAAATGCTTATTTAGCGACTTTTGCTAAGTTTCTGATCAAACATAAAGATTCTGAATTTTGCAGAAAAATCATCTTTAAGGGGATGAAGTCTTTTGTGAAAAATTATATTAAGCAATTTGATAATTGCAAAGAAGTTCCGGTACATTTTGTTGGTTCTATCGCATTTTATCTAAAAGATGAATTGCAGGAAACATTTGATAAATATGAACTGAAGCTGGGAAATGTTCTAAGAAGACCTATCGACGGATTAATTGCTTATCACGTTGCTAACCAATAGTTCTGGTTTTATGGAAATTGCGATTATCGCACATGACGGTAAGAAAGCCGATTTAATTGATTTTTTAATTAAAAATGAAGCTGTTTTGCACAATGAAAAAATCAGATTAATTGGTACAGGAACAACTGGAGGAAAAGCCGAAGCTGCTGGTTTTAAAACCCAAAGAATGCTTTCGGGGCCTTTGGGCGGTGATGCCCAAATTGCAGGAAGAGTAGCAGAAGGAATAACAAAAATGGTCTTCTTTTTTAAAGACCCTCTTTCAAGTCATCCTCATGAAGCAGATATTAATATGCTGATCCGTGTATGTGATGTACATAATGTGCCGCTGGCAACTAATGAAGCAACGGCACAATTATTATTGGATGCTATTGCACTGCAATTATAGAAATCTCAACATTTACATTTTTTGGCAGACAAGCCACCTGAACCGTTTCACGAGCTGGAGCGGTTTTTTCGTTAAAATAAGATCCGTAGATCGCATTTATAGCACCAAAGTTATTCATGTCCATGATGAAGATCGTTGCTTTTACAACATTTTCAAAAGTCATATCAGCAGCTTCAAGTATAGCTGCGATATTTTGCATAACCTGTGTTGTTTCATCATTGATGTTGTCAGTAACCAATTCTCCCGATTCTGGATTAATAGCAATCTGCCCGGAAGCATATAATGTATTCCCTGATAATACCGCTTGGTTATAAGGTCCGATAGGAGCTGGTGCCTTTTCGGTAAAGATTATTTTTTTCATAGTAGTAAAAATTTAATATGCTAAATAACGATTTGTAAACCATTAAATAAATAAGGATTCAAAAGATTTGTGTCTCTAAAATACGATTTTTTATCGATTAGAAGTACTTCGTTTATTCCATTTGATGTCACTAAGAACACCAGATTTTATTCCGATGAAGAAATTCCAGTTAGAATTAGTTCCAAGCGGACTCCAGTTAAAAGCCATTCTCCAGCTTAACAAATCTCTTTCAAAACGAAATTGTGTAAACGTAACTCCTTTTTGTACAAAGTCGTAACCTGTAGAAACTCCACCTTTCCATTTTGGGGTTATGTCCATGTTGGCAGAAATCATAATAGAATTTCCGGTAATTTTACTTTCTCGATTTACATTCGAATAAGTTAAAGAATATGCCATTGTCATATCCCACGGAATTTTAGAATTAAAAAATTCAGTAATTACATTTTCATCATCATCATTACCGTCCTCGGCAAACTGACTGTTTCTGGTATCATTTAAGTCGGTATTTGTACCAAATAAATCATCCTTCCGGCCTCCGTTCCGTTCACTCTGCTTATTTTCTTCTTTTCCGCCCTTATTAGAGAACGAATAGTTCATGGTAACATTCGCACTTGTCATTCTAAATAAACTTCCCCCATTATCGATATTATAGGTGTTTATTCTCACTCCCGAATTATCAATAGCATAAGGATCAAGTGTTGCACCAAAATTGACATTCATTTTGTTATCAAAAAATTGAGTTCCACCACTTACAAGCAAAGGCTGCCAAGCTAGAGTTTCTTTTCCGTTAGCATTAAAATTATAGCTGGTGCTAAAATTTAAATTGTTAAGCAGCATAATCTTTTTAGGTTCTGTTTTTGTGCTGTCACTATCTCTTACCTTGGCTTCAAAAGTATTGCTTAAGGCGAAACCTACTATGTTTGAATTGTCTTTACTAGGAACCCCGTAAACACCATTTTCAAATCGGGTATATTGCGTTGTAATCCTGCCAGAAGCATCAACAGCATAATTGTCGTAATATTTCTCAAAACTTGGTGTATAAGCATACGTTACAGAAGGTCTCATTACGTGACGAATCGACTGGATTCTTTTATCCTCACCAAAATTGAAAGTTCCGTAAATAGTAGTTCCTAAATTCGAACTGAAATTATAAGTTCTAAAAGCGTCAAATCCATTAATTGTTTTATCTATAACTTTACTTTGTTCTAAGTCGTAAGTTCTGTCGATAGTTTTGGTAACCCAGGTTTCCTGGTAATTTGTAGAAGCTCCTGCACTAAAATATTTAAAGATTTTAAAGTTTGTACTAATCGGAATACTGTGCTGCATACCAATTTGAGCATCTCTAAACATTTGTGGCTTAAAAAACAAAGAATCTGTAGTAACAATGTTGTTTTTACCGCTCAAATTATATTGCAGGTTTATATTTTTAATTAAACCTTTTTTCACACCATTTTTACCAACAAACGGATATACACGATCAATACTTGCCTGCAAAGTAGGCAATGTCATATTGATAACTTCTGTTTGTGTGTTTTGTGAATGCGTGGCTGTCAACGAAAGTCGGGCCTGCGGAATCGTGTTGAATGTTTTATTATAAGATATCGAAGAACTTAAGGTATTGTTCAGGTTAGATCCTACGTTGGCCTGGTTTATCGATTGCTTAAAGTATTTACTACTGCCTAAATTGACAGAAGCAGAAAAAGTCGAATTAGGGTTCGATTTCGTGTCTTTTGAATGCGACCACTGTATATTGTAAATGTTTTGTTTAGAATAATCAGAATAACCTCTTTCACTGCTTATCAGGTTTTCATAACGGATATTAACATTCCCTCTGTATCTGTATCTTTTTGCATAGGCAGATTCAAATCGCAGCGCATAACTTCCGTTTGTATAATAATCTCCAAGAACCGTTAAGTCATAATTATCACTTAGAGCAAAATAATATCCCATATTCTGAAGTGAAAATCCACGGGTATTCGAATCGTTGTAACTTGGAATAATAATTCCCGAAACGCTTTTTTCCTGACTCATAGGGAAATACGCAAAAGGCAGTGCCAGAGGAGTAGGAACATCGGCAATAACCATATTTGTCAAACCGGTTATAACTTTTTTCCCTGGAATAAATTTCACTTTATTAGTCTGGAAATAGTATTCCGGATTATCAATGTCTTTAGAGGTTGTAAAACGTGCACCTTTCAAAAAGTAAACAGAATCATTCTCCTTTTTGGTTACAGCAGCTTTAATTTTGAATTCTCCCTGTTCTGTTCTTGAATTGTATATTAAGGCTTTTTTAGTCTTAAAATTAAATCTAATGGAGTCCGGCTGCACTTCACTTGCGCCTTGTTTAAAATTTGGATATTGTACCAGAACCCCCGCAGAATCTTTGATTCTTCCGGCGTAGACTTCATCTTTTTCATAATCAAGAACGATGATACCCGATTTTAATTCTACATCTTTATAATAAAGTTCGGCTTCATTATAAAGAGTGATTGTTTTCTTTTTCTGGTCAATTTTAGCATAATCCTTGGCAACATACTTTACTTTTCCGTCAAGAAAAGTTTTTTTAGGCCTGACAGTATCTAGTTTTATCGTATCTTTTGAAGTGATTTCAGGTTTTTCTTCCTGCTTTGTGGTTTTATCTGTTTGTTTCCCAGCTGGTAACGAAGTTTTTTTTGGTTTTATCTCCTGCGAATATAGATTACCACATCCTATTGTTAGGAAAAATGATATTAAAACGATATTAAATAAGTTTGTCTGCAACGGTTTAAATGCTATTTTTGTAAAAGTATGGCTTGTTTTTTGACGTGTCAAACTTACATATAATTTTTTGTCAAAAATAGACAATTATAAAAATTATAGCAGTTGTGTTTTATTAAAATTAACTTTTAGATTTATGAATATATTTAACAAAACTAGACTAATATTTAGTTTTTTTCTAATGATAACCTCTTTTTATTCTTACAGCCAGTCCAATGTCTTTAAGGTAACACTTGACGCCGGACATGGAGATCATGACTTTGGAGCCGTATATAGCGGAAGGATAGAAAAAAATATTGCGCTGGCAATTGTGTTAAAAGTAGGGAAGATATTAGAGCTTAACCCAAATGTTGATGTTATTTATACCCGTAAAACAGATGTTTTTATAGATCTTGTCGAAAGAGCCAATATTGCCAATAGGGCAAATTCTAATATTTTTGTTTCTATACATTGTAATGCAAACAAAAATACCGCAGCAGACGGAACAGAAACGTATGTAATGGGTTTAAGTAAAGTTGCATCAAATCTTGAAGCTGCTAAGAAGGAAAACTCTGTTATTACATTAGAGAAAGATTACAAGCGCAAATATGAGGGATATGATCCAAATTCTCCCGAATCAATGATCGGACTGACGTTAATGCAGGAAGAGTATATGGATAACAGTATTTCGCTGGCAAGTAAAATTGAAGATAATTTTGATAAACTAGGAAAGAAACTTCGTCAGGGTGGAGTAAAACAAGCTCCGTTTATGGTGCTTCATAAAGCATACATGCCAAGAGTTTTGGTAGAAACAGGATTTGTATCTAATCCAACAGAAGGAAATATTCTTAATTCTGAGGAAGGACAAAATGATATCGCCAGAGCTATTGCCGAAGCAATCTTAAGCTATAAAAGAGAATATTTTGGTTCTGGAACTCCGGAAGTATCAGAAGCAAAACCGGTAAAAGATACCACACCAGCAAAGAAAGTACCAGAGGCGCCGGTTGCAAAAAACACACCAAAAGGAACTGTTTTTAAGGTACAGCTTATTGCCAGCATTAAGAAAACACCATTGGAGCCTAAAAATTTCAAAGGTCTTAAAAATGTCACTATGTTGTATGAAAACAATATTTATAAGTACTTCTATGAAGAAACTTCAAGTTACGATGCAGCTCAGAAATATTTGAAAGAGGCTAAAGGTAAAGGATATGGAGCAGCCTTTTTGATAGCATACAAAGACGGAGAAAAAATCAATATTCAGGACGCAATTAAATAATAGTCACAAGTTCGAATATTTATATTAATTTTGTACAAACACTTAGAATTTTGAAACTAACAAGAGAAATTAAAACGGCTATTTTAGTCATCGCGTCAATATTACTATTTATTTGGGGCTACAGTTTTTTAAAAGGCAGAGACCTTTTTACAAATTACAAAACCTTATATGTTGAATATGATAATGTTGAAGAATTATCAGCTTCTGCACCAGTTACCTTAAACGGACTTATAATTGGTAAAGTAAATAAAATTACAATTAATGAGACTACTGGTAAATTATTAGTAGAACTTCAGTTAAAGACAGACTTTCCTATTTCTAAAACCAGTAAAGCGTCTTTATATGCTCCAAGTTTAATTGGAGGAAAGCAAATTAAAATTATACCTAACCTTGAAGATAAAGTACTGGCTGAGGATGGTGAAACATTAGGAGCGACTGTAGAATTAGGTCTTACGGAATCTTTAGGAGGAAAAATCCAGCCCATTGAAGAGAAATTAAATCTGATGTTGGCCAATATTAATACATTGGTGACAGGATTGAATAATGTTCTGGATAAAAAAGGTCAGGAAGATATTAAAAAGAGTTTAGCAGAGTTAAGCCAGACTATGGAGCAATTTCATAGGGCTTCCGGAACTCTTAATTCTATTTTAGATGGTAATAAAGCACAAATTAATGGTGTTGTTACCAACTTTAATAAAATGTCAAATAACTTTACTAAAATTTCAGACTCTTTAAACAAAGCCGATCTTGGTAAAACAGTAAGAAACCTAAATCAGACTTTGGCTAAAGTAGATGGTATAATGAGTAACTTAAACTCAGGAAAAGGTACTGCCGGTAAATTATTAAATGATGATGCCTTATACAATAATTTGGCTAAGACATCAAAAGAATTAGAATTATTATTACAAGATGTTCGACTTTATCCAACACGTTATGTAAATGTTTCTCTTTTTGGAAAGAAAAACAAACCATACGTTGCTCCTAAAGAAGACACAAATTCAACTAAAAAATAATTAGTATGAGTTATTTAGATAATATTTTGTTCGCAATACTTCTTATAGTTGGTTTCGGTTTTTTTGCAGCGAGCGTAAAAAAAATCATCCGAAACATTAATTTGGGAGTTGATGTAGATCGAAAAGATAATCCGAAAGCTCGTTGGATGAATATGGCTATGATTGCACTTGGGCAGTCAAAAATGGTAAAAAGACCTGTAGCAGGAGTGCTGCATATCTTTGTTTACGTAGGTTTTATAATAATCAATATAGAATTACTGGAAATCATCATTGATGGATTGTTTGGTACACACAGAATCTTTGCACCTTATTTAGGAGTTGTTTATGATGTTCTGATAGCGTCGTTTGAAATATTAGCGATACTTGTTATTGTAGCTGTGGTCACTTTCTGGATTAGAAGAAATATAATAAGACTGAAACGTTTTATTCATTCTGATTTAAAAGGATTTCCTAAAAGTGATGCAAATTATATTTTATACTTCGAAACAGTTTTAATGATTTTGTTTCTATTGATGAATGCCTCTGATTTTCATTTACAAAATGTTCCTGGAGGATTTTCACACTTTCATAAAGCAGGAAGTTACCCAGTAAGTCAGTTTATTGCGCCAATTTTTAATGGAGTGTCTAATGAATTGGTTGCATTGCTATATGAAGTTTTTTGGTGGCTGCATATCACAGGTATTTTGATTTTTATGAATTATTTATATTTTTCAAAACACCTTCACATATTGTTGGCTTTTCCTAATACTTATTTTGCAAATTTAAAGCCGCAGGGAAAATTTAATAATCTGGAATCAGTTACAAATGAGGTGAAATTAATGATGGATCCAAATGCTGATCCGTTTGCAGCAGCAGCACCACCAGCTGATGAAAATGCAGCTCCGGCCAAATTTGGTGCCAGTGATGTTCAGGATTTAAACTGGGTACAATTGCTAAACGCTTATACCTGTACAGAATGTGGGCGTTGCACATCTGCATGTCCTGCCAATCAAACAGGCAAAAAGTTATCTCCCCGCAAAATCATGATGGATACAAGAGATCGTTTGCAGGAAGTTGGAAAAAATATTGATGCTAACAAAGGCGTTTTTGTTCCTGATAATAAAACATTATTAAACGATTACATTACTCCTGAAGAACTATGGGCTTGTACTTCTTGCAATGCATGTGTAGAAGAATGTCCGGTAAATATTAGTCCGTTGTCTATTATCATGGATATGCGACGTTATTTGGTGATGGAACAAAGTGCTGCTCCAATGTCATTGAATGCAATGATGACCAATATCGAAAATAATGGAGCGCCTTGGCAGTACAGCCAGCAAGACAGGGCGAATTGGAAAAACGAGAATTAATAACATTCTCAACAATAAATAGAATTCAGATTTCAGATTAAAACATGAAACTTTGAACTTTAAACTTTAAACAAAAGAGAGAAAATGTCAGAAAGTTTAGTAGTGCCAACAATGGCAGAAATGCTAGCCGAAGGAAAACAACCTGAAGTGTTGTTTTGGGTAGGTTGTGCAGGAAGTTTTGATGATAGAGCAAAAAAAATTACAAAAGCTTTTGTGCGTATATTAAATCGTACAAACGTTTCTTTTGCAGTTCTTGGTACAGAAGAGAGTTGTACCGGAGATCCAGCAAAGCGAGCCGGAAATGAATTTTTATTCCAGATGCAGGCCATGATGAATATTGAGGTTTTGAATGCTTATGAAGCTAAGAAAATCGTTACAGCTTGTCCTCACTGTTTTAATACTTTGAAAAATGAGTATCCTGAATTAGGAGGGAAATATGAGGTGATTCATCATACCGAATTCTTAAAGTCATTAATTGACGAAGGAAGATTAACGGTAGAAGGTGGTCAGTTTAAAGGAAAGAAAATCACTTTTCACGATCCATGTTATTTAGGAAGAGCAAATAAAGTATATGAAGCACCAAGAGATTTAATTCAGAAATTAGATGTTGAATTAGTCGAAATGAAACGTTCTAAAGCAAATGGTTTATGCTGTGGAGCTGGTGGAGCACAAATGTTTAAAGATGCTGAACCAGGAAACAAAGAAGTGAATGTTTTGCGTACTGAAGATGCTCTTGAAGTACAGCCGGATATTATTGCAGCAGGCTGTCCTTTCTGTAATACCATGTTAACTGATGGTATCAAACACAAAGAAAAAGAAGGACAAGTTAAAGTTATGGATATTGCGGAGTTAATTGCAAACGCACAAGATTTGTAATTTTAGGTTCTGAGGTGCTAAGGCGCTAAGGTTCTGAGTTTTCAAACCTGAAACTTGAAATAAAAAAACTAAAAGAAAAATTAAAAATGTATATACCTTTTGAAAATTTACCTGGTGAATCCAGAATATGGATTTATCAATCGAACAGAAAATTTTCTGAGGAAGAATTTTCTGAAATTGAGTCTGATCTAAAGTCTTTTGTTGAAGGCTGGGCAGCGCACGGAACAAGCTTAGAGGCTTCTTTTGAATTGAAATACAACCGATTTATTATTTTGGCTGTAAATCAGGACGTACAAGCTGCAACTGGATGTTCTATTGATAGTTCGGTTGAATTTATTCAGGGTTTAGAGAAAAAATATAACGTTGATCTACTTGATAAAATGAACGTTACTTTTAAATTGGGAGAACATATCGCCCACAAACCTTTGATTGATTTTAAAAAAATGGTTAAAGACAAAGCTGTTACAGCAAACACTATTGTTTTTAATAATCTTGTAAATAATATCGAAGAATATAACGAATCCTGGGAGGTTCCTGCGGAAGACAGCTGGCATAGTAGATTCTTCTAGAAGTTTTTTATAATATATTAAAGGCATAAAATTTAGGTTTTATGCCTTTTTTTTGTGATTTCTCAGAAATGACAAGATGAACTCTTTTGAATTGCAGCAAAACTTTGTCAAAGTTTTAAACTTTGACAAAGTTATCCAACAATAAGAATTATGAAAACAAAAACGTCTAATCTAGCCCCGATGGGAGCGGTATCCTTTTTCTGGCTCCTTTAGACAGAAAAAGATATAGCGGACAGCGGGAATGGAAGTTCTTTTGATTAGGAATGTTCTGCTTCTGGAATAAATCATTAACCAGAATTAATCAAATTTTGTCAAAAATCTAACAACTTAATATCTCGATTAAAGGTGATTTTTGAGTACTTTCGTAGTTATTAAATTTAATACATGAAAATAGCAATAGTTTGTTATCCGACTTTTGGCGGTAGTGGAGTAGTTGCCACTGAGTTAGGTCTTGAATTAGCCAGACGCGGACACGAAATACACTTTATAACTTATAGTCAGCCAGTGAGGCTGGCACTTTTGAATCCTAACGTACATTACCACGAAGTAAACGTTCCTGAATATCCACTTTTTCATTATCAGCCTTATGAATTGGCTCTTTCGAGCAAATTGGTTGATATGGTAAAATTATATAAGATTGAGGTTCTTCATGTACATTATGCTATTCCGCATGCTTATGCTGGTTATATGGCAAAGCAAATGCTGAAAAACGAAGGGATAAATCTGCCAATGATTACGACGCTTCACGGAACTGATATTACATTGGTAGGGAATCATCCTTTTTATAAACCGGCAGTAACTTTTAGTATTAATAAATCAGATTATGTTACTTCTGTTTCTCAGAGTCTGAAAGACGATACTTTGAAATTATTTAAAATCAAGAATAAAATTAAGGTAATCCCGAATTTTATTGAATTGGATAAAGTGAAAAAAGATCCTCTGGCTCCGTGTCATCGTTATGTAATGGCAAAGGAAAATGAACGCATTATTACGCATATCAGTAACTTTAGAAAGGTAAAACGTATTCCGGATATTATTAAGATTTTCTATAATATTCAGAAAGAAGTTCCGGCTAAGTTAATGATGGTTGGAGATGGGCCGGAAAAAGAAAAAGCAGAGATTCTTTGCCAGGAATTAGGCATTCTTGATAAGGTGATTTTCTTTGGAAACAGCCACGAGATCGACAAGATTTTGTGTATGACAGATTTATTTCTGCTTCCTTCAGAAACAGAAAGTTTTGGTTTGGCAGCACTAGAAGCTATGGCTTGTGGAGTTCCGGTAATTTCAAGTAATTCAGGAGGATTGCCTGAAGTAAATTTTGATGGTTTTTCAGGCTATTTGAGTAATGTCGGAAATGTGGAAGAAATGGCTGAAAATGCTTTGAAAATTTTAAAAGATGATGCTGTTTTACGTCAGTTTAAAGCTAACGCATTAGAGGTTGCAAGGAAATTTGATATAAAAAATATTCTTCCGAAATACGAAGCTTTATATCAAAAAGCAATCGATGATTATAAATATGAAAAACTCTAATCTTTAAAAAGACATCAATGAAAAAAGTAATTTCTGTTTTAACTGTTTTTATTCTGATTTCGTGCGGAAGTACAAAAACATCCGATCCAAAAGCGCTGTATGAGGTTTTAACTGAGCAGTCTGACGGAGGAGGAAATATTAAATTCTTTGAAATCCTGACTGAGCCAAATGAAATTAAAATGCTTGAAAACGATCCGCTTTTAAAAGACAAAATGAAACAGGATGACATTAATAACTCTAATTATGTTATTCTGAACATGGGCGAAAAAAATACCGGAGGTTATTCTATAGGAGTTGAAAAAGTAGAAGAAACCGATAAAAATATTATCATTACGGTAAAAGAAAAGAGCCCTGCTCCGGATGCAATGACGATGCAGGTGATAACTTACCCGTATACTGTGGTAAAAGTGCGCTCAAAGAAAGAAATTATTATTAAATAATAAATAAAAAAAACCTGTCGTATCAAGCGACAGGTTTCTTCTTACAATTATTTTTTAGGTTTTATTTTTAGAATCTGAATTTAACTCCTAAACCAACGTCAAATCCAAAATTGTCATCATCATAGTATCCAGAACCAATTTCAGGTCTTGCATCTAATGATAGCGTAATAGGCACTTCTTTAAATCTATATTCTATACCGATATCTCCTGCAGCAAAAACATATGTTCCGCTATCGTTGTATCTGTAATCGTTGTAGCGATAATCATAATCCCACGCAGCTAAACCTCCACCGACACCTGCGTACCAGTTAAAGCCTCCATCGATGTTCCATACCCATTGATAAAGAGCAACACCTTTTATTGCATCTACATCACGGCTATTTCTCCATCCTAAATCAAACTCAAGTCTGTTTTTTTGATTTAATCCTAATTGATATGATACTTCACCTCCAAATCCGTTATTGTCTCCTAAACGTAATCCTAAAGCGTGTTTAGAAATTTCTTGTGATTGTGCCGTAAAAGCTAAACCTAATAGCATAATGGCAGACAAAATAATTTTTTTCATAATGTGGTCTTAATTTTTTTCAAATGTATTATTACAGTTTCAGGGAAAACGTATAATATTTTTAAAAATTGTTATATAATTCACATTTATTATTTTGCCAATTTCGCGAAAACCTTGCCGTTGCTGGTTTCGTTGTTGTTTATGATACTTATATTATTTTAGAATTATTGAAGTTAACATTTGAGAAGTAAGAATATCTTCCATTTCGAAAAGATTTTCCTCATCTATAAAATTTGCTGCCTTGTAGGAGAATAATTTCCAGCGTTTTTTATGATATTCCAATGCGGTTAAATTTTCGACCCAGTCTCCTGAGTTTAAATATAAGGTAGAACCGTGTTTGTTTTCTTTAGTCAGTATTTTAGGTTCGTGAATATGCCCACAAATAACATAATCATATTTTTTTTCAATTGCCAAATCGGTAGCAGTAGTCTCAAAATCAGAAATAAATTTTACTGCTTTTTTTACACTGGCTTTGATTTTTTTAGAAAAAGAATAAGGCTCGCGTCCCAGTTTTGCTAAGAACCAATTGACAAAACGATTAATAAGGATTAGATAATCGTAACCTAATCCGCCTAGTTTTGCAATCCATTTTGAGTGTTGTACAGAAGCATCGAAAACATCTCCATGAAAAATCCAGGCTTTTTTGTCGTCTAACTCAAGAACTAATTTATCAACCAGAGAAAAATTACCCATATTCATATCCGTAAACTTTCGAAGAATTTCGTCGTGATTACCAGTGATATAATAGACTTTTGTTCCTTTAGAAGCCATTCCTATAACTCGCTGGATAACTCTTAAATGCGCTTTTGGGAAATATGATTTTCTAAATTGCCATGCATCAATAATATCACCATTTAAGACTAATATTTTTGGTTTTATACTTGACAGATAGTTATTTAATTCTTTGGCGTGGCTGCCGTATGTTCCTAAATGGACATCAGAAATAATGACCAATTCAACATTTCTTTTTTTCAATTTTTCCTGATTTGAAGTTTAACAAATAAATGAATCTTAAATGTATTTTATTTTATGAAAAGGTTATTAAAATGCGGTCAATTTTAATAAATTGTGATTTTTATTCTATTTAATCTTTACTTAATATTACCAATTTTAAATTTTTTAATTTAATTCATAAAACTTACATTTGCTCAAAACTAATTACAATGGCAGGAAATAGCTACGGCACCCTATATAAAGTAACAACATTTGGAGAATCCCATGGAGAAGCTTTGGGCGGAATTATAGACGGTTGTCCATCAGGAATTGAACTTGATCTGGAAGCAATTGAATTTGAAATGTCCCGCAGAAAGCCAGGACAGTCAGCAATCGTAACCCAAAGAAAAGAACCAGATGCAGTTCAGTTTTTATCAGGGATTTTTGAGGGAAAAACTACAGGAACCCCAATTGGCTTTATTATTCCGAATACCAATCAAAAGTCAGATGATTACTCACATATAAAAGATAACTACAGACCAAGTCATGCTGATTATGTATATGATCAGAAATATGGTTTTCGTGATTATCGCGGCGGCGGTAGAAGTTCTGCACGTGAAACGGCAAGCAGGGTAGTGGCAGGCGCCATCGCAAAACAAATGTTGCCTGAAATTAAAATTAATGCTTATGTATCATCTGTTGGGCCAATTCATTTAGATACACCATATCAGGATTTGGACTTTTCTAAAATAGAAAGTAACCCTGTTCGTTGTCCCGATGAAAAATCGGCAGCGATTATGGAAGAATATATTCGTGACATACGCAAACAAGGGGATACTGTTGGCGGAATTGTATCTTGCGTAATTCAGAATGTTCCGGTTGGCTTAGGCGAACCTGTTTTTGACAAATTGCATGCAGAGTTAGGAAAAGCAATGCTGTCTATAAATGCTGTAAAAGGTTTTGAATACGGAAGTGGTTTCTCGGGCTCTGAAATGAAAGGAAGTGAGCATAACGATTTGTATAATCCGGACGGAACTACAAAAACAAATCTTTCGGGAGGAATTCAGGGAGGAATCAGTAACGGGATGGATATTTATTTTAAAGTAGCTTTTAAGCCTGTAGCAACAATTATGCAGACACAGGATTCATTAGATAATAAAGGAAATATTACACCAATGACAGGAAAAGGACGTCATGATCCGTGTGTAGTACCTCGCGCAGTACCAATTGTTGAGGCAATGGCTGCGATTGTTTTGGCTGATTTTTATCTGATCAACAAAACATATTAATAAAAATTGAGGCAGTGAGGGTCTTAATATTTTAATTATAAATAAAAAAAATAATGCAAGTTACTGAAATCAAAAAAAAATCATTTCTTTCGGGTCTTACCGGGCAAATTATAGTTGCAATGGTTCTTGGTGCCATTTTGGGCATCATTATACACAATTCTATTTCGCAGGAAGCAGCAGAGTCTTTTAGTGCTAAAATTAAAATGCTGGCAACAGTATTTATTCGTTTAGTGCAAATGATTATTTCTCCTTTGGTGTTTACAACTCTGGTGGTTGGAATTGCTAAGTTGGGTGATATCAAAACAGTAGGAAGAGTTGGAGGAAAAGCTTTAGGATGGTTTTTTACAGCATCTTTTATATCTCTGTTAATCGGATTATTCTATGTGAATATTTTAGAACCGGGAAAAGGGATAAAATTAGGAAATGTGAATATGGCAGCTGCCAGCGAAGTAACAGGAAAAACTAAAATTTTATCTTTTGAAAATTTTGTTGAACACATTGTGCCCAAAAGTATTTTTGAGGCTATGGCAACGAATGAAATTTTGCAAATTGTAATTTTTTCAATTTTTTTCGGATTAGCAGCCGCATCATTGGGAAGTACTGTAAAGCCAGTTATAAATGCTCTGGACAAAACTTCGCACATTGTTTTGAAAATGGTAAATTATGTAATGAAATTTGCTCCGATTGGTGTATTTGGAGCTATTGCGGGAGTATTTGCAATACGTGATGCAGAAGAATTAGTTATTACCTATTTTAAGTTTTTCGGATCCTTCTTAGTAGGAATCAGTACATTATGGGTGGTTTTAATTGCAGTAGGTTATATCTTCCTGAAAGGAAGAATGACAGATTTATTAAAACGTATTGTAGGGCCGTTGGCAATTGCTTTTGGTACGACAAGCAGTGAAGCAGTTTTTCCTAAATTGACAGAAGAATTAGAAGCATTTGGTGTAAAAGACAAGATTGTTTCATTTATGCTGCCGCTCGGTTACTCATTTAATCTTGACGGGAGTATGATGTATATGACTTTTGCAAGTATTTTTATTGCACAATTTTATGGTGTACATCTTGATCTGGGAACTCAGATGGTCATGCTTTTGGTCTTAATGTTAACAAGTAAAGGAATTGCCGGTGTGCCGCGCGCAAGTTTGGTTGTCGTTGCCGCAACTTGTGGAATGTTTGATATTCCGATTGAAGGGATTGCTCTTATTTTGCCAATTGATCATTTTTGTGATATGTTCAGAAGTGCAACCAATGTTTTGGGTAATGCTTTGGCAACCTCTGTTGTAGGACAATGGGAAAATGGTAATGATTCAGAAGTATCAGCTGAAAATTAGAAATAATAAAGATTTTTATATTGAAAAAGCCGTAATAAATAATTATTACGGCTTTTTATTTTTTTAATCTAAAGCGCTATTAACTATGCAGCAACTTTTCCTTTTCTGCCTTCATCAGAATCTTCTGGCAACGTATCGCCTCCCTGAATAGCTTTTTGTTGAGTCTTAGTTAATTTTTCAGATTCTTCGAATTTTAAAAAGTTTTCTAACATGTTTTTGGTTTTAAATACTCCAATCTAAATAAAAAACACTTGGAGTTTGTGTTTGTTAATTTTGTTAAAGATAAAATTTAATTCTATTTATTTTCTTAAAATGATGATTATTTTTAAACAAATATTTTTATTTATTGACTAATTTAAAATAATTTTTATTTAATTAGATCGTTTTCTTATCTGTCTTAAGTATTAAATAAATTAAGTATACGTAAATTAACTTTGTAAGAATCAATATGTTATTTTATTTGTTAATAATGTATATTTGAATAAATTTTCCCAAATGATGTTCCGATTACGATTTTTTTTATCATGGCTCTTTCTGAATTTTCTTTCATTCGCCTTATCGGCACAAAGTAATTTACCAACAGCTAAAATTGATAAACTTATCTTAGAAGCACTTTCTGATTTCAGAGAGGCAAATTTTGAGAAATCACTCATTGTTTCCAGAGCCGCACTAAATCATTCTACAATAGCCAAAAATGATTATTTTATTTCGCGTTCTTACAATATTATAGGTGCCAATTATAATGAACTTGGAGAAATTGATAAAGCAATTTTCTTTTATAAAAAAAGCCTCACATATGCTAAGAAAGCAAATAATGACAGCTTTATTAATATGTTGTATAATAATCTGGGTAACATATATTGCTTTGAGAAAAAACAATACAAAGTTGGAATTGATTATTATAAAAGATCTCTCCAATTAAGTGCAGAGATAAAGGATTCGACACAAATTTATTTTACCAATGTTAATCTTGCCTGGTCCTATTTTGATATTGGAGAATTTAATAAAGGTTATGCTTATCTGAATTTTGTAAACAACAATAAAAAATTTAGAGATGATGATACTGTTATAGTATCTAATATGCTAAATGGTATGTATTTGAGTTATAAAGGCGATAATAAAAAAGCCAATGAGTATTTTTTAAAAGCAATCAATATAAAGGATAACAGCCTTGAAAGGCCTGACTTATCATACGCACATCTGGAATATTCAAAATTTCTGGACAAAGTAGGAAGGAATAAAGAAGCATATACCAATTTACTTGCCTACAACAGAATAACGCAACAAATCTATAATGATGAGAAACTCAAGAAAGCTTCTGTAGCAGGTTTAAATCTTGAATTGGACGAATATAAAAGACAGATTGATAAAATCGAAGATGAAAAAGATTCGCAATATCAAAGCCTCAAAAAGTCAAGGATTATTGTTGTTTTGTTTGTAATAACTTCTTTTATCCTGTTGTTGTTTATAATAACCTTAATTAAAAATATCAGGTTTAAAAAGAAACACAATTTAGAGCTTCTAAAAGCAAAAGAAATCGCAGAAGAAGCCTCTTTACTCAAAACACAATTTATCTCGACTATAAGCCATGAATTGAGGACTCCTTTGTATGGTGTTGTTGGTATAACCAATATGCTTCTGGAAGAACATAAGGAATTGTCCACAAGTCAGCATCTTAGTTCATTAAAATTCTCTGCCCGATATCTGCTGTCATTAGTAAATGATCTTCTGCAAATTAATAAAATTGAAGAAAATAAGGTAGTCTTAGAAACGCTGACATTTAATATTTCTGATGAAGTTTCGATGATTAAAAATTCTCTTTCCTTTCTTTCGCAAAAAAATAATAATAAAATCTCAATAAGAATAGATCCTGAAATCCCTGAATATCTAATTGGAGATAAACTGAGACTTGCCCAAATCCTGATGAACCTGGTAAGTAATGCCTTAAAATTTACCAACGACGGCGAAGTCGAAATAATTATAAACCTTAGCAAAGTTGAAGGAAAATTTTATTTTCTGGAATTTCAGATAAAAGATAATGGTGTCGGAATTGCAGTTGTGGACCAGGCTAAAATTTTTGAGAAATTTGTCCAGGTAGGAAGAAAAGACGAAGATTATCAAGGTACAGGATTGGGACTGAGTATAGTCAAAAGACTGTTAGGGCTTTTTAATACCAGTATTATTCTAAAAAGCAATATAGGAGAAGGAACTTCATTTACATTTACAATTCCATTTGAATCTGATCCGGTAAAAACTAAACAAATTATAGACGAAATTCAGGTGGACCTGACATCAGATGAAGTCTTTAAAATTTTGATTGTCGAAGATAATGTAATCAATCAGCTGGTAACCAAAAAAATAATCGAAAAAAATAATTACATCTGCAAAGTAGTAGATGATGGTTTTGGGGCGCTTCAAATTCTTGATAACGAATATTTCGATCTCATTTTGATGGATATTAATATGCCGGTAATGAATGGTTTCGAAACAACAAAAAGAATACGTCAGCTCGGAATAAAAACTCCAATTGTAGCACTAACAGCTTTTGATAAGGACGAAATTACAGACGAGGCAATTTCTTCAGGAATGAACGATATAATAATTAAACCATTTGAACCCGTTAAGCTTTTTAAAATAATTAATTACTTAATATCTGAAACAAAAAACGTTGGTTAATACCAACGTTTTTTATTTTGCTTAGATGCATTTGATTTTCTCGATTTGTGAGCTCCGCTGCTTCTGTTAGAATTTTTTGGTTTTTCGGCAGTGGCTTCAGGACTTCCCGAATGCCATTGATACGGATGATCCGTAATGGTTTTTACATCAACTTTTATTAATTTTTGAATGTCTTTCCAATACGGTTCTTCATCTTTCCCGCAAAATGAGATTGCTATTCCGCCATTTCCTGCACGGCCCGTTCTTCCGATTCTGTGCACGTATGTTTCGGGAATATTTGGCAAGTCAAAATTAATTACATAAGGCAGCTGATCAATATCAATTCCTCTTGCGGCAATGTCTGTAGCTACCAGAACACCAACCTCTTTATTCTTAAACGCATCAAGAACACGCTGTCTGGCATTCTGAGACTTATCTCCGTGAATGGCTTCGGCAGGAATATCTTTTTTACGCAATGCTTTTACAACATTATCAGCACCGTGTTTGGTTCTTGAAAATACCAAAACGTTTGATAAATCTTCGTTCTTGATTAAATGATATAGTAAATTTCTTTTTTCTGTTTTCTCTACAAAATAAATGCGCTGTTCTACAGTTTCAGCTGTAGATGAAACTGGCGAAACTTCAACTTTTGCAGGATCCTGCAAAAACATTTCTGCCAATTCACGAATTGCAATAGGCATTGTAGCAGAAAACAATAAAGTCTGACGATTTTTAGGCGTTAGTTTTACAATCTTTTTTACATCGTTTATAAAGCCCATGTCCAGCATTTGATCAGCCTCATCCAAAACCAAAGTATGCAAATGGTCTAAATCAAGAAAACCTTGTTTCTGCAAGTCTAATAATCTTCCCGGAGTGGCTACCAGAATGTCAATTCCCTGCTTTAACGCATCGACCTGAGGATTTTGTGAAACGCCTCCAAAAATAGTCAATTGTGTTAAGTTGGTATATTTTGCATACGTATCAAAGCTCTGTCCGATCTGAACAGCTAATTCACGCGTAGGAGTAACTATAAGGGCACGTATTTGTTTTGCTTTTTTTGATGAACCCACAATTCGGTGCAGCTGATGTATGATCGGGATAGCAAACGCAGCTGTTTTTCCTGTACCAGTCTGTGCGCAGCCAATTAAGTCCCTGCCCGATAAAACGATCGGAATAGATTGTTCCTGAATTGGAGTAGGGTTAAGGTAGCCTTCTTCAAATACGGCTTTTTGTATACTTTTTGAAAGTGATAAATCTTCGAATAACATATCTTAGGTATTAAGAATTTTAGTTATAAGTACTAAAATTCTGTGCAAAGATAAGTTTATTCAGTCAATCGTTTCTTTGAATCCTGTTTTATTTGGCATATGACCTTTTTTTGATAGTGATAATTTATGGAAATTAGATTTTTTCGTTGTTAGCTTTAATAAAATCAGTTATTAAATACCCAATTAATTTTCCAATTAAATGATTGTTCGGAGACTGGTCCAGATCTGGAGCACCTTCGCAAATATGTAAATACGTGGCATTTTTATGTTCTCCAAAAAACGAAACAAACTGACGTAATTCTTCTATCGAAAATCCACTGATTGTCATGGCACTACTGGCAATATTTGGTATAGCATCCAAATCAATTTCAATTCCAAAAGAATCAGACTTTATAAAATCCAATGCATGGATCATTTCATTGTTGAAGTCTTTCTCCTTGCGAATATTTACACTATCGTAAGTATTATATCGTACACGGTCTTCCAGTTTTTTTATAATATCTAGAACGCTTTTTGAGGTATAATTTTCATGTAAACCGAAAATAAAATATTTTTTCAGAAAACCTTCTTCATACGCATATGAAAAACCATTTCCACTATGACGGCCTTCCAGGATTCTAAAATCAGAATGAGCATCAAAATTGATAGCATTAATTGGCTTTCCTTTGGCCAGAGCCGATCCCTTAATATTTCCGTAAGCATTGTTATGGCCTCCGCCAATGATAATTGGAGTTTTTCCGGCTTTAATAATAGTAAAAATTATATGAGAAACTTCCTTGTCAATTTTTTCGACTAGCTGACTTAATTTTGAACGATCATCAATGTCATTAAAGTCCAGGTTTTCAACATCACGCATTTCATCAGCAACATTAATTTGTCCTAAAACAATAATCTGGCTTCCTTTTGCAAAACGATTATGCTGTATATTGGCTATCGCTTTTATTGCATTTTCCCAGGCAGATGCGGTACCGGGCCTTCCGTAATTGGCACGCACACCAATATCTTCGGGAATTCCCAAAAGGACATATTTAGCCTCGCTTTCTTTTAGAAAATTAATGATTTCAACTCCTTTTGGAATGATAATCATTTTTTCTCCGAATTTTATTTCACCACTTCGGTGATTTGTGACTTTTGCTAAATCATTTATAGTAAAAGGGATTAATTTCTCCATAAAAAAAAATTATTGACCAAAAATAATATAATTGTGTTAACTTACGTTATTACGATATATTAATTATTAAATTTGTTTTTAAAGAAAATTATTAAATATGGAAAACCCAAAGAACAACAACAACTCAAGTCTAAAGGCGGTTATCGCTGTTTTAGCAGTCCTACTTATTGGTAGCTTAGTGTATATTTTTAAATTGTCTTCTGATACAGACGTAGTTAAGACAGAACTAACTTCTACTTTAACTGAAAAGGAATCTGTAATGAAGGATTTGCAGGAATTGAAAGCAACTTATGATGCTGCCATCGCTGAAAATACTTCAATGTCTGATGAGTTAATTCAGGAAAGAGACAAAGTAGTAGCTTTGATGTCTGATTTAAATAAATCCAAAGGTGATGTATCTAAATACAGAAATCAGGTTCAGGGGATGCAGGCTAAAATGAAAACTTTAGTTGCTGAAAATGATGAGTTGAAAAAGCAAAATGGTGTTTTGACAGTTCAGAGAGATAGTACTATTGTCGTTTTAGGAGAATCAAAAAAATATAACGAAGTATTAGTTGGTCAAAACGAGGAACTGGCCAAAACTGTAGAAAAAGGATCTAAGTTATCAATTTTGAATACAAAAACTGCAGCTTACAAACTAAGAAGCTCAGGAAAACAAGTTGAAACTGACAAAGCCAGCCGTGCTGATGTCTTAAAAATTAGTTTTACAATTGCTGAAAATCAAATCGCAAAATCTGGGGATAAAACTTATTATGTTCAGGTTATTGATGCTAAAAGTAATGTTTTAGGAGATAAGAAAACAGAAAGTTTTGGTGATAACACATTAACTTACAGTTTTAAAACTACAGTACAGTACGAAAACAAATCAGTGAATGTAGTACAAGACCTTCCTGGAAAAGATTTCGCAAAAGGAACTTATTTTATCAATGTTTTTGATAATGACGAATTGGTTTCTAAAACAAGTTTTTCTTTAAGATAAGACTTTAAAATAAAGAAATACCACTAAAAAAGGTCTGTGAATAAATATTTCACAGACCTTTTTTGTATTTAAAATATTGTTTTTTTTATTTAATGATTTCTCCTTCAATAAAAACACTCTCAATCAGATTGCTGCCAAAGGCATACGGAATCTGATAATAGGAAGAAACTGGTTTTGTCAGGATTAGATTTGCTCTTTTGCCTTTGGTAATACTGCCATGCGTACCTGAGATTCCCATTGCATAGGCACCATTTATAGTTGCAGCGTTTATTGCTTCTTCCGGCGTCATTTTCATTTTGATGCAGGCTGTAGCAACCACAAAATTCATATTTCCGGATGGAGTAGAACCAGGGTTAAAATCTGTCGCCAATGCTAAAGGTAAACCAGCCTTTATCATTTCGCGTGCCGGCGTGTACGGAATACTTAAGAAATACGAACACGATGGCAGAGCTACAGGCATTGTTTCTGTGTTCTTTAAAGCTTCTATATCTTCGGGATTCATAATTTCGAGATGATCCACAGAAAGGGCTTTAAACTTAACTCCCGCCTGTATTCCTCCAATTGAATTAAATTGGTTGACATGAATTTTTGGCGTTAAGCCATATTCAATTCCCGCTTGCATAATTTTTTCGGTTTCCTCAACAGAAAAATAACCCGTTTCACAAAAAACATCAACATAATCAGCCAGTTGTTGCTTTGCAATTTCAGGCAGCATTTTAGTTATGATTTCATCGATATAACCTGTTTTATTTTCCTTATAATGAAGAGGAAAAGCATGGGCTCCCAAAAATGTCGCTTTTATAGAAACAGGATAGTCTTTAGCAAGTTTTTTAATTACGCGAAGCATTTTTAATTCACCTTCAACAGTCAGTCCATAGCCTGATTTTATTTCTACTGCTCCGGTTCCTAAACGCATTACTTCTTCAAGCCGAAGTTTTGACTGGTCATAAATTTCTTCTTCAGAGGTTTCGTTGAGTTTTTTGGCCGAATTTAGAATTCCGCCACCGCGATTTGCGATTTCTTCATAAGTAAAACCGTTGATCCGGTCTACGAATTCCTGCTCACGATTTCCTGCATAAACGATATGTGTGTGGCTGTCGCACCAGGATGGCAATACAATTCTTCCTGTTGCATCAATAATTTTGTCAGCCTTTATTTCGGGAAGATTATTCATCTCACCAAAATCAGCTATTAAATTATTTTCAATTAATAAAAATGCATTTTTTATCGTGGGAAGAACCGCCATTTCGGCACCCGAAACCTTAGAAACAGACGTTTCCCGAACCTGAAGCAATTCTTTTATGTTTGTGATTAAAGTAATCATTATTAAAAAATTTAATTATATAAAACACAAATTTGCTACACCAGTTCACCCGACGGTCTTGGGTCACAAAAATTAACACTAATCAATTCGTTAAAATTTGTGAAATTCGTGTTGATTGGAATTTAATTTTCTGAAACTGTTATTTCAAACATTTTTTCCCAGTATTTTCCAGTCACAAAAATGGTTTTAGTCTTTGGATTGTAAGCAATTCCGTTTAAAACTTCGGCTTGCGGATGTTTAATGAATTTTCGTAAACCAGACATATTCAAAATTCCTTCAACAGCTCCAGAAGTTGGGTTTACCACCGCAATTGCATCTTTTTGCCATACGTTTACAAAGAATTTTCCATTAATGTATTCTAATTCATTAATAGCTTTTATTTTAGAAGTTCCTGAATACACATTGATATAATCAATTAATTTTTGATTGGCTGGATCCATTTTCCAGATTTTCTCTGTTCCGTCAGAATGATAAATAAACTTTCCGTCATTTGTCATTCCCCAGCCTTCAATGTCTTTGTCGTATTTAAAAGTTTTTTCAAGTTTAAAAGTCTTTGCATCATAAATGAAACCTGTCTTTTCTTCCCACGACAATTGAAATATTTTTCCGTTGATGAAAGTAATTCCTTCTCCAAAATATTCTTTCGGAAGATCAACCTGTGTGATTACTTTTCCTGTTTTATAATCAACTTCTCTAAAATAAGAATCTCCTTTTTGACCAGTACTTTCAAACAAAGCATCGTTATGAAATTCCAAACCTTCTGTAAAAGCCTTTGTGTCGTGAGGATAAGTATTTACAATTTTATAGTTTAATAATTTAGGTTCAACATCAGAAACCAACTCGATTCTTTTGGTGGCATCAGACCATTCAGAGCCATAATAAACAGTTGCTTTTAAATATTGGTATCCTAATTTTTGATCTTTTAATTCAAATTTGAATTTTTCAACACCTTTTGTGCTTCCCACTTTTTTATCGTTTACAAAGTAAACTGTACTATCAACTTCTTTAGAATTTGGGTTCAAAATAGCGATAGAAACAGCTTGTTTTGATGTAAAATGTGCCGGAAAAGCAGAATCATCGATTGTAAATAAAGAATTTTCACCTTTTTTTGCACCATTACAACCAATTAATGTGATTCCTAATAAAATGACAGCTAGGAAGTTATATTTTTTCATAGTTAAAAATTTGAATAAGCCAATATACGACGATATTTTTATAGCAACAAAGCTCTTGCAAAAATATAAAAAGATTGTATATTTGCACCGGCAAGTCCTACACGACCAGCTCCTGCAGACTCCCCCAGGATGGGAACATAGCAAGGGTACGCGGTTGAGCGGTGCGATGTAGGTCGCTTGCCACTTTTTTTAGAATAAATTTAATTTGTAATCTTCCTTATGGAAGATTTTTTTATTTTTGACCCTGTCGGAAGTTAGAAGCTTATCTGCTGCATCAAATTCTGCTTACAGACTATCAACGTTTAACTTATAACATTTAACACCTAGCCTACAAATGAGTAAAGTCGTTTTAATTACCGGAGGATCATCTGGAATCGGGAAATCTATTGGAGAATTTTTACATCAAAAAGGGTATGTTGTATATGGCACCAGCAGAAATCCTGAGAATGTTCTAAATTCTGTTTTTCCTTTGGTGGCTTTAGATGTTCGTAATGCTGAGTCTATTAAAACTGCGGTTAATCACATTATTGCAACAACAGGCAGGTTAGATGTGGTGATTAATAATGCAGGAGTGGGAATTACGGGGCCTTTGGAAGAAATTCCGATGGAGGAAATCAAAAATAATTTTGAAATTAATTTGTTTGGTCCTATTGAAGTTATGAAAGCGGCGTTGCCAAAAATGCGTGAACAAAAATCAGGTCTTATCATCAATATTACTTCTATTGCAGGATATATGGGATTGCCTTACCGAAGCGTTTACTCGGCTTCTAAAGGAGCTTTGGAATTGATTACCGAAGCGTTGCGTATGGAAGTGAAATCTTTCGGGATTAATATAACCAATGTTGCTCCGGGCGATTTTGCAACCAATATTGCTGCCGGACGTTATCATGCACCCCTAATCTCGGGTTCTGCTTATGAGAAAGTTTATGGTGATACTTTGTCAACGATGAACGAACATGTAGATGCAGGAAGTAATCCGAATGAAATGGCTGAGGCGATATATAAAATTATGCTGGCTAAGAAACCAAACGTACACTACAAAGTGGGTGTTTTTATGCAGAAATTTTCAATTGTATTAAAGAGAATTCTTCCTGATACAGTTTATGAGAAGATGTTGATGAATCATTATAAATTGTAACCGTTACATGATATGATAGCGGTTTGATTGAGTTATTTAAGAAATTGTAACAAACTGTTTTTCAAACACCATTTCTCCAACTTTCATTTATTTTGAATTAAAAATTTAAAACTTTACTTTTACTGCTTAATATAGATTGTAGAAAATTGATTTTCTGATATCTGTAATAACACGTATATATGTTGTAATTTTACGGCTGTTTGCGTGAGGGATAGGAGCAGACTACCGAAGTAGTGCGGATAGCCCGACCGCATTTGCAAAAGGCGCGTATATGCGGCTTTGCGAGTGCGCCTTTTGTAAATGGGGTCACGCCCGGATAATAACACAATTAAATATAAATAAATATGAAATTTTTTATTGACACAGCTAATTTAGCTCAGATTAAAGAGGCACAAGCTTTAGGTGTTTTGGATGGTGTAACTACAAATCCGTCTTTGATGGCAAAGGAAGGTATTACCGGAAAAAACAATATTTTGAAGCATTACGTTGATATTTGTAATCTTGTTGAAGGTGATGTGAGTGCTGAAGTTAATGCACTGGATTTTGATGGAATGGTGAAAGAGGGTGAAGAGCTGGCTGAATTGCATGATCAAATCGTAGTAAAATTGCCAATGACCAAGGAAGGTGTAATGGCAGCAAAATATTTTTCTGATAAAGGAATTAAAACAAATGTAACTCTTGTATTTTCTGCTGGTCAGGCTTTATTGGCTGCAAAAGCGGGTGCGACTTACGTTTCTCCTTTTATCGGACGTTTGGATGATGTTTCTACAGATGGATTGAATTTGATTCAGGAAATTAGAGAAATCTATGATAACTACGGTTACGAGACTCAAATTTTGGCTGCTTCTGTGCGTCATACTATGCATATTGTAAATTGTGCAAAAATTGGTGCTGATGTTATGACAGGACCGCTTTCTGCAATTTATGGTTTGTTGAAACACCCATTGACAGATATCGGATTAGCACAGTTTGTTGCTGATTTTGAAAAAGGAAATAAGTAGTAGTCAATACTTTATAAAAATTAAATCGCTGTTTTTGTTAAAAAGACAGCGATTTTTTTTATTTTTATATGCACTAAAGCTTTGTATATGAAAAAGTTATCTGTTGTTTTGATGTTTTTTGCAGTTGTTCAGCTAAATGCGCAGGCTAAGGTTTTAACAAGTGTAAATGAAGCTGGTGATGTAGCTACTTATGAACTGGATTGTTCTGTAAAGTTTCAGACTTTGGCAAAAGGTTTACGCTACAACATTACCAGACATGAGTTTAAAGGCCCGGAATTGAAGAACTCGTATCGGCTAATGTTGGTAATGGATGGTTTTTATTCTAAAACTTTGAATAAGGAAATGACTATTTCGGCTATTTTAAATGACGGAAGTGTTATTCAGGCCAGAAAAGTGATTGAGGATGATGGTTTTTTTGATGGTGCGTGTACTTTGAAAATAAAGGATCCTAAAGCGCTTTTAGAGGCTAATATTGACAAAGTAATTGTTCATGCTGATAAAGATGTTGTTTATACTTTATCGGAGCAGAATAAAGCTTTGTTTAAAAAGAATTTAAATGCAATTATGAAAGCTAAATAAGATTATTGAGCAAAAAAAAATCCCGTTTTACTTTTTACAGTAGAACGGGATTTTTTTATATTACTGAGATTAGTGTCCTCCGCCTTCGCTAATAACGTGGCTTACTCCTTGTTTTCTTAAAATTTTAGGGCAATAGAAACCATAAAATGCTAAATATGCAAAACCAAGAAGTGGTACGATATAAGAGAAGTGAGTATATGTAATACCAAGAATTCCGTTTGGATGTGTTGCATCTAAATCACAGATACTTCCTTGTACTAATGGAATAACTCCACCACCAAGAATCATCATGATTAGGAAAGATGATGCTTTTCCTGTGTTTTTTCCTAAACCTGCGATTGCTAAATCGAAGATTGAAGGCCACATGATAGATAAGAACAATCCGCCTGAGATAAAGAAGAATTTAGCAATTTCCGGATTTGGCCAAACCAGTCCTAATACCATCATTAATAAACCTGAAATTCCGAAAAGCATTAATGTTTTTCCGGCATTTTTACCACCTACAAAACTTACGGCTATAAACAGTAAAATCCAGATTGGGTAAATATAGAATGAAGATACATCGTGTGCAGCAAAAATATTTGCTCCGATAATTACTCCAAATGCCAGTGCCGGTACGATGAATTTAAGTGCAGTATTAACAAGGTTTGATGTATTGAAAACATTTACACCACCATTCCAACGGCCAATCATTAAACTTCCCCAATATAGGGCGATAAATGGAGCGATTGCATCTTCAAGGACACTTCCGAATTCTTTTGTATGCAAAAGTGCAGGTAAGTTACTGATAATAGTAACTTCAGTTCCAACATAAATAAAGATTCCCAACATACCCAAGTATAACTGTGGATAATCCAGAATGTTGAATGCAGCGTGTTTGTGATCTATTTGAGCTTCCTCTATTTTTGCAGGATCTTCAATTTTAGAAAAATACATAAAAATCGCCACTACGATAAACGCAAGACCTAAAATTATAAATGGTAATTTAATATCTTCTAGAGAAAGGTTTGTTTTTTTGTTGTCTCCCATTCCAAAAAGAGCAATTCCTAATAAAATTGCACCGATTGTTGTTCCAAAAGAGTTAACACCTCCTGCCAAAGTCAAACGGTGAGCTCCTGTCTGCGGGCTTCCCATTTTAATTGCTAAAGGGTTGGCAACAATTTGTTGGATTGAGAATCCTAAACCTACTGTAAATAAAGCTGTTAAAAAGAATGGAAAACTTTGCATTGTTGCTGCAGGTACAAATAAGAATGAACCAACTGCAGATAGTAGTAATCCGGCAGAAAGTGTTTTTTTGTATCCGAATTTTTGCAAAACATCTGATTTTAGAGATACCAGGAAGAAAATAATTGATCCTACAAAGTATGCAGCATAAAATGCCCAGGCAACTAATTGTGACTGAACTTGTGATAAAGTAAATACTTTTTTGAATACTGGGATAAGGATGTCATTTGCTGATCCGACAAAACCCCAAAAAAAGAAGACGATTATCAATGAGATAAATTGCCCCCATTTGGTTTGAACATTTTCTGAACTCATAATAGTAGAAAGGTTAATTTTTTTTATTTATGTTTTTTGAAGACCGTAAATATATTTGTTACGTTAATCAAAAAAAAATAAAAAGACACAAATAATGTTAAATTTAAACCAACAACATCATTTTTTCAACAATGTGTTAATTTTTACTTACTTAGTAAACAGGAAATGCAATGAATTTTATTCCAGAATTTTATTTTTTACTTCTTTACTGTAGTTTCTGCCGATTGGAATAGTGTAAGATTGGATTTGAATACGGTTTCCTTCAATAGATTTTACCTTGTTTAGCGCAATAACGTACGATTTATGTATGCGTAAAAAACGATCAGAAGGCAATTCTTCAGACAGGGAAGTTAGAGATTTGTGGGTAATATATGTTTTGTCGGGAGTGACAACTTTTATGTATTCTTTCATCCCTTCGACAAAGAGAATTTCTTCGATATTAATTTTCATCATCTTTTTATCGACTTTGATAAAAATATGAGAGTCACCTTTTGAGGTTTCTACTTTTATGTTGTTTTTTAGATTGAATTCGGTTGTGATCTTATTAATGCATTTTATAAATCTTGGGAGCGGAATTGGTTTTACTAAATAATCGAGAACATCGAGATCATAACTTTCTGCGGCAAATTCGCGAAAGGCTGTTGTAATAATAACTTTTGTTTTGTTTTCGATGAGGCTAATTAATTCAAAGCCAGTCATCATCGGCATATTGATGTCTAAAAAAACCGCATCAACGGGAGTGCTGTTAATAAAATCGAGAGCTTCTAAAGAATTATTAAATGTGGCTACGACTTCGAAGTCAGTAAAATTGGTAAAATAATTTTGCAGGACTTTTATGGCTAACGGCTCATCATCAATCAATACACATTTAATTTTCATTACGAATTGGTATTTGCAAACGGATTATATAGTAATTAAGCTTTGTCGTGTGTTTTAAACTGAAATTGCTTTTATAAATTAATTTTAATCTCTTTTTGGTATTCGTTAATCCGATACCTTTTTTTAAGTTAAGATTATGTGAAATTACAAAATTATTTAGGATTTCAAAATCTAACATTTTATTGTCGATAACTTTACAATTGATTTTGATTTTCAGGTTTTTATTGTTTAAGCCTCCATGTTTAAAAGCGTTTTCGACTAATGAAATAAAAATGAGCGGCGGTACTATCACCTCTTCTATATCAGATTCCAGATTTATTGTAACTTCTACATTCTCAAAACGCAACTTTTCTATCTCAATATAATTCTGAATGTAATCTATTTCCTTAATAAGCGGTACAAACTTAGTTCCTTTTACATCATACAGTACATATTCCATTAAATTAGATAATTTGATGATCACATCCGGAACCTTATTTGATGATTCTAATGATAAAGCATACAGGTTGTTTAAAGTATTAAAGAAGAAATGCGGCTGAATCTGATTTTCGAGGTATTTTAATTTGATTTTAAATTGATTTTCTCTCAAAGATCTGTTTCGCTCACGTTCTCTAAGCCAGGTAAGTGTCAGGTATACCGAAGAAGCCATTGCTAACACATATAATTCTCCAATACATACGGCTACGATATGATTGATCTCAAAAGGATGGTATTCACGATTTGCCTCAGGCCATATGTTTTCTGAAATTATATAATAGGTAAGGGCGGTTTTTAATAAATATATTCCAAAAAGGCTTGCAATCAAGGCAAATGTATACTGAATGTATTTCTGTTTTAGAACGAATTTAGGAACTAAAATAAAGAGATTGAAATATACAAGAGGAATGTGCAGGGAAAATTCAATAAGATTTGACTTGAATGAATAAGGATAATCGTTGAAATAGGCTCCCCATCTTAAAAAGTTAAGAGTAAAATAGCTTCCCCAAAACCAAACGTGATTTTGCAGTTTAATGTCAAATTTTAATTTTTGAATTTCGTTCAACTTCGATTTTGATGAATTAGGGACTGTTTGAGCCTTTTTTATAAAGATTATGCAACTTTAAACAATTAGTTGGTAAAACACAATTCTTTTGAATAAAATTTTGCAAAAAAAGAGAAATGATGTTTTATTTTTTGAGTAGAACGTTTTCGTAAAACATAATGTTGATTGTTTTATGTCGTTTGTTTAAGTTTTTGAGTAGTTTGTATAAAATATTTTATTTATGTTAATTTTAACAATATTTTTATCGCTTAACTAACAAAACCATGACAATAATGAAACAAATTATGTTAATCTGTTTGGTATTCTTTACTTCCTTAGCCACGTTTGCGCAGGTAAAGAGTATCAAAGGAGTGGTAAGCGATCAAAATGGATTGCCATTACCAGGAGTTACTGTACTTATTCAGGGAACAGCAAAAGCAACTCAAACTGATTATGATGGAGTGTATGTAATCGAAGCATCCAAAGGAAATGTTTTGATATTTTCATACATCGGAATTAAAACTAAAACTGTAACTGTAGGTGATTCCGCTCAGTTAAATGTAGTACTTGCAGAAGATACTCAAAACCTGGATGAAGTCGTTGTAACAGCACTGGGTATCAAAAGACAGAAAAAAGAGCTGGGTTATGCGGTACAGGATGTAAAAGGTGATCAATTGAATAAAGTGATTACCACCAACGTTGCAACTGCACTTTCTGGTAAAATTGCGGGTGTTGATGTTTCTATTCCTGCTACAGGTGCAGGAGGAAGTACCAGAGTAATTATTAGAGGTATTTCGAGTATAGGTGAGAATAACCAGCCTCTTTATATTGTAGACGGGGTTCCTATAGATAATACAGGTTTATCTAATGACAGTTCAGCTACAAGTAAATGGTTTGACGGAAGAGACAGCGGAGACGGTATCTCAAGTATAAACCCAAATGACATCGAAAGTTTAACGGTTCTAAAAGGGGCAGCAGCGGCAGCTTTGTATGGTTCCAGAGCGTTAAATGGTGTAATTTTAATTACTACTAAAAAAGGAAGCAAAGGAAAACTTCAGGTAGAATTAACAAGCGGTGTGAGCTTTGACAGAGTAAATGCAAAATACAATGATTATCAGACGGATTATGGAACAGGTTCTAACGGAATTTTGCCAGATCCTACAAAAGCTCCATCCGAAATTTATGGATATACTACAAATGCATGGGGACCAAAATTTTCTGAAACTGTAGGACAACAGGTTAAGATATTTGATGGTTCAATGAGACCTTATGCTAAAGTTGATAATAATATACAGGATTTTTTTAGAACCGGAGTTACAATGACTAATGGAGTTGCGCTTTCTGGCGGAAGTGACAATGCATTTGTTCGTTTTGGTTTTAATAACCTGAAAAATGATGATGTAATTCCTAATTCTGGTTTAGAAAGAAATAATGCAACATTAAATGCTACTTTAAAATCAGAAAAATTTACTTTGGATGCAAACGTAAATTATATGGTTGAAACTGCCAATAACAGACCAGGTTTAGGGGATTCGCCAAATAACGTTGGATATTCCTTAAGTGGTTTAGCGCCAAATATTGATCAGGCCTGGTTACAAAATGCACAAAATCCAGAAAATGGTTCTATGTATCAGTGGAATAATAATGTTTATTTACTGAATCCGTATTGGGTTGTAAATGAAAACCATAATGCATCTAAGAAAAACCGTTTTACGGGGAATGTGACGGGAACGTATCAGGTGCAAAAATGGTTAGGTTTAACTTTTAGAACTGGTTTAGATACTTATACTTTCGGATCTAAAGATTTTATGGCAGCAGGAAGCACATGGCCAGGAAGAGATAACGGTTATCTTGGTTTAGAAAATATTGCTGTTTCTGAAATGAATACAGATTTTATCGCAACTTTAAGTGATATTAAATTAGCTACCGATTTTACTTTTTCAGGAATTTTAGGAACAAGCAGAAGAGATTTTAGAAGAGAACAGAATTCAAGATTCGGGACCAACATTATTGAGCCGGGAACAGAATATATTAGTAACTTTTCTACTCAGACAGAAAATCCGCCCGTAGAAACCAAAACAAGAACGAACTCAGTGTATGGCTCTGCAAAATTTGATTACAAAGGTTATTTATATGCGGAGTTTACAGGAAGAAACGATTGGTTTAGTGTCATCAATAAAGATGCTTTTTATCCAGCTGCTTCATTAGGTTTTATTTTCTCTGATGCTTTTGATATTCAGAATGATACTTTTTCTTATGGAAAATTAAGAGCATCATGGGCACAAGTTTCTAATGCACCGGGAGCTTACAAAAATGCTTTAAATTACACTACTTATTCTTCCTATAACGGAGGTAGTGTTGTGAATATTAAAAATACATCGGCACCAAATCCTGATCTAACTTATCAGTCTAAAACCGGAATTGAATTTGGTCTTGAAACTTCTTTCTTTAAAAATAGATTAAAAGCAGATATAACAGTATATCGCGAAGATACTGCAGATCAAACTATTGATTTACCTTCATCTGCTACATCTGGTTACGAATTTATTTCTGTAAATGCAGGGGAACTAAGAAACGAAGGTATTGAGATATTTTTGTCTGGTACGCCAATCAAAACAAAGAATTTTGAATGGGGAATTGATTTGAACTTTTCTAAAAATAAAAACTCTATCCTTTCTTTACATCCTGCTATTAATACATATACGATCTCAGAAGCCCGTTGGGCAGGAGCTGCTATTGTAGCACAAGTAGGAGGTCAATACGGAACTATTATAGGTAAAGATTTTCAGAAAACAGAATCAGGAGAAGTGATTATTGGAGCAAATGGTCTTCCTTTATTTACAGAAAATAAAGTCGAATTAGGAAAAGGTCTTCCTGATTGGTCCGCCGGTTTAACGAATCGTTTGTCTTATAAAGGAATTACGTTTCAATTTCTTATTGATATGAAATTCGGAATGGATGTTTATTCTATGACAAATTCACTTGCAGCACAAAAAGGACTTTTGGATATTACTACAGAAGGAAGAGATGCTTATAACGCTGCAAGAGCAGATGCAGTTGCAAACGATCCTAACTTTAGCCAGGCTACCTGGATACCAACTGCGGGTTATGTAGCAAGCGGAGTTGTCAATACAGGAACAGCTGCTAATCCGGTGTATGTACAAAACACAAAACCGGTAAATCCGCAAGATTATTGGAATACTGTTTTTAATAATACTCCTGCGCCATTTATCTATGATGCTTCTTATGTAAAATTAAGAGAAGTAAGTTTAGGATATACTATACCTAAAAGTGTTTACGGCGGAGCAAAAATTAACTCAATTTATATTTCTGCCTTCGCAAGAAATTTATTGACTTTTAATAAAGATTTGCCAAACGTTGATCCGGAATCTATGTACACATCTGGAAACGGTCAAGGTTTTGAATATGGTTCTTTACCATTTAGAAGATCATATGGTTTTAATCTTAAAGTTACATTCTAAAAAAAGAAATTATGAAATTTAAACAAATATTAATAGCTATACTGTTCCTGTTTGCAATGGTTGGCTGTACCGAAAATTTTGATGAGCTGGAGAAAGACCCTGTTGCGTTATCTCCAAATCCTGCGGGTCAACTTACATTTACACAATTGTGTATGTCTGGAGATGGTTACTATCAGCACAGAACTAATTTGATATATTCCGGAGGTTTCGTCCAGCATTATGCCGGTTCGTGGGCAGTTACGGAATACGGCAGCAAATTCAAAAAAGTTGATGAATATGCAACTGCCTTATGGAGAAATGTGTATGCTAACGAAATGAAAAGTATTGTAGATATTCTTGAGAAAACAAGTGCAGATCCTGCGGCAGGTAATATGAATGCTGTAGCCAAAATCATGAAGGTTATGATTGCACAGCGTTTAACCGATTTATACGGTGATGTTCCTTATTCTGAGGCTGGTTTGGGTTTCTCAAAAGGAATTGTAACACCTAAATACGACAAACAAGAAGATATATATAATGCCTTTTTTGCCCAGTTACAAGAAGCGTTTGTTCAGTTAAATGTCGGAGGAGGTGCTATAAAAGGAGATTTGTTCTATAATGGAGATATTTCAAAATGGAAAAAACTGGCTAATAGCATGCGTTTGCGTCTGGCTATGAGAATTTCTGAAGTAAGCCCTGCAGAAGCAGAAAAACAAGCAAAAATAGCATTACAGAATGGTGTTTTTGAAAGTAATGAAGATAATTGTGTCATGCATCATTTAGATTTTCCTTTTAATGATAATCCTGCTTCACTTGATTTTAGAGGAAATGGATTGTCGTACGGATTTATCGGAGATGAGCACGGAGATCATTTTAGCTCTTTGCTTATAGATTATTTGAGAGATAACGGAGATCCAAGATTAACAATGATTGCTACACCGAAAACAGGAAGTGTAAATTGGGGACCTATCGGCCCTGGAGAAGAACTATATGAAGGTATTCGTCCGGGAACATTTAGATGGGAAATTCCGGGAGGTTCTAATGCAGCCTCTGGTATTCAGCCTTATATGAAACTGAGAACAACTCCTTTCTTACATGTGAGTTATTCAGAAACACAATTATTACTGGCCGAAGCAGCATTTAGAGGATGGGTTTCTGGTTCTGCTGCTGATTATTATCAAAAAGGAGTAGAAGCAGGGATAAAACAATTAGAAATTTATGGTGCTCCCGCTGCAAGTCAGGCCAATATTAATACTTACTTATCTGCAAAACCTTTGGCAGCAGGTACAGAAAAAGAGCAAATTGCCACACAACTATGGATAACTTATTTATTTAATAGTATAGAAGCCTATTCAAACTGGAGAAGAACAGGGTTTCCTCATTTATTGCCAATTACAAATCCGGATTCTGAGACAGGAGGCGTTACGCCAACACGTTTGTATTATCCAAATGATGAAATGCAGAAAAATACGGCAAATTATCAGGAAGCAGTTGCAAGATTAGGAGGAACAAATGATTGGCTTGGAAAAGTTTGGTGGGATGTAAATTAAAGCCCCAAAATAAAAGTTATGCCTAATAAGGTATTATTTCAATCTAATTAAAATTAAAAACAACAAGTTTAAAATTAAAAATTATGATAAAAAATAAAGCCTTGTTAGGCATCCTTTTTTATATATGTTCGCTGGTTTCAGTTTATAGCTGTACAAGTCAAAAAGAGACAGATAATGATACTGAATCAAAAACAAAAAATGCCCGCGTTGTCGGATATCTGTCAACGGATAATTTCGACAAAATAACTTCAATTCAGTTTTGTAAATTGACACATCTGAATATTGCTTTTGCTAATCCGGATAAGGATGGAAATATAATTTTTAATGGAGATATTGATGGAGTTATCTCATATGCAAAATCCGTCAATCCAAATATTGTAATATGTATTTCGCTTGCAGGTGGAGTCATTTCAGAAGAACAGGCTTCCAATTGGTCTTTTTTAATTGATAAACCTGAAAACAGACCAGCTTACATACAAAACATCCTCAATTTTGTTAACCTTCATAAATTAGACGGCGTAGATGTCGATTTAGAATGGAATGCAGTAACAATTGGTTATAGCGGTTTTGTAGTAGAATTAAAAAAAATATTGGCTGAGCATAAAAAAATTATGACAGCTGCATTGCCCAATAATACCCGTTTCGAAAATATAAACTCAGAAGCATTAAACGCTTTTGATTTTATAAACATAATGGCATATGATAGTACAGGGCCGTGGACACCGGATAAGGCAGAACAGCATAGCTCTTTGCAGTTTGCAAAAGACGGAATTAATTTTTGGCATAAACTGCAAAATGTCCCAAGCGAAAAATTAACGCTTGGTGTACCTTTTTATGGTTATAATTTTACCTATAATCCTGTTACAAGTTCAACTTTTGGTCAAATCGTAGAAGCAGGAACCCAATTTGCAGATCAGGATGAAATCGGGAAAATCTATTATAACGGCAGACCCACAATTGCCCAAAAAGTAGAGTTTGCATCAGAAAACACCGGAGGAATTATGATTTGGGAAATAGCACAAGATTCTTTTACTGAATATTCTTTACTGGATGTTATTCATAAAAAATATTCTTCACTAAAAATCAAAACTACCAGATTGTGTGGGAATTAGGATAAATCGTTAATGATATGACTTCTCTGACAGAGATTTTCTAAAATCAATTTAATTTAAGTTTTATTTAAGTTAAACTGCATGTTTAGAGAGGTTTAGTGATTTTGAGGATATTTTGAAAAAACTATTAAAACGTTGAATATTTAATAGTCAATTGTAAAATATGGTATGATATAGCATCGAGAAAACGTTTTCGAAAAACGCATTATTGAATGTTTAATGTCGTTCGTTTAAAAAATATAACCGTTTGTATAATTTATTTTTTTTAACAATACGTTAAGAATAATTTTACCCCATAACTAACAAAATAAATAGACATGAAAAAAATTTTCGTAATCTTTATGATTGTTTTTACATCGCAAGTTTCGCTTGCTCAGGTAAAAAGCGTCAAAGGTATTATTACAGATTCTGATGGGATGCCGTTGCCAGGGGCATCTGTTGCTGTACAGGGAGGTCAAAAAGGTGCAACTACCGATTTTGACGGACTTTACACAATTGAAGCACAAAAAGGGCAAACATTAGTTTTCAGTTATGTGGGTCTTGAAACACAATCAATAGTTGTAGGAGATGCTGCTACAATTAATGTCAAAATGGGGCAAGCGCAATCAAATGCTTTAAATGAAGTTGTTGTAACTTCATTAGGTATTAAGAAAACAAGAAAATCTTTGACCTACGCTGCTCAGGAGCTTAAAGGTGAAGAATTAACTCGTGTAAAAGATGCTAATCTTATCAATACAATTGCAGGTAAAATTGCCGGTGTTGCTGTAACTAAGAGTTCTGGTGGTACAGGTGGATCTACAAAAGTAGTTATTCGTGGTAATTCATCTTTGGCAAATAGCCAACCACTATACGTTATTGATGGTATTCCTATGTTGAACTCAGGTTCAGGACAGCCAAATGATACTTTTGGTAGTTTATCTGGAGGTAACCGTGATGGTGGTGATGTTGTTTCATTAATTAACCCAGATGATTATGAAGGAATGACAGTCCTTAAAGGTGCTGCAGCTTCTGTATTATATGGTAGCCAAGGAGCTAATGGTGTTATTTTACTTTCATCTAAAAAAGCCAAAGCTGGTAAATCTAATATTTCAGCATCATCAGTAACTACTTTTGAAACAGCTGCTTATTTACCAAAATTTCAAAGTGACTATATAGCTGATGCAGGTGCTGATGAAACTTGGGGTGCTGCTGGAAAATCTAAAGATCACGTAGAGGATTTTTTTAATACAGGAACAACACAAATTACATCTCTTGGATATTCAGCCGGATCTGAAAATTCTTCTACTTCGCTAACATATGCTAATACTTCAGGTACTGGAATTATGCCAGGTAATAGTATAAAGAAAAATAACTTTGGTATTCGTCAGACAGCTAAGTTTTTTGACAATAAACTAAGTGTATCTGCAAATGCAAACTATACAAGTCAAACTATTGTTAATAAACCAGTGAATGGTCTTTATTTTAATCCTTTAACTGGTGTTTATTTGATGCCAAGAGGAAATGATTTTGATTATTACAAGGATAATTATGAAATTTTTGACCCTTCAAGAAACTTAATGGCTCAAAACTGGATGACTAATAGAGATATTATGCAAAATCCATATTGGGCAATTAATAGAAATAAATCTGAAGATAAAAATAATTATTTTAATGGTGCTATAGCCGTAGCTTATAAAGCTAATAATTGGTTAACTATTGCCTCAAGATATAGCTATAACAGGGTTGAAAGCAATTTTGATAAAAAAATATATGCTACAACGCAAGGAACCCTATCTCACGAAAACGGTAGATACATAAATGAAAATGCTTTAAGTACACAGCGTTATGGAGATTTAATAGCTACAATCAATACCAATATCAGTAATGATTTTACTTTTACAGCAAACATTGGTACAAGTATAACTAATACGTTAAGTAATCAAAAAACAATTTTAGATTCAGGAATTGGTACAGGTCTGCAATATGCAAACTGGTTTACATTGCATAACTTCAATTCTAATTCAGGTAATTATCAAACTGTAGATTCTCAAAAAGAAGTACAATCTGTATTTGCTGCTACTACATTTGGATATAGAGATATGTTATTTTTAGATCTTTCTGCGAGAAATGATTGGTCTTCTACATTGGTTAATACTGATAAATCAGGATATTTTTATCCATCTGTGGGTTTAACAGCTCTTATTAGCGAAATGACAACATTGCCAGAGTGGATAAACTTCGGTAAAGTAAGAGCAACTTATGCCCAGGTTGGTAATGATATTTATCCTTTTATAACCTCTCCTACAAATTATTATAGACCTGGAGTTGAAGATCCAAAGCCATTTGTTGGACCGAAACCAGGAGAAACACTAAAACCGGAATTAAAAAGTGAAATTGAATTTGGTACAGAGTGGAGAATGTTTAATAATAGATTAGGTTTTGAAGTGTCTTATTATAGCTCTGAAACTAAAAACCAATATATACAGGTAAAAGCGCTTGATGGAAATGTAAATGGATATAGCTTTTATGGTATTAATGCGGGAAGTATTGAGAATAAAGGTTTTGAACTTGTTTTAAATGCGGGTATTATTAGAGGAGATAAATTTTCTTGGGATTCGGCAATTAACTTCTCACAAAATAAAAACAAAGTAAAAGAAATTCCAGAAGAACTAGGAGGAAGAATTAACCTTACTGATCCAGGTGTAAATAGCTATCAATATGCTGTTATTGAAGGAAGACCATTTGGAGTAATTGAAGGTAAAAATATATTGAGAGATGACCAAGGTAGAATTTTATTAGATGCTGATGGTAAAATTCAAAAAACAGGTTTTCAGGAAGTTGGAAATGCTAATCCTGATTTTATGCTAGGTTTTTCAAACTCATTCAAAATAGGATCTTTCTTTGCAAATGTATTAATTGACGGGCGTTTTGGTGGCGATGTGATGAGTTTGACAGAATCTCAAAATGATTTTTTCGGAGTTTCTAAAGCTACAGGAGATGCAAGAAATGCGGGTGGTGTTAAAGTAAATGCTGTTACACAAAACGGTACTGCTGTAACAACAATGGATGCTAAATCATATTATTTTACTCAAGGTGTAGCAGGTAGAGAAGGTGCAACGGGAGAATATATGTATGATGCAACAAATGTGAGTGTAAGAGAGATTTCTATAGGCTATAATTTTAATCCGAAAAATTTACCTTTTATACAAACAGCTTCAATTTCGTTAATAGCTAGAAATTTATTCTTTATTTATAAAGATGCTCCATTTGATCCTAATATTGCATTAAGTACAGGTCAAGGTTTACAAGGGGTAGATATTTATGGTTTACCATCTACTAGAAGTATCGGTCTTAATTTAAATGTAACTTTCTAAAATTAAAAACATGAAACTAAATAATATAACAAAAGCAGCTGTTTGCATGTCATTACTTGCAACAGTAGGTTGTACAGATAATTTTGAAGACATTAATACTAATAATAATGGTATTACGCCTGAATTATTTCAACAGGATTTTAATCACATCAAAGGTGGTTTCGCTCCAATATTTAATAATATTCAAACAATAACTAGTCAATTAGAATGGCAATATCAATTGCAGCAAGGTTTGAATAGTGATATTTGGTCTGGATATATGGCTACACCAACTCCTTTTGGAGGGTCAAATAACACAACATATAATTTGAATGATAACTGGAATGGCTTTATTTGGAGTATTGCATATTCAAATGTTATGTTTAATGCATACAATATTGAACAGTTATCAAAAGGTAAATACGATCAGTTTTATGCGCTAGCTTTGATATTGAAGGTTGAAGGTATGCACAGAATAACAGATACTTTTGGACCTATTATATATTCAAAGTATGGAACCACAGATCCTACAATTGAGTATGATTCGCAACAAGAGGTTTACAATCAAATGTTTGACGAATTAGATATTGCTGTTGCTGAATTAACAAAAAAAGTCGACGCTGGTGATGATGGAACTGCGTCTTTTGGTAAAACAGATTTATCAGGTTATAAAGGAAAATTTGTACAATGGATTAAGTTTGCTAATACATTACGTTTAAGACTAGCAATGCGAGTGGTAAAAGTAGATCCTGCATTGGCAAAAATCCAGGCTGAAAAAGCGGTTGCTCAAAAATTTGGAGTAATGAAAACAAATGCTGATTTATTTGAGATTCAATCTCCTGTTAATACAAATCCTATTGCTACTATTAGTGGCTCTTGGTTAGATATTCGTATGGGAGCTGATATGGAATCAATTTTGGGGGGGTATAGTGATCCAAGAATTGCAACTTATTTTGATACATCTGTACAATTTCCAGGAGAATATAAAGGTGTTCGAACAGGAATTGAAATTACTGCTAAAGGGGATCACCAGGATTTTTCAGCCATTGGAGCTGTTGTAAAATCTAAAAATATTGTTTTAATGACAACTGCAGAGGCTTACTTTTTAAGAGCAGAAGGAGCATTAAGAGGATGGAATATGGATGGAGATGCTAAATCATTATATGAATTAGGAATTAAAACTTCATTTGATCAAAGAGGAGCTTCAGGAGCAGCTGCATACATTACAGACAATGTAAAAATGCCAAAAGCATATGTTGATCCAAATTTCCCTGTAAATAATTCTGCTGCAGTAAATAATGTTACAATTGCTTGGGACGCGGCTGCAACTAATGAAGTTAAATTGCAAAAAATCATTACTCAAAAATGGATTGCTGGCTTTCCTGAAGGACAAGAAGCTTGGTCTGATTACAGAAGAACAGGATATCCAAAATTATTTCCTGTACTTAAAAATACAAGTGGAGGTAAAATAACTACTGAATTTGGTGTAAGAAGAATCAATTTTGTACAATCTGAAATATCTCTAAATAAAGGAGGAGTAGATTCTGGTATTGCAAAACTTGGTGGTCCTGACAATGGAGGAACAAGACTTTGGTGGGACGTTAATGCTCCAAATTTCTAAAAAATATCAAAGAATTATAAGATTTTAAGTTTGGTTAGTAAATGGTATAAGTAACACTTGTTGCTTATACCATTTCAAAAACCAAAGGGGTAATTACTACAAAAAAGAAAAAAATGAAAAGTGCTTTAGAAATAAAACCTGATATCAGCTACAAAAGCGCGGGGAAATTTGAAGAAACGAGATTCGAAAAAATCCATAACGAAATCTTCAAAAGTTCTGCAGAGGCTTCCATAATTGTTGCGCAGGAAATTGCTCAGTTAATCAGATCTAAACAAGAAAAAGGAAAATCTTGTGTATTAGGTTTGGCAACAGGTTCTTCTCCTGTAAAAGTATACGAAGAGCTAGTTAGAATGCACAAAGAAGAAGGCTTGAGTTTTAGCAATGTAATCACTTTTAACCTGGATGAATATTATCCGATGTCAAAAGAGAACAATCAGAGCTATCATTATTTCATGCATCAGCATCTTTTTAATCATATTGATATAAATCCTGATAATGTTAATATACCAGACGGAACAGTTTCTATTGATGAATTAAATCAATACTGCATCGACTACGAAATGAATATTAAACAAGCCGGAGGACTTGATTTTCAACTTTTAGGAATCGGTCGTACTGGTCACGTAGGTTTCAACGAACCGGGATCCCACATTAATTCTGGTACACGTATTATTACACTGGATCATATCACAAGAGTAGATGCATCATCTGATTTTAATGGTATAGACAATGTACCAAAAAGAGCAATTACAATGGGAGTTTCTACTATTATGCGATCTAAAAGGATTGTATTAATGGCTTGGGGACAGAACAAAGCAGACATTATTAAAAGAACGGTTCAGGGAGATATAAGCTCTGAGGTTCCGGCAACATTTTTACAAAACCACCCAAATGCTACTTTCGTTTTAGATCAGTCTGCAGCAGTAGAACTGACTCGTTTTAAAACACCTTGGTTAGTAGGAGAATGTATTTGGACACAAGAATTAAAAAGCAAAGCGATTGTTTGGTTATGCCAAAAAACAAAACAATCTATATTAAAATTAACAGACCGTGATTATAACAATAACGGAATGTCTGATCTTTTGGCACAAGAAGGTTCAGCTTATGATTTGAACATCAATATGTTCAATGTTTTACAGCACACGATTACAGGATGGCCAGGCGGAAAACCAAATACAGATGATTCGCACCGTCCGGAAAGAGCCAATCCGGCTAAAAAAAGAGTGATTCTTTTTAGTCCACACCCAGATGATGATGTCATTTCTATGGGAGGAACTTTTTCAAAATTGATAAAACAAGGTCATGATGTACATGTAGTATATCAAACCTCCGGAAATATAGCCGTTACAGATGACGAAGCATTAAAATTTGCCGAAGTTGGCAGTGATTTTATTGGCGCAGGCGCAGACATTGACTTTAAATCTGTAATTAAATTTTTAAATAATAAATCACAAAATCAAATTGACTCTTTAGAGGTAAGAAAACTAAAAGGACTTATCAGAAGAAGAGAATCTTATGCAGCAACACGATATATTGGTTTAAAAGATGAAAATACACATTTCCTCGATCTGCCTTTTTATGAGACAGGACAGGTAAAGAAAAATCCTTTAGGACCGGAAGATATTGCAATCGTAAAAGATATAATTGCAAAAATAAAACCGCATCAGGTATTTGCAGCAGGAGATCTTGCCGACCCTCACGGAACGCATGAAGTTTGCCTGAATGCCATATTTGCCGCAATGGCAGCACTAAAACCAGAAAAATACATGGATGATTGCTGGTTGTGGCTGTACAGAGGCGCATGGCACGAATGGGACATTCACGAAATTGATATGGCAGTACCGTTAAGTCCATCAGAAGTATTACTAAAACGTCATGCCATTTTATACCATCAGTCTCAAAAAGACAGAGTTATGTTCCAGGGAAATGATTCAAGAGAATTTTGGGTAAGGGCAGAAGACCGTAATAAAAATACAGCCATCTTATATGATGATTTAGGTTTAGCTGAATATGAAGCTATAGAAGCCTTTAAACGTTTTGATTATTAAAGTTGTTTTTTAAACCGATTCGGGTGAGAGCGAATCAATAACAAAAACTCAGATTGTTTTTATAGCGATTAGTGAGGTTCAATAGAAATCATTCTGAGTTTTGTTTTTTATCTTATTTATTACTGTTATCGCCGATAACATCATTTCAAAAAAATTAAAATGAAATATTTATTTGTCCTACTATTAGCGGGTCTGACATCTAGTGCTCAAATTCAGAAAGAGCAACTAAATCTTATGCCCTGGCCTCAGAGTGTTGCTTTAAACGATGGAAGTTTTGCATTAAATAAAAGCTTTAAGGTAAACATTACCGGAAATCCTAATCCAAGAATTTTTGGTGGTGTAACTCGTTTTTTGCGTCGTCTGGATGGTAGAACAGGTATCTTTTTTGAACAGGGTTTCATTACAAAACTAAATGAATATCCAACCGCTCAATTACAGATTAACTGTACCAAAAGCGGAAAAATTGGTTTGTATGAAGACGAAAGTTATCATTTGGACATCAAACAAAATCAAATTACAATAAATGCGACAAGTGATTTAGGGGCTTTGCATGGTCTTGAAACCTTATTGCAGATGTTGCAGAATAACAATAACTCATTTTATTTTCCGAATTCAAATATTTCGGATTTTCCAAGATTTACCTGGCGAGGCTTGATGATTGATGCTTCGAGACATTTTCAGCCGGTTGATGTTATCAAAAGAAATATTGATGCATTGGCAGCTACGAAAATGAATGTTTTTCACTGGCATTTAGTAGATGATCAGGGATGGAGAATTGAAATGAAGAAACATCCTAAATTAATAGAATTAGCTTCGGATGGATTATATTATACACAAGAAGAAATTAAAAATATTGTAAAATATGCTGATGAGCGTGGTATTTTGATAGTACCCGAAATAGATGTTCCCGGTCATGGATCGGCCATTTTAACGGCTTATCCTGAAATTGGCAGTAAAGTAATTACACTTACTGGCGGAACATCAGAAAAAAATATTCAGGGAACTGCAATTGCAACCTATGGAATTGAAAGAAATGCAGGTATTTTTTCGCCGACATTAGACCCTTCAAATCCTAAAACCTATCAATTGTTAAGTGAATTTTTTGACGAAGTGTGCCCTTTATTTCCCGGGTCTTATTTTCATATCGGGGGAGATGAAAACGAAGGGAAAGACTGGGACGCGAATCCTAAAATTCAGGAATTTAAAAAGAAACATAATTTAGCGACCAACCATGAATTGCAGACTTATTTTACCATGCAATTGGTTCCAATGCTAAAAAAACACGGAAAGCAATTAATGGGCTGGGAAGAAATTTTGACAAAAAACATGTCAAAAGAAGCCATTATACATTCGTGGAGAGGACCAAATGAAGGTGTAATAGCCGGACAATCATTGGTAGATGCTGTTAAAAAAGGATACAAAACAGTTCTTTCAAACGGTTATTATATCGATTTGATGTATCCTGTAGAAAGTCATTACCTAAATGATCCGATGCCAAAAGATGCTTCGCTTACTCCAGAAGAAAAAGCAAGAATTCTGGGTGGAGAAGCCACAATGTGGACAGAACTAGCAACTCCGACAACTATAGATTCACGAGTTTGGCCAAGAACGGCTGCCATTGCAGAAAGACTTTGGTCGGCCGAAACTGTTACCGATGTTGCCAATATGAGAAAACGTCTGGAAGTAATATCTTTTAGATTAGAAGAACTTGGATTGACACATATTCGTAACAAAGAAGTTATATTAAGAAATATATCCAATAATCAGAATACAAGTTCATTAAATGAATTTTCTAATGTTTGTGAACCATTAAAAGGATATACACGAAATAAAAATGGAACAGAATATCAGATGTATTCTCCATTTACTCTTTTTGCAGATGCCTGTACTCCAGATGCAGAGGATGCTCTGGCTTTTGATAGTGCTGTTAGTCAATATCTGACAAGTAAATCAGCAGAAAATAAAACTAAAGTTGCCGCTTTTTTTAACAAATGGATTGCGGTCAATAAAGGTTTAAATGAGTTAAGTGCAAATGCACCTTTGGTACAGCCAATTTTGCCTTTGTCAAAAAAATTAAATGATGTTTCAGAACAATTGTTACTTGTTTTAGACAACAAATCCACATTAAAAACAGACGATTTAAAAGCCTTAATTGAGCAATGCAATACAAAAGATCATGCAGATGTTGAATTGGCAGTTTACAAAAGTTTGTTGAAACTAATATAAAAATTTGGTTTGAATTAGTAATTGAGAGTTTGAGTTACCAGATTGTTTTAGTTATCTCTGCCGGGATTTTCCGGTAGAGATAATTATGGTAAACCAAAAAAAAATACTTTTTTAGACTTTAAAAAAAAATAACCTTTAAAATATTTATTAACCCTTTAAAAACCAAATAAAAGAATACACAAAAACATGACAAAAAGTAGAATACCAGATTGATGAGTTGCCCCCAAATTTATCTTTTTATTTATACTTAATTTTTTAAAAGAATTATACATAAATATCAATCAATACTATTGACTAATGATTATGGTAGAAATCAGTAATAGTAATATTTATTTATAGAAAGTGAATCGAATTAATTTTCCAACAGCTGTAAGTTTTCATTTGCAGTTGATTGAATCCCGGTTGTTGACTTTACATACTGATCGTCAGTGTGTAATTTATAATGATTGGAATATTTTTTTCTATTAACCAATATTTATTAATTATGAAACATTATTACAGATTGCTCTTATTGTTACTGTTTCCCTTACTCGCTATGGCCCAACCAGCTCACGGTAAAAAAGTAGTAGGGTACTATGCGCAATGGTCTATTTATGCCAGGGACTTCAACGTTCCTAAGATAGATGGAAGTAAAATTACGCATTTAAATTATTCTTTTTATGGGACAACTTTTGATCCTGCCCATCCGGAGAATACAAAACTCCATTGTTTGGATACCTATGCCGACTTTGAGCATATGGAAGGCGGAATTCCGTGGGATGCTCCTGTAAAAGGGAACTTTTATGACTTGAAAAAGTTAAAAGAAAAGTATCCGCATCTAAAAATTTTAATTTCTGTTGGAGGATGGACAAAAGGCCAGGATCTTTCTCCAATTGCGGCTAGTCCTGTCGCAAGAGCTGCTTTGGCTGCAGACATGGCAAACTTCATTACAACTTATCCTTTTATTGATGGATTTGACATTGACTGGGAATACCCACTTTCGGGAGGAACAGACGGTACCGAAGTCATTAACGGAGCGCCAATTCCTCCACAAAAGTACAGTCCGGACGACAACAAAAATTTAGTGTATTTATTGAAAGCAATGCGTCAGGCAATGCCAAATAAATTAGTCACTATTGCTGCCGGAAACAATGTTAGAAAAGTGGCTCAGCAATATTTAGGGCCATCAAACAGATCACAATACGGAATGACAGAAGATATTTCGACTTATTGTGATTACATTACTTATTTTGGATATGATTTTGGTGGAAACTGGTATGACAAAACATGCTACAATGCTCCTTTATATGCAAGTGGAAACACAAGTGACCCGCTTTACGGCGCTGCACAATCAGAATCATTAGACGAATTAACCAATCAATATTTGAACGTTGTTGGTTTTCCTGCGAATAAATTAATTATGGGATTACCCTTCTACGGAAAAAAATTCGATAATGTTGCCAATAACGGAACCAATCCAAATTTACCTGGATTATTCGTTGCTGCACCAAGATATATCGTTTCAGGATGTACGAATCCGCAAAATCCAACAGGAACCTGGGATGGACCGGCAGCTTGTGAAAAATCTGGAAGTATCGAAATTTGCGATCTAGTAGGGAATCCGGTTACAAATCCGCATCCTTATTTGGATCCTTCCACAATGTTAGTTACACCAACTGCAGCTTCTGCAGGATGGGTACGCTATTTTGATAATACAACAAAAGTTCCTTATTTATACAATGCTACTTTAAAACAGTTTATTTCTTATGAAGATAAACAATCGATGGATTTAAAGGTGCAGTATATTAAATCGAGAAATCTTGCCGGAGGTATGGTTTGGGAATTATCTCAGGATACAAGAGGAGCAATCCCAAATGCATTATTAAATCAGGTTGATACATCATTTGGCAGCGTAGTTCCAGGATCAGTAAGTATTTCCGGTTCTGCAAAAAACGGACCAGCTTTGGTTCCCAATGTTACAGTAGAATTAAGAGATGCAGCAAATGCAGTGTTACAAACGGTAGCTTCTACAACAGGTAATTTTACATTTAGCAATTTACCTTCAGGACAAACCTATAAATTAACGGCACTAAAAGCGACGTACACCTTTACTCCGGTAACGTTAACAAATGTAACAACAAACCAAACGGCAGTTGTTATTAACGGAACACAGCCTTTATATACAGTAAGCGGAACAGTTCTTAACGGAGCAGCAGGAGTTTCTGGCGTAACGGTTACAGCAGCTTCAGGATCTACAGTTTTAACAGCAGTTTCTGATGCAAGCGGTCTTTACAGTATTTCAGGTTTAACAGCCGGACTAAACTTTACAGTTACCGCTGCAAAAACAGGATTTTCATATACACCAACTTCAACAGTTTATAACGCAATTGATGCCAACAAAACGTTGAATTTTGCTCAGGGTGCACCAGTGGTTTATTATACCGTAAGCGGAACTGTTTTAAACAATGCAACACCGGTTTCAGGCGTTACAGTTACGGCAACTTCAACTGCAGGAACTTTTACGGCTACAACAAATTCAAGCGGAGTTTATTCGATTGCTAATTTACCTTCTGGCGGAAATTATACCGTAACGGCAGCTTTGGCAGGACAAACATTTACTCCTGCCTCTACGGTTTATACGAATTTAACTTCAAACAAAACATTAAACTTCGCGCAGGATGTTATTGTAGTTCCTTCAAGTAAAATTAGCGGAACAGTTAAAAACGGATCAACTCTGGTTTCTGGTGCAAAAGTAGAATTAGTTCTACCATGGACAGATAATACACACAACTGGAAAAGCGTTATTGCCATAACAGATGCACAAGGAAAATACAGCTTTGACAATTCAGTTGTAGCAGGTTACACAACCGTTACAAGTTTAAAATTAAATTCTTGGGAAAACGGAGAAACAGCTTATTTTCCAAATAATCTGGCCAACTTTGCAGTTCCTGCAAACCCAACAGTTTATAATTTTAATACAAGCGCTACAGCAAAATCAGCATTGGCTGCAGCTGTAAATTTAATTAGCGGAAGCGTTAAAAACGGAACAACTCCTGTTGCTGGGGCAAAAGTAGAAATCGTTTTACCCTGGACAGACAATACCCACAACTGGAAAAGTGTTTTAGCAACAACAGATGCATCAGGAAATTATACTTTTGATAATGCAGTTGTAGCGGGTTATACACAAATCTTAAGTTTAAAATTAAACTCATGGGAAAATGGTGAAGTGACTTATTATCCAAATAACTTAACCAATTTTGCAGTTCCAACAACTCCAACGGTTTATAATTTTAACAGACAAGCGGTGGTTGCGACCAAGCCAGTGGTGACTATTACAGCGCCAACAGCTTCGGCAATTGCTATAAACTTAGGATCAGCAATTAATTTTGTTGCAAGTATTGGATTAAGCGCTGCTGATGCCTCTACAATCTCATCTGTTGTGTTTAGCTTAGATGGACAAAGCCTTAGTGCTACCAATTCTTCGGGAACATATACAGCGATTTGGACACCGGCAGCAAATCAGTTCTCGCTTTCTCATACCTTAACCGTTACGGCTACTGCATCAAACGGAACAACAGAATCAAAAACATATAGTTTTACATTAACTTGTTCAGGTGCAAACTGTCCAAATTCATTACCTGTAATTACATGGAATTCACCATCGAATACTACTGTAACCCAAAGTTCTTTTCAGGTTGTGCCAATTTCAGTTACAGCTGTAGATAGTGACGGATCGGTTTCAGGTGTTACTATTACAATAAATGGAGGTACATTTAACATGACAGCAGGTACAAATAATACTTATACGTATAATTTTACACCATCTGCTTATCAGGATTATCCGGTTGTAATCAAAGCAACCGATAATAGATTGGCTGTAACTACATTAAACAATACTATTAAAATTGCTCCGGTGGGCACGAATAGATTCATTCCGCTTCCATCTAAAATTATTTTGGGATATGCACATTCCTGGGAAAATGCTGGTGCTCCGTTCTTATATTTTTCTCAAATGGTGGGCAGTAAGTTTAACGTAGTAGATTACTCTTTCGTAGAAACGGTTAATCGTGATGGTTACACACCAGTATTAACTACAAATGACAATAGATATCTGACCAATGGTGTTTTCAATAAGCAATTGCTGAAAAATGATATAAAATCCTTAAGAGATAGCGGCGTTCCTGTTATTGTCTCTATTGGAGGTCAAAATGGTCATGTTGTTCTGGACAATGTAGCTCAAAAAAATATTTTTGTTAATGGTCTGAAAGCCATTATTGATGAGTATCAATTTGATGGAGTTGATATTGATTTTGAAGGCGGATCGATGAATTTTAATGCAGGAGGTTTAAGAGATATTTCTTATGCGGGTATTTCTGCTTATCCAAGATTAAAAAACGTAGTAGACGCTTTCAAGGAATTAAAAGCTTACTATGGTCCTGGATTTTTATTAACGGCAGCTCCTGAAACACAATATGTACAAGGAGGATATTCTACTTATACGGATACATTTGGTTCGTTCCTGCCAATCATTCAAAACTTGCGTAATGAATTGGATTTGTTAGCGGTACAATTGTATAATACAGGAGGAGAAAACGGCTTAGATGGTCAATATTATGGTTCAGCTAAGAAATCAAACATGGTAACAGCCCTGACTGATATGGTGATAAAAGGGTATAACATTGCTACAACAGGAATGCATTTTGATGGTTTACCGCCCTCAAAAGTTCTTATTGCATTACCAGCTTGTCCAAGTGCAGCAGGCAGTGGTTATTTAACACCGACAGAAGGAATTAATGCTATGCATTATTTAAGAACCGGAACCACTTTTTCTGGAAGAACATACACTATGCAGCCAGGCGGACCATATCCTGCTTTAAGAGGTTTAATGACCTGGTCTGTAAACTGGGATGCATCTTCTTGTGGTAATTCTTCTGAATTATCTAAAGCTTATGCGGCATATTTTGCATCACAGTCAGCAGCAAAAACATTGTCTCTTGATAAAATCGAAGCGAAAAGTACAACTATAGCTTATTTTAAAAATGATGTTTTATCGGTTACAAACGATACAGAGGATATCACTCAGGTTGATGTGTTCAATACAATCGGACAGCCATTGGTGAACTACAAAAATGTTCAGAATAATAAAGAAGTACTGATTCAAAATCACAGTTTTTCTCAAAAACAAATGTTTATAGTAATTGTGACAGACAAATCAGGAAACAAAAAATCATTCAAAGTAATAAACTTCTTAAACTAAGAAAACATACCTAAGAATGAAAAATCTAGAAATAAAAAAAATGGGATGGTTAAAATTGAGTTTGGTTATTTATGTTTTAATCTAATTTTTATTTCGAATAAATGCTGCGAATTTAAGTGATTTGTTATTTGGTTTTCACTTAGAGGAGTGCATTATGAACCCGGCAATTTTATTGCCGGGTTTTTTTATCAATGCATGCCTGATAATGAAAAGTTTGCAGCACATGTCCCAAAGCCAATTACAAAAGCAATTACCGAATATAAAATAATTTTTAAGGAAAGCTTTTTATCATCTGATATAAAGATCAAACGTACTATTCCGAATAAAAATGTTATGACACTCAAGAACGCGATTATGCCTCCGATAGATACTAAAAATCCGTCCATAATATTTTATATTATTTGATTTACTGTTACAATTATACGAATATAACTACCTCATCATTGCAAAACAAGTCCCGAAACCGATCACAACAATAATTATAGGAACCAGCATAAGGATTAAAAAAACATTTTTATTTTCTTTAGCAGTAATTAATCCAATTAATCCAATCAAAAACATGACTATAAGAATAATTCCAAGAAGTATTAAAAGTTCCATAGTTAAATAGATTTTATAAAAGTAGCGTTCATTTCTTCTCTAATTTTGTCAATTTTGTGATCTCTGTAAAAAAGATTCATAGTTTCAAACGGAATAATTTTCATTTTGTCGCTCACTATATGAACGCATGATTTTTTAACAGCTCTTACATCAAAATCATGAGCATCCATAAAATTCATAATCAAAATTCGGAATAAGTTATTATAATTTAAAGTGTCTGATTGAACTCTTGGCAGACAGCACATTAATTCATTCATCTCACTTTCGGCACAATCAACAGAAATTCCGGTGCTGAATAAATTCAGCATGTGAGTTTTTAGTTTTTCGTCATGCTCAAAAACAATCGTATTTTTCGAATTGTTCAATAAATCTTCCGGATTGATCAAATGTGTCATCGGAAAAACTTCATCCTCTATTTTTAATGCATAAGCCATACATAAAGCATCTGGATTACACGGAACCGGAATTAAATCCTGCGGTGTAAAAAGGGGATATTGCTCATAAATTTTACGGCGTACCTCTGTCAAAGTTATTCTGCCCGAGTCATCATCATAATTATCATTGCGTCCTGCAACTTGCGTTGGCTGAAAAGTGACGCCACGAACGCATTTTTGTTTTAGCGCATATTCAATTATTTGACCAATTTCATCATCGTTTTCGCCTTTTTGAAGCGTAATTACCAATGTTGTAGAAATATTAAACTGGTTCAAATGTTCGATTGCTTTTTTACGGATCTCGGTCAAATCTTCACCACGGAGTTTTTGTAACACTTCTGGTTTGAAACTGTCAAACTGTAGGTAAATTTCAAAATCAGGCATATAAGTTGCCAAAGTTTCCACAAACTTAATATCTTTTGCAATCCTGATTCCGTTAGTATTTAGCATTAAATGCTTGATTGGCTTACTTTTGGCAATATCCAAAATTTTAAAAAATTCAGGATGAACAGTCGGTTCTCCGCCAGAAATCTGCACAACGTCCGGTTCTCCTTCATTGGCAACAACCGTATCAAACATTCTTTCGATTTCTTCAAGCGTACGATGTCTTCCATAATTGGGAGCCGAATTTGCATAACAAGTCGGGCAGGCAAGATTACATCGATCCGTAACTTCTACAATTGTCAAACAAGAATGCTGCTCATGATCTGTACATAATCCGCAATCATAAGGACAGCCGTAATGCACCTTGGTATTGAATTTTAAAGGCATTTCTGATTGTTTATTATAATTTCTGATTTGTTTATAATAATCAACATCATCAGCAATCATAGACTTGAGTTCGCCGTGTTTTTTGCAATGTTTCAGCATCCAGACCTTATCATTCTGAAATACAATTTTAGTATCTACAAGATCAAGACAATGGGGACACAAGCTTTTGGTATAATCGTAAAATATATAGTCGCGGGTTTTCATATAAAAAAATAAAGTTCAAAAGTAAGAATTTATTTACTTTTAATATTAAATATTCGAAAGATAAATTTATAATAATAAACAAAAATAAATATGGAACTCCACTGAATACTGCTTAAATGGAGAAATAGAGGCTTATATGGTTTTAAAAATTCAATTAAAAATCGGAACAAAAAATAAAGAAGCATAAATAGCTTAAACCGATCACCATTTGTTAAATTATTGTTTTTTATTTTTTGAAAAAATAGAAAAAGCGCAATCATAAAAAACATCTCATACAATGCAACAGGATGTCTTGTTAGTCCATCGCCCAAATCCATTCCCAAAAAGAAATTGGTTTCATTCCCGTAGGTGGGCTCAGCAATTCCCATTGAGAAACAGCCAATGCGCCCAATAAATAAAGCAATAATAATTGGAATAACGTATAAATCACCAGATGCGGCTTTGAGGCCAATTATTTTTTTGAAAAGTTCTACACCAAACAATCCACCCAAAAATCCACCCGCTACAGTTTTATTCTGAAATAAAGTTAAAAAGGTCTGATGTGCCATTTCATCTGGGTTTTCGAGCAAAGCAATAACTCTCGAACCTATTAAAGCACCTATCATGGCACCTATCATAATAATGATACGATTGGTATCGGAGATGGAATCTGTAGTTCTTTTTCTAAGAAAATAATAAACCCGAATACCAACAAAAAAAGCTAAAGTTTCAAATACGGCATGCCAGTAAAAGGTTTTATCAAAGATTTCGAACTGAAAAGGGAATGTCATTTTTAATCAGAATTTTTTTGCTAATGTAGGAAAATTCGATAAACTATTGTAATCTGTTTTTTAAAATTAGAAAATTAAAATAAGTCTCAGTTTTCTGCTAGATCTACCAAAAAACATAAAATAATTTTTAAGTACTTTTGAAACCTAAATTATTGTTTTTTAAATTTATGCAAAAGTCAATTCTAATCATACTTTCATTTCTAATTTTTACTTCTTGTTTCGGCCAGACAAAATTCGGAAAACCCGAAGTTGATCCTATTCAAATTCAGAAAAAATTTAGCGAATGGTCTGCTTATCAAAGTAAAAACATAATGCTTTCCAGAGATTTTACGGCACTTGATCTTCTTTCAAAAGAAATTTCAAAAGAATCATTTTTGAATCAGCTGGCAAACGGAAATTTTATTCCTGTTAGGCTAAAATCTGAGAATGGCGTGTATGTTTACAAACTTTTCAAAATCCTGCCAAAAACAGATACCAGTATAAAAGCGACCATCAATCAGGTTAGTTTTGACGCCTATAAAAATTTTAAGATGGAAGGAACTGCTTTTCCTCCATTTTCATTTAAAGATTTAGACGGAAATGAAGTTTCAAACGAAACCATGAAAGGCAAAATCATTGTCATTAAATGCTGGTACATTCACTGCACACCCTGCATTAGGGAATTTCCGCAGGTAAATCGTTTAGCAGTAGAATATAAAGACAGGAAAGATATTCTTTTTATAAGTTTAGCCGAAGATTCAGCAGAACAATTAAAAACGTTTCTGGTACGAAAACCATTGTCTTATTCCGTAATTCCGGATATGAAAGTGTATATGAATGAAAGCCTGCAACTGAATTCATTTCCAACACATTTTATTTTGAATAAAGAAGGATTGATATCTAAAGTCCTGCCTAATTTCGAAAGCCTCGAAGTCGCTTTGGCAAAAGAGAGTAAGTTGTAATTAGTGAGAAATGAAAAGTAAAATAAGAGAGAAACGAGAAGTGAGAAGTAAAGTGTTTTTTTGGTAATCATTTATCATTTATAATTTAGCTTTCACTTTTTACGACTTACATTTCACATTGCAACATCTTTGCAACTTAGAACCTTTTTCCGTACTTTTGCACCAAATTAATTAAAAAGACATTCATGTTAACAGTCAATAATTTATCAGTTCAATTTGGCAAACGAATTTTGTTTGACGAAGTAAATACCACATTCACTCACGGAAATATTTACGGCGTTATTGGAGCCAATGGTGCTGGAAAATCTACATTTCTAAAAATCATTTCCGGCGATATGGACCCGACATCCGGGCATATTCATCTGGAACCGGGAAAACGTATGTCGGTTTTAAACCAAAATCACAACATGTTCGATGAGCATACTGTTTTGGAAACCGTTTTAATGGGAAATAAAGTTCTGTATGCTGTTAAAAAAGAAATGGATGAGCTTTATTTAGATTACAACGACAAAAATGCCGACAGAATAGGGGAGCTTCAGGTTCAGTTTGAAGAAATGAACGGTTGGAACGCCGACTCAGACGCCGCAGCAATGTTATCTAATTTAGGGATTAACGAAGAGCATCATTATACTTTAATGGGCGATATGGAGGGGAAAATGAAAGTTCGTGTGCTTTTGGCACAAGCGCTTTTTGGAAACCCTGATTTGCTTATTATGGATGAGCCTACCAACGATTTGGATTTTGAGACTATCGCCTGGTTAGAAAATTTCCTTGCAAATTATGAAAATACGGTAATCGTAGTATCTCACGATCGTCACTTTTTAGATGCCGTTTGTACACATATTTCTGATATCGATTTTGGAAAAATCAATCACTATTCAGGAAACTATACATTCTGGTACGAGTCTAGCCAGTTAGCGGCAAAACAGCGTGCACAGCAAAACAAAAAAGCAGAAGAAAAGAAACAGGAGTTAGAAGAATTTATCCGTCGTTTTAGTGCGAACGTTGCAAAATCTAAACAAGCAACTTCCCGTAAAAAAATGATCTCTAAATTGAATATTTCAGAAATCAAACCTTCAAGCCGTCGTTATCCAGCGATTATTTTCGATCAGGATCGTGAAGCCGGAGACCAGATTCTAAACGTAGAAGGTTTAGCAGCTTCTGTAGATGGTGAAATTTTATTTAAAGATGTTCACTTGAATATGGCAAAAGGCGATAAAATCGTGCTTTTCTCAAAAGATTCACGTGCAACAACAGCTTTTTACGAAATTTTAAACAACAATCAAAAAGCAGATGCAGGAACTTTTGACTGGGGTATTACGACCAACCAGGCATATCTTCCAGCAGAAAACCATTCTTTCTTCGAAAATGATTTAACCTTAGTAGACTGGTTACGCCAATATGCTAAAACAGAAGAAGAACGTGATGAGGTATTTATTAGAGGTTTCTTAGGAAAAATGATTTTCTCAGGAGAAGAAGCACTTAAAACAAGCAGAGTTTTATCCGGAGGAGAAAAAGTACGTTGTATGTTATCCAGAATGATGATGGAGCGAGCTAATGTTTTAATGCTTGACGAACCAACAAATCACTTAGATCTGGAATCTATTACAGCGTTTAACAATTCATTGAAAAACTTTAAAGGCTCTGTAATTTTTACTACACATGACCACGAGTTTGCACAAACGGTTGGTAACAGAATCGTAGAATTGACACCAAACGGAGTAATCGACCGTTACATGACATTTGACGAATATCTTGATGATGAAAAGATTCAGGAACAAAGAAAAAAGATGTATAATCTTTAATAAACAAAAAATCCCCGTTATGAAAATAACGGGGATTTTTTTATGTTTTTATTTCCTGAAAAATCGGGCAAAGATCCAGATTATTATTGCGATGATAAAAACGACAATAAAAATTCCGACACCCACTCCGGCTTGAAAAATGTCTCCTACTAGTTCGCAGCTTGTAAATGAAAATAGTATTACGAATACCATTAACATACGTGTAATTTTATTTTGCATGACATTGAGTTTTAAGTTCAATAATAAAATTACTTCAACAGTATAAAAAACGTCTTATACAATTTGGGTCAAAAGTTCTATGATTTAGAGATTTGTTTTAGAAATGAAGTAAGAATTCTGAAAGAGATGCAAAATTGAAAGTTCACAGACAATATTTATATCAAAATTAATTTTACGCAATTGAATGCTCCATCGGAGCATAATGTTTTTAGCATAATGTTTATGATAATGTTTATAGCAAAATAATTATGCGCAATAGAGAAAAGCTCCATCGGAGCGATATCCATTTTCATTAGATGTTTTCAAAAATCGCCTCTTTGGAATTTTACGCATTTTTTATTCCCCAATAGTGCCCGTTTTTACCTCTCCGGCCCGTTTATAACTTGCTGCAATTACACCGCTTGGCGTAACGGTACTCTCTGTTAAAGTAAACCCCGCCGGTGCAGCATCATCATTAAATAATTTTTTTCCTTTGCCCAAAATTACAGGATGAATTTTTAGCCCCAGTTCATCAACCAGATCATGTTCAAGCAAAAGCTGTACAAGCGTTGCGCTTCCCCAAACCTTAATATCTCCGCCTTCAGAATTTTTGAGTTTTTTAATGTCCTCAATAGTAGAGAGAAATTGAGAGTTTTCCCAATCAGAGTATTTTCGGGTAGTCGACAAAACATATTTGTTAACCTCATTAATTCCCGGCCAGCCATCAGCATGTTTAGGCCAGTATTCCTCAAAAATATCAAAAGTTTTTCTGCCCAGAAGAATATCCGCAGGCTTCATTTGTTCCTGCATCACTTTGCCATATTCCTCATCACCAAAAGGAGCCACCCAGCCTCCGTATTCAAAACCTCCCGAAGTATCCTCACCAGGTGCGCCGGGAGCCTGCATTACGCCATCGATTGTAATCATGGTCAGGACGATTATTTTTCTCATGATGTTTGATTTTTGTGTTTAACCAAATATAAGAAAATACCAAAAGATTTAAAAGGTAATGATTTGATTTTGTAATGTTTAGGATAATCTGATTTTCTTGCTTTTAATAGGTATAATATATAGGAGTAATTTTTGCAGATTATGGTTATTATTTTTCAATTGATTTTTATTCAGCAACATCTTTATAATTTATGGCAGTTTCGGGTATATTTTCTTTTGTAAGTAAATTTTCATTAATAAGATTAATCATTTCACCTTCATTTTTTATCAACCATTCACGTTATATTGTGGATAATTTTCAACTATCCATACAATCCACTTGCTTTGTATGGCAGTATTATTGGCGATTGCGCGCGACAAGACACCTTTGCTAGTCTCAACAAGCTGCTTTAGCGTGCTTATTGTAACGTGTTCATTTACAGCTATTTATTTTGTATTTTTTAAAATTTTATTCATTATGTAGGAAATTATCTTCAAATAATTTTGCAATGTTGAAAATTATCATCTACCTTTGTTTCGATTTTTAGAACAAACTAGACAAGGGAGAAAAAGTAAAACAAAAAATAGCAAAACGTACGATTCTAATATTTTTCAAGCCTTATTTTTAAAATACGCTATGTCGAAATATTATATACGTAAGTGTATAAAGATTCTGTAAATACAATTAAGGCAGATGAAATAAAAAAAGATTACATCACGATGAAAAGCAGTAGAAAATACCATTTCGGTTTTTCTTAAATAATACCACAACGCTGCTGTTCTCAAAAAAACTACAAGCCAAACAAGAATTATATTACACACAAATCAGTTATAAGCTGGATGAGTCAAGAATTTGCAACAAACATTGATTCATAATTACAATACGCAAGTGTGTCAGAACTACGCGTTAGTGGCACTACTAAACTTATAAGCAGGGAATATTTGCGAAAAAGTAAAAAGCATTGGAAGATCAATAAATATAAGATCAGCCAAAAATAAAATACCACTCCAGAATACGCGCCGCTCGCACAAAATATTTTCCAAAAACATTTTCATTTATTATTAAAACTACAGAAAAAGTAAATTCCTGACTTTACAGATTCTGAGGTTGAATCATTGTAGGTAATTTGTATCGTAAAAAATACAAAGCGTCTGAAATTGAATCATTGTACGCACTTTGTATCGTAAAAAATACAAAATGCCTAACAGGTATATAAAAATGCATGTAAAGTCAGAAACTTATTTTTAAGATCTGAGGTTGAATCATTATAGGCAGTTTGTCTCGTAAAAAAGACAAAGTGTCTAAACAGATATATAAATGTCTGTAAATATCAGTCTACATGATTGGTAAGTAATGAGAAACAGTTTGCGAAAAGACAAAGAAAACAACAATACCACATTTCAATATCATCCAATTCTTTCGGGAATAAGATGGTTTCCAATTATAATGTAATGAAAATTACATCTCAAAGAAGAGATTTATTCTCCCAGAAAAATTAATAAGTAATAATGTAAATTTAAGAACTAATGAAAAGAAAATTATTTAGTCTTTGGCTTTTTGTATTGGCTGTGTGTTTTACCACCAATATAAGAGCACAGGTTACACTGGGTAACACAAACGGTGTTCCTAAACCTGCCGAAAAATTCTCGGCAGTTGAAATTATCAGTAAGGGAACAGGCGGTTTGCGTTTACCGCAATTGTCTACGACAGAAAGAAATGCCTGGACCCTTTCGGGAATCGCACTTGCAAACGGGCTTACGATTTACAACACCACAACAAAATGTGTAGAGTACTGGAACAGCGAACGCTGGATTAGTATGTGTGAGGGTACAAGTCAAACCACTATAAGTCCTGCAGCTTGTGCAAATGTAGCAGCAAACGGAACAGGCTGCGACCAGACTTTTACGGTCGAAGATCCGGATTGTCCTAATGGTCCTTTTACCATTGCTATTGTAGCCGGAAACGACTACGCATCGCTAACAGATGTAAGTACGGCAAACGGAACGTTCAAAGTTAGATTTAATGAAAATAATTCGGTGTCGACGCATTCCGTTATGGTACGCGTAACGAGCAGCTGTACCAGCCAGTACAAGGACTTTATGTTCACTCAGGCGGGTGTAGACTGCAGCACGTACAATTATACAGTTCCTGCAATTTCGCCATCTGGCAGCGCCCTTTCCTTATGTACAGGCGGAGCGGTTTACCTTTCGGTACCGGCAACAACGGCTAATCTGGATAAATTAATCTGGACCCGTAACGGTGTGGAGGTAGCGCGCGGTCAATCGTACTATATTGCGACTCAAATAGGTACTTATAATGTATCGATGGGCGCTATTGGCTGTAATACAAACGCAGCAAACGAGCGAAAAATTACAGAATCTGGAACAGCACCGGCACAAATCAAAACAATAGTAGCATCCAACAGCGGAATTCTTTGCGGTACCTCAGGTACAGTAAAACTTACCGCAATGGGAAGCACGGGTGCTGTATCGTGGTTTCATAATGGAGTTTTGGATTCTGCCAGAACCGGATCTACTATTACCTTGACTGGTTCAGCAGATCAGGGTGATTGGTTTGCAGCAGCAGGATCAGCAGGCTGTTATTCTATAAATTCAAATGTTATAAATGTTGCCTATGAGGCAGGTTCAGGTACACCAATAGTGGTGAATAATGCAGATGTACTGGTAAATGGTACGGCTATCAACGCGGTAACCACTTTTTGTCAGGGCGGAAGTTTAACTTTAGAAGTAAAAAACAAACAGGCAGGGGTAACCTATACCTGGTACAATGGCGATGTGGCGATCACAAGTCCATATACGATCCCGGCTGATCAAACGTCAATTTTATTGCGTATGGTGGCAACAGACAACAGCGGGGTGGCCTGTCCGGCTGAGGCAAGCACTACCGAAAAACCAATATCAGGAGGAAAAGCGCCAGATGCGCCAACCATTAGCGGAAGCGGTGTAATCTGCAAGGACAGTACAGATTTAAGCGTAGTACCTGCGGTAGCAGGAACGTATACTTATACCTGGTATGAAGGAAGTACGAAATTATCTCAAACCACTCAGACTATTACGGTAAACAAAACCGGAACAACTTATTCTGCAACGGTAACCAATGCAAGTGGCTGTGTGAGCCCTATGGGAAGCAAAACCACCGGAGCTGCGATATCTGATGTTCCTACCCTTACCTGGAAAACGGCTCCAACACCGGTAAATTTTGGTGAACAAAAAGTATATGTAACCAATATAGATTACGATCTTAATACCACTTATGTATGGAGTGTTGACGGCGGAGCAACAGTTACACCTGCAGGGGCTAGTGCTTCTGTTAAGTTTCCGGCAACAGGAACAACAGGTGCAATAATCAACCTTACCGTAACAGCAACTAATTCATGCGGTAAATCTGCACCATTGGTATTGCCAATTACAGTAAACAATGCCTGTCCTACACCAGTAGTTATAGCGCAAAGTGCCACCACTTTTCCGGGTGGTGTTGCAGGAACTCCTGTTACACTGCAAGTAAGTGCTACAAGCATCAATACGCCTACGTACCAATGGTATACAGGGGTAGCCCCTTCGGGTTCGGCTATAAGCGGTGCTAATTCGGCTACTTATGTTTATACGCCATCAGCAACAGGAACTGTTAATTTGTATTGTATGGTAACAAACGGCTGTGATGCAACAGCAAAAGGCACTTCGCCGGCGTTTACCGTCACAACCACTCTTGATCCTCAGAATTATCCAACCACTGCATCTTTGAGTATGAGCGGCAAGGTATGCTTTGATACCAGGGAGACATATGACAATTTAGCGAGCGGAAGCACTAATGGAAGCCAGATCAATCGTACAGATATATCCAGCCCACTGCCACAAGGCACTCAGGATTATATTCTGACGGTAACAGGTAAAACGATTTCTACCGTAACGTGGGTGACAGATGTGACTAAATTCTACAGCAATACAGCTGCGTCAGGAACCAACAATACGACATATACGGTAACCTTTGCAGACCTTGCCACTATTATTAAGCCAGCAGTACAAGACGGTTACAAAGCCACTGCTGCAAACGGACAGGTGATTACCATTACAGCCTATGTTAACTTTACCGATGGGACTAAAGGAAGCATCAGCAAAGTGATAAAAATACAAGACTTTATCTGCTGTGATGGTTATATCTGCAAGGGCTGTGCCTATGATTATAACAACGGAGCTCCGGGAGACTGGGCACTTACTGCATCTGTAACTTCAGTTGTTGATACCTATACTGTTAAAGCTAATACGAGTATGCCAAATACACCTCTGTCACCTAGTGCCGGTACTTATAGTGTTAGCGGTTCAATAATTAATAATTATTTTAAATCGACCACGGTTGGAGATTTATGTTTTTACAAGAAAAACGGCGCTTTATCTAATACCGCTGGAATAGGCTGGAGCGGGTTTATTAAATCATGCCAAGACGGAAGTGGAGCTGATGGCAGTGCAGGGGTATGGTATATGCCAAATATGAAGGAAATATATGGATTATATGCTAAATTGGGCGGAAATGGTACCACTATATATAAAACAATTGGTACTCCGACAGATTTTGGCGGTGCTCCGGATGCGGAAGGAATACCTTACGACAAAGGATTCATGTCTAGCACAGAGTCAAATGGATCTGGACAGATATACGCGTGGATTACCTATTTTCAGGATGGAAGATTAGCTAATGCTAATAAATATTATACTACAACTAATTTTCTTCGCTGCGTGAAAAGAATGTAATTCATAAAAGTTTGATGTGGGGTTAACGCCATAATATCCAAACTTACCCGCCGGTCATTGGTTTGGCCGGCGGGAACAAATAGAAGTACGGGTTTAAAACCTAAAGCAATAAAAACCTGTATTTAAAAACAAATGCCCTGTTCTTTGTTATGCCTTTCGGCTAATGCAGAACAGGTATTTGTTTTGTTAACATTTATTAATTTGAAAATAATACAAGCATGAGAAAAATTCTTTTGTTTACTGCTGTTTTATTGATGACACTAAACCTGTCGGCTCAGACCATTACGGTTTCCCTGCCTAAGTTTGCAGCAGAAGAGTATGTATGGCTGCTGAAGAAGGGCACCAAAACAGATACCATACAGCGAGGCAAACTCGATCAATCTGGCAAAGCCACCTTATTGCTGCCTGATGCGCAAAAAAGTTATACAGGCATGAGCGGTCTGCGTTTTACCAAAAAGGGAGGCGGTCTTGATATGATTGTCAATAAAGAAAACTTTACAGTAAGCTCGGCATCAGAAACGCCTAATCTTGACAATATCGTTTTTACGGGTTCGCCCGAAAACAGTTTTCTGGTAAAGCAATACAAAGAACAAAGCAAAACAAAAACCAGGCTTGGGCTGTTACAGGGTTTGCTTACCGTATACAAAAGCGGTGATGCTTTTTACGTGCAGGCCAAAACAGAGCTAGCCAAAACAGCAACAGCAGACAAACAGCAGCAAAGCCTGATCAAAAATTCGCCTTTGTATGCCGCCACTTTTTTGCAGCTCAGCCAGTTTGCCAATGAACTTGGAGGTTACCAGCAAAAACAGCCCGCCGAAATCGAAACCCTAAAACAGGACGCCGCCAAATACATTAATGCAGATTTGTATCATTCGTCGTTATGGTTTTACACCCTGCAGTCCTGGACGGCAATGTACCGCGATGTGGTAAAAAACGAAACAGCTTTTGTAAATGATGCCATTACACTGCTTAAAAAGCAATATTCGACAGAAGTGCTCAACGGTCTGGGCAATAACCTAATGGAAATTTGCGAACAAAACGGCTGGGAAAACTCCAAAATGCAGATTGCCTTTGCCATTTACCAAAGCGGTACTTTGCCAAACCCAACAGGAACTTTGGCGCAGGTAATAACCGGTTTTGCAGCAGTACCGGGCAACAAAGCACCGGAAATAAATTTACCAAACGGAAACAAACTCAGCAGTCTTTCGGCTTCACAATACATTATCTTATTCTACGAAAGCGGCTGCGGACATTGCGACGAAGAAATACAATGGATCAAAAAAAATTATAGCGTACTGACCCAAAAAGGAATACAGATAATTTCCGTTACCTCAGATACAGACGAGCGTATCTCCAAACTCACCATCGATGCCCTGCCGTGGACAGAAAAACTATGTGATTTGAAAGGTTTTGAAGGTGAATATTTTAAAAAGTACGGCGTAATAGGAACGCCAACCATTTTTGTACTGGACAAAGACAAAACCATTACGGGAAAATATGCACATCTCTCAGATGCCAATCTGCTCAATTAATCCATATTACCGCATAGTTTATCATCCTGTAGCGTCAAACTTTGTCATCCCGAGGAACGAAGAACCACACAAGCAGCTCCGCAAAGTAATTCCACAAAGTTTGTCATCCTGACGAAGGAAGGACCACACAAGCAGCTCCGCAAAGTAATTCCGCAACGCTTTGTCGAGCTTTTTGCGTGTTAATCTTTATCGAGCTACTTGTGTGGTTCTTCGTTCCTCAGGATGACAATGCGTGGTGTTTTCTTTGTCGAGCTGCTTGTGTGGTCCTTCCTTCGTCAGGATGACAATGCGTTGTGTTTTCTTCGCGGAGCTACTTGTGCAGCCTTTCTTTGCTCAGGATGACAAAAACAATCAGTAAATCTTCTTCAAATCAAAAAAAAATATTTCCCGACTCAACACCCCAACAAATAAATTCTGATTTCGTATATTTGCCCAACCAAACATCACACTTAATTATGAGCCAAAAAGTATTACTTAATTCAAAAGAAGTTACTATCATACTCCATCGTTTGGCTTGTCAGTTAATCGAAAAACACCTTGATTTCTCCGATACTATTTTAGTCGGCATTCAGCCAAGAGGCGTTTTTTTAGCTGAACGTTTAAAACAACTATTAGAAAACGAATATCAGGTTCCCGAAATTTCTTTGGGCTATCTGGACATCACTTTTTTCAGGGATGATTTTCGTCGTACTGATAAACCACTGGAAGCCAATAAAACACAAATAAATTTTATCGTCGAAGATAAAAAAGTCATTTTTATCGATGACGTTTTGTTTACCGGACGAAGCATACGTTCTGCCTTAACCGCAATTCAGTCTTTTGGGCGACCATCAGAAATCGAATTGTTAGTGTTGATCGACAGACGTTTTAGCCGTAATTTACCAATTCAGCCCGATTATCGCGGCCGTCAGGTAGATGCCATCAACGGCGAAAAAGTAAAAGTGAGCTGGAAAGAAAATGAAGGCGAAGATGTTGTTCACTTGGTTACCAATTAAATTGAATCATTAAAAATTGATTATACAATCATGACAGACAACGAAGCTTTTATACATGAATCAATTTTTAATCAGGTAAGAATGGGATTTCTTTCTATCGATGAGATTAGGCAAAACATTATAGAAGAAATTGAAGACAACGAATTTGAAGATGAAATTTCAGAAGAGTGGGCTTTTGAAAAAATCGATCAGGAATACCAAAAGTTGCTTTCAGAAAGCAAACTATGGAAAAGTCCAACAGATACTGAAAGACTTATAAAAGCGTTTGATGAATTATGTGATGATAATATCATTGCGCTTCACAATGCAGGCTACACCACAAGTGATGGCGAGTATGAAGTCGTTGAGGTTGAAAGAGAGCTTCAGGAAAACGAAGTGATATCTGACGGTTATTGCTTTTACCACGAACAGGATCTTGTCAGAGCAATTGCTATTGAAAATCCGGGTTTGTATATCGCTTTTCAGAAAGTAGATAATTCAGACGATGAAACTACGATCGAAGTAGGAAAACGCGTTGCCGAAGTTTTAATAAATAACGATTTTAAAATAAAATGGGATGGCTCTGCAAGAACCAAAATTGAAATTCCCGGCTTTAGATGGCAGAAAATTTTTGATGAAGATGCAAGAGATCTGCAGGATTACAGTGAAGTAATAGACCGAATGCTTCAATAGAACAGCTTCTTACAGAAGCATTAAAGAACTGAATATTTTAGAAATTCAGGAATTTGACAAATAATATTAAAGAAACAAAAATGAAAGAATTAAGCGTAAATCATTTATTAGGAATTAAATACATCAACGAGAATGATATTAACCTAATTTTTGAAACGGCAGATCATTTTAAAGAAGTCATTAACAGGCCTATTAAAAAAGTTCCTTCATTACGAGATATTACGATTGCCAATATTTTCTTTGAAAACAGTACCAGAACCAAACTTTCGTTTGAGTTAGCGCAGAAACGATTGTCTGCGGATGTTATTAGTTTTTCTGCCGCCCAGTCTTCGGTCAAAAAAGGAGAAACTCTAATTGATACTGTCAACAATATCCTGTCTATGAAAGTAGATATGGTTGTAATGCGCCACTCCAATCCCGGAGCGGCTTATTTTTTATCCAAAAATGTCAAAGCCAGTATTGTAAATGCAGGAGACGGCGCGCACGAACACCCAACTCAGGCTTTGTTGGACAGTTATTCGATCAGGGAAAAATTGGGTGATGTTGCCGGAAAAAAAGTAGTTATTGTAGGCGATATTCTGCACTCAAGAGTAGCGCTTTCTAATATATATGCTTTGCAGATGCAAGGCGCAGAAGTAAAAGTATGCGGGCCAAAAACGCTGATTCCGAGATATATTGAATCGCTTGGTGTTACTGTCGAGCCAAATTTGCGAAAAGCATTAGAATGGTGCGACGTTGCGAATATGCTTCGTGTGCAAAACGAGCGTATGGATGTGAATTTCTTCCCGTCTACACGTGAGTATGCGCAACAATATGGAGTTGATAAACCGCTTTTGGATTCGCTAAACAAAGAAATTGTCATCATGCACCCGGGACCAATCAACAGGGGAGTAGAGATTACTTCTGAAGTGGCAGATTCTGATCATTCGGTAATCCTGAATCAGGTGGAGAATGGTGTAGCCATAAGAATGGCAGTTATTTATCTTTTAGCTTCGAAAATTCAATAGTTTTAGATTTGTTTCAGGTTTCAGGTTTGTCAGGCTGAGCGAAGTCGAAGCCCTTTTAACATTGAAGCCCTTCGACTTCGCTCAGGGTGGCATCGGACATTGAAGTTTTATAAGGTTTGTCAGGCTGAGCGAAGTCGAAGCCCTCTTAACTTTGAAGCCCTTCGACTTCGCTCAGGGTGACATCGGACATTGAAGTTTTATAAGGTTTGTCAGGCTGAGCGAAGTCGAAGCCCTCTTAACTTTGGAGCCCTTCGACTTCGCTCAGGGTGACATCGAACATTGAAGTTTTATAAAGTTTGTCAGGCTGAGCGAAGTCGAAGCCCTCTTAACTTTGAAGCCCTTCGACTTCGCTCAGGGTGACATAACGATATTGAAGTCTCTACAACTTGAAACCTGAAACCTGAAACAAAAACTAAAAAAAACTTCGTACCTTAGTACTTAAATATAGCCCACAAATTTCATAAAATGAAAGTAGATCAAAAAGGACATACTGTTACGATTAAGGATACACAAGGAGATGTAAATGCTTTTCTTGAGAAAGTAACGCAGCAATTTAAAACCTTTGAAAAACAAAACATTATAATCGATTTGTCTTCAGATAAGGAAATAACAGAAAAAGATTTGAAGCTTTTTCTACCACTTTCCAAAGTGCATAAAAAGGCAAAAAAATCGTTTGTAATTGTTGCTTCAGATCTTGATTTTAATGCTGTCTCAGATAAATTAGCTGTTGTTCCTTCACTCTTGGAAGCACACGATATTATCGAAATGGAAGAAATTGAAAGAGACCTCGGGTTTTAAATCTTAGATTTTAGAGTTTAGATTTTAGATTAATGCTGAATCTAAAGTATTTTAATCCAATCTAAAATCAACAATCTAAAATCAAAAATTAAATATGAAACTCACCATACTTGGCTGTTATGCAGCCACACCCAGAACACTCACGAACCCGACTTCGCAGGTTTTAGAAATTAAAAACCGGTTATTCTTAATTGATTGTGGAGAAGGAACTCAGGTACAGCTTCGAAAAAATAAAATTAAGTTTTCTAAAATTAACCACATTTTTATTTCCCATCTTCATGGGGATCATTTGTATGGATTAATTGGTACGATTTCGACTTTTTCTCTCTTGGGACGAACTACGGATTTGCATGTTTACGGCCCAAAAGGAATTAAGGAACTTATTCTTCTTCAGTTAAAACTAACAGAATCGTGGACAACTTATGATTTATTTTTTCACGAACTAGAGTCGAAGGAAAGTGAAATTATTTTTGAAGATAAACATGTTATCGTAAAAACTATTCCGCTAAAACATCGTGTTTATACAAATGGATTTTTGTTTCAGGAAAAACCTGCCGAACGAAAATTAAATGTAGGTGCAGTTCAGGACTATGATATTCACATTGCGTATTACCAAAAAATAAAAAATGGCGGTGATATAACATTGGATAACGGAACTGTAATTGAAAATGAGAAATTATCTTTTGACCCTGTTCCTCCAATGAGTTATGCGTTTTGTTCAGATACGGTTTATGACGAAAACATTATCCCGATTATAGAAAATGCCGATGTACTATACCATGAGTCTACTTTTTTGGAATCTGAAGCGGCTTTGGCACAAAAAACATTGCATTCAACAGCAAAAGAAGCAGCCAGGATTGCGGTAAAAGCAAATGTAAAACATTTAGTTCTAGGGCATTATTCAACCAGATATGATGGTTTGGAACGCTTTAAGGAAGAAGCCGAAGAAATTTTCCCTAATGTACTTTTGGGAGATGACGGAGTTTCTTTTGAGTTTTGATTTTCTGAGGTTCTAAGTTTCTGAGGTTCTGAGATGCTAAGGTTTCAAGTTGTAGAGAATTAATATATTGATGTAACCGTGAGCGAAGTCGAAGGGCTTCAAAGTTAAAGGGGCTTCAACTTCGCTCAGCCTGACAACCTGAAACCTGAAACAAAAAAACAAAAAAACAAAAAAGCTATGAATGATTTAAGCAGTTATAGAAAATCTTATGAGAAAAGTGAATTATTGGAAACCAATATTCCAGAAGATCCGATTAACCTTTTTAACAGGTGGTTTCACGAAGTAGAAGATTTTGGCGGAAACGGTGAAGTAAATGCCATGACGGTTTCTACTATTGGTCTGGACGGTTTTCCGAAATCAAGGGTCGTTTTATTGAAGAAATTCTCTGAGGAAGGTTTTATTTTCTATACCAATTATAATTCTGAAAAAGGAAAAGCCATAGCCGAAAATCCTCATGTTTGTTTGTCTTTTTTCTGGCAGGAAATGGAACGTCAGGTTATTATAAAAGGAATTGCCCAAAAAACATCTGAAAATATATCAGACGGATATTTTGATTCCCGTCCCGACGGAAGCAAGCTAGGAGCCATTGTATCGAATCAAAGCCAGGTTATTCCGTCGAGAACATTTTTGGAAGAAAATCTAAAAAAAATCGAGAAAGAATTTGAAGGAAAATCAATTCCGAGACCTGAATACTGGGGTGGATATTTAGTAACTCCTTTAGAAGTAGAATTTTGGCAGGGACGACCAAACCGGTTACACGACAGAATCAGGTATACGAGCCAATCTGATTTTTCATGGAAAATAGAAAGATTGTCTTCTTAGGTGTAAGAAAATTATGCATCATATTAGATTAGTAGTGCATTTCGTCGATTAATTTTGGTAGTATAGCCTGAAATTAAATAATTTTGACCCATTGAATGATGACAATTTAATTTAAAATATATTTTAAAGAATTTGCCCCAACATTTACTTTAAAACGCTAAAATGCTATTGATTATGAAGAAGATTATGCGCACCATGATGTTCGTTGTGATGCTTATCACAATGAACTCATGTTCTGCCGAAACTCCCGGCATGACGAAAAAGCCTGTTACCAACGAAAACTCCAATACAACAAATTACGTTTACAACAATTCTGAGTTAGAATTAATGCAGTTAATAAACAAATACCGTGTGAGTATTGGTTTGAATGCATTAGAAAAAGCCAACTTTATTTCAAATCAGTGCGAAGATCATAATCAATATATGATTGCCAATAATGTTATGAATCATAACGGTTTTGATTCGCGATCTCAGAATATCAGGAAGGGCCTTGGCGCTAAAAGTATCGCTGAAAATGTGGCTCATAATTATAAGACTTCACAAGCTGCGCTTAAGGCATGGCTGGAAAGTCCGGGGCACAAAAAAAATATTGAAGGCAATTTTACGCACTTTGGTATTGCTGTAAGTACAGATGCATCTGGAAAAAAATATTATACCAATATATTTGCGAAAATATAAATAAGATACAAACGTATTGTTTAGTTGATCGTTGCAGTTCTCGAAATTGCAACGATTTTTTTTTATAAAAAAACTCCCTGACTAAATATAAGGCACGTCTGCCCGGATATTCGATTTATTGTGACCAAAATAAAAGATTTTGCTCTTGATTTGGCATAATTAATAAGCGTATTAGTGTTAACAGAATAAAAAAAAGGGTAGTGATTAAATTTTCTTTTGTAAATTAGAACTTCGATAAAAATAGAACCTCTTTTTGAAGTTTCTAAATCCTCTACTTATGAAAAATTTAATTTTAATACGACATGCAAAATCAAGCTGGGAGGCACCTTTAAAGGATTTTGACAGGCCTTTGATGAAAAAAGGAATTTTAGATGCGCATCAGGTATCAGCAAGTATTTCAAAATATCTTCCTAAAACTTATATTATCTGGAGCAGTACAGCTGCGCGTGCTTCAGAAACAGCGCTGATTTTTGCTCAGAATATATCTTATCCTATAGAGAGTATCGTTTACAGGGATGATCTCTATACTTTTGATGAGAGGCATCTCGAAAAAGTTATCAAATCATGTGATAATAGTTTCGAAAGCGTTATTCTTTTCGGACATAACGAGGCTATTACAAATTTTGTTAATAAATTTGGTGATGTTTTTATCGAAAATGTCCCCACTTCCGGATTTGTATCTCTTAAATTTGATGCAGAAAGCTGGGATGATATCAGTAAAGGCAAAACCCAAAAAACAATTTTCCCCAAAGACCTAAAATAAATAAAGTGTACGAGCAGAAATATATCGATAGAGAAAAAAGTTGGTTAGCGTTTAATGCAAGAGTGCTTCAGGAAGCAGCAGATAATACGGTTCCACTTTTAGACAGATTGCGTTTTGTTGGGATATTTTCCAATAATTTAGATGAATTTTTTAGAGTTCGCTATGCCGCAATTCGGAGATTGAGTCTTTCTGGAATTTCTGGAGAAAAGTATTTAGGAGGTGTTTCTGCACATCAGTTAATAAAGGATATTACAGAAATTGTTATTCAGCAGCAATCTGAAAGTTTGCGTATTTTAGGAAATATAGAAACTGAATTAGAAGCAGAAAATATCTTCATCATAAACGAAGATCAGATTACCCCAAAACAGGAATGTTTCCTAAAGGACTTTTTTACACAAAAACTGAGTCCGGAATTAGTTACCATCATTTTGAATGATTTGGCTGTTTTTCCTATACTAAAAGATACACTGGGCTATTTGGCAGTTCGATTAGAATTAGCAAATGATGAAGTTCGTTATGCTTTGATCGAAATCCCGAAAAACATAAACAGATTTGTTGTCCTTCCTTCTGAAGACGAAAAACAATATGTGATTTTAATAGATGATGTTATCCGTTTTAAACTAAAAAACATCTTTAATATATTTGATTATAAAAGTGTTTCGGCACACATGATCAAAATTACAAGAGATGCACAATTGGATATTGATAGTGATTTGAGTAAAAGTATGCTCGAAAAAATTGCTACCTCTGTAAAAGACCGCCGAATTGGGGAGCCGGTACGTTTTATCTACGATAGTTTGATCGAAGATGATACGCTGCATTTCTTTTTAGATAAAATGAAAATTGTAGAAACAGACAGTATAATTCCCGGAGGAAGATATCATAACCGCCGTGATTATATGGATTTTCCAAATCTGGGACGTTATGATTTGTTGTACAAACCAAATGAACCGCTGCCAGTTCCGGGCTTAAGTCTGGACGGAAGCATTTTAGAAAAAATTTCTAAGAAAGATTATCTCGTACACGCACCTTATCAGTCTTTCTCGTACCTGACCAAGTTTTTGCGTGAAGCAGCCCTGGATCCAAAAGTAAGCAGTATCAAAATTACGTTGTATCGTTTGGCAAAGAACTCGCAGATTATCAGTTCATTGATAAACGCTGCAAAAAATGGTAAAAAAGTAGTCGTTCAGATTGAACTTCAGGCTCGTTTTGATGAAGCTTCGAATATCTCGTATGCCGAACAAATGCAGACAGAAGGAATAGAGCTTATTTTTGGAATTAAAGGTCTTAAAGTACACAGCAAAATTTGTGTAATAGAAAGACTCGAAGATGGAAAAAACCGTCGTTACGGATTTATTTCGACAGGGAATTTTAACGAATCAACGGCCAAAATTTATACGGATGTTACGCTTTTAACCTGTCATCAGGGAATCTTAAAAGACATATCAAAAATATTTGAGTTTTTTGATATCAATTACAGAGTTCACCGATACAAACATTTGATTGTGTCGCCACATTATACAAGAACCAAGTTTATAAAATTAATAGACCGTGAAATTCTTCATGCATTAGCAGGCAGAAAAACCCATATAAAGCTAAAAATGAATAGTTTGTCTGATGTTAAAATGATCGATAAATTATATGAAGCTAGTAATGCAGGGGTAAAAATCCAGCTTCAGGTAAGAGGAATTTGTTCTCTTATTCCGGGAATACCAGGCATGAGCGAAAATATTGAAGCAATTAGTATTGTCGATAATTATCTGGAACATTCAAGAGTTTATATTTTTGGAAATGCCGGTTTAAACGAAGTGTATATTTCGTCTGCCGATTTTATGACCAGAAACCTGGACGGAAGAGTAGAGGTAACCTGTCCGATTTATGACCTTGAAATAAAGAAAGAACTAATCGATAACTTTAACGTAGCCTGGAAAGGAAACGTAAAAGTAAGATATCATTCTTATAAATTGGATAATAAGTATAAACCTAAAAATCATCACTCCCCATTTAGAGCGCAATTTGAAACGTATAAATATTATCAGGACAAAATAGCATTACTGGACGAGATTCCTCAAAAAGTCAATTAATTATAAAAAAATCAAATCATCGAAAGTATGATTAATATAAAAAAATATGCAGCAATAGATATCGGTTCAAATGCCATGAGGCTGCTGATATCCAATGTTGTAGAACAAGATGGCAAAGAACCGCAGTTTAATAAAAGCTCACTTGTTCGTGTACCAATCCGTTTAGGACAGGACGCCTTTACAGTTGGGGAAATTTCAGAAGAAAATATAGACCGAATGGTCGATGCCATGAAGGCATTCAACCTTTTGATGAAAGTTCATAAAGTGGAGCGCTATATGGCATTTGCAACTTCTGCAATGCGTGAAGCCTATAATGCTAAAGAAGTTGTGGCGCTGATTAAGAAAAAAGCAGATATTAAAATCGAAATAATTGATGGTAAAAAAGAAGCGGCAATAATCGCTTCTACAGATTTGCACCATTTGCTAAAAACAGACGAAACTTATCTTTTTGTTGATGTTGGAGGCGGAAGTACCGAATTTACATTGTTTTCTGATGGTAAAATGGTAAACTCAAGATCATTCAAAGCCGGAACCGTTCGTTTACTAAATAATATGGTTCACGATGTAGTTTGGGATGAAATCGAAAAATGGATCAAAACCAATACAGCAGATTATGATGAAGTAACCCTGATAGGTTCTGGAGGAAACATTAATAAATTGTTTAAAATGTCCGGAAAACAGCAGGAAAAACCACTTTCATATATTTACATTAATTCGCAATATGCCTTTTTGAATTCATTGACCTATGAACAAAGAATTGCAGAATTAGGATTGAATTCTGACCGTGCCGACGTAATTATTCACGCAACGAGAATTTACCTCAATGCGATGAAATGGAGTGGAGCACGCCAGATTTATGTTCCAAAAATCGGACTTTCTGACGGAATCGTAAAAGCAATGTATTACGGAAAAATTTAATATTTTTTTAAGGATATAATTTTTAATCTTATATAAATGAATAAAACAAGACTCGAGGCATTTAGTGACGGTGTATTGGCAATTATAATTACCATCATGATCTTAGAAATTAAAGTGCCTCACGGAGTTGAGTTTGCCGATTTAAAACCGCTAATCCCTAAGTTTTTAAGCTACGTATTAAGCTTTGTGTATGTTGGTATTTACTGGAATAACCACCATTATCTACTTCACGGTTTATCAAAAGTCAACGGAAAAATACTTTGGGGCAACCTTCATTTATTATTCTGGTTATCACTGATTCCCGTTTCTACCGGCTGGATGGGAGAACACAATTTTGCCAAAGCCGCAATGGCACTATACGGAATCATTTTGTTGGGGAGTGCTATGGCGTACCTGATTCTTCAAAAATTGGTACTCAATGTAGAAGGAAAAGAGTCACCTTTGGCAAAAGCAATTGGTAATGATACAAAAAGCAAAATATCTACTATTATGAATATAATAGGTATTGCCTCTTCATTTTACAGTGAATGGATTTCGGGTATATCGTATCTCATTATTGCGCTAATATGGCTTGTTCCTGATAAAAGGATTGAAAGGATTTTTTCTTAAATAATTTATTTTAAAATGAAATCTGTATTTCAGTCCATGCAAATTATACCTGCGGTTGAGTTGGCTCTTCTGGATGATTTAATAACAACGCGTACACTCAAAAAAGGAGAACTTTTACTGAAGGAAAATCAGGTTTGCAATGAAATTTTTTTTATCAAAAAAGGGATTTTAAGATCCTATTTTTTCAATCATCAGGAAAACGAAATCACCAATTGTTTTGCTTTCGAAAATGAATTTATGGCATCGTTTTCCAGTTTTATAATGCAGGAAGCAGCGCAGGAAAACATTCAGGCGCTGGACTATACAGAATTGCAGGTTATTAGCCGTGAAAGTTTGGAAAAGCTCTATGCAACCGGCATTCACTGGCAGGAAATCGGCAGGAGATTAACCGAAATGGAATACGTAACGCTTCAAAAAAGAATGATTTCTTTTCAGAAACTATCAGGAAAAGAGCGTTACGAAGAATTGTATCAAAATCATCAAAAATACTTACAGTTGATACCGCTTCAATATCTGGCTTCTTATTTAGGCGTTACACCAAGACACTTAAGCCGCATTCGGAAAGCGATTTTATAGGACATTTGTCCAGTATCTTTTTTCATGCTATTGGTATTTTTGTAATAATAAATATAAGAATATGAAAAAAATACTGATTTTAAACGGTCACCCCAATCATGAAAGTTTCAACTTTGCCATTGCTAATGAATATCATAAAGGTGTGATGGATTCCGGGGCTCAGGTTGAAACAATTACAATTGCCGATTTAGAATTTAATCCGAATTTAAAATTTGGTTATCAAAAAAGAACCGAATTAGAACCGGATTTATTGGCTTCATGGCAAAAGATTCAAAACGCAGATCATCTGGTTTGGGTTCATCCCGTTTGGTGGGGCGGACTTCCGGCAATTACAAAAGGATTCATAGATCGGTTATTTTTGCCCGGAATGGCTTTTCAGTACCGCGAGAATTCAGTTTGGTGGGATAAATTACTAAAAGGAAAAACAGCGCATATTATCACCACTTTAGATCAGCCAGGCTGGTATTACAGATTGTTTTTTGGCCGGCCAAGCGTTAATCAGCTAAAGAAATCTACCTTAGGATTTTGTGGTGTAAAACCAGTAAAAGTAACCTACGTCGGAATTGTAAAAACGGCCGATGATATACAAAGAAAAAAGTGGCTGCAGAAAATCTATGATTTAGGTTTGCAAAATAAATAAGCTTAGTTTGCCGCTAATTTCACGATTTTAAACGAATTATTTTTTTAATTTTTTGATTAAAGAAATTCGTAAAATAATGCATTTTTTTTGTGACTCAAAGAATATTATCCCTGTAAATCCAATCCAAATGTAGAACGCAAAAGTTCAATATTTGGATTTATTTCTAACAGACGGTTGTACCTGTCCTGATCGTTAAAACTGCGTTTGGTTTCGATAGTTTCATTTACAATAACTTCAATCGTAATATCGTGATTGTGCAAATGACCTTTTAAATGGCCTAAAAGACCGTTAAGCTGACTTTCAAAATCTAATTTAGAACCCTCATTTGGTAATTCTAAGGTAATTCTTGTACCATCTAATTTTGGATCATTAATCAATAATAACGATTCCATGATTTTAAAACCTTTTTGACCTAAACGCTGTGCATATTTGTTCCACTGCAATAGCATGTCAGTTTCATTAAACTCTTCTGTTGGTAGTGTTGTCGAAGGTTTTACATAAGATCTGCTGCTGGCTTCCAGTTCTTTTTTCTTGCGAATACTCGATAATGAAAAAGCAGAAACTTTTGGTTCATTGCTAACCGGAGGTTTTGGAGTTTCTGCAACATGCTGAGGAGCAGTTTCTGTTTTAGGTTCAGGTTCAGTCGCAGCTGGCTTATTGCTTACAACACTCGTCTCTTGCGTGTTTGAAACTGGAGGTGTGTGGTTTGGAATTTCGGTTTTTGTATTCGGAATTTCAACAATAGAGTAACTGCCGTTTTTAAAATAAACGGGAGGAATTATGAATTGCTCAGCTTTTTTTTTTCTCCATCAAAGTTGATAGAGGCCAGTTGCATCAAACATAATTCAACCAGAAGACGCTGATTCTGGCTCAGTTTATACTTTAAATCACAATCGTTTGCAATATCAATTCCTTTTAATAAAAAGTCCTGAGAGCATTTTTGAGATTGTACACCATACATTTGCTGTGCCTGTTCACCAACTTCTAGTAAAGAAATTGTAGCTGGCGTTTTGCTTACCAGTAAATCCCTGAAATGCGAAGCCAGACCGGCAATAAAATGATGCCCGTCAAAACCTTTTGCAAGGATTTCGTTGTATGCCAGTAAAAGTTCCGGAATTTGATTTTCTAGAAGTAAATCGGTAATCGAAATATAAGTTTCGTAATCTAAAACGTTTAGGTTTTCTGTTACCGCCTGACGGGTCAGATTGGTTCCGCAAAAAGAAACCACACGGTCAAAAATAGACAAAGCGTCACGCATTGCACCATCTGCTTTTTGAGCAATGATATGCAAAGCATCATCTTCAAAATTGATTCCCTGACTTGCCGCAACCTCTGCCAAATGTTCTTTAGCGTCTTTTACGGTAATTCTCTTAAAATCAAAAATCTGACAACGGGATAAAATCGTTGGAATAATTTTATGTTTCTCTGTTGTAGCTAAGATAAAAATAGCATGTTTTGGCGGTTCTTCTAATGTTTTCAGGAAAGCATTAAAAGCTGCCGAAGACAACATATGAACCTCGTCAATAATATAGACTTTATATTGTCCTGTTTGTGGCGGGATTCGAACCTGATCGATCAGGCTTCTGATATCATCAACAGAGTTGTTTGAAGCCGCATCCAGTTCAAAAACGTTAAATGCAAAATCTTCGTTTGGATCATCATATCCGGGCTGATTTATTTTTCGGGCCAAGATACGCGCGCAGGTTGTTTTTCCAACTCCACGAGGTCCTGTGAATAATAAAGCCGAAGCAAGATGATTGCTTTCTATGGCATTTAACAAAGTGTTGGTAATGGCTTTCTGCCCCACAACATCTTTAAATGTCTGCGGACGGTATTTACGGGCCGATACTACAAATTGTTCCATATTCTTTTTTATTCGATAGCAAATATATGACTTTTGTTTCGTTGTTTAAAGTCGATTTTACTTATTTAGCGAAATTCTTTTTCTTCAAAATGACAAGGATTAAACTTAGAAATAATACGATGTTGACAATCAAAGAAATGATGATATATTGATTGTAAGTTTCAATTTTTTCAATTTTTTTATCTTTTTCGGAATTCTTATTTTCTAAAGATTTATACATTCGCAGTCTTTCTAATTGATAAATCCAATTAATTAAATTTTGATTTTCAAGTTTCAGTTCCCAAATAGCATCAGACAATATTTTTATTTCATCATCTGTTTTAGAAAATGTTTTGATTGGTGGAGGAGGAGGTACAAATGAAATCCAATTTGGTTTGAACCCTATACTTGGACTGCAACTACTTAATTCAATAGTTTTATCATCATTAAACTCGGCATACACAATCCAAAGTTGTTTTAGTGATGGAATAATAGAGCAATTGCCAGAGTATTTATGCGTAATGAATTGAGAATTATATTTTCCTTTGAAGAGTTCTATTATTCTAAAAGTATAAGATCTATTTATTGGATCCACCTTTATAACTTCTCCATAAAATACAATTTCAGATAGTTTTAATCCTGTTTCCACCATATTTTCTTGATCAATTGACTTACAATCGCAGGCGAAAGAATAATTATAAAAACATAAAAGCAGTAAAAGAAAAAAGTAGTTTAGTTTCATGAATTGGATTTTTAATACAATAATAATCTTTTTTTAATGATTATCTGATAATGAAAAAAGGTTTAATTTTAGCAGGAAATTATCATTCTCAAATTGAATATACATGAAAAAAGAAATTTTAGTTCTCTTGTTATTAACCGTTCTTTCTAGTTGTAATAATAAACAAATGGAAAAACCAAATAATGAAATGGTATCAGAAAAAAACGTAAGTGATCAAAACAAAAATGTAGCTCTTACAATTCAAATCATCGATAAGCTTTCTGATGAAGATGTTGAAGGAGCTATATATGAAAATATTGTAGAAACTTTTAAGGGCGATTTTGATAATGAATTTGAGCATATTAAAAAATTAAGTGCAGGTCAACAAATGTTTTGGGCTACCTGGATATTAGAAGCAGAAGTAAATAATGGAGGATTTAATCAATATTATTATAATTCAGATGGAGAATTTGCAGAAATGGCATTAAATGGATTAAAGATTATTAAAGCAAATAAATTTGTTGACTTAGTTTCCAGAGCTAATAGTGTTTATGAAAAAGACAAAGAGAGATTATCCGCCTATGATGATGGAAGTATGGAAAGTTTTAGTAAATCATATAAAGATAATCCATTAAATAAATTTGATGATGAGTTTTATGATTTAGAGAAAAAACAAAATATTAGTAAACTTCGAATTAAATACATTCGCGAGCATAAAAGTGAATTTGTTAATTAATAAAATACAATAGAAAAAGATCTACTCGCTTATATCTGATATTATTTGATAAAAAACCTAAAATTAATTACAACTTAAAATTCAATGAACGAAGACTTTATAACATTTCAAAGGTTTAATGATCAGTATAGTGCAAAACAATTTGGTAAATTGCTTTCAGACCAAAATATAAAATATGTATTAGAAGATAATTCACTAAGTTTCGATCCGACTTTTGCAAATAACAATTTTGGAACAGAATATTGTATTAAAATCCAAAATGAAGATTTTGAAAAAGTGAATGCCATATTAGAAGCAAAATCAGATATAGAAATTAATGAAATTGATAAAGATTACTATTTATTAAGTTTCTCTGATGAAGAATTAATAGATGTTATTTCAAAAAGTGATGAATGGAATAAATTTGATGTCTCTCTTGCAAAGAAGTTACTCAGGGACAGAGGGCAGGAAATAACGCCTTTAAAGATTGAGGAAATTAAAAAACAAAGAATTGCAGAATTAGCCAAACCGGAAAAAAGCCAAAGCGGCTATATAATCCTTGGATATATTACTGCTTTACTCGGCGGATTACTGGGTGTTTTTGTAGGCTGGCATTTGCTGACTTATAAAAAAGTACTTCCGGATGGAAACAGGGTTTATGTCTATTCTGAAAACGACAGAAAACAAGGAAACAGAATTTTAATTTTAGGTTTAGTCTTTTTTGTTTTTTGGTTTGGGGTAAAAATTTTATTCAGGTTTGATTAAGCGTAAAATTGAATTGATAATATGGATAACAAAATAAAAATTATCGAATTCAGGGAAAGCGACAGAGATGCATTGCGTGAATTATTTCTAAAAGTCCGCAAAAGCACTTTTGTATGGAAAGATCAGTCTGCTTTTGATTTATTAGATTTTGATGCGCAGACGCGTGAAGAATATATTTTAACTGCTTTCTATGATGAAAAAATAGCCGGATTTATCTCTATCTGGGTGCCGGATAATTTTGTACATCATTTATTTATAGACCAGGGATTTCAGAAACTAGGCATCGGAAAAGCACTTTTAAAATGTGCTATTAATAAAACAGGTTTTCCTGTAAAGTTAAAATGCCTCCAGAAAAATACAGAAGCAATCGCATTTTATAAAAAGACAGGATTTGTACAAAAAGGTATAGGCGGAATTGGAGATGATTCTTTTATTTTGTTTGAACTGAATCAGGAAATAGAATAGAAAATGATAATCGCGACCTGGAATTGTAATATGGCTTTCAGAAAAAAAGCCGGGTTTATTTTGGTTCACCAACCGGATATTCTGATAATTCCTGAATGCGAAACCATTGATAAATTAAAATTTCCCAAAAATGTTCCAATACCGACCGATATGCTTTGGTATGGCACAAACCAGAATAAGGGACTGGGTGTTTTTTCGTATAGTGATTACAGATTTGAACTTCTGGATTGCCATAATCCTGATTTTAAAAATGTATTGCCAATCTCCGTTTCTAACGGAAAAATAGATTTTATTTTATTCGCCATTTGGGCAAACAATCCACAAGACAAAGACGGTCAGTATGTAACACAAGTTTGGAAAGCGGTTAATTATTATGAAAAACTGCTTTCTGAAAATCCTTGTATCCTAATCGGAGATTTTAATAGCAATACCATTTGGGACAGACCAAGACGAGAAGGAAATCATTCTACAGTTGTTAGCAAATTAGCAGAGAAAAATATATTTAGTGTATATCATAAATTCTATAATCAGGAACAGGGCAAAGAAATGCATCCTACCTTGTTTTTGTACCGCCATGAAAACAAACCCTATCATCTTGATTATTGTTTTGTTTCAACTAATTTTATGGATGCTTTAAAGAGTGTTGAAATCGGAACTTATAACGATTGGAAAATGCATAGCGATCATAAACCCCTCATTGTTACTTTTGATTTATAATATTTCATCATTATACTGGAAAAAATATAAAAACGGTAAGAGTATCTTGTAATGTTATAAGTCTCAATTCATTTAATTTTAGGTATTTAATTCTAAAAAATATCATTATGAAAATGAAGTCGATTTTATTGGGAATGTGTTTGACATTTTCTTTAGTAGCCTGCGGTCCTAAGGATGCAGACATACAAAAAGACATAAATGAAAAGTTAAGAGATAAGCCGGGAGTACATGTAGATGTACAGGAAGGTGTAGCTACCATTTCGGGAATTTGCAGAGACAATGCTTTCAAACAAAACATAGAGAGTACTGTAAAAGGAATCAAAGGCGTAAAATCTGTAATAAACAATTGTGACATTCAGGCACCGAATGAAGAACCTGCGGCAGCAGCAGTAATTATAAGTTCAGACAGTGAATTAGATAAATCTGTAAGTGATGTTGTAAAAGCTTACGATGGCGTGAGCGCTACTGTTGTAGGTGGTGTAGTAACACTTTCGGGAGAAATTAAGAGAAACGAATTACAGCCTTTAATGCAAAGCCTGCAGGAATTGAAACCCAAAAAAGTTGATAACAAACTAACTATTAAATAAGCAGGTTATGAGTTTACAAGATAAATACAGAGAAGTAACAAATCTGGCTGAAAACTTAGGAATAGCTAATTTGCAGGTTAGAGAACAGGATAATGTGTTATATATTGATGGTATAGCAAATTCTGCGGCAGACAAAGACAAACTTTGGGATGCTTATAATAAAATAGATCCCGAGTACAGATCGGCAGATGTTGTGATGAATATTGAAGTTATTGAAAAAGTTTCCAGAGAATATACCGTAGAAAACGGCGATTCACTTTCTAAAATTGGAAAAACATATGGGGTTTCCTGGCAGGATATATACGAAGCCAATAAAGATATTATTAAAAATCCGGACCTGATTGAAGTGGGCTGGAAATTGAAAATACCAACAGTATAATTATTTTTTTTGTTTAAAAGTCTTCTAATTAAGAGACTTATGAATTTTTAAAGCACAAAAGTACAAGATTTACCTCTTTTTGTATTATTTCGTTGTAAGGAGAAATCAAACCTGTAGATTCACAGTGCGTGAATTTTGGGTGTGATTTCTCCTTACGTTGAAATAAACAAATCTGATTCCAGTTTTGATTGGAATGTGGGATTTCTAATTTGGAATTTAGTATCATCTTCCTTTTATACTCAATTCCAATAATATCTGAGAAGCCTCAGCATCAGAATCGGCTGAAAAGCCTGATACATACACCCCTTTTTTCCCTGAACTGGATTTAATTCCGTAAACAACTGCTTCATCGCCAGGATCCGATTCTCCTTCGTATCGATACACATGTACAATTTCAAATTTTTCGGGATTCTTTTTTATTGCGTCACTATTTAAATTAAAGTCGCATGTAAATCCTTTTTCATTCAATTGATCTAAAGCTTTTGAAACAGTTGCGTAGTGATACATTCTAGTCATAATAATTGAATTTAAAATTATGGATTTTAAAGATAACCAATTTAAAATTAAAAAGTTGCGTATTTAGATCGAAAATCTAAATTTTAAAATCCTTATTCTTCGGTTATTAATTGTTACTTTTGCCGCGCAGACCGCCTTATCGTCGTCCCGTTCCGATAACTATCGGAACGGGAGGGAGGAAAGTCCGGACACCACAGAGAAGCATAGCGGGTAACACCCGTCGGCGTTAGAAATGGCGCAAGGACAAGTGCAACAGAAAGTATGTACAGGTAATGCTGTAGTGAAACCAGGTAAACTCTATGCGGTGAAATACCAAGTATATCAGCATTTAAGGGCTTCTCGTTCGTTGCTGAAGGGTAGGTAGCTTGAGTTCCGGAGTAATTCGGAATCTAGATAAATGATAAGGCCCTGATTTATCAGGGACAGAATCCGGCTTACAGGTCTGCATTTTTTATATATTTGTGAAACTATCTAACAAAATTTCATGAATATAAATCCATCCAATCTCCCAAATAAACCTCAAAAAAGTACTTTAAATATCATTTTAACCAATCTGACTTTTTGGGTTCTGATTGCCATTATTGCTGGAGTTTTGCTCGGACATTTTTCGCCGCAAAACGCTATAAAAATGAAAATTGTTGGTGACAGTTTTGTAGATATTATCAAACTCTTTATCGGCCCGATTATATTTCTGACTATTGTTTTAGGAATTTCCGGAATGGGAAATCTAAAAAAAGTAGGCAGAATAGGGATTAAGGCTTTAGGATATTTTGAAGTAGTTTCGACCATTGCACTCGCAATTGGTGTAACAGTTGCTTATGTCTTTAAACCCGGCAAAATTGACAAAACAGGTTTGGCCTTGCAGGACGCCAGTCAATATACCAGTGGTACGGCAGAAAATTTCTCGTGGTTAAACTTTTTTCTTTCCAATTTTACGCTTCAGGTTTTACTGGCCGCGATTGTCTGCGGTATTGCATTGAATTTTTATCAAAAAAGAGAACAGACAATCTTAGTTTTAGAGAGAATGTCAAATGTAGTTTTTAGAGGTTTGAAATACGTTATGTATCTCGCTCCTTTGGGTGCATTTGGAGGAATGGCCTATACGATTGGAAAGTTTGGTCTCCAGACATTAATTCCGCTTGGCAAATTAATGCTGTCGGTTTATCTAACCATGTTTTTATTTGTTTTTCTGATTTTAGGAAGCATTCTCAAATATTATAAAATCAGTATTCTTGCAATCCTTAAATACATAAAAGAAGAGCTTTTATTGGTTTTGGGAACTTCCTCTTCAGAAGCTGCTTTGCCAAGTATTATGGTAAAACTCGAAAGAATGGGCTGCAGTAAATCTGTTGTGGGATTGGTAATTCCGACAGGTTATTCCTTTAATCTCGACGGAACTTCGATTTATTTATCAATGTCAGTAATCTTTTTAGCGCAGTTGTATGATGTGCATTTAAGCTTTTTCGAAATTTTGGGCGTAATAGGTATTTTGATGGTTACTTCAAAAGGAGCGGCCGGCGTGACGGGAAGCGGTTTTATAGTTCTCGCTTCGACATTAACGGCATTGCATAAAATTCCCGTAGAAGGTTTAGCCTTTTTATTGGGAGTTGACAAATTTATGAGTGAGGCCAGAGCAATCACAAACTTAATCGGAAATACAGCGGCCACAATTGTAATCTCAAAATCAGAAAGGGATTTTACAGAGTTGAATTTAGATCCTGTTGTTGAAGAGTTTTGATTTAGTGAGGTTCTAAGGTGCTAAGGTTCAGAGGTGCAAAGGGACAGAGGTGTAACTACAAATGAAAACAGACCTAAAAAGCTAAAAAGGTACAAAGTTGCAGAGGATAAGATGCCAGAAATAATCTTTGCAACTTTGAACCTCTGAACCTTTGTACCTAAATAAAAATCTACGACTCGTCTTTAGTTGCGCGAACCAAACTTATTCCCGACATAAAGAAGACGATTCCAAGTATTCCGTAAATTATCAATGATTTTATATCTCTGGTTTCGCCAGATGTTCCGGCAAATATGACTGCTGTGTATATAAGGCCTACAATTCCAAGAAGTGTAAGCAATCCACCAAATAATCTTTTTAGGTTCATGACTTATAGTTTTAAATGTTTCAATCAAAGTTATAATAGACACATTAACAATTTGTTATAAAATTGATTTCAAAACTTATATCATTAACATAAAAATATTTTACTGATTTGTCATAATTTTAAATTCGATTCCAATATTTCGGATACTTTCAATAGCTATTGTTGGATCATCTTTCAGGTATTTACGAATTTTACTGATATAAACATCCATGCTTCTGCCAGAGAAGAAATCATCATTGCCCCAAACAGCTTTCAGGATTTGCTCTCTTTTAAGAAGCTGATTTTTATGATTAAAAAAATACAGAATCAAAGAAGCTTCTTTCTCAGTAAGTTGCTGCGTATGATTGTTAATTTTTAAAGTCAGCCGTTTTGTATCAATATGATATAAACCAATTTGGATTTCCTCAGCATCTTTCAGAACATTTTTTTGCTGGCTTCGTTTTAAGATGTTTTGCAGGCGCAGGATTAATTCTTCTGCTTCAAAAGGTTTTACAATATAATCGTCTGCACCAAGTTTTAAGCCAATGATTTTATCATCTTTTAATTTTTTGGCAGTAAGAAAAATAAAAGGAATTTCTGGATTTATTCTGGTGATTTTTTCTGCTAATGAAAAGCCGTCAAGTTTAGGCATCATCACATCAAAGACGCAAATATCAAATAGCTCATTTTTGAAAAAATCTAAAGCAATTTCTCCATTTTCCGCCCAGGTTACGTCATATTTATAAAGTTCCAGATATTGTTTCAGGACATTCGCAAAATCAAAATCATCTTCGGCCAAAAGTATTTTTTTCAATGAAAAACAATTTAAACTTTAAACATAAAAGTAAATACAGCCCCTTTTCCTAAATCGCTCATCACAGCAACAGAACCCTGATGTGCTTTTATAATCTGGTTGACATAATACAAGCCCAATCCGAGGCCTTTTGTATTGTGTAAATTGCCTTGCTCCACACGATAAAACTTCTCAAAAAGCAAAGCCTGTTTGTTTTTTGAAATTCCGATTCCGTTATCCTCGATGCTAATCGAAAACTGCTCCTGATGCTTTTTGGTTTTTACGGCAATTTTACTCGAACCATATTTTACGGCATTTTCCAGAACATTCAATATCGCTGTTGTCAGATGAAATTTATCCAGGACTAAAACTGTTTTTTGGGTCTGAAAATCAGTTTCAATACTAATTTTTGGATATCCGATTTTAAAATCTTCGATTATAGATAACAGAAAATCTTCTGTATTGATCTTTTCCTTTTGTAATTCGATTTCGTTTTCAGCCAGCGAATTAGCTAAAACCTGATCAATTAAACTCTGCAAACGATTATTTTGCCTAGAAATAGTATTTAAAATAGCATTGAAATTTTGTTCGTTTTCACGAATATCTTTCTGCTCCAGAATTTTTGTTGAAATACCCAAAGTCGCCAAAGGTGTTTTGAGCTCATGCGTAATATTATTGATAAAATCAGTCTTGACATCGCTGACTTTTTTTTGTTTAATCAGCGCTTTTATGGCAATTACAAATAATGTTATTAATGTTGCAATAGAAAATAAAGACAAAGCAAGGATAAACGCCATTCGCCTTACAATAATCATTTCCCAGTCAATAACAGAAACATACATTGAATCTTCCGTCAATAGTTTATAATCCTGATTATCAAAAGTTACGTTTGTAGTGCCGACATAATTTCGAACCAAAAATGAATGATTTAAGGAAGTTAAATTACCGTACAGTTTATTTTGAATCAAAGGCTTTTCAGAAAAAATGGTATCTGTTTTTTGAGCCTTTTTATACAGTATGAATTTGTTGAGGACAATAGCAAAATCAATTTTGTAATTAGGTAAATCCCTTTCAAATTTTCGTTTAATTTTTTGGGTTAAGACATCTTGAAAATCATTTTCAGTCATTTCTTTTTTAATCTCATTTTTTGACCTTTTCCCGTGAATATAACTTTCAGACAATGTCTTATAAAGTGTTTCTTTTTTTGATATCAACGCAGAATCAATATCGCTGTAATTGTTTGTTATCTGAGCAATTTCATTCTTAATCTGTGTATGAAACTGCGCTACTTTATAATCATAAGCAGTTTTCACCAAATAACATTGTACTGTCGTCAAAACTATCAGTGCGACAACAGAAAACGTGATTAATAAATTGATTCTTTGTTTCATAATACAAGCCAAAAATAATGCTTTTATGATACAATAAAGACATTAACCCCGCATTAACCTCCAATTAACTTTCGGAACTGGTTTTTCAGCCCATTTTTGCAACATCATTAACCCAAATTTCATTTTAAAGATGAATATTTATCTGCCCATAAAGCTTCTGATTACATTACTTTTATTTTGTTTTTCTGCAATAGCAAATGCTCAAACTGAAATACCGAAAGATTCGATTTCAAAAGAATTGAACGAAGTTGTTATTAACCAGGAGAAAAAAACTTTTACAAACTCCAACGGAAATATAAAAATAGATGTTGCCAATTCGGTCTACAGTTCGATTCCGGACCCTGTAGATTTGCTTTCCAGACTTCCTTTGGTTCAGGTGAGCTCAGATCGCGAAAGTATTTCGATTGTTGGCAAAGGAAATCCGCTGATTTATATTGATAATCAAAAAGCAGGAATGAATGATTTGAATGCTTTGGCTGTTGCTGATATCAAAACGATTGAAATCATTCAGAATCCGTCTTCAAAATACGAAGCCGAAGGCCGCGCCGTGATTTTAATTACAAGAAAACTAAGCAAAAAAGACAGTTTTAAAATGGAGATTTCTGAAACAGCTTCTTTTAAAAAACACTATAATAATTACTTGGGTTTTAATTCCAGTTTCAAAAAAGACAAACTCGAATGGAAAGCCAACTTTAATTACAATCGTCGAAATCCATGGGAAAATCATAGTATTGCCTATCAGATTCCGCAGGCCAATATCGTTTCAGATTATGATGTAACCGCAAATTCGCATATCAGGCAATATGTTTTTGGTGCAGGTTTATTTTATAAAATAAATGAAGATGATTATTTCTCAGTCAATATAAATGGTAAAATGCACGATGATGCTTTTGGTATCCATACTTTTACCTTTAACCAAAATCAAAATGTTGTCAATAATGTTTTTACTTTCAGCGATAATTTGAGCACAAAGAACTTTATTAACTCATTTGTAAATTATTCCAGAAAACTCAAATCTATAGATACTAAGATGTTTGTAGGTTTTCAGGGCTCCAATTTTAACCAGCATTTGTGGAGTCTTGTGCAGAATGATTTTAATGAAACACATTTAAAACTATCTCAGAACCGGGATCAGAGATTTAATGTAGATGTTTTTTCGGGAAGAATCGATTTAGAAAAAAAGTTTAAAAACGAAATCAATTGGGAATATGGCGGACTGTATTCTGCAGCAAAATCAAAATCTGATTATGATGTTTTTGATTATGAGAAAAATCAAAATACCAGTTTTGATTATCATTTCAAAGAATCAAATTTGGCCGCCTATTCACAACTCTCCGGGAAAATTAAAAAAGTAGGTTTTTCAGTCGGGCTTAGAGTTGAAAATACTAATGTCAGTGGAAAATACAGCACAGACACTGCAGCTTTAATTGATAAAAACTATACCAATCTTTTTCCAAAAGCTCAGCTCTCATTTTCAATTGATAGTACAAAAAGTATAAACGTAGATTATTCCAGAAGTATTTCGAGACCAAACTATTCTTCTTTGAGTATGATTGGGACGTATATAAATCCCTATTTTATTTATGGCAGTAATATCAATTTGGGCCCCACATTTATGGATGTAATCTCGACAGTTTTTCAGTACCATGACAAATCAGTAAAACTGACTTTATATAAAAATAAGAACCCTATTTATCAGGACTTTGTTTTTGATGATCAAAGTAATGTGCTGACTTTTACGGAGAAAAATTTTCAAAAAGAAACCGGTTATAATATTGAATTTACATTGCCATTTACATATATGATCTGGACTAATACCAATTCCTTAATTTTTGCAACCAATAAGATTGAAGATGATTTGGCATTGTTCAATTCTTCTAAGACATATTTATATTATTATTCTAACAATACCTTTAAGCTCCCAAAGGAATTTACATTTGTTTTGTCATTCTGGGGCGCGACCAAGCAAAAAGAAGGTGTTTTTGAACGCAATGCGAAGTTAATTTTTGATATGTCACTTGCAAAAAAAATTGGCAAAAACTGGAACTGTACGTTGAGTTATAATGATATTTTTAGAAATACAATTTACACAGAACGATTTACCGTCAACAATATAAGTTCCAGAGCAAGGTATTTGGTTGATGCCAATGAAATTTCGATTGCGCTTCGTTATTCTTTTGGAAAAATCAAGGAAAGTGAATACAAGGAAAAAAGTGTAAATGAAACTGAAAGCAGAATTCGGTAGAAAAATAAAATCCCTTGAATTTCAAGGGATTTTTATATTGAAAGAATGTTGTTATCCTTCGTCTTCGTCTATAATTTTTAATTTCGAATCATCTGCAGGAAGTTCCTCATCATCATCAGTTGAATTTAATTCAAAAAAACTAAAAAACGAACCGCCATAATTTTTCTGAAAAGAAAAATTGCTCAAATGATTCATTTTAGTGTATTTTGAATGTTCAATAATCATCATGCCATCATCTTCGAGCAGGTCTCTTTCAAAAATTGTTAAAACTATTTTTTCAAAAGTGGCCTGATCTAAGCCATAAGGCGGATCGGCAAAAATAATATCATAAGAGGTTTTGCAGTTTTCGAGAAATTTAAAAACATCACTTTTTGTTGCTGCAATTTCAAAATCATATTCTGATGAAACCTGCTTTATAAATTTAACACAGCCAAAATCACCATCAACAGAAGTTATTGGAGCACTTCCGCGTGACGCAAACTCATAACTTATATTACCTGTTCCCGAAAATAAGTCCAAAACCTTTAAACCGTCAAAATTAAAATGATTGTTCAGAACATTAAATAATGCTTCCTTACTCATGTCAGTTGTCGGTCTTACAGGGAGATTTTTTGGCGGAAAAATGCGTCGCCCTTTGTATTTTCCTGAAATGATTCTCATGATTGAAATAAGATATAATGTTTTTGATTCTGTGCAGTTGAAAAATTGTTTCTTTCTTGTAAAACACTTACATTAAGAAAAGAAACATTACGAATATATTTATACGCCATAGCATAATAAGGGTCATTTCGGGTTATAGTTCCTAATAATTCCAGCTGAAAACTTTCGGGATTTAAACTCAATTGTTCTGCTGTAAAAAGCAGGTAATAAATAAAATCTTCAGGAGTCTGATATTCAAATGAATTAAATAAAAGTAATTTTTGATTTTGAACCACAATAAGTTCAAAATGTTCCGGATTAAAATTAACGATCATTTTTTTATCATCGTTATTCTTAGAAGCTTCTAATATTTTTTCGATCAAAATACTGTTCGCATGTTTATAATCAAAAGAACCAATTTCATCAATCAGAAAATTATTGATATTTACATAAGGAATATAAACCGTATTCATTTCGTAATTAGAAATGTGATCGTAAGTAAAAAAATCAGTCTCAAAAACCTTTGTATTGTATTGTAAATAGCTGCCCATGTAATCTTCATCAAATAAAGCTGAAGGAACAAAAGTGGAAAGATTGTTGCTGTGAATTACAATAATATCATCATAACTATCTTTTAATTCAGGGTGTTTCTTAAAAGCATCAATATATAATTCCTCGATTTTTGACCCTCGCTGCGTAGGGGTAAATTCTACTTCATTAAAAGATGTAATAGTATTATTTAGCGTATCAAAACAGCAAAACGAAAAACCATTCAGAGAAACCTGAATAGAAAGTTTTTTGTATTTTTTTGATGTGATATTAGTATTGTGAAATGGCATAATCTGATTTACAGTTCTTTAGGTATTGCAGTATCAAGAAAGAATTTAATTAAACACAAACTTACAAATTAAAAAGGAACAATAATAATTGCAATTTCAAAAACAACATTTTGTTAAAGTAACTTTAGTATTATTTTTTGTTTAAGAATACTCTTCCGGCTTTGTTTATTATCAAAATATTATGATTGAAACTGATTGTTGAATTGCCATTGCGACTAAAAAAGCCGTAATTTGCAGTTCAAATTTACACTATGAATTCAGCACTGTTTTACGGCGTTTTACAAAAAAGATTCCCTTTTGCACCCACTTATAAACAGGATATTTTTTTTCAAAAAATCGCTATTTTCCTAACTGAGCCGGCAAACAATACCATCTTTGTACTAAAAGGATATGCGGGAACAGGAAAAACGACAGTAATCTCAACAATTGTAAATAATCTGGGAGAAATCAACAAGAAATTTGTTTTGCTCGCACCAACCGGACGCGCCGCAAAAGTTATTGCAAATTACTCTAATACAGCTGCTTTTACGATTCATAAAAAAATATATTTTCCAAAAAAATCTTCCGGCGGAGGAATTGCCTTTACCAGACAGGTAAACAAACATAAAAACACCATTTTTATAGTCGATGAGGCCTCGATGATTTCAGACAGCACTCTGGATAGCGGTTCACTTCTCGATGATTTAATTAACTATGTTTATTCGGGGAACAACTGCAAAATGATCCTTTTGGGAGATACTGCACAGCTGCCTCCGGTCAATTTAGAAATTAGTCCGGCACTCGATACACATACGCTGGGAGCGCATTACGATAAAGAAATTGAACATATTGAACTGGACGAAGTAATGCGTCAGGAAGAAAGTTCGGGAATTTTGTACAATGCGACGGAACTGCGTGAATTGCTGAAAGAATCTTTTATTACTGAATTTAAATTCAATGTAAAAAAGTTCAAAGACATTGTCAGACTTACAGACGGATACGATATTCAGGATGCCATAAATACAGCATACAGCAATTGGAGTATTGAGGATACGGCTTTTATTGTGCGTTCTAATAAAAGAGCAAATCAATACAACGAGCAAATCAGAACCAGGATTTTATTTAAAGAAAGCGAACTATCGGTTGGAGATTTCCTGATGGTAGTAAAAAATAATTATTTCTGGTTAAAAGAAACCGATGAAGCTGGATTTATTGCCAACGGAGACATCATTGAAGTTCTGGAGCTTTTCGGAATCAAGGAATTATATGGATTTAATTTTGCGAGGGTAAAAATCAGAATGGTCGATTATCCCGATCAGAAACCTTTTGAAACGGTTTTGCTTTTGGATACCATAAAAAGCGAGTCTCCATCCTTAACTTACGAAGAATCAAATCGTTTGTACGAAGAAGTAATGAAGGATTACGAAGATGAAAGTACGAAATACAAAAGATTTCAGAAGGTAAAAGAAAACGAGTATTTCAATGGATTACAGGTGAAATTCTCATATGCAATTACTTGTCATAAATCGCAGGGAGGGCAGTGGAATACCGTTTTTATTGAGCAGCCCTATTTACCAAACGGAATCGATCGTGATTACATTAGATGGCTCTACACGGCTATGACGCGTGCTAAAAATAAGTTATATTTGATAGGATTTAAAGACGAGAGTTTTGAGGAATAAAAGACTAATTTCACGAATTAGCACGAATTATTTTTCACATAAATATTTGTTCAATTTGTAAAATTTGTGTTTGAAATACTATAACAATGGCAACACTAAACGACTTACATTCGATTTCATCAACGTTTTCGAATACAGATAAAATGCCGGTTCTGTTTTTAGGACACGGCAGCCCGATGAATGCTATTGAAGAAAATCAGTTTGTAGCCGGTTTTCGCCAATTGGCCACAACTTTGCCACAGCCAAATGCCATTTTATGTATTTCTGCACACTGGTTTACCAAAGGAACAAAAGTCACCTCGATGCAAATGCCAAGAACCATTCATGATTTTGGAGGATTTCCGCAAGCACTTTTTGATGTTCAATATCCGGCGAAAGGAAGCCCGGAACTAGCTTTTGAAACAAAAAAAATATTAGAACCAGTCGCTGTAGATTTAGACGAGCACTGGGGTTTAGATCATGGGGCATGGAGCGTGATAAAACATTTATATCCCAATGCAGATGTTCCTGTAATTCAATTAAGTATTGATTATACAAAACCAGGTCAATATCATTTTGAACTGGCTCAGAAACTGCAGGCGCTTCGTTATAAAGGCGTTCTCATTATCGGCAGCGGAAATATAGTTCACAACCTTCGTCTGGTAGATTTTAGAAATTTTGACAAAGATAATTACGGTTTTGATTGGGCGATAGAAGCAAGAGAAACCGTTAATAATTATCTCCTGGATGGAAATTTTCAGCCTTTGATCGATTTCGAAAAAATGAATAAAGCACTACAATTGGCAATTCCGACCCCGGATCATTATTTGCCGCTGCTTTATACTTTAGGTCTCAAAGATAAAACAGATGAATTAGATTTATTTAATGATAAATTATTGGCGGGTTCTCTGAGTATGACCTCAGTAAAAATTATGTAAAAAAAATTGTGATACTCTGTGCTAAAGTTTTGACATAAAGCTTCGTAAAGGTTTTTCACAGAGATTCACAAGAAGAAAATAAATTAATTGAGGATGAGATTGCTTCGTTCCTCATAATGACAAAAAAATGAAAATAATAGCGGTAATTCCGGCAAGATATGCTTCAACACGTTTTCCTGCAAAACTAATGCAGGATTTGGGGGGCAAAACAGTAATTTTAAGAACTTATGAAGCTGCAGTTTCAACAAAATTGTTTGATGACGTTTTTGTGGTAACCGATTCAGATTTGATTTTTGATGAAATTATTTCCAATGGCGGAAAAGCGATTATGAGCGTCAAAGAACACGAATCCGGAAGTGACCGAATCGCCGAAGCCGTAGCGAATCTGGATGTTGATATCGTAGTAAATGTACAAGGCGACGAGCCGTTTACAGAAGCAGGCCCTCTGGAACAAGTTTTAGCAGCTTTTAAGAATGATCCGGACCATAAAGTTGATTTGGCATCTTTGATGAGAGAAATCACAAATGAAGAGGAAATCAATAATCCTAATAATGTAAAAGTAGTGGTAGATCAGTCACAGTTTGCATTGTATTTTTCGAGATCAGTAATTCCGTATCCGAGAGATAAAGATGTTGGTGTTCGTTATTTTCAACATATCGGGATTTATGCATTTAGAAAACAGGCTTTATTAGATTTTTACAGTTTACCGATGAAATCTTTAGAAGCTTCTGAGAAACTGGAACAGCTTCGTTATTTAGAATTCGGAAAACGAATTAAAATGGTAGAAACTACGCATGTAGGAATTGGCATTGACACTGCTGAGGATTTAGAAAAGGCAAGAGCTATTTTGGCTTCTAAATAGTTGTATTGCGTGTAATGAAACGCGGATGAGGCGGATTCGCTAAAGCGAAGACGCGGATTTAATCGGATTTTTGTTTATTCTCATTTGTGTCTTTGCGAGGAACGAAGCAATCTCACTATGATAAATAAGAACTAAGCAAATGAGATTGCTTCGTTCCTCGCAAAGACATACTTTGTAAAACAAGAAAGCTCCAAAATTTGGAGCTTTTTTTATTATCTAAAACATTCTAAATCCTTAGTATAAAGCAGGAAATTTAGAAGGATTAACTTCATTCATCATTTCATAAACCTTTTCAAAAATATCTTCTGTAGAAGGTTTCGAGAAATAGTCACCATCAGTTCCATAAGCTGCCCTGTGTGCTTTTGCAGCAAGAGTCTGCGGTTTGCTGTCAAGATACTTATACGCATCTTGTTCTTCTAATATTTGTTGTAAAATGTAAGCAGAAGCCCCACCCGGAACATCTTCGTCAATTACTAAAAGACGATTTGTTTTGGCAACACTTTTTACAATATCCTTATTAATATCAAAAGGAAGCAAAGATTGAATATCAATAACTTCACAGTCAATTCCTAAATCTAATAATTCGGTTGCTGCCTGTTGAACTAATCTTAAAGTAGATCCGTAAGAAACCAGAGTAATATCAGCACCTTCCTTTAAAGTTTCAACAACTCCGATTGGCGTTTTGAATTCACCAAAATTCAAAGGTGTTTTTTCTTTTAAGCGGTAACCATTTAAACACTCAATTACTAAAGCCGGTTCGTCACACTCCAAAAGTGTATTATAAAAACCTGCAGCCTGTGTCATATCTCTTGGAACCAAAACATGAATTCCGCGAATAGCATTTATAATCATTCCCATTGGAGAACCAGAGTGCCAGATACCTTCCAGACGGTGCCCGCGGGTTCTAATGATTAACGGTGCTTTTTGTTTACCAACAGTTCTGTATTGCAATGTAGCCAAATCATCACTCATGATTTGAATTGCATATAGTAAATAATCTAAATATTGAATTTCAGCAATAGGGCGCAATCCTCTCAATGCCATACCGATTCCCTGACCAATAATGGTCGCTTCACGAATTCCGACATCAGCAACGCGAAGTTCTCCGTATTTTTCCTGCATCCCTTCCAAACCTTGGTTTACATCGCCAATGTTTCCTACATCTTCTCCAAAAATTAAGGTTTCAGGATATTTCGAAAATAAAGCATCAAAATTATCACGAAGGATCATTCTTCCGTCCAGATCAGGTTTTGCATTTTCTGCATATTGAGGAAGCACTTTTTCTACAGAAAACACATTCTTTGCAGAATCTGAATGCAGGTTACTGCTAAATTTACCTTGTGTTATCCCGATATAATTGGTAATCCACTCTGATAATAATGCTCTGCTGTTTGGAACTTCAATAAAACGCTGAATTTTTCTTGCTATAGAAAGCATGTCTTTTTTCAGCGGTGCTTTTATAGCACTTAGCTCAGTAATATATTTTTTAATTTTTTCTTTGTGGTTGATGCTTGCTTCTGCAATTTGCTCTAATAAAGCCAGAAGATTTTTTTGATCTTCAATAATTGGATTTATAAAAGAGTTCCATGCTTCTTTTTTAGCTTCCAGAACTTCTTTTTTCAGCTCAAATTCAATTTCAGCCAGTTCTTCCGGAGAAGCAATATTAATAGCAATCATCCATAAACGCATCTGACGAATACAATCAAAATCCCTTTCCCAGGCAAGTCTTTCTCCATTTTTATAACGTTCGTGAGAACCAGAAGTAGAATGTCCTTGTGGTTGTGTTAATTCATTTACGTGAATCAAAACCGGAACGTGCTCTTCGCGCGCAATTGCTGCAGCTCTTTCGTACGTAGAAACCAATTCGGCATAATCCCAGCCTTTTACTCTAAAGATTTCATAACCTTTTGAGTCCATATCACGTTGATATCCTTTTAGGATTTCAGAAATATTTTCTTTAGTAGTCTGATGTTTTGCATGAACAGAAATTCCATATTCATCATCCCAGACACTCATTACCATCGGAACTTGTAAAACTCCGGCAGCATTTATAGTTTCAAAAAACAAACCTTCAGAAGTACTCGCATTACCTATAGTTCCCCAGGCAACTTCATTACCATTTACAGAGAATTTGTCCTTAATAGTAATACCGTCAACATTTCTGTAGATTTTAGATGCTTGTGCCAAACCTAGCAAACGGGGCATTTGTCCGGCAGTAGGGGATATATCTGAACTTGAATTTTTTTGTTTTGTTAAATCTTTCCAAGAACCGTCTTCATTAAGACTGTGCGTTACAAAATGTCCACCCATTTGTCTTCCCGCAGACATTGGATCAAAATCCAGATCGGTATGACCATATAAACCGGCAAAAAATTGCTTTGGAGTCAATTCTCCAATGGCCATCATAAAAGTCTGGTCGCGGTAATATCCTGAACGGAAATCGCCATTTTTAAAAGCTTTTGCCATTGCAAGCTGCGGAACTTCTTTTCCGTCACCAAATATTCCAAATTTGGCTTTCCCTGTCAATACCTCTTTGCGGCCTAGAAGACTACATTCACGGCTTGTAACCGCTATTCTGTAATCACTCAAGACTTCAGTTTTGAAATCTTCGAAAGTCAATGTAGTATTGTTTTGTTCTTTAATCATAATCTGGAATGGTCATGTTATGCGGCAAAATTACTTAAAAAGTATCAATAATCATAATTCATTAAAATAAATATAATTTAATTATTTATAAGTAAATTACTAAAACTAAGTATTTTTTTTGTTGAATATGAATAATTTTTCTGATTTTAATGAATATAATTCATGTTTTTCTTTAAAATTTATTCAATTAAAACCATTTTCGGGTAAAAAGAGTGACTAATGTTTTAGGTGCAAATGTCACTACAAATCGTATTTTTTCGTTGTATTTGGGTTGAGAAATCTCCCATCCATTGTTGGAATAAACCGGAAAATACAGTTCAAAGTAATCCGGAACAAGGTTTAATCGTATGCCGCTATCGTATGCAAAGTTAGCTTTTTCATGTTTATTTTTTACAAAACCAACATCTCCATAAGCCTCAACCCAGTTCCAAAGAGAATAACTGGCATTCAAAGTCGTCATCCATTGATTGGCATATCTGGGTTCAATTTTAGATTTAAATCCACCCTCTGCAATTATATATTGCTGACTAAAAATCCCGGTACTTTCTGATCTTCCCAAAAAGTTATAATCAAACAGATAATCTGTAGGCCTGTCTAATCCAAAACTGAAATAATCAGAATTTGTTCTGTTGTATAAAAAACTTCCAGCATATAGTCTCAAATTTAGTTTATTGTTATTCTCAAATAATCTTCGGTATTCTATTTCCCCTGCAAGCTTTCCAAAATCACCCGAAAACTGAACATCTGTCATAAAGTTTAAATGATTGACCAATTCTGTTTTTGTATTGACATAACGAGCATTAAAAACCGAATAATTAGGTTTCGAATTATCTGTTATAAATTCACTTTCTTCCCGATTGACAATAACCTGACGCAACAAAATTAGTTGCTTTCTGTTGTCTCTGAAGTTTTTTTCACGGATCCGAAACTGAACCATTGGATTTAACCTCAGATAAGTAGCATCCGGCGCATAATGATAATAATTCTGACTAACAGAATAGCGTACGTTGTATAGTGTACTGTTCCTGTAATAATGGTTTAATGCAAAAGCAGAAGAACCGGATAAAGTTCCCGCTTTTAAGGAATATGCCGGATTAATATCAAAAGTAAACGGTTTGTCTAAAATTGTTTTATTATGAAAACGTATTCCTGGTGTAAAACCGTCATAATAATTATAAGTAAGAGTAGGGATATATAAAATTTGATTGTAGAAAGGATCTTCCAGATCTTTTGCAAAATTGAATTTTATAGGACGATTTGTAATTACAAGGCTTTTTAATGATTTCCAGTTGTTTCTTAAATTATATTCCGGAACTTCATTATCATAATTTAAGACTATTTTATCTGCATTTTTGCGGTCAAAAACATAAATTGAATCATTGCTTTTTGGTTCAATCCAGGTTTTAAAAACAACCTCGTTTTTTTTAAGCCCATAAACCGGAACGGGAGCATAAACACCAGTTCTGTTATTTATTGAAAACTGAATACTGTCTTTTGTTCTCGAAACATTCGAAAATTTATAATCTATAATATCTCGTGAATCGATAATGGTTTTAAAGAACCAATCGATATCTTTTGAACTGTTTTTCGACAAAATCCTTTCAAAATCAGATCTTTCAGCCTGTTGTTTTTTATTCAGTTCATAAAATTCCTGAACGCTGTTTGGCACAATATCATGGTTCAAATAATCATCTAAATAGCTCAAACTTAAACCTGCGCGATATTTACTGGCAATTTGTTCGTTAAATTTTATTAAACTATTCTTAGGATCTCCAAGCGGCTGATCCAGGTTTTTTCTGGCCATCAGCATATAATAATAGCTGTATTGCTCATTAAAAGTCAGGTTGGTGATATTATAACTTTTAAAGAGCTTCATGTTCGAAAGGCTTCCAAGCATTTTTTGGTCAGCATGGTTTTCTTCCATGTACTTCATCATCGTATAAATCTGAATACCATCATAAATCCAGTTGTCTTTTCTTGGGTCCAGACGCAGACTGTTTTTCAAATAATTGTTCAGATACGTTTTCAGGAAAGTAATTTCAAATACAAATTCATCAGAAAACGGACTTATAAAAGAGGGAAGCTGATTTAGCCCATAAAACGGATTTCGGTCGTAATCTGTCTGCGAAATTGTAATTTTTTCATGCGGATATTTACCAATAAAAGCACTTGCAAAAGTTACTACACGATTAATAATAATCGCTTTTTGAATATCGTTGAGTTTCTTGTTCTTTAAGTTCGAAAGAATTTCAACCGAACCATTTTCATAGCTGGTAAAACTATTTTGTTTTTCAATAAACAAATTAAAATCCGTTCTGTTATTTCCTGAAAAAGAATAAACTTCAAATTCCGGACTTGTTAGGTCTTTTGAGACAGAATTTAAATCGGTAGTAATCGAATAAGTTTTCGGAACTTTTATAGAAACCTCATAATCTGCCGATGCATTTGCAATATCATCCAAATTGAAGTTATTATATTTTGTAAAAGTATGATTTTCAAAACGGGCAGGGCTCAAAAACCAGTTTTTAAGATTCATTCCTCCATTTTCATCAAAACCATAATGTGTAAATTTATCACTCGGAATTTTTACGATATAGTTAATTTGCAAATCGACTTTCTCATTAGGCATCAGTCTTTGCTTCAACTTTACAACAATAAAATCAGGATTCTTTTCTGTTCTTTCCCACTCAAGCGCCATGTCATCAGAATCCAGTAGATTTAATATCGTTGTATTGCCTCTTTCTGCAGCATTTGCCAAATGAAAACCACGATAAAACTCATCTGAAAAACGTTTCGCCAAGGGCGTATTTTTATTCGAAAATGCATTGTTCCAGTCATTTAATACAATCGAATCAATCGTATCATTTGAAGTATTATAAAATGTAATGTCCTGTTTTACATTTAAGGTTTTAAGCTCAAAGTTTACCGCCACTTCCATCTTAGAATGATGCTGTGCAAATTGTTTTATTGAACTAAATAAAACGAAGAAAAACAATATTACTTTATATAATGATCTCAATGTCGGCTTAAATTTTTTTGACTGTATTTTTTTATTTACGAGCGTAGATGTTTTTTGGATTTATGTAAAAATAGTATAAAAAAAGCTGTTTAAAAAAACAGCTTTCAATTTCTTGTAAGAATTAATGTATTTTAAACATATACGTAATATAAGTCATATGAAAATTAACTTTTTAATATACTTTCTTAGTCTTAATTATTTATCAAGTCAGATTTATTAGAAATTCGGACTCAAATCATATTTCTTGTAGAATTTATCCAACACATCAACCACTTCGTCTTCAGTGTCAACGATCTTAAATAAGTTCAGATCATCCGGGCTTACCGTTTGCATCTTTTCAACCAGAACCGTTTTTACCCATTCGATCAATCCCGACCAGAATTCAACACCAACCAGAATAATCGGAAACTTTCCAATTTTTTTAGTTTGAATTAAAGTAATCGCTTCAAACATTTCATCAAGAGTTCCAAACCCCCCGGGCATTACTACAAATCCCTGAGAATATTTTACAAACATTACTTTTCTAACAAAAAAGTAATCAAAATTAAGGTTTTTATCATGATCGATATAAGGGTTAAAATGCTGTTCAAAAGGAAGTTCGATATTCAAACCTACAGATGTTCCGCCGCCCAAGTGTGCTCCTTTATTACCAGCCTCCATTATACCGGGACCACCTCCTGTGATCACGCCATAACCTGCTTTACTAATTTTAAAAGCAATTTTTTCAGCCAGTAAATAATATCTATCGTCCGGTTTTGTTCTTGCAGATCCAAAAATCGATACACACGGCCCAATACGCCCCATGCTTTCATATCCGTTCACAAATTCGGCCATGATTTTAAAAATCGCCCAGCTGTCATTTGTTCTGATTTCATTCCACGTTTTTTGTTTCAAACGATCCTGAATTACTTTATCCTCATCATTATCAAAATCTTCTAATCTCATTTTAGGTATTTTAATTATTTATATTTTTTTAAGGAGCTGATTCCTGCTGTCCACTATATCTTTTATGGTGAACCCCACCATAAAAGGATGCCGTTCCCCTCAGGGCTAGACACAGGTTATCAATTGAATTTTTCGTTTAAAAAAGAAAAATTCTTTAATTAATACGTTTGTTGCTCAATTGATTTTGTAATACTGCTTTTAACTTTTCCGGTATGTTCAGTAGTTTTCGATTCAATCAGCATTATTAAACATTCGTCAATGGATGAAACCCTGTGATTTACGCCTTTTTTTACAACAAATAAATCGCCTTTTTTCATGGTAAAAGAGGGTTCATTCTCAATTTCCATTAAAAGTTCACCATCAACAATATAAAATAATTCATCTTCATTTTCATGATTATGCCAGGGAACTTCCTGGCCTTTTATTTTTGCCACTTTAATATATTGATCGTTTACTTCATCAATTATTTTAGGCGAAAAATATTGGTCAACGTTACTGAATTTCTCTTTTAGATTCATAGAATTTATCTTAACCTTTCGAAATCAAAAAAGCTTTGACAAAAAGGGCGTACTAAATTAGTGCTTTTTTTAAGAATTGTCACAAGAATGTCCATTTATTAATTTAAATGTAACATTTATGATTGGTTGGTTTTTGTTTGTGATTCATTATCAATTAATTAATGATTGAAATCAAAATGTGTCGTTCCTAAGGAACTTAATGAAAATGCTAATCTATAAAATCAATAGATTAAAATCCGTTGCTACAAACATTTCGCTCCGATGGAGCTTTAAAAGAGTATAATTATGTCAAAAAAGAGCCGTAGGTTCCATTCATTTTGTGGGATGGATTTTAATCCATCCCATTGAAAATAATATTATTCCAATTCTTTTTTCAAAAACTTAGCCGTGTAGCTTTTTTTATTTTTCGCCACCTCTTCAGGAGTTCCTTTAGCTATAAGTTGTCCACCACCTTTTCCGCCTTCAGGACCAATATCTATGATATAATCAGCAAGTTTGATCACGTCCATATTATGTTCGATAACCAGAATCGTATTTCCTTTATCAACCAGTTTATTGATTACATCCATTAAAACACGAATATCTTCAAAATGTAAACCAGTTGTAGGCTCATCCAGAATATAAAACGTATTTCCGGTATCTTTTTTAGACAATTCTCCCGCCAGTTTAATACGCTGTGCTTCTCCACCGGAAAGTGTTGTACTTTGTTGACCAAGTGTGATATAGCCCAAGCCAACATCCTGAATTGTTTTTACTTTTCTATAAATCTTCGGAATATTTTCAAAAAACGGAACCGCTTCGTCAACTGTCATATTCAATACATCAGAAATCGATTTTCCTTTATAACGAATTTCTAAAGTTTCTCTGTTAAAACGTTTTCCCTGACAAGTTTCACATTCTACATAAACATCCGGTAAAAAGTTCATTTCAATCGTTCTGACACCAGAACCTTCGCAGGTTTCACAGCGTCCTCCTTTTACATTAAAACTAAAACGTCCTGCTTTGTAACCACGAATCATACTTTCAGAAGTCATCGTAAATAAATTTCTGATTTCTGTAAAAACTTCCGTATAAGTTGCCGGATTCGAACGTGGTGTTCTTCCAATTGGACTTTGGTCAATGTCAATTACTTTATCAATATGTTCCAGACCTTCAATCTTTTTATAAGGCTGTGGTTTTTTTACACCATTAAAATAATAGGCGTTCAAAATAGGATAGAGCGTTTCGTTTATCAAAGTCGATTTTCCACTTCCTGAAACTCCCGTAACACAAATCAATTGTCCCAAAGGCAATTCAATTGAAACATTTTTAAGGTTGTTTCCGGTTGCTCCGGTCAGTTTTAGAAACTTTCCATTTCCTTTTCTTCTTTCCTTCGGAATCTCTAATTTCATTGTACCGTTCAAATATTGGGCGGTAATAGTATTTGACTTTAAAGTTTCAGCCGGAGTTCCAATACTGATGATTTCTCCACCATATTTTCCCGCTTTCGGTCCAATATCAATAACATAATCAGCAGTTTCGATCATGTCTTTGTCGTGTTCAACAACAATAACTGAGTTTCCGATATCACGCAATTGCTCCAGGGATTTAATCAGTTTTTCATTGTCTCGTTGATGTAAACCAATACTCGGTTCATCCAGAATATATAAAACACCAACCAGTTGAGAACCAATTTGTGTCGCCAGACGAATACGTTGTGCTTCACCACCCGAAAGCGATTTTGAACTTCGGCTCAAAGCCAAATAATTCAAACCAACATTCATCAAAAAGTTTAAGCGGTCTTTAATTTCTTTTACAACTTCAGAAGCAATCAGAAGTTGTTTATCTGATAAATGACTGTTTAAATCCTGAAACCAGGTCGTTAAATCAGAAATATCCATATCACACAATTCGGTGATATTTTTTCCATTAACTCTAAAAAACTGTGCTTCTTTTTTTAAACGGGAACCTTCGCAAACAGGACAATTTACTTCATCCATAAAATCTTTTGCCCATCGTTTTATAGTCGTTGATGCGCTTTCATCATATTGATTTTTAATAAAATGAGATATTCCCTCGAAATCAATTTTATAATCGCGTGTAACTCCTAAATCTTTTGAGTTTATGGTAAATTTATCTTTTCCTCCATGAAGAATCATTTCCATTGCTTCTTCAGGAATTTTCTCAATTGGATCTGTAATTTTAAACCCGAATTTTTCGCCAATTACTTCTAACTGCTTAAAAATCCAGGACGATTTATATTCACCAAGCGGAGCAAAACCACCGGCTTTAATCGATAATTTCGGATTTGGGATAATTTTTTTTACATTAATTTCATGAACAGTTCCCAATCCGTTACAATGCGGACAAGCTCCTTTTGGAGAGTTAAATGAAAATAAGTTTGGCTCGGGATTCTGATACGAGATTCCTGTTGAAGGACACATCAAATTTCTACTGAAATAGCGTACTTCATTTGTATCCTGATCCAAAACCATCAATACATCCTCACCATGATGCATGGCTGTATTGATACTTTCGGCCAATCGCTTTTGATTATCCGCCGTATCTTCAATAAGCATTCGGTCAACAACAATTTCGATATCGTGGGTTTTGTAACGGTCTAGTTTCATTCCCGAAACTAAATCCTGAACTTCACCATTTACACGGACTTTCAGAAAGCCTTGCTTGGTAATTTGTTGAAATAATTCGGCATAATGACCTTTTCTCGCCTTAATCACGGGAGCAAGAATATTAATGCGTTTTCCGTTAAAATCGTGAATGATCAAATCTTTGATTTGTTCATCAGAATACGAAACCATTTTTTCGCCTGTATTGTAACTGTAAGCGTCTGCACCACGGGCATAAAGAAGCCTCAGGAAATCATAGATTTCTGTAATTGTTCCAACTGTAGAACGCGGGCTTTTACTGGTTGTTTTTTGTTCGATTGCAATTACAGGAGAAAGTCCGTCGATTTTGTCGACATCCGGTCGTTCCAATCCGCCAAGAAACTGTCTGGCATATGCAGAAAAAGTTTCTACATAACGACGTTGTCCTTCGGCATAAATTGTGTCGAAAGCCAAAGATGATTTTCCCGAGCCTGATAAACCGGTAATTACAACCAGTTTTTCCCTCGGGATTGATATGTCTATATTTTTTAGATTATGAACTCTTGCACCAAGAACTTCAATAGTATTGTCTTTATCTAGCATAAATGTGAGCAAAACGCAAAGTTACCATTTTGATTTGTTCTTTTAGTACTCGTTTGCAAAAGTTTATGTTACAAATAGTAACAAAATGAGAGCAAAAAAACCTAGCGTTTACGTTTTCTTGTTGCCATATATTCTTCTATTGCTTCTTTGGTTGTATACCAGTTTCGGCCTTCCTTATATGCATCAATTTTACCTGTTCTGGCCAATAAGCTAATATATTCCTGACCATAAGGAGATTCTGGTTCACTTACAATATTTATGATTGGCTGATAATCATAAGTGCTTCCTGGCATGGCATTCAGATAAATGTTTAATGTCCGTTCAAGTGCCTGGCACATCAGAAGAATTAATTTTTGATAGTTCCCATTATTAGCCTGATTAAGTGCCTCGTAATATTTTTTGCGATCATTTTTTAGAATAATTGCAGGAGGAAAACCACAACGCATTAATAATAAATTCATGCTTAAACGAACTGTACGCCCATTACCATCAAAGAAAGGATGTATCCAGACTAGTTTATGATGATAAATAGTCGCAAGTTCAATATCATTTAGCCCTAATGGATTTGTATTTATAAAATCAATTAATTCATCCAGATAATCAGAAACCTTATTAGCATTTGGAGGCATAAAGTTAGCTCCCGAAATACGGACTCCTCCGTTTCGAATTCTCCCGGCAAAATCATCTTCAATAGATCGTAAAACCAAGCTATGAATAGAAAGAATATCGATGCTTCTTAGTTTGTAAGTATCACTTACTATATCATACAAATAATCGATAGCTTTATCATGATTATGGGTTTCGAAATGTTCCCGAAGCGATTTTCCCTTAATGGTTATTCCTTCCTGAATTACCATTTGGGTTTCACGCAGGCTCATTGTATTTCCTTCAATACTATTAGAATTGTAGGTCCATTCAAGCGAAAGGCTTTCACGAATTTTATTCAAAGCAATGTTAGGAAGTGGCCTGCTGTTTTGCAAATCCTTTCTTTTTTGATACAATCTTTCAAAAGTTGCATCAAATTCTTCTCTGTATTTTAAGTCAATATTCCACATTATGAAGCAAAGATACTCCTTAATATCGGATAAATAAAGTATTTTATCTATCCGATATTAAGATTATTCTATTGTCATCGAACGAAGTTTTGTTCTGTATGCTTCTAATGCTATTGATTTGGAGATGATTCCGTAATATTTTCCGTTTCGTAAAACCGGCAAAAATGCTGTTTTTGATTTTTCAAATTTGCTCATCACAATTTCCATACTATCATTAGAAAAAATTGTGGCAGCAGGTGTTTTCATTACATCGTTGATTTTGGTGTATTTTACTCTGTATGTATTAAAAATGATTTCCCGGATATCATTAAAATGCACTATCCCAACCAAATCTTTATCATTATTGACAACGGCAAAAACAACCTGGTTAGAATGTGAAATTAAGTCTACAAGTTTGCTTAAATTTTCATCCGGATGAACCGTTAAATAATCACACTGAATAATTGTGTCAATATCTAAAGTAGAAAGAATGTTAGAATCTTTATTGCTGGTAAAAGCGTGTCCTTTCTTTGCTAGGCCTTTTACGTCAAGCGAATATTTTTCGAATTTTTTAGAAATAGCAAAACTTATTGAAGACACAATCATAAGCGGAATCATTAATCCGTAGCCTCCTGTAATTTCGGCAATTAAGAAAATAGCAGTAAGCGGCGCGTGAAATAATCCGCTAAGAATTCCTGCCATTCCAACCATCGTAAAATTTCCGATTGGTAATTTTGACAAACCGGTCAGACTAACAAATTTGGAGAAAAAATATCCAAGATAAGAGCCTAAGAAGAGAGAAGGAGCGAAGTTTCCTCCATTTCCGCCGCTTCCAATAGTAAGACCCGATGCAAATACTTTTACCATCATTGTTGCCCCGACAAATAAAAGCAGTACCCAGTTGTTATTTCTGAAATCTGCAAACAGAGTATTATCCAGCAAAGCTCCCGGATCAGTTTCAGACAGTGTTTTTATACTTTCATAACCTTCACCAAACAAAGTTGGAAATATAAAAATCAGAATAGCCAGCAAAGAAGCTCCAATAAATGCCTTTTTATAAGGACCGATTTCCAGTTTAGAAAAATAATGTTCAACTTTTTGAAAATTTCTGGAATAATAAATAGCGGTGAGACCTGTCAATACCCCTAAAATTATATAAAAAGGAATATTATGATAATCAAAAGCTTCCTGCGTTTTAAAACTCAAAAGAATTGTTTCGTCTAAAACAATGGCAGAAACCAAAGCACCGGTTGCTGCAGAAATCATAATAGGGGTAAATGCCGAGATACTAACATCTACCAGTAAAACTTCTATTGCAAAAAGAACTCCTGCAATTGGCGCATTAAACGCAGCCGAAATTCCGGCTGCCACTCCACAGCCAATTAGGAGTGTTCTGTCTTTGTAGGCTAATTTATAATTTTGGGCAAAATTAGATCCAAAAGCAGCACCTGTAATAACAATCGGGCTTTCTAAACCGGCAGATCCTCCTAAACCAACCGTTAAGGAACTGGTGACAATCTGAGCATACATTTGTTTTTTAGGAATAATGCTTGCTTTTTTTGCAACAGCGTACAGTATCTGCGAAGTTCCTTTCTGAATGCTTCCGTTTAAAAGTTTATTTACCACCAAAACCGTCAGCAGAATTCCGATTATAGGCAAAATACTGTTGATGAAACTTAGTTTTAAAATTCCGTTAATGTAAGTGGCAAACGAGAAAACGCTATGCGCAAATGTTTTCAGGACAATTACCGCAAGCGAACAAGAAATACCAATCAATACACTTGATAAAAAAATAAATTGCTTTGGAGTCATTAATGATTGAGCCAAAGCAATTATGCTTTCTAGTCTTCTGAAATATTTTTTTAGCATTCTCTTTAAAAAATTATGGATATTGCAAATTTAGCCTTTTAATCCATAAATTTAAAATAATAAAATGCCTTATCCTTAAAATTAGTCAACTAATGCTGTTGCGTGTTTGGCAACAATTCCAAAGTTATATCCTTGTGCGGCATCATATCCGGCATAATTTACAGCAATCAGCTGACCGCATTCATTAAATACTGGCGAACCGCTTGCTCCGTGTGTAGAAGTAACATTATACTGAATACTTACCCCGTCAGATTCCTTATTGATCTGACCTTCATATACCTGCACTTTTATACCACTTCTGGTGTTGGCAAGAGCCATTCCCATTGGGTAGCCAATCAAAATTGCATTAGTGCCAGGTTTTATTTTTGCATCATCTTTGATGGCAGAATCCAAATCAATAATATTGCGTACAGATCCAGGTAATGTTTCGCTTGCTAACTGTAAAACAGCTACGTCAACTTCATTACCGTCGGCAATTTTATAGACTTTACATTTTAGCCAGTCTTCTTTAGAACCGTGCAGTGCAACACTTATTTCAACAGATTTGAAAGATATTGTAATGTCATCAACGCTTATATATTTTATTTCTTTTGCTGCAGGAGTTGGTTCTGTTGAAGCGCTCTCTGTAGTCTCAGTATTCTCGTTTGCTGCAACAACTGTCGCGCTGGAATCTACAGCTGCGGAGGTTTCGTGAACCACATCTTCAGATTCTTCTTCTCCTTCACCTTCTTCAGAATAATATTCACTCCAGTTTTTTTCAAGAAAAGTTTTGTAGTCTCCCTCACTTATAGAATCTGGAAGAATACCCGCAATATGATCTTTTAGATATGTAAAAGAATTGGTGCTGTCGTCACCGTAAAGCCAAGGCTCAGCAACGTGATGATTGGTTACTATTTTTCCGTCTTCGGATACAAAAAATCCTGTTCCGGATATTGTTTTTTCTTCTAAATTGCTTTCATCAACTTCAAGCTGAAATGGCTTAGATCCTTTTATCGATATTTCGACAGCATAGGTGTGTTTTACCAGAACAACAGCATCTTTATATTTATCGTAGATTTCGGTTTGCCCATTCAGGCAGATTACTTCCTTTTTATTATACTTGGCCCAAATTTTCGGAATAAAAATAACTCCAAGTACTGCAATAATGGCTATTACAGCTCCAATTTTTATATTTCTTGACTTTTTATTTGGTTGTTTTTCTTCTGAAAAAGATTCTTCCGACATAATGGTTTTGTTTAGTTTTGAGGCCAAATTTAATAAAAAAAATACTCCATTTTTTTTAAAAACACTATGTTCGGATATTATTTTTTAACTTGTTTTAAATCAGCATTTTACGTATTAAAAACCAACTGCTTTATCATCACCCCGGAAATCGGCACCTCCTTCAAGTTCATTATTTGGAAGAACCAAAATAGCATCTACTTTTCCGATAATTGGTGTTGGTTTCTCGTTAATCAGGTATTTTTTTGATTTCAGTTTTTCAATTGTATTTGGGTCAAACGTATTGGGCTCAAATGTGATTAAGTCAGGAAGCCATTGGTGGTGAAAACGTGGTGCATTTACAGCTTCCTGCATGCTCAGATTATATTCATAAACATTCAGTATAGTCTGCAAAACCGAAGTGATAATTGTAGAACCGCCGGGAGTTCCTACAACCATAAATAATTTTCCGTTTTTTTCTACTATTGTTGGCGTCATCGAGCTCAGCATTCTTTTTTGTGGCGCAATGCTGTTAGCCTCATTTCCTACTAAACCAAACATGTTTGGAGATCCCGGTTTGGCACTGAAATCATCCATTTCATTGTTAAGAAAGAAACCTAATTCATCGCAATAATATTTAGAACCATAACCATCATTTAGAGTGGTTGTGGCGGCAATAGCATTACCAAACTGGTCAACAATAGAGTAATGCGTAGTTTCTGTACTTTCATTATAAGTTACTTTTCCTTCTTTTATTTCAGAGGATAAACTGGCTTTCTCAGGGTTAAAAGTTGACATTCTGTCTTTTAAATAAGCATCTGCTAATAATGCTTTTAATGGAATTTTTACAAAATCAGGATCTCCCAAAAAATAACTTCTGTCGGCATAAGCCCTTCTTTCAGCTTCAACAATTAGCTGAATAGATTCGGCGGTGTTATGCCCCAATTTTGATAAATCATAGGGTTCTATCATTTTTAAAATCTGCGCCAGACAAATTCCGCCACTGCTTGGCGGTGACATAGACGTTATCTTTAAATCTTTATAAGTAAATTGTAGCGGAGTTCTCCATGTGGCTTCATATTTTGCGAGGTCTTTCATGGTAATAATCCCGCCTTTTTTTCTTAGATAATCAACCAAAATTTTAGCAGTTTCTCCTTTATAAAATTCATTTCTGCCGTTTTTCTGAATTCTTTTTAAAGTTTTCGCTAATGCGGTATATTTAATAGTGTCATTTTCTTTGAAGGTTTTAGATGCATCAGAAGATTCGCCATTTATTTTTACAATACTTTCATGATAATCTTTTAAGCTTTTTTCCTGTTTTTTTGTTACGACCACTCCTTTTTCTGCAAGTGCAATTACAGGTTTTAAAATTTCGGACATTGGCATAGAACCAAATTTTTTGTGTACAGCAAAAACTCCTGCAATAGTTCCGGGAACTCCAATTGCCAATGCTGTTTGTGTACTTTTGCCTTTAACGACATTTCCGTCTTTGTCTAAAAACATGTCTTTTGTTGCTGCCAAAGGTGCTTTTTCCCTGTAATCTAAAGATCCTACTTCGCCATTTTCCTTTCTGTACACCATAAAACCGCCTCCGCCAATATTTCCTGCAAAAGGAAAAGATACCGCAAGCGCCAGTTCTGTTCCCACCATGGCATCAAAAGCGTTTCCACCATTTTTCATAATATCGGCACCAATTTTAGAAGCTTCTTCACGGGCAGAAACAACCATAGCTTTTGTAACAACCAGGCCTGTCGGCTTAATCGGGGTCTGCTGCGCGGCACAACTGATATAGATAAGGGTAAATAAGAATGTTATTTTTCTCATATTAAGAGTAGTTTTTCTTTGGCGTGCTTTTTTATATCTTCAAAAAAGAGAGTGAATTCCTCTTCAAATTCAGCATAAAATTCTTTTAATTCGTTACTTGCAAACTGCATTTTTGATTCGTTTCTGGACCTCCTGTCCATTTGGGTCAGAATCTGATGGATTCCTTCTACTGTCCGGTAACTCAAAAGCCAGTTTCTCTGAATCATGTAGGGCATTAAATCCTGTGTTTTTTCGGTTAGAATCTCATAATTATCATGTAATGATCTGTAAAACCTGTTAATAAAACTTTCCAGTTTTTCATCTGAATATTGTGTCCAGTTTTTGGCTAAAAAATGATCGTACAAAATGTCTACAATTACTCCGGCATAATGATGGTATTTCTCGTGTAACCTTTTGGTACTCTGTCTAAAAATGTCATGAGAATCTGTATAGGTATCGATAAAACGGTGCAGAAGAATTCCCTTTTGAACATCTTCAGGAAAATGTTCAAATTGTTTTCCCCGAATTCCGTCGGCCATAAAATTACCGATTTTGATCAAGTCGTTATCGCCAGAAAGATATATATGAGCTAGGAAGTTCATTTTTTATAGTTGCTAAGGTTCTGAGATGCTAAGTTCTCTCTTGTAAATGTATAAAAACTTTTTTAAATCGATTCTATGCCAATACTTCGCAATAAGCTTCGTTTTGATTATAAATATAGCAACTCTACAAAAAAATTAAGAACCGGAATTTGAGCAGCTTAGTAACTTTTTTTTAAAATCTTAGTTGCTAAGCATCTCAGAACCTTAGTAACTTTTCTATATTTGTAACTCATAACCATAACTCACAAAAATGACTTTAATAAAATCGATATCAGGAATACGCGGAACCATTGGGGGGAAGGTTGGAGATAATCTGACGCCGGTTGATGCCGTAAAATTTGCATCGGCTTACGGGACCTTTCTTAAAAATAATACCACAAAAGAAAAATTAACGGTTGTAATTGGTCGTGATGCCAGAATCTCTGGCCCCATGATTCATAACCTTGTTGTTAATACATTGATTGGCTTAGGAATAAATGTAATTGATCTTGGGCTTTCTACAACACCAACTGTAGAAATTGCTGTGCCACTGGAAAAAGCAGATGGTGGAATTATACTTACGGCTTCTCATAATCCTAAACAATGGAATGCCTTAAAATTACTGAATGAAAAAGGAGAGTTTTTAAGCGGTGCTGAGGGGGCTAAAATTCTTGAAATTGCAGAAGCAGAAGCTTTTGATTTCTCTGATGTTGATAATCTTGGAGAAATCACTGTTAATGATGCTTATATGGATATCCATATCGACGAGGTTTTAAATTTACCTCTGGTTGATGTTGAAGCTGTAAAAGCCGCTAAATTTAAGGTAGTTGTTGATGGTGTAAATTCATCAGGCGGAATTATTATTCCGAAATTATTGGAATTAATGGGTGTAGAGGTTGTAAAATTATATTGCGAGCCAAACGGACATTTTCCTCATAATCCAGAACCTTTAAAAGAACATTTGACTGATATTTCTGAATTGGTTATAAAAGAAAAAGCTCATTTGGGAGTTGTTGTTGATCCGGATGTAGATCGTCTTGCTTTTATCAGCGAAGATGGAGAAATGTTTGGTGAAGAATATACTCTTGTAGCTTGTGCTGATTATGTGTTGAGCAAAACTCCCGGAAACACAGTTTCAAATATGTCATCTTCGCGTGCTTTGCGTGACGTAACAGTTGGGCATCAAGGAAGCTACGAGGCAAGTGCAGTAGGAGAGGTGAATGTAGTTGAATTAATGAAAAAAAATAATGCCATCATCGGAGGCGAAGGAAACGGAGGAATCATATATCCGGAATCACATTACGGACGTGACAGTTTAGTTGGTGTAGCCTTGTTTTTAACGCATCTGGCAAACAAAAAGATGTCTGTTTCGGCATTGAGAGCTTCATATCCTGAGTATTATATGAGTAAAAACAAAATCGAATTAACTCCGCAAATTGATGTTGATGCAATTTTGGTTGCAATGACTGAGAAATATAAAAATGAAGATATTTCTACTGTTGATGGTGTTAAAATTGATTTTGCTACAGAATGGGTTCATTTAAGAAAATCAAATACAGAGCCGATTATTCGAATTTATACCGAATCGCCTTCACAGGAAACTGCAGATAAGCTTGCATTTCGAATTATAGATGAGATAAAAGCTATTGCAGGGATTTAATTCCTTGCTAATTAAATAAAAAACTCTTTCGTTAATCGAAAGAGTTTTTGTTTTTAAGAGGAATGCAAGCTCTAGTTCTTGATAATTTTTATTGATTTTTTGATCGTACCATATTGTGCATTTACAATATAAACACCACTGGAAAGTTTTTCACCAATCTTAATATCTTCATTTGTAAAATGTGAATCTGATGCGTAAGAAACAGCCCCTTTCATATCTACGATTTTTAAGCTTAAAGGTTCTGTAACAGCAGATTTGATATAAAGCGTAGACTGATATTTAATAGGATTTGGGTAAACTGTAAAAGAATCCTTTTCAGAAACAGGATCATTAATACCTAAATTAGATGCTGTAATATCGATATAATTAAAGTTCATACCATCAGATTTAAATTTAATCTTTAAATATACTTCACCTTTTGGTAAAACAACTCCGTCTACAATTTTGTCTGCATACGTCTGCAAACCTCCTGTGGCAGCAAAAGTTTCATCTGTTTTTACAACAGCATCATTTACCAGAATATCAAATTTGCCGGGATTAGTGAGAGCAGCAACCCTAAAAGTTAGTTTGTAAGTTCCGGCATTAGCGACATTAATCATAAATTCATTCCAGTCGCCGACATTTATAGCACTTACATTTTGTCCCATATTGGCATCTGTCGTGTTTTGCAGGCTTGTACCTTTTCTGCGGTAATGTTTGTTTGCAGGAACTCTTCCGGGAACATCTATTTTTTTTGTTGTATAAGGAACATTAATATATTCGGTACCAATTGGTTTTAAAACCCCGCTTGTTGCACTTAGCAATTGGCCTTCGAGCATATCAGTCCAGTTAGCAGGTACTCTGCCTGTAAACCACGAGTATCTGTAAATGTCAGGATCATTTTCAAAACTGGTCAGAATATCTTTCATAAAAGCTATTTTCTGGTCGGATGTCTGAATTACTCTGTTTGCAAATTCGGTTACCCACACAGGGCGATTATATTTTTTGAGGAGTCCTGTAATACCAACAACAGAACCGGCAGTATTATCATAAGTATGAAAAGCAATATGGTCTACTTTACAATTCGGGCATAAGGCAAAAAACTGATCGTGCCAGGCAATAGGATCGCTGTAACCTCCGTAATTATCAGGACCATTATAAGCAGGCGAAGCACTTACAATTTCTAAGTTTTTAGCAGCAGCAATTTTTTCAACATTTACCCACGCGTTTACAGCTTCTTGAGGGGTTAGTCTGGCTCCGTCATTAAAGTTTGGTTCATTAAATGCTAATAAATATTTTGCACCGGGTTTTATTTTATTGATAAAAGCCTGAACATCGGCATCACTTATTTTTCCCCAGACCATTGGCACAAATTCAACTCCAATAGATTCGTAATCTGCAGTAATCTGTGTGTCTGGTTCCGGAGACCAGTTGTACCACCAGGAAACGCCTGGTTTAAGTGCCAGTAAATCTGCCTTTGAGTGATATCCATATGCTATTCCACGTTTTGGACTTTGAGCAGAAACAGTACTACCGAGAAATAATAGTAAACAAATAAAAATTAATTTTTTGATCATGGTTGTGATTTTGGGGTTGTTAAAAAACTAGCCAAATATATATAGTTTCTTTTTTATCAAAAGAAAAAAATAGTATTACAAAAACACATCAAAATTTATTCTCAGTATTATAAATAAAAAATCCAGAGCGCTTTTGCTTCTGGATTCTTAATTTAATTATTTTTCAATTCTGTGTTTCCATCTTTTGTGGGTCCATAGATAATACTCAGGGGCAGCAAGAATTTGTTTTTCTACCTCCTTTAGGTATTTTTCTGTAATATCAAAGTTTGGGTAATCTGTCGGATTGTCTGCTATAGACATAAAAGTTGCTTCGTAATGACCCCTCGATAGTTTCTTTACATTCACAAATATTACGCTTAGATCATATTTTTTTGCCAGCATTTCAGCACCCGTATGTACAGGCGCTTCGACACCCATAAATTCCATTGAATGAAAAATTCTGTCCAGTTTAGGAGATTGGTCACTTGCCAGACCATACATACTTAAAATTCCGTCACGCTGATTTTGTGCCATTGTTGGAATTGCTTGTTTGGTCTCGATAAGCTCGGTTTTGTATTTGGATCTGATTTTTCGGATCAATTTATCAAAATAAGGATTAGCAAGTTTTTTGTAAACAGCAACTCCCTGAAAACCAATTTTTGGGTTAATTGTCATAAGCCATTCATAACTTGCATAATGCGAAGCCACAAGAATTACACTTTTTCCTTTTTTAGCATAATCCAGTACTAAATCAAGATTGGTTACCTGAAATCTTTTCTCCATTTCTTCAGCAGAAATGCTCATCGTTTTAATCATTTCCAAAAACATATCACACATATGCTTGTAGAATTTTTTTTCAATAATTTTTCGTTCTGCATCATTTAAGTGCGGCAAAGCAAGTGCGAGATTCTCACGAACAACTTTTCTTCGGTAGCCAATGATATGATATACAAGAAAATAAACACAATCAGAAAACCAGTAAAATATTCTAAAAGGAAGTATAGAGATAAGCCATAGTAAAGGGTAGGCTAGTATATAAACAATAAATTGCATCTAATTATTTTTTTGCAAATATAAAGCAAAAATGAATAACACCGATAATTTGGTTTCTTACACTCTTATGTACGATAATGATTATATTTGCTATTCACATTAATTATTTTTTATGAATTTTATTTTAATTGGGATAATAGTAGCCAATATTCTTATAAGTTACCAAGGGTTTAATGATTATAATTTTTTTAGAAAATTCGAATTTCATGTAGGGAGTATTCGTTCGGGTGAGCAACTCAGAATGCTTTCTTCTGGTTTTCTGCATGTTGATTTAATGCATTTAGCTTTTAATATGCTTACGCTTTGGTTTTTTGCACCAGATGTTATTGCCAACTTGGGAAATTTTTCATTTGTATTAATTTATTTTGGCAGTTTGATTTTTGGCAGCCTTCTTACTATGGTTTTCCATAAAGACGATTATAGTTATCGTGCTGTAGGAGCTTCCGGAGCAGTTACAGGAGTTTTATATTCAGCCATATTACTTAATCCCGACAGAGAAATTGGATTGTATTTTCTTATTTGGCTTCCTGGTTATATTTTCGGAATTTTATATTTGCTGTATTCGATTTACGGAATGAAAGCCAAAAATGACAATATTGGGCACACAGCACACTTTGGAGGTGCTATAGGAGGGTATGTAATTACTTTGATAAAAGATCCTTCATTATTTACTGATCATACTTTTGTTGTCATACTATTATTAATACCGATTTTAATACTTTTTGCGATGGCAAAAATGGGGAAAATCTAATGATGGCATAACTTTTGAAATGCAATTAACGAACTATTAAATATAACAAAAATGAAAAAACTAGTATTATTTTTAACAATCATATTTATGAGTATGTCTTACGGCCAGGAAATCAAACAAATCCCTTTAATCAATGTAAATGGTGAAGGAAAAGTAAAAGTAGCCCCTGATCAGGTTTGTATTTCGGCCTCGGTTGAAACAAAAGGGAATAATGCTAAAGATGTTAAAAAACAGAATGACGAAAAGATGGATGCCGTTTTAAAATTCATCAAAAAAATGAATATTCCAACTGCAGATTTTAAGACTAAACAAGTAGCTCTAAATCCGCAATACGATTATGAGAAAAAGAAAACAAGTTACAACGCCACACAAACAGTAGAGATCATTGTAAAAGATCTTACTAAATATGATGAACTAATGGAAGGTCTTGTACAACAAGGTATCAACCGAATTGACAAAGTTTCTTTTGAATCATCTAAACTGGCACAATACCAATCTGAAGCCCGCAAACTGGCAATAAAAGATGCTAAAACAAAAGCTGAAGAGTATGTATCTGTTCTAGGGCAAAAAGTAGGTAAAGCATTTACAATCTCTGATAATTCTCAAGTCTATCAACCACAGCCAATGTATGCTGCAATGAGAATGAAAGAATCTGCAGACGCTATGGGAGCATCAAACGAAACTATGGCAATTGGAGAAATCGAAATTACTGCAAATGTTAGTGTGAGTTTTGTTTTAGACTAGTCACAAGAAAACCCAATAAAAAATCCAAATCCCAACTTTAAAATTGGAATTTGGATTTTTTTATTTTTTATTTCTAAAGTGGACTTTTAGAAATTAGTATTCACTTTTTTAGAACGATCTGCAATGTATGAGATTAACCATGTAACCTGACCTTCTTTTACAAAGTATACTTTCTTTGTTTCCAGATTTGGAATACCTTCTAATAAACTTACTAATATGTTATTTGCCGAAATAAGGTATTTTTGATCATACGTACTCAAAACTCTGGCAGCTTCTTTATTGGTTTGAGCAAGGGTATTAAACTTGCTGAAATTGTTTTTCAGGATTGCATCATAATTGAGAACATCTTCCATGCTTAGCGTAATATAATGCTCTTTTACATTTTCGTTATAGTACAAAGTTGCAAAAGCCCATACAGCTCCTCCGGATAAATAAATTTTATCTTTCTTTAATAAAAGAGGATTTGTATCCAGCATTTCTTTTACCTTTTTGCGCAGAATCGGATTAAAATCAAAAGATTTTTCCTGATAAGTCGAAAGGTCATTAACCTGATTAGGATTTGCAACCGTTTTCTTTACTGCATCAGTAAGTGTCATGGTACCAAAATCCAGTTCCAAAGGTACAAACGCTAATTTGTTATCTTCAAGTTCATCTATATATCCGCCCTTTGTAGTCTGAGCACCAATATCAAGTAATAAAGCGTTTGGATAATCTACTGGAGGCATAGCACCTTTTACCAATATTTTTGCTTCTTCCTCAACATTCATGACATCAAAATTTTTGTTGGTCAGGCTTGTAATTTTTTTTGTTAAAACATCAATATTGCGGGCAGATGCAAAAACCGGAGCTGCTACAATAAAGATGTGTTCTTCCGGAATCTTATGTTCTTCTCTTATTTTCTTTAGCTGATCCACAACCGTAACGCTAATTTTATTCATATCTTCCTGAGGAATTTCGCCTGTATTAGCGATATGTTCAGCAAAATTAAGCCTGTCAGTTGTAAAGGAGATAATCTTATAATCTGCTTTTCTGATATTGTTTACCTCGATAACAGAAACTTTTATTGCTCTGCGCCCGACTTCAATTCCTGCATAAAGATTTTTCTGCGAAAAGGAATTGATTGAAAAAAATAAATTAAAAAAAAGTAAAATTAAAATATGGAATTTGTTTCTTTTTAGCATTGGATTAAATTATGGTTATAATATAAGAACGTGGCATTTATATGTAGTGTTTATAATGAGAAGATCATTTGATATATTAAGTAAGAACTTCTTTATTGTTTGAAAACTTATTTAATATCAGCGTTATAATCGGGCGCGAAATTAAGCAATTATAATGCAAAGCAAAAGTTTAATTTGATATTTTTTTAACTAATCATCAGCTCTTATATAAGAAAACTTACAATTGTGTAATCTTAATATGGAAATAACAGTGTTTTATGAGATATCATAAAAATTGCCTCCAAAATAAAATTATAACAGAAATTAAGAGTATCTTTTTTTGATAATAATTTATGTGGTCTGAACCAGATTATATACATTTAAATTCTGCTAGGTTTAGCACTATGTTATTATTTTAGAACGAATTAAACGCATAATAAAAATTAAACAAAATGAAAAAAATTATAATTACAGTATTGATTTTGTCTTTTGTACAAACGATTCATGCACAGAAAGGTTTTAAATCTCTTTTTGATGGAAAAACTACAAAAGGGTGGCATTCTTATGGAAAAAATTCAGTCGGACCGGGATGGAAAGCAGAAGACGGAGTATTACATTTTGATCCTGAGGCGGCAAAAAATGGTCAGGGCGGAGACTTAGTAACAGATGCTGAATTTGAAAATTTTCATTTAAAACTAGAATGGAAAATAGCTCCAAATTCTAATAGTGGTATAATTTTTTATGTCAATGAAGATCCGGAAAAATATAAAAACACATATGAGACAGGTCTTGAAATGCAGGTTTTGGACAATGACGGGCATCCCGACGGAAAAATCACAAAACACCGTGCAGGAGATTTATACGATTTAATTCAAAGCAAATCTGAACCTGTAAAAAAAGTTGGCGAATGGAATGCTGCAGAAGTTATAAGCAAAAAAGGAAAATTAACGCTTATTTTAAATGGAGTTACTGTAGTCGAAACAGCATTATGGGATGATAATTTTAAAAACCTGATTGCAGGAAGTAAATTTGCCAATTGGCCTGGATTTGGAACATTCAAAAAAGGAAAAATAGCTTTGCAGGATCATGGAGACAATGTATGGTATCGTAACATTATGATAAAAGAAATAAAATAAGCGATATAAACCTTAATTTTAAAAAACCAAATTCCAATCTTAATGGGATTTGGTTTTTTTTATTTCAGAATATTATTTGTTGAATAAATTCTCATTCTTTTTAGCTTTAATTCTAAATAAAAAGTGACGGAACAAAGAAAATCTTGAGGTTAAACTATTCGATTTGATCAAGAATATGAGTATAATCCCGGCAACAAACGAATTTGAAAAACCAAAAATTGAAGATACAATTGCAAAAGAAGTAAATACATGGTTTACGCTTCAATTAAAAGTGAAATAAAAAACGCAGTATTTGATTACATATTGATTGATTTATTAAATTTGTTGTAATACCATAAACTTTTTATCATGCCAATCATTGAACAATCAGAATACAATTTCCCTTCTATTATTCATCGCAACAGGCACGTTTCGACTATCTATGCGGCCTTGTTTAAAAAGTTTGAAGTCCCGGGATACACGAGGGAAAAGCACGAGTTAAGTGACGGAGACTTTATCAATATCGATTTTCTTATAAATAATCCTAAAAAAGCTGTTATTTTATGTCATGGTCTCGAAGGAGATTCTCGCAGAACGTATAATAATAGCTGCGCGGCATATTTTCAGCAAAAAGGTTTTTCGGTTTTTGCATGGAACAACCGAACCTGCGGAGGTGAAATGAACCGGCTTCCGAGACTGTATCACCATGGTGCAGTTGACGATCTTGATGAAGTGGTTCAGTTTGTTCTAAAAAAAGGATTTGAAGATGTTTATCTTATCGGATATTCCATGGGCGGTGTTCAGCTGCTAAATTATTTGGGGTGGACAAAAATCGATCAGCGAATAAAAGCGGCGGTCACGATTTCTGTACCAACTCATATTGCAACAAGTGCTGCTGTACTCAAACAAGGCTTTAACAGAGTTTATTTAAAAAATTTTACAATTGATATCAAAAGAAAGCTAAAATACAAAGCAGCGCAGTTTCCTGATTTTATAAACCGGGACCAAATTGATAAAATTTCTTCTTTTGATGAAGTCGATCAGTATTTTACAGCGCCATTGCACGGTTTTGCAAGTCGGGATGATTATTACCAACAGGTTTCTCCTGAATTTTCACTCAAAAATATTACCACTCCGGTTTTAATTATAAATTCACTCGATGATCCCTTTTTAGGAGAAAGATGTTACCCCAGAGTGATAGCCCGGGACAGCGCATATGTATATCTTGAAACACCGAAGTATGGAGGACACTGTGCTTTTCCACTGCGCGATTCAGAATATTCATATGCAGAGAAAAGAGCTTATGAGTTTTTTGAGTCCCTGCGGGTAAATGCAGATTGTTAAATAAAAAGTGACATCAATTAGAGATTTGAAACAAAAATGCAAATCTCCTGTAGTAATAAAAAAAGCCTAATCGTAGATTAGGCTTTTTTGGGGAGAGTAGATTTACTCTATACTATATCATGGATAGAGTAAAAATATACTTTAGTGTAATAATACTAATGTATTGGCAAATATATAAAAAAAGTTGTGCCTACATCAATTTTACTTTTTACGGTAATAAAACCATTATGATTTGATATAATTTTACTGCATAATGTAAGACCTAGCCCGCTTCCCTGATACTGGGCAGTATTATGCAATCTGTAAAATGGTTCAAAAATTTTAGATTCAAAAGCCTGATCAAAACCTATTCCATTATCGCTGACACTAAATTTTACATAATTTAGATTTTTATCTCCACCGATTTCAAGAATTTCTTCCGTAGAAGGATTTTCTGATTCGATTTTTATCTGCGGAACAATGTCTGGTTTCACATATTTAATAGAATTCCAGAGTAAATTTGTGAACAGCTGTTGTATTTGATAAGGAATAACATTTAATTTAGGTAAAGGCATCACCGTAATATCCGCATTGGTTTCTACAATAGTATCTTTTATATCTGCAATGATCTTCTTTAAAACTAAGTTTAAATCGGTCATTTTAAATTCTTTTTCTAAAAAATTAATGCGCGAATAATCAATAAGATCAGCCACTAACTGTCTCATATTGGTCACAGAGAACAGCATTCTCTCAATATCATGTTTGCTGGATTCAGAAAGATTTTGTTCATTATCAATTACTCTTTTTCCGAACATATGAATTTTGCGCAGCGGCTCCTGCAGATCATGACTTGCCGATGATGTGAAAGCTTCAAGCTGCTGATTGTAATTTTCGAGTTCAGCATTCTTAATAGACAGCTGTTCATTTGCCGCAATAATATCTGTAATATCTTCAAGCGCAATCAAAATCATACCGTTTGGTTTGGCATTGAGAATTCGGCGCGCATTCACCATCATAATTTTTTTGCCAATACCTTTGCAGAACGTTTCAACCTTAAAATCTTCGATTGATGTTTTATCATCAAGCATTTTTGAAATCAATTCCTTAAATTCGGGAATATTCCATTGGCAGTCTCCAATTTCAAAAAAAGAATGCCCTTCGGTTTCTTTCTCACTAGTTTGAAAATATTTATAAAAAGACGGATTGGCACTTTTTATAAAGTAATCCTTTTCGATAATAATCAAAGGTTCACGAATGGTTTTAAAAATAGACTCTGAATAATTTCGCATCGAAGTCAACTGTTCCTGACGGTCCATTAATTCATCATTCACACACATAAGTTCTTCATTGTTAGACTGAAGTTCCTCTGATGATGTTTCCAATTCCTCATTCATAGCCTGCAGTTCTTCACTGCTGCTTAATAACTCCTCATTTGTTGTCTGCAATTCTTCAAAAGCCGTCTGCTGTTCTTCGGTTACGCGTTTTATATCTTCACGTAACTGCGTGAGCTCATTTTCCAGTTCATTAATACGAAGCTGATCAGAAACTTTTCTTTTGGGGCTGCCATCAAAATTAATTTCCGGAAGTGGGTATTTGTAAAAAAGAACCATAACATGTTCCTTATCATTCGGAATAGGCACTATTTCGAATGAGGCCATATAGTCCTGATTCTTGACCGTAATATTCTCTTTGATTACGGTTTTATTATTGGTTTTCATTTTTAAAAGAGCGTTACGAAGCTCAAAACTGATGCCTTCACGCGCCATTTTTAAAAGGTTGAAATTTGGTTTTCCCGGTGACGGTAATAAAAAAGGACTGGTGTCTCCGTGAAAATGTACAATTTCCAGATGCTCATTAATAATTACGCTTGCAGGAGTATATTTTAAGAATAAAATATCAGAAGCTATTTTCCTAAAATCAGTTTGAGGAAAAGCCTTTTTTTCCTGATCGTCAGCCTTATCGCGTGTATTTAAATTTGAAGGTTTAAAAGCTTCCGGCACATAACGGCCGGCTGCATATTTGCGCACATAAATTTTTTCGGCTTTTCCAATCGGTTCAAATAAAGCATTTGCATTTGATGAAGTTTCTGATTTTCCAAGAAACAAAACCCCCTTTTCTTTTAATGAATAATGAAAAGAACTTAATACTTTGTTTTGTAAAAAAGGATCAAAATAGATCAATACATTTCGGCATGAAATAAGATCTATTCTCGCAAAAGGAGGATCTTTTATAAAGTTGTGTACAGCAAAAATACACATATCACGTATTACCTTATTGATATGGTAATGCCCGTCACGTTTTGTAAAATAATTTTGAAGCCTTGTCGGAGAAATGTGCTGCACATCCTGCGCAGAATAAATCGCTGTTCTGGCTTTTGTGATGCATTTTTCAGAAATATCAGAAGCAAAAATCTGAACTTTTATATTCTTATTATTCTTGAGTACAAGATATTCATGGATACTAATAGCCAGCGAATAAGCTTCTTCACCACTTGCACATCCGGCTATCCAGATACGCAAATTGTTATTGACAGTATGCTGAATTAAATGGGGAAATGCAATTTGCGAGAGCGATTCAAAAAACTTAGCATCTCTAAAAAAATAAGTAACCGGAATAAGGAAATCATTAAAGAGATGATCTTGTTCTGTTTTGTCATTTCTAAGCAGATTAAAATAGTCCTCTAAAGATTCTCTTCTCACAATTACCATTCTTCGGGCAATACGTCTCCTGATGGTTGGTTTTTTATAATGGCTAAAATCATTACCGGTTCTTAATAAGATGAGATTAAGAATCTGGTGCAGAATTTCCTCTTCATTTTTAGGCAAATCCTCTTCCTCTGTATAGCCGTGATTTGCGGCATAACTTTGATGAATCTTCAATAACTGACCCGGAATTTGTTCAGGAGCCAGTATATAATCTATTACATCGGCATCAATAGCGCTTTGTGGCATTCCTTTAAATGATGCAGTATCGGGATCTTGTGCAATAGTGGCACCGCCAAGTTCTTTTATCTTTTTTAATCCAAAAGTTCCGTCAAAGGCTGTTCCCGAAAGGATAACACCAATAGCAAAGCTTTTATAAACATTTGCCAGAGATTCGAAGAAAATATCAATACAATTGTTCTTTTTTTCTCCACGTGTTCTGGCATGTAGTTTTAAAACACCATCTTCTGTAACTAAATTATTGTTTTCAGGAATAATATAGATATGATTGGGAGCAAGATTAATATCGTTGATAATTTCATGAACCGGATTTTTTGTACTCAGAGACAAAATCTCAGGTAAATTGCTGGGATGATCAGGAGATAAATGTTGTACAATGACATATGCCATTCCAGAATCTTCCGGTATGGCTTTGAGTATTTTTTTAAACGCATCTAATCCGCCGGCAGAGGCACCTATACCGACTACCGGGAAATTTTGTATTGTTTTTTGAGGATTTTCAGTTTGAGATAGCTTCATGAGAGTCTAATGTTTAACAAAGATAATAAGTCTTTTTAATAGTAAAAAAGGTTTTTTATTTAATCAGCTTTGGTTTATGCTCTTGCGAATTAAGATTTTGTCCATTTTTTAAATAATAAAAACTTAAAAAAGGACTTATTGATTTTGGTAAAAGGAGTAGGGAAGCATCAGATTCAGAAACTTCAAAACAATAAAAAATTACATTCATTATCTTAAACAGTATTCAGTAAGATAAGAACAACAATAAGAAAACAAAAAAAACGAGGAACAAAAGATTTTTAAATAATATTGATTAAAATTTTTTTAAGGGCATTAAATTCGTTTGGTTTGATGAGACAATCCATCGCGCCCAGAGTTTTTATTTTATTTTTAATTTCAAAGGGAATAGAAGTCGAAAATATAATTACAGGTATATTTTTCAGTACATCTTTTTTTTTGATTTCAGTCAAGACATCAATACCATTCATGTAGGGCATATTAATATCAAGAAAAATCAGGTCAGGCTCTATAACTTTATTATCAAGTAGCTGTAAGGCCTGAACAGGATTATGAATAGAGGTATAAGAAGCTTCAGAAACTTCTCTCAGAGCCTCTAAAAAGAAATCGCAGTCATCATAGTCATCATCGATTTGCAATATATTTTTATATTTCATGATTTGATTCTTTTGGGGATTATGTATCAAACTTGTGAATGTTTAAAAACAAATAAGTTTATATCAAAGTCATAGAAAGTATTGTAAGATTTTCGTCATAATTATTACTTTAGATTAGTTAAAAAAAGCTTGTCATGAATAACAAGCTTTTCAAAAAAAAATTGTAGAAAATTAACCTTTTGCAACACTTAGAGTATCCGCGTGAAGGGCAGCTTCTTTTTGATCGCGGGTGTAATCTTCGTCATCACAATGAGGGGAACAATTTGTATGTAAAACAGCTATTAAAAAAAAGATAAAAAGGTATTGTAGTTTTTGCTTTTTCATAAGTCTATCGCTTAAAGTTGTATTAATTTTCGTAAATTTATTCTGATGGTAAAAAACGATTTTATATAATTTTTCCATTTTGTTACATAATTCCCATGTTTTCGAGTATAGAAAATGCAATCAGAATCAATTCTAATCGCATTTTCTAACCTTTTTATAATATTAATTATTTGATTTTAAAAAAGTTATATTTTACTTTTTTAGAGTTTATTAATTATTCCGCAACGCATGCATAAGTTCTTTTTTTGTCATTTGAGATCTTCCTTTAATACCCACTTTTTTAGCTTCATCATAAAGATCATTTTTAGTTCGGTCATCATAATCACCACCTTTGCCACCTCTCTTTTCGGCTCCCTGGCTATTTGATATTCGCGCAGATTTTTGTTTGCTGTAGCCTTTATCGCGCAGTGCTTCGTATTGGTCCTTATCTTTTATTTGCGGACTGGGACTTTTTCCTGGCATCTTATTAAATTTAAATTAAACAAATTTTAAGTTATTCGTTTTTAAATACTTAAGCAATTTTGTAAATTTAATTATTGCAGTTTTTTGAATTTTATATCAAAAGTGGAAAGTGTTACAGAATTTAACTCTAATTAATTCTCCCTTATTTATTAAAGTTTTATAAGAGTAAGAGAAAATGCTGTAAGAGTTCTGCTTTTAGAAAAAATACCTTTAAATATAAATTCTTATTTTTTTAGATTATGGTACTTAAGAATATTCTAATAGCAATTCTGTTTTGTCTATTTATAACTAACGCACAGGCACAACAAAGTGATAATGGATCAAAATGCCGTTATGTAAAAACTACAGCGGGATATCTAATGGTTTTTCGCGAAGGTGATGATGTGATAGCCGGAATTGAAAATCTCGTAAAAGAAAAGCAAATACCGTCGGCAAACTTTACAGGCATTGGTTTTGCACAAGAAGTTACCTTTGGCTTTTTTGATTTTAATGCAAAGAAATTTAATCCCAAAACTTTTAATAAAACAGAGATGGGAAGTTTAACAGGTTCTATTGCCTGGGAAGGAGACAAACCATCAATACACATTCATGGAGTAGCCACAGATGAAAAATTTAATGCCTATGGCGGTCATATTCTTGCGCTAAAAGTAGGAACCGGTTCAATGGAAATTTATATTACCCTTAATAATGAAAAGTTAGAACGAAAAAAAGAATTTCCGCTAAATGCTAATGTGCTTCAACTGTCTTGTCAGCATAAATAAAACCGTCAGATGAATCTAACGGTTTAATTAATTTGCTGTTTTGAGAAAGGCCTTATTCATCATCCTCTTCATCATCCGGTTCGGCATTGTCGGCACTATACTCATCCAGAGTTCTTCTGTCAGGATCGTTGTCATTTTTTAAATCCTCATCAAGATCCTGCGCTATATCGCTGTTTTTTTGAAAGTAAGGATCGGTATCATCATTTTCACTTAAGTGTTTGCCGTCTGAGTCTCCATAAGAATGATCGGTTTCATAATCGCTTCTGTCTGAAGAATCATTTTGGTGCTGATTGATTGCAGGATCTTTAGTTTCCATAGTTTCAGAAACAATTCCTTCATTGTCTGATCTGCTGTTTCTATGATTTGTAGTATTCATAATAATGAAATTAAGTTAATAATTACAAATTTAGAATCCTTAAATCAGTGTTTTTTATAGTTTTTGATTTTATAATTATATTATTTTCAGATGATTACTTTCTTTTTGTATTTCATGGATATTTTATAATCTTCAAACAAAAAGTTAGAAGATTTATTTTGTCATTTCTTTTAATTTGGAGATTCAAATTTTTTATATCCATTTAATAAATATACTATTATGAAGATACCAAAAGAATTACTCAACGGATTTTATATATTTTTAGGAATTGCTCTTTTCTTCTTGTTGCTCGAAGTTTTAAATCTGGCCGATTTATTTTATCTGCGCCTGTTAAATGTGCTCTTCATTTTTTATGGTGTAAACAGGTCATTGCAAATGAATCTTGCCGAAGGCAAAAACACTTTTTTACCCAATGCAATTTCTGCAATGGTAACATCTCATGTAGGAGTAGGATTTAGCGTTCTTGCATTATTAATTTACAGTTATGCCAAAGGTGGCGATCCTTATGTAAAATCTTTATCTGAAGCATTTATGTTTGGCGGTGAACCATCAGTAACTACTTATACACTTTGTTTACTTTTTGAAGGATCTGCATCTTGTATAATTGTAACCTTATTATTGATGTTGTATTGGAACAATAAATATAAAGCGGATTAAATTTTTTAAAATACTATTGATAAATAAAGGCGCTATTAGCGTCTTTCGTTTTTTAAATAATTGATTATTAAATGGAAATAATATAAAGCTCCTATATTAAAATGTAAGAAATTGTTTTGTTTCTTTTCAAAATTTGTAATGTTAGAGAAAGAATGAATCTTTCTTATTTTATTATTAACTTATTAAATAACAACATTATGAGAAATTTATTTTTAGCATGCTTCATGTTATTTTTTGTAGGAATTGCATCAGCACAACAAACTCCGGCAAAAACAAAACAACAAAAGAGTCCTGTAGATTCGACTATGCAAAAAAGCAAAACGAGTAAACATACTCACAAAACGGATACTATAAGTAAACAGCACAAAAACAAAGCTGGCAAAAAAAGTACCACCACGCAACCTCCAACAAATTCAAATCGAAGAGACAGTGTTTCAAGTCCAACAAGTCCAGCAAGTCCAACAACTCCAAGATAAAATGAATTTGTGCCATTTGAATAAAAAGAAAGCCTGTAAAAATAATTTTTTGCAGGCTTTTGTATTTTTTGAAAGCAGATTTTAAATCTAACAACCTCACATTAGCATAATTATGCAGTTACCAATCACTTATGATTTTTATGTAAAAAGTGTGGTTAATTATATAAAATTAAAATTTTAAATTTTAGTTATTTAGATGCTTTACAATTTCCAAAACAGTACCCCTGAATCACACGGTTTACAACCGCAGGTTTCACATTAGAATTTAAATCAAATTTTTAAGCATAATAAGATGGCAGAACAAATAAGAAATCTTATTGTCATTGGTGCCTCCGCCGGTGGAATCAAGGCGATAACAAAAATACTTGAAGGCTTATCTCAATCCATCAATGCGGCGGTTATGGTGGTACTTCATGTCTCCAGAAAATCAAACATCGGCAATATTTCAGAAATATTTCAGCGCTCTACCAGTTTAGAATGTGTAGTGGCAACAAATAACCTGCTTATAGAAAAAGGAAAAATTTATCTTGCCTCTCCCGAACACCATTTGTTGGTAAACGGGCCCGTTATGCTGGTTAATCAGGGACCAGAAGAAAATAGATTCCGTCCTTCTATAGATGTTTTATTTCGCTCTGCTGCGGTACATTATGGAAATAAAGTTATTGGTATCGTTATTACCGGGATGCTTGAGGATGGCACATCGGGTATGTTTGCCATTAAAACATGTGGCGGACTATGTATTGTTCAGGATCCGTCTGAGGCAGAGTATTCCTCTATGCCCCTAAATGTAATGAGAAAAATTCAAGTCGATTATATGGCTCCATTAGATGAAATTCCTATTATCATACAAAATATATTAAATAATCCGCTTCCGCCAAAAATCGCTATTCCAGAGGAGCTAAAAGTTGAGGCTGAATTAACAGAAAAACTTATGAGCGATATCAATAAACTTAAGAAAATTGCTGACCGAAGTGATTTTGTATGTCCCGATTGCGGAGGTGGATTGTGGTCCATAAAAAACGATCCGACACATCGCTACAGATGCCACACGGGACATGTATATACAGAAAAATTATTGCAGGATCTTCAGGACCTGAAGATTGAAGAAACGATTTGGGTATCTATTCGGATGCTTGAAGAAAAACGAAGTATGCTGCGGATGTTAATTTCGCGTAAAAGCAGGGGAGAAGGCAATGAAACTGATAGTGTTTTTGCTCTGGAGAAAAGAGCCCAGGATATAGACGAACACATAATACGACTGAAATCGCTGGTGGTAAAATTGGCAGATGATTCTGCAAAGGACAATCAGAGCGCTTAAGGAGGAATTATTTTACTGTAATCATTTTTCAAAAAGAACTATTTCATCTATTCAAAAATATTTTCCAATGGATACGAAAGCGATGCATCAAACCACCTTAAAAGTAAATGGAAGGGATTATCATTTAGAATTATTGCCATGGACGTCTTTGCTGGACACGCTAAGGGAAGAAATTCATTTGACAGGTACAAAAAAAGGCTGCGACCACGGACAATGCGGAGCCTGTACGGTTATTGTCGATGGCAAACGTATATTGAGCTGCCTGACACTTAGTGTTATGAAAGATGGCTCTGAGATTACCACAATAGAAGGAATCGCAGATGGAGAAAACTTGCATCCACTTCAAAAAGCTTTTATAGAATGTGACGCTTTTCAGTGCGGATATTGCACACCGGGTCAAATTTGCAGTGCCGTCGGAATGCTAAAAGAAGGTAAAGCAAATACAAGAGAAGAAGTTCAGGAATTAATGAGCGGAAATCTTTGCAGATGTGGTGCTAACAAAGGTATTATTGATGCCATAATGCAGGTAAAGGAAGGAGGCTCGCATGAATAATTTCTCTTATACAAAAGCTGCAACTACAGATGAGGCAATTTCTGGACTAAATGGTGATATTCGAAATAAAATAATCGCAGGCGGAACCAATATCACCGATCTTCTGAAATATTTTATTACAAAAGCCGACAAACTTGTTGATATTAATTCGATTACAGAAAACAACTCGATACAGCGACTTAATAATGGCGGAGTCAGGTTAGGAGCCCTGCATACCAATGCAGACACGGCATACGATCCGATTATAGAAGAACGCTATCCGTTATTATCTAAAGCCATACTGGCAGGAGCATCGGCACAGATTAGAAATATGGCAACCAATGGCGGCAATCTTATGCAGCGAACCAGATGTTATTATTTTTATGATATTAATACACCTTGTAACAAACGTGACCCCGGTTCAGGATGCTCGGCAATTAACGGTTACAATCGCATTCACGCTATTTTGGGACAAAGTGAAAATTGTATTGCTGTTTTTCCTTCTGATATGTGTGTGGCGTTGGCAGCATTAAATGCGACCATAAATATTTCGGGGCCTGATGGTGATCGTATTTTGGCTTTCGCAGAATTTCACCGGCTTCCGGGCGACACTCCCAATATTGACAATAATCTCAAACACGGCGAAATCATTACCAGTATTGATCTTCCCGAAAAAGGATTTCCGGAAAATTATTCTTATTTAAAATTGAGGGACAGAAATTCTTATTCCTTCGCTCTTGTATCGGTAGCCACCGCTTTTGATCTTGAAAACAACAAAATCAAAGAAGCCAGAATAGCACTCGGCGGAGTGGCTCATAAACCCTGGCGTGTTCTGGAAGCCGAAACTTTTTTAGAAGATAAGGAACCCAATACCGAAACTTTTTCGGCTGCAGCCAAAATTATATTACAAGGCGCAAAAGGATACGAACATAATGATTTTAAAATCGAATTAGCAAAGAGAGCCATTATACGTAATTGTTTTATGGCGCTAAATCCTGAAACACAGCGTCCGGGAGCAAAGCCATCTTTATAATAAATTAAAATACAAGTTATGAGCAGATTACCGTCAATAGGAAAACCAGTGAGTCGTATAGAAGGACACCAAAAAGTAACCGGAAGTGCCAAATATGCCGGCGAATATCATGCAGAAGGTTTGTTATATGGTTACGTAGTAAACAGTACAATAACCAAAGGCAAGATTGCTGTAATTGATACTTCAGATGCAATGGCTTTAGAAGGGGTTATTGAAGTTTTTACCCACGAAAACAGACCCTCAACCGCATGGTTTGATTTTCAATATGCCGATATGGATGCTCCACCGGGAACTGTTTTTAAACCATTAAAAGATAATGAAATCAAATACAATGGTCAGCCAATTGCATTGGTCGTAGCTGAAACTTTTGAAATGGCCAGATATGCAGCAACCAAAATAAAACTAGCTTATACAGAAGAAGAATTTGAAACAGATTTAGAATCCAGCCAAAACAAAGCAAGAAAACCCAAAAAAGGTCTTGCTTCTATGCTGAAACCGCCTCCGCCAAAACCGAAAGGAAATTTTGAAGAAGCATGGCAAAACTCTTGTGTTCAAAGTGCCGGCGAATTTAAACACGGAACCGAACATCATAATCCGATGGAAATGTTTGCAACGACGGTTATTTATGAAGGTGAAAACAAATTAAAAATATACGATAAAACACAAGGCACAATAAATTCTCAAATGTATGTTGCCAATGTTTTTGGTTTAAAAATGAAAAATGTTCAGGTTATTGCACCTTTTGTTGGTGGTGCTTTTGGCTCTGGACTTCGGCCGCAATACCAGCTTTTTATGGCAGTTATGGCTTCGCTTCAATTACAGCGAAATGTTCGTGTAACCCTGGACCGCGCTCAGATGTATACCTTCGGGCACAGACCGCCAACAATACAGTATACTAAATTTGGTGCTGATAAAAACGGAAAGGTAAATGCAATTTATCATAAAGCAATTGGCGAAACTTCACAGTTTGAGGATTATGTAGAAACGGTTGTCAATTGGTCTAATATGCTATATCCGGCAGAAAATACCTTACTGGAGCACAAATTAGTTCCATTAGATGTTTATTCTCCTTTGGATATGCGCGCTCCCGGCGGCAGTACCGGAATGCATACCATTGAAATTACAATGGATGAACTGGCGCATGAATTAAAAATAGATCCGCTGGATTTACGATTAATCAATTATTCTACCATAGATAAAAGTACCGATAAGGAATACTCAAGCAAGGAACTTAGGGAATGTTATCTTCAGGGAGCAAAAAAATTTGGCTGGAGCCAAAGAAACCCGAAACCCGGCAGTATGAAACGTGGAAACAAATTGGTGGGTTACGGAATGGCAACCGGAATTTGGGAAGCCAATAGAATTTTGGCACGGGCTCAGGCCATTATGACAAGTGATGGAAAAGTAGAAATAAAAAGTGCCGTAACAGATATTGGTACAGGAACTTTGACAGTGATGACCCAAATTGCTTCTGATGAATTGGGACTTCCTATTGATCACATTACTTTTTCGTATGCCGACAGCAAAATGCCTTTTGCGCCCATACAAGGAGGTTCTTTTACTGTAGCAACCGTTGGTCCGGCAGTTCAGACAGCTTGCAGGGCATTGAAGAAAAAACTGTTTAGAAAAGCCAGACAGATTGAAAATTCTGTTTTAAGTCAAGCTAAATTTAAAGATGTCATTATTGATGATGGTTTTGTGAAGCTTAAGAAGAATCCCGATATTCAAATTAGTTTTGCCGAAATATTTGAATGGAACAAAAACAAGGAAATCAAGACGACAAATACTGCAATGCCAAATCCGTTAAAATCCGGAAAAAAAGCAAAAGCAGTTCATAGTGCCGCTTTTGTTGAGGTAGAAGTAGATCAGGAACTGGGAATTATTGAAGTAAAAAGAGCTGTTACAGCAGTAGCGGCGGGAAAAATTATAAATCCAAAAACGGCTGAAAGCCAAATTTTGGGCGGAATGATTTGGGGAATTAGCAAAACACTTCACGAAGAAACAATTACTGATCATCGATTAGGAAAATATATGAATGCTAATTTAGCAGAATATCATATTCCTGTTCATGCCGATATTCATGATTTAGAAGTAATTTTTGTTGCAGAACAGGATAATTTTGTAAACGATCTTGGTGTAAAAGGTGTTGGAGAAATTGGTATTGTAGCAATGCCACCCGCTATTGCAAACGCAATCTTTAATGCTACAGGAAAACGCATTAACAATCTTCCTATACGTTTTGACAAGCTGTTGTAATAATCGGATTCCGATTTTTATATATATGATTTGATTATTAGTCCATCTCAGTTCTCGCAGCTATTAGCCGGAACAAAGGTTCATATTTTTTTATTTGTGGTTCCAGATTTTGATTGGTTTCAACCGGGCCGATGCTTCCCTGCAGGCAATATAATTTTCGTTTTTGAGTGAACATAAATTGCAGCATACGTATTTTCATTTTAGAATTATCTAAAGTTTCTTCAACTTCTAACATCACGCCGCGGTGTCCATCAATTGTAACCGCTTCTGTACGAATTAATTTAGTCTGTGGAGGAATCATTTCAGAAATGGACTTTTCGTCCAAAACCCCAAACTCAGCCGGAAGATCATAGATTACAATTAGTATTTTTTCATTTCCTTTTCCATTACAACTGGTAAACTGCTGAACTGTTTCCGGCATTTCTGCTTCCTCAGGCAGCCAGCTTTTTGGTAGTGGTATTTTTAAAGAAGCATTTTCTGCCTTCGGATGTCCTTTTGTCGTAAAAGTTTGTATATAACCATCGGTAATTTCCTGATGTGGCGCATCATGGTATGCAAATGACATAATACCTTTTGTGAGAAGCGTATCGGCAGTAAGGCGGGATCTGCTTTTGACTTTTGCCAGGAAATCACGTGCATATTTTTCCTTTTCTATCGGATGGATAAATTTCTCATTCAAAAGCGAATCAATTTGATACTGCACGATATTAAAATTAGAGTCGTTCAGTTCGTTTTTCAAAAAGTGCTCAATATTTTTCTGTGCCCTTTCAAATAAAACTTTAGTACTTTTTTCTGCCGCTGCAACATCCGGTTTTAATTGAGGAAACTGCATTGACACCATCTGAAGTGCAGAACTCTGACCCTTTAAGAAAGCATAAGTTTCTATAGCAAGCCTGACTTTGGGCGTATATATCTGTTCTTGTGAATAGGATAGGGCAGGAAATATGCAAAATAAAAATAGTACAGTATATTGTACTTTACGTAAGGATGTAATTATTTGAAGCGGCATTAAAATTTATTAAGGAATTCATTACTTTTTAATTTTCCAAATTTTAAAAATAGAAAAACCTTTTATTTACATAATTTTCATCCAATGTTACATAATTCCCACAATTAAAAGTGTTCTATAAATGCCTCATTATTTTTGATATCTTATTTTAATTGTTTAGTTGATAAGTGTTTACTCTGTAAATTTTTGAAAGAATTATATAAATATATATTTACATCTTGTATTATTTTTAAAAATACGAACAATGAAAAATAATTATTATGAAAACACTATTCAAATCAAAAGCCGCATTGGTTATAATGTTAGCCGGACTTGCATTTTCTTGTAAAAAAAATGAAACAGCTCCGGCAGATAGTTATAATAATGATGTTGACACCACAGAAACTACTATTGACAGCGTAGGAACTACAACAGATACTACCACAACGACTACCGGAACCGGAACCGGAACAACAGGCACAACCGGAGGAGGTTCTAATACAGATTCGACTGCCACTGCTCCGAAACAATAACAAATGTTGAGGAGGCAAAAAACCTGTAATGCTAGCATTACAGGTTTTTTTTGTTTGGATTAATTTTAAAGCAAAAAATAAAATAGATCATTTTTTTTCAAGTGTTAGAACTTTATTTTTATAACAAAAAAAGCCTGTAATTGAATTACAGGCTTTTTCTTTAAAATTGCTTATAAAAACATAATAAACTAAACAATTTCATAAAGTTAAAGTAGCTAGGATTAATTCATTAAAAAATGTACTTCCAAATCATCAATTTTGGCATAATGGTTTTATAAACATTAAGTATCAGCATGAAAAAACAAAACTGATATCGGGAAGTACACCATTTTTTAATTATAATTAAAATGACCTTTTTTTGATGTTATAGTCCAAATTTAAAGGTATAAAATAGCTTGATTTTATAGATTTATGTTTTATACTTACATAATTATCAGCTTCTTATTTTTTTTTAATTTGCTAATATTATAATAAGTGAGTTATATAAGTTGAAGATGCGGACGTATCTGCATAGAGACAATATCACATCGCTTTGGTTGTGATAAACAAAATAAGGTACTCATCGCAATGTCGTAGGCTTCAAGCATTTCCATTTTATCTATTTTCTCTTTATGTTCTTCCTTAGAACCTGGCTGCATATCACTGGTCACGGCCCCCGGCTCAATCAACGAAACCTTAATTCCTAATGGATTTAATTCTTTACGAAGTGAAGCACTAAAACCTCTTATCGCAGTCTTAGTAGCCACATATACGGTACTTTCCGGCGTACGGCTTTCAGCGCTCATCGACCCAATATTGATAATATGCCCTGATTTTTGCTCCTTCATTCTTGTTGCTGCTTCCTGGGCAAATGCAAGATAACCTGTTATGTTTGTATCTATAACATATTTGTAATCTTCATAAGCTTCTCCGGTAATTCCAGATGCAGATAATGCCGCATTGTTGACTAAAATATCGATACCGCCCAATTCAGTGTCTACAATTTCTAAGATTTTTTCGATATCTTCTTTTTTAGATACATCGGCAGGAGTGCCATAAACCTCGCTTTCGGGAAATTGTTGTTTAATATCTGCAACGGCATTTTTAAAATCTTCGTGATCTCTTCCAAAAATGAGAACACGTCCGCCAAGAGACACCAATACATCGGCAATTGCTTTACCAATCCCGGTCGTTCCACCTGTTACTACAATTCGTTTACCTTTAATATTTTGTCCAAAGTAATCTGTTAATTTTTCCATTTTGTGATTTTTATAAGTGATTATAATTTTTAAACAATAATAATTATGACAGGGCTTACCATTGTATTTTAATTACACCATGACCTGAAATTTCATATTCATGGATTTTTATATTTTCCTTAAAGGCTGTAAGCGCTTTATTATCATGAGTTATTTTAAGCTTAATGTTTCGGTTACCAATTTTTAGAATTTTCAAATTACACGACAGGCCTTTATCTCCATATAATTTTATAGTGATTGATTTTCCTCTTTTTTTGTATTGATTAGGATAATCGATAAAAACCAAAAAGTCTTCTTCTATTTTGATGTATTGCCTTGGTACAACTCCAAAAGCTATTCCTGCACCATAGACTTCCTGACCAACCTGACCGCTTTTTTCCCAGCCATTGTATAAATCCTCCAAAGGAACCCACAAGTCAGGCTGCAGCTCTCCGGTTTTAACTTCTTCAGACAGCATTTCTTTTGGGAGCAAAGGGGGATAATAATAGGCCATTCTGTTTACGGCATATTTTATAAACTCAGGAATTAAAATTCTTAAGGATGGCAAAATAGCAACATCCTCTGCCTGAAATAAATATTCTGATAAAGCAGCATATACTTCTAATTCCTCATATGCGGCGGTGTAGGGTGCATCATTGAGAGGAAATATGGAAAAGAAGTTAGTGTAATTTTTCCCATATCCGTATTTGCAGTCATAAAGCTGTACATTCTTAAATAATCCGGTAAGACAAGTATAACTTATATCGAGATATAATTTCTTTTTGGTAATTTTATACAGTTCTAATAAAGCTCCTGCTGCAAAAGCAGTATTATTGGCCTGATATAATAGATTTACTCCCAGAGTTTCTAATTTTTTTGCAGCTTTTTCTGCTTCGCTTAAATAGCGTTTTTCTTTGGTTAGCTTAAAAATCAAAAGCATTAAATGGGCATAGGCACCTGCAACATCTGTTTCTCCTCCGGCACCCGGAGCCGTTTCTTTCTTGATTATTTCGAGAGTCTCCATATTATAAAATACAGGCCATGTATACTTAAAATGATGGGCTACTTTTATGACATAATCAATAGAATCTAATACAAGTTTATGTGCAGTTTTATCTCCTTTTAAAGCCAGTCTTGCGAGATTCATTAGCGGATGATGCAAGTACCAGGAATCCATTACCATTTCCTTTTTTTGTTCTTCTGACTGATCTAGTTTGTCTGCCAGTGCCGGAAGCCATCGATTGATACAATCTATTTTGGGATCGTAAAAAGCTGATAGTCCTTTAATTAAATCGTCATAAAGTGGATGTTTCTCTCCAGTCCAATCCTCATATTCTTTAAACGGTGCTAAAACAGCCAGCTGCACCATACTTTCGGCAGGAGTTTCGTAATCGCACAAATAGGCGTTTAGATACGCAATTCCGTTGGTTTGGGTCCATGAGCCTTTATTATGATATAAATCAGTTAAAGCTTTTTGAGCGATTTCCGGCCAATTGTGATATTCAATCCTTGGTTGCTGCAGTACTTTGTATATTTTAACAAGATTGTCTAAAAAATGTTCACAAACAACTGATGTTTCCTCCATTATATCGGCTTCAAGCAAAATATAGGCATCTGATATTGTAAAAGCTTTAGATGCAGGAAGTGGCAATTTATCAGTCGTTGGAAGTCGAAATCCAATTTCCGGCCAGTTTCCTCCAACTGTATTTTTAGATTCAGTTTCCGTAGCTTCACAATACTCAGATAATGAAGTAAGATTTTGAAAATAAAAAAACGATCCGGTTTGTGGTTTTGTAATACTTGCAAATAGTAATCCTGAACGGGATCCAAATTGCTCCATATGAATTTTTCCACTGGTGTTTTCTACATTTCCACTTTGTGTAAGTGGAATTATATCCCGTGGCCAAAACGGAATCATAAGTGGCATATTTGCCGTAAAACGGGTTGTATAATGTAATATAGACGAAGAGTGATCTGGAAAATCAACGCGAACTTCATAATTTCCCAATCGGGAATTTAATATAACTACGATAGTATCCTCATCTTCAAAAAGATTCGCAACTTCAAAACAGCTGTTCATTGCAAAAGCGGCACGGAAAGCTATTTTTCCGTTTTTGGGCATAAGTGCCACGATCCAAAGCGAATCGCCTGTATTATAGAATTGATAAGTATAATCAAGAATTTTCCTTTCTAAAAGTATTTCACTATTTTCAATATCTTCTTGCGCTGTTGCGCTCCAAGGTGTGACTGTATGCATAATGATAAATTTTATTAATAAAAGATTCTTTTTCCGGGCTATTATTTATTCACCGGTCTTCATATGTGGAGCATCTACTGGTTTAGATTGAGAAGAACCAATTTGTCTAAAATATATTGAAAGTATTACAATGGCAAAAACTGATAAAAATTCGCTTTGCCAGTTTTGAAATGATTCAAACCAAAACCTCGAATCTCCAATATAATCTGACGCCGATTCCGGAGGAAGTCCTTTTAGGGATAATTGCTCATTTTCATCTTTCAGGCTTCCATAAAAATGGACAAGAAATGAAAGTATAAACAAGAGGAATAAGACAATGGTAAGCGAATGTTTGTAAATTTCAAGAATCCATCCGCCTTTTTTTACAGGCCATGGCGCATCTTTTTGCGTAGGAGAGGGTTCTCTGTCAACTTCTTCTTCCTTATCCAGATCTTTAGATTCTGATGAACCTCTTTGCATTAAAAAAATGGTGAACATAACAAATAATGCCATTTGTAGAAATTCGCTCTCCCAGTTTTCAAAAGTCGATTGAATAAAATGGCCAGAAATGAGATAAGCAGAAAGGCTAATAGCAGTACCGCCATCTTTTATTAATTCCTTATTATGTTCTTCTAAGCCAAAGATTATCTGGCCGATTAATGCTCCAAAAAATAATAATATGAAGCTAATGGATAGTCCGTTATTACGTAAGAAATTTTTCATGTCTTTATATTGTTTTAAAACAAATTTCATAAACAAGAGCCACAAAAAATTATACAATTAAATAGATGATTTACAAGATTTTACTTAACTAAAAAAAAGATAATAAATAAGATGTAGAATTTGTGATTGATATAAAAACAGTTTTTTCTTTTCTAAATTTTTGACAATGAGTAGATTGTGTTTTTGTCAAAAAACGCTTTTCAGTTGTTTAGCCAATTTGTTCATAAAGGCTGCCTGAAAAATTCTAAAGGAATATCTGATATATTGCAACAGCAATAAGGGTAAAAACATTGTATACAAAAACAAGCTGAAGATAATATCCCCTAAAATTGGTTATACGGTCTGTAGGTACTATTTCGTGAATAAAAATCCAGCTTATAATCCCTAATAAGCTGATTATAATCCCTATGGAAAAACTTATCAGCAAGGAGATTTCTGCAAATTGATTATACCATATGAGGTAATATATGGCTGTAAAACATAATCCGATGGTATTATGAAGTATTCTGCCCGCCATTAATTTTCCTTTTAAGGACATCTCTATTTCAATGATAGCAAGAAGGTCGGTTAGCAGTTTGGGTTCCTGATAAATATTAGTTTGTGGTATTGATATCGCCTTATTAAAGAGTTTTAAAATACCACATGCCAAAAGCCATGATATCAGAATTTGAAAGAACATGTAAAAGATCATTAAATAAGGGATGTAAATTATTTTTCGATTCAAATATAATCAATATCCAATAGCATCAGTGAGAAATACTTTGGCAGTAATTGACTTATGTATTTTGAAAACTTCTGACTGATAGCGGATAAAAAAAGTCCTAATTTTCATTAGGACTTTTTTTTAGTGAATATTATGATTTTACAAAAAACAAATTAGATTGGTCTTTTGTAAACTGTTACATCATCTACCCACATCATTACACTTGAGAACAAGTTTATTTTGTTAGGATCTATAAAACTGGAGTCTTTCGATCCCACATTCATATTTAAAATGATGGAGTGTTTTCCGAAATTATTAAGATTAAGATTGGCTACACTACTATTGGTATACGTTGCAACGGTCACATTATCAACCTTGATAGTTACTGTAACGACATTGTCCTTCATTTTCCAAAAGGATTCATACAAATGCCATCCGCCATTTCCGTTTATATCAAAATTACCCGGATAATTTCTTTCTGCGGAGTTTCCTAGTAAGTTTGTACCTGTAGAAGTTCCATAAAAAATATTTGAAGTAAAACGACTTGAATTGGGTGCAAAAGAATAACCTTCCATAATATCAATCTCTCCCTGGGTTGGCCATGCATTTCCCTGCACGGACCAAAAGGCCGGCCAGGCGCCATACGTTTGTGTAAAAGATTTGTAAGTACCGCCATCCATCGCTACTAATTTGATAGTTGCAGAAAGCATATACTCTGTATTGTTTTCTGGTTTGTATTGATAATTAGAGGTGATAAAGCCGGATTGATATTTGTACGTGCTCAATTTTGTAGTTTTGATTTCTAAACACTGTCTTCCGTCTCTCCATTGTGTGGTTGGTACTGAACTGTAATAGTCGCAATACCAGGAATTATAATCTGCACGCTGCTCTTTTGTCCATTGTGAGAGATTTGAGCCTACATTAAATGTATCCTCAAATTGTTTGACCCACGGAGCACCGGCTACTTTACTTGTTGTACTATTTGTATTTGAGGCTGTGCTTGCCAGATCCTTTACGGGAGGATTGGCCTCATCTGCGCAGGAGGCAAATCCTAATCCAAATACGCATGTTACTGCTAATGCGAACAAATTTAGTTTTTTCATAATTTTCTTTTTGTGGTTAATTGATAGTGTAGTAAAGCATTATGTTTTAAAATTTAATCTAAACCTTCCAGAAATCCGGTATGAGAACTTTTTATAACAAAATTAGAATCATACAGCAGAGGCCAGTCGTTTCCGGGGTGGTTAAGATCTGTACTATATGGAATCCAGGATTCATTATCCTTCATTCCCCAAACCGTTAAAGCGTATTTATTAGCTGCCGGAAGGGCATTATAAATCTTTACCATTTCCTTGTATTTCTCTTTTTGAGCCAGCCTTCTTTCATTTGTAAAAGTAGAGATGTCATTAAATTGATTTACTTGTATGTCTAATTCTGAAACGTGAATTTTTAGACCTTTAGCGACAGCTCTGTTGATATCGGTTTCTATTTGGGCTTTGGTTGGGCTTAAATACGTATTGTGCATTTGAAAACCAATTCCATCAATTACATTGCTTGCTTTTAAGTTGTCTACAATGCTAAAGACTTTATCTTGTTTTGCACTATTAGTTGATGTAGCATAGTCATTGTAGAATAATAATAAAGAAGTATCACCTGCGGCAGTTGCAGCATCTCTGGCCCATTGAAAACAGTCTTTTACATAATTTGGTCCCATTCGCTGTAGAAAAATAGTATTTCTCATGGTACCGCCATTGTCATCTACAGCTTCGTTAACCACATCCCAGGATTTTACTTTTCCTGCATAATGCGTAACCACAGCCGTGATGTACTTTTTTACTTCTGCAGCAAATTCAGCATCAGTGCCAGAAAAATCTTTTAACCATTGAGGTACTGAATTATGCCAAACCAAAGCATGGCCGTGAACATTGATATTATTAGTATTTCCGTAAGCGACAATTTTATCGGCCACAGTCCAGTTGTAGACACCGCTTGCAGTAGAAATCTGATCCATTTTCATTTCGTATTCGGCAGAAATACTGCTGAATTCATTTTTCAAAATAATATCATAAGGACTTCCATTCGTTAATTGCGAAGCTTTTATTGCCATACCAATAAAAAATGGGTTAGCTAATTTATTTGCTTTTACCTTTAAAAATGTTGGATCTTCAGGAATATCGCTGGAACCTGTAGTGACAACACTAATTACATTTGAATAATCCGAAATTTGCGTATCTCTTTTAGCTCTAACCCGGTAATAATATTGTGTTCCTCCGGCTAAACCTACTACAACGTCGTTTAAATCTGTAACTTCTTTTGAATTGTAATTTGCAACAAAAGTTGTAAAATCTTCGCTTGTCGAAACATCCAAAAGATAGCTTTTTGAATTAGAAACATAATTCCATTTTGCTTTAAAGCCATTATCATTTATGTCTTTTGGTGCATTTGCAACTGGTGTTTCCAGAATAATAGCAGCTTCGTTATCGTCTTTTGAGCAGGCATTTAAGAAAAAGACAAAGCTGGTCAGCATTAATAAAAATTTAATTTTCATACTGTTTTTTATTATAGAATATTTCTTATTGATAAGATGAATACCCTTATTTATATTTTCTGTTTTTTTATAATATAATGTACTTTTTAAAGAGGCTGTTTTTTGTCACAGCCTCTATTTAAGTTTAAAGATTAAAACACAAGACCATCAATTATTGGTAGCGGATTTTAATATTATCAAATTTAATAGTACTTGGATTAGGAGTATCTGTTTGGACTATTCCTACTTTGATTTCATTAACTTTAGAAGCGTTCAGTGTAGTGGCAGGCTGCCCAAACCCATAATCATCTTTAAAATCAGCTAAAGTTATTGTCTTAGTAGTCCAGTTAACATCCGTTATTTTAAAATTATAACCATAGTTTTTACCATCAATAGTGTTTAATTGTATGGCGAATTGAGCGCCTATTACATTGGCACTTACGTCAATGTCTATAAAAGTTCTTGTAGCATCAGTGTTTGATGTACTTAGAAAACTAGTTCCTCCTCCGGCGCTGCTTCCGTTGTAACCGTTGGCAGTTGAACCAGTCCACGCAAGTGTTGCATAATTACCTGTTGGGCCACCTGTAGTATTTGCGTTAAAACTATCGATATCGCCATATGAATTCCAACTTGTTCTGACACCGTTTCCGTCAAAATCAGATACAAGAACCAATGTGGCAAAATTTATTGTTCTTTTTGCTGTTCCTCCCGGAGTAGTGATTATTAATTCTGATCCTGAAACTGCATCTGAAGGTAAACCTATAATAATTGAAGAAGATGATTTTAGAGTATAACTTAACGTTTTTTCTCCTAAGGTTATAGATGAAATATTATAAAACCAGGTGCCTTCAATTTCTAACGGGAATCCAGGAGTAGCTACCGCCGGAATTGTTTTTGTAATCGTTGGAACAGGCTGTAAAATTTCAATATTTTTAGTCAGCGATCCAGACGCGGTTGTAAATGTAATAGGCTGTACTCCAAATCTGCTGCCTAGTTTTTCATCAAAAGGAATAGTGAAAATAAAAGATTTGTCTGAATTGTAGTTTGGATTAAAACTGATGTTAATTTTATTATCCAGTGTAATTTTTTTTAATCCCTCCAAGCCCTGGCCTTCAACTCTGACTTTATTTAAAGGAAAGGCCTGATTAAGTAAATCTCCGGGTTCAGCAACCATAGCATCTACATTTGCAGTAACTGCATCGTCATTTTCGCAGGCTGTAAAAGAAGCCAATGCGAAAAGAATTAAAATTCTATATTTTATTTTATTGATCATAGTATAAGTTAGTTAAAGTTAAAAGGAACCGGAGGCTCTAATAATGATGGATTAGTATCAATAGCAGATTGTGGTAATGGCAGTTCAAAGTAATTACTTCCCGGTGTTATCTTTCTGGAAATTAAATCTGTTCTGGCATCATCTGAATAAAAACCAACTTCCTGCTGCGAAATGATTGCAGTTGCTTCGGTAAGGCCGCGGCGTTTCAAATCAAAGAAATATTGTCCTTCAAGTGCAAATTCAACCCTTCTTTCATTAAAAAGTTCGTTTCTTGTTAATACAGTTTTAGCCGGTAATCCTGCTCTCGCTCTTACTTCGTTGAATGAGCTTAAAGCTGCTGCAGAAGTTGTTGAACTGGCTCCCGCTAAAATCGCCTCAGAATTCATTAATAAAATATCAGAATATCTTAATATAATCGTGTTTTGAGAAGTTCTCATAAAAAACACATCGTTTCTTTCGGCTGCAGAACCTACAATGTATTTTCTGAAATTAGCTGCTGTAGAAGAGTATATTTTTTTATACAGAAAACCGCCCTGACTTTTTAATAATTCAGGGTAATAGTCCCCATCAGTCATGATTGTACTCTTTTTTCTGGCATCTTTTGGTTCAAATCCATTTTGTAATGAGATTGAAGGAAGATAAACTCCCCAACCGTCACCACCTCCTGTAATACCTGTACCTCCGGGAACTATATAGGCCTGATTTGTGTTTTGTGTTCCCCATTCTGTAGCAATAGCTTTCCATTGCAGGGCAAACATACTTTCTGCACTGTTATTATTCTCCGGACTGCTGAACAAGTTTCCGTAATCCTGAATTAAAGTATATTGGTTCCCGATAATTTTCTGGGTCAAAGTGGCACATTCTGCATATTCATTTAAGGTTAAATACACTTTTGCAAGAATACCCATAGCAGCATATTTAGTAACATATCCTTTCTTTGCTCCTCTTTCAGGTAAATTTTCAACAGCATATTCTAAATCCTGCTTGATGAATTTATAAATATCCGGAACAAGATTTCTTTTTGGCTGTGCAGCAGAACCTGCTTTGCTTATAATAGGCACGGCTCCAAAAGTTCTTACCAAATAGAAATAAGCATTTGCTCTCATGAACCGGGATATTGCCATAGCTTTTTTATACGATGCTTCTGGCAGTTCACTCTTTCTTTCTTCGACTAAACTCATTAAATTGTTGGATTGATCGACTACCGAAAATAACGAAACGTACCCTTCTGTAAGGATTGGGTTTTGTGAGGTTACCTGAGCATCCTTAAACTGTGCATAAGCACCGTCAAATGTAAAAGCGTTGCCGGCATACATGTCTCCAACCGCAATTAGAAATTTATCATTAAAAGTAAACCAGGGCTTAAAGTACAAACTCTCAGCAATTCCGTCAAAAGCCGTAACTCCTTCCGGTAAATCACCCGGTGTTAATTGATTTTCTGATGGTGCATCCAAAAATTCATCTGAACAGGAAAATAAAGACAGCAATGGTATCAGCATTCCCATCATAAAAAGTTTAAAAAGTTTTTTCATAACTATTTTTTTATGTTAACGATTATAAATCATTACGTTAAATATGTTTTTTATAAATCTTAGAATTCTAAATTCACTCCTATAGAAGTTGTTCTTGGTACAGGATAACGTCCTAAATCAATACCGCTCAGTGTTATATTTTGATCTAAATTTCCAAGGGCAGGGTCAAAGCCTGTATATTTTGTAAACGTGTATAAATTCTGAACATTTACATACAATCTTACTTTGGATATAAAAGAGTTATCGAATATCTTATTTGGCAAATCATACCCCAAAGAAACATTCTGAATTCTTAAATAAGAACCGTCTTCAACAAATCGATTCGAAATTCTGCCGTTACCATTTGGATCATTAAGTGTAATTCTTGGCACATCTGTATTTTCGTTCACCCCAGGTTCAAAAGCGTGCATGGCCTCAGTGCTTACGTTTCCGAATCTATCTCCAAATCCAGGATAAATTCCATCAGTATAATGACGTGTGAAATTATAAATCTGGTTGCCCTGGCTTCCGGTTAAAACAACTGACAAATTGAAGTTTTTGTATTTAAAATTATTGGTGAAGGCATAAGTAAAATCAGGAATTGCATCTCCTATTGCTCTTTGATCTTTACTATCGATTTTTCCATCGTTATTAAGATCCTTAAAACGGATATCCCCAATTCCTGTTCCTGTTTCCTGAACTGGCCCTGCAGCTAATTCAGCAGCATTTTTAAACAAACCGTCTGTTACATATCCATAAAATTGGCCTACCGGTTCTCCTTCTGTAGTTCTTGTAACGGTGTATAAATCAAATTGTACTTTGCCTAATAAAGATTTGCCTTCGCCCTGAAAGCTTGTCAGCTCATTATTGTATTTCGAAAAAATGATAGTACTGTCCCAGGTAAAATTTTCAGTCACAATATTTCTTGTATTCAAAGTAAGCTCGATTCCTTTGGTTACGATTTCACCTGTATTTAGGTAATAGTTAAGAGCACTTTGATTCGATTCATCATTGATTTGTTTGGTCAGGAAATCAGATGAGTTTTTGATATAATAATCAAAATCTAATTTTACTCTGTTATTAAGCATTGCCAATTCAAAACCAGCGTTGAAAGATTTAAGGGACTCCCATTTAATATCAGGGTTTCCTAAATTGTCAATTGTTGGTGAAACGCCTCCAAACGGAGAGGAAAGCAATGATAGAATAGTCTGGTATCTGTTTGCCGGAATATTTTGATTTCCTACCAAACCATAACCGGCTCTGAATTTTAAGTAATTTACAGTGTTTGATAAAGGCTCAAAGAACTTTTCGTTACTTACTGTCCATCCTCCTGAGAATGCAGGGAAATATCCCCATTTGTTGTTAGGCCCAAAGTTTGATGAAGCATCTGCTCTTAAGGAAGCAGAGAAAGAATATCTATCAGAAAAGCTATAATTTAATCTCGAAATATAAGATGCCATCGACCATCTGCCAGAACCATTTCCGTTCAGGGCTGTATCAATATCACCAATGTTTAAGTTGGTAAAATCTTTATTAAAAAACTCACCGGTTCTGTAACCGCTCAGGTATTCATACTGACTTTCCTGAGCTTCCTGACCTAATAATAAAGTAAAATTATGGTTCTCGTTTATTGTTTTATTATAAGTTAAATAATTTTTGATGTTCCAGTAATAACTTTGATCCTGCTGTTTGAATGATTTATTTAAAAGTTCAGATACATTTCCTAAAGTATATTTTGGAGCAAAAGTTTTGCTTTTTGAAAAGTTCAAATCGTACCCTAACTCGGTTCTGAAAACCAAACCTTTGATAAGCGTAAAATCAGCAAATAAATTACCATTAATTTTGAATCTTTCTGTAGTAGAATTATTGTATTCTGACAATGCAATTGGGTTTGTAGCCTCATTTGCAGAAGAACCCAAACCAGTTGTTGGCCCTGCATAAGAACCATCTGCAGATCTAACCGGTAATTCTGGAGATTGTCTTAACGCATTCATAACCAAACCGCCTCTGTCATCGTTTCTTACTACTTGCTGAGAAGATTTGCTTATAGATAAACTGTTACCAATTTTCAACCATGATTTTACATTAGAATCAACATTTAATCGCATCGATAATCTGTTGAAATCTGAATTTAAAACAATTCCTTCCTGATCAAAATAATTTAAAGAGGTGTAAAAACGCGTTCCGTCTTTTTCTCCCGAGAACGACAACTGATGGTTGTACATTGTAGCGGTTCTAAAAAGTTCATCCTGCCAGTTTGTACCATTTCCTAATAAATCTGGTTTTTGGTATTGGAAGGGAACAGGCTCACCATTTAATTTGAAAATTTTAGCCTGATATTTAGCATATTGAGGTAAGTTTAAAACATCAACCTTATTAGTTACCTGCTGCGTTCCCAAATAGGTTTCATATGCAAATTTTGATTTTCCTTTTTTTCCTTTTTTAGTTGTAATCAAAACCACACCGTTTGCACCGTTTGCACCATATATGGCCGTTGCAGACGCATCTTTTAAGATATCAATAGTTTCAATATCCGAAATATTCAAACCAGATAAAGCCGAATTTTTAGTTTGTCCGTTTCCTCCACCCAATGCGCTGAATGAAAATGAGTCGTTGTTTTTATCTGCAAAAACCGGTGTTCCGTCAATAACATACAAAGGCTCATTACCATTAATAGAAGTAATTCCTCTAATCTGAACAGAAATTCCTCCTCCGGGTGTTCCTGAATTTTGAGTAACATTTACACCTGCAGCTTTACCTACAAGCGCCTGATCGATAGAGGTGAAGGGTTTATCCTGAATTTCAGAAGCTTTGATGGAGGAGACTGCACCATTTATATCCTTTCTTTTAGAAGTTCCGTATCCGATTACAACTACTTCATTTAATTTTTCAAGGTCATTTACCATCGCCACCTGCATTAGTGGTTTTGCAGGCAGTATTAAATTTTTATATCCTACATAACTAAAAAGCAATGAAGCTGTTGGCTCTACATTGTTTAATACAAAACTACCGTCAAAATCGGTTGTTGTTGCATTCTTTGTTCCTTGTACTATTACACTAACACCTGGTAAGCTGGCTCCGCCTGATGTTACTTTACCTTTAACAGTTTGAGCAAAGAAAAAATTTCCCCACATACATACTATTAAACATAATAATTTTTTTAATGTTTTTTTCTGCATAAAATTTGGTCGTTTAAGTTTGAGTTAAATAATTGGTTAATCTTAATCTGAAAAACACTTAATAGTAAATCATTTGCATCCTCATTTTTTTGGCGTTTGAACAAATAATTTTTTTCTTAAATATTTCTTAACGAAAGTAAAATCCAGAGGGGTGTCATTGTAGAACAGATGAAGCATATTGTGCAACAGATGATGCAAAAAAAATAGTTAGTACCTGATTATCACTAAAAAAGGCAACCAAGGTCATTAAAACCCTCTGTGAAGTATTGATAAAAAAAAGGCTTAAAAAATATTGTTTGTGCAGAAATATTGTCGTTATATTTTGCATATGTGATTTTTTTAGGACTTATTAAGAAACCGTTTTTGAAAAAATTGACTGACAAAAAAAGAGCTTCGGGTTTTAAAACCGAAGCTCTTGTAATTACATTGCCTTTTAAATTGATTTTTTTTTAATGGATTATTCCTTGGTTCTGTTTTCCTGAGTAGGCAGGTGTCCGTATTTAATTTTATAACATTTAGCAAAATAGGAGGGAGAAGTAAACCCAACTTTATAGCTTATTTCATTAATATTACTATTCCCTTTTTCGATTAGCTGTTTTGCTTTTTCCAATCGTACATTTCTAATAAACTCGTTAACAGAAACACCTGTTAAGGTTTTTATTTTTCGATATAATTGACTTCTGCTCAGGAAAATTTTAGAAGACAAAAGCTCTACAGTCAATTCAGGTTCGCTGATGTTTTCATTAATAAAATGCAGGATTTTCTGAATGAAATCATTATCTAGAGACGTTGTTTTTTCTTTGCCTTGTTTGGTAATTCCGCTGTAAAACTTCTTAAACATAATCTGCCTGCTTGTAATAAGCTGTGCAAGGCTTGATTTTAGAATATCCAATTCAAATGGTTTACTCAAATACATATCAGCACCAGAATCGATACCTTCTAACCTGTCTTTTACCATTGCTTTTGCCGAAAGCATTAATAATGGAATGTGACTTGTTTTTAAATCTCCTTTTATGTTTTTGCACAACTGCAGTCCATCCATAACCGGCATTATGACATCTGTAATTACCAAATCTGGTAACTTTTGCACAGCAAGTTCGTAGCCTTTTTTACCATTTTCGGCTGTAATAACCTTGTATAATTTGCTTAGTTCTTGTTTTAAATAATTCCTTAATTCAGGATTATCTTCAACAATCAAAATCGTATATAATTTTGCGCTTTCCTCTGCAGATTTGTCCATGATTTCGTCCGTAAAATCATCTTCATCGGTTTGATTATTGGCAGCTGCAAATACAAAGTGATTTTTGTTTTTTTCTATTTTAAAAACCTCGTCTATGATTTCACTTTTCTTATAAAGTGAGTTGCCCAAAGGAAATATGACCTTAAATTTTGTGCCTTCACCAAGTTCACTTTCAACTTCAATTTTTCCTTTATGGAGTTCAATAAATTCTTTGACAACTTCCAAACCAATTCCGGTGCTGCCGTAATAATCTTTATTTAGATTATTGACCTGATAAAACCGGTCAAAAATTCTGTTCAAATCTTTTTTGCGAATTCCGGAACCGGTATCTGTAATTGTTATTGAAAATGAAGGCACCTTTTCTCCATAAATAATCAATGCATTATCTGGATCAGCTGTAGCTATAGAAATAGTTATAGAGCCATTATCGGGCGTAAATTTGAATGCATTTGAAATAATATTAAACAGTATTTTTTCCAGCATTTTTGGATCCAGCCAGTCTTCCAGCTCGTCAAGTGACGACTCAAAATTAACGCTAATGTTTCGCGCAGCAGCTTCCTCATCAAAATAGCCAATAATTCCTTCTGTAAATGCTATGACTTCTATTTTCTTAGCCTGAAGCGAAATTTTATTAAACTCTAATTTATTAAAATCCATAAGCTCATTAATCAGCCTCGAAAGCCTGTCAGAACTTTTGTGAACGATTTTTAATTTATTGTGTATTTCTGGAGATAGTTTTTTACTTCTTAAAATATCTTCAAGAGGATTAATAATAAGGGTCAAAGGTGTTCTGAATTCATGAGAGATATTGGTAAAAAACTGTAATTTTTTATTGTTTAATTTCTCTAACTGAATGGATTTTTCTTTTTCTAAAATTATGGCTTGCTTTGCCTTAAAACGATTTTGATAAATCGTATTGAGATACCTGATTAGGAAGATTAAAATAGTGGCGTATATTAAATAAGCCCAAAAGGTTTTCCACCACGGAGGCAGAATTTTTATTTTTAATTCTAATTGATCATTACTCCACGAGCCATCTGCATTTGCCGATTTGACTTTAAAAACATAATTGCCCGGAGCCAGATTTGTATAGGTTGCTGTTCTGTTATTGCCGGCATAATTCCAGTCTTTTTCAAAACCTTCGAGGTAATAGGCGTATTGATTTTTTTTAGAATAATTATAGTTAATCCCCACATATTCAATCGTGAAAACTGATTGTGTGTAGTTGAGCGTAATTTCTTTGGTTTGAGAAATCACTTTGGTTAAAGGTGAATTTTCTTCATTTGGTTTTACGGACCGATTGAATAATTTAAAATCACTGAAATACAATCTTGGTGCTTTTTCTGTTTTTTTGATTTCACTGGGATTAAAATAATTTACGCCCTCATAACCGCCAAAATACAACTCTCCATTTCCATCTTTAAAGACGGCATTATTATTAAAATCGTTATCAATAAGACCGTCATCTTTATTAAAATTGGTGCTTATTTTATTTTTAAAATCAAGTTTTGTTAAACCTAATCCGCCGCTTATCCATAAAGAACCGTTATTATCAGAAATTATAGCACGAACAGATTTTTCTGTAAAACCCGGAAAATCATCATAATTTGAAAAGGTCTTATTTTTTTTATTATAACTAAACAATCCCTGACCATCAGTACCTATCCATATTGTTTTATCATTAGATTCATAAATAGATAAAATGGTTTGAATTCTGTTGTGTTTATTAATGCCGCTGAACATGGCATCGCGCATTTTCGTGACCTTAAAACTGGATTCGTCTTTTATATTTACCTGATACAATCCTAAAATGGTTCCTACCCACAATGTATTATCCGAGTCTACAAAAACTTTACGAATAAAAGCATTGTCTAAAGCATTTTCAGCAAATGGTTTAGAGTCACAATGAATAATGGTGCTGGTTTTATTATCAAAATAATGCAGTCCTTTTATAAAAGTACCAATCCAGATCCGGCCTTTTGAATCTTCAGAGAAACTAAAAACCCGATTCGATTTTAGTCCTGTTGTATTTGCAGTATTGTAGTTTATAAATCGGGTAGTTCCGTTTTTTAAGAAGTAAATCCCACGATCCCAGCTTCCTATCCAGATATTTTGTTTACTGTCTATAAATATGTTCTGAATATCGACAGCGTCTAAACCGGAATAATAGTTTTGATTGTTTTTGTTAACGTGAATGTAGCTTTTATTACTAAGATTGTAAATATCCAGTCCTCCGCCTTCATTACTTATTAATAAATTGCCTTTTTTGTCTTTTATAACAGAAGTTACATAGCTGGTCTGTAGTGAATTGTCATTGTTTGCAAGTGATTCAAGAGAATTGAATTTGTTATTGGGTTTATCAAATACTCCAAGTCCTTTATTAAAATAACCTAACCAAAGCCGCTTTTCTTTGTCTTCATACAAGGACCAAACCGAATTGGATTTTAAACTGAAACTATTGTACTTACTGTGCAAATATTTTTGCAGTACCTGGCCTTTATAATTTATATCCAATAATCCGTCATTTTCAGTGCCGCAAACTATATAATTGTGACTGCTTTGTACAATTGATAAAATTTTATTTTTGGTAATAAAAAAATTTTCAAACTGGTAATTATCGGTTTCAGGTTTAATTTTTATCAGCCCATTTTCAGTCGTTCCCAGCCATAAATATCCAAATTTATCTATAACAAGGCTTTCTATATCATCTAATAAAGGTTCTCTCTTAAACTTGTCCTTATAAACCTGCTTCACTTTTCCGTTTAAATCGATCTCCAAAAGGCCATAACTGGTTCCTAAATATATAGTTCCCTGCTTATTTTTTACCGAAGACTTTATTAGAAAGTTTGGTTTGTCCAGTACTTTTGATTGTACTAAAGAAGCTTTTAAAGTTTTTATATTTAATTTGAATAACCCAAAACCATATGCGCCTAAGAATAAATTGTCATTATTGTCCTGAATGATTGTTTTGATAGTAATTGGTTCATTGTACCCTTTTCTGATGACATCTTCTATATTGATTTTAGTAAAATTATCCAAGTCTCTATTGTACAAACACAACCCTTCGTCTGTACCAATCCATAAGTTATTATCAGAGTCAATAAAAGTGGTATAAATAAAGTTACTGTTTAATGCACCCGGTTTTTTATCATATTTATAGCCAAAATAATTTACACCATCATACCGGTACAAACCCGCACCATTTGTACCTATCCAAATAAAACCATTGTTGTCCTGAATAATAGAAGAAATCGCTCTTTTTGTGGTGGTTTCTTGTATGCTTCTAAATTGATAACTGTCAAATTTGCCTTGAGCAAACAGACAGTTGATAAGTGAAAAGAAGCATATAAGAATAAATTTGATATTTTTCATTTACATTTTTTAATGTTATTATTTCTCAATTTTCATTGAAAATAAAATGGCAATTGATTCTTTTTAAGAGATATATAAAGCAATATTAATAAAAGTAAACAGAGACACTTATTTTTTTTCATCTAAATTTCTCATATTGCCAAAAACCTGAGTTCGATTAATAACCCTTTATGGGAATAATCGTACTCAGGCTTTAGAGCTGCTGAAAAAATACTATTTCAGACCTTTTTTATTTTAGTTCAAACTTGCCGGTAAGTCCTTCGTTAGAATTCCAGCCAACCATAACATTGAATACACCGGATTCGACCAAAAATTTGCCTTCATTGTCATAAAATCCAAGTGCGGCATCTGTTAATGTAAATTTAATTGTTTTTGTTTCTCCTTTTTTTAAGGTAACAAGTTCAAAACCTTTTAATTCTTTAACCGGTCTTACAATACTTGCGGCAACATCATTTATATACAATTGAACCACTTCTTTCCCGTCAAAATTACCTGTATTGGTAACATCAACAGAAACTTCAATTTTTTCATTTTTTTGAAATGAAGGCTTTGCTATTTTTAGATTTTTGTAGGCAAAAGAAGTATAGCTTAAACCATAGCCAAAAGGATATAAAGGCGTTTTCTCAACATCAGAATAATGTGACCAAAAAACATTCTGATCTTTATCAGTCGGTCGGCCTGTATTGTATAAATTGTAATAAATAGGACATTGGCCCACATTTCGGGGAAATGACATTGTCAATTTTCCACTCGGATTATAATCTCCGTACAAAACCTGTGCAATTGCATTTCCGGATTGAGTTCCTAATTGCCATGCTTCAACAATAGCAGGAATGTTCGCAGCTGCCCAGGGTAACGCTAACGGACGCCCATTATTCAAAACCAAAACAATATTGGGATTTACTTTATAAACTTCTTCCAGTAATTGCTGTTGATTACCGGGTAAACCCAATTCTGTCCTGCTGCGCGCTTCGCCGCTTTGATAACCAATTTCACCCAGGACCATTACAACAACCTCCGCATTTTTTGCTGCAATTTTTGCTGCTTCAAATCCCGAAAAATCAGTTGTATTAATTTTTACTTCGTCTACAAATAATTGTTTATTTGTAGCTACATCGGTTCCTTTTTCATAAACCAAAATATTGTTTTTATACTGTTGCATTCCTTCAAGGACAGAAACTGCTGTATTGTCGTCAGCTGCAATTCTCCAGCTTCCAAGCGGGCTGTTTTTATCCTTTGCCAGAGCACCGATTAAAGCGATTTTAATTCCTTCTTTTTTTAATGGCAGCAGGTTTTTATCATTCTTCAATAAAACGATCGACTTTTTGGCCATGTCCAGAACGCCATCATTATTGGCCTTGTTTCCTATATTTGATATTTCACGGGCTTCATCACAATATTTGTATGGATTGTCAAACAGACCCAATTCAAATTTTACCCTTAAAATTCTGCGGACAGCATCATCGATCACGCTTTCTTTTACTACGCCATTTTTTACTAATTTCACCAATTCTGTCACATAAATATTTGATTCCATATCCATGTCAGAACCTGCAATAGCAGCCTTTTTAGCAGCATCGGCCCCATCAGCTGCATAACCGTGTGTAACCATTTCGCCTATAGAAGCCCAGTCAGAAACAACAAAACCCTTAAATCCCCAGGCACCTTTTAATATATCTCGTTGTAAAAAGCTATTTCCGGTTGCAGGAACACCATTTAATGTATTAAATGAATTCATAAAAGTGCGTATACCAGCGTCAACTGCAGCCTTAAAAGGTGGTAATACCGTATTGTACAGCTTAGAATTACTCATATCAACACTGTTGTATTCTCTGCCTGCTTCTACAAAACCATACGCTGCAAAATGTTTGGCGCAGGCAATGATTGAAGTATTATCGAAATTTTCACCTTGAAAACCTTTTACTCTTGCCGTAGCAATTTTACTTCCCAAATAAGGATCTTCGCCAGCACCTTCCATTACTCTTCCCCATCTTGCATCATTAGAGATATCTACATTTGGGGCAAAAGTCCAGTTTAATCCAGAAGCAGAAGCTTCGACAGCAGCAATACGGGCCGAATTTTTTATTGCTTCTAAATCCCAGCTTGCGGCTTCTGCCAACGGAATGGGGCTAATGGTTTTGTAACCATGGATGACATCAAAACCAAAAATGAGAGGAATGCCAAGACGTGTTTCCTCAACTGCTATTTTTTGTACAGCTCTAACTTCTTTAACACCTCGTACAGTCAGCATCGAGCCTACCCATCCTTTTTTTATATTGTTGTATTTTTCTTCATTTGTGCCCGATTCTGGTTTTGGCCCCGTAACATCCCATGAGCCATTGTATTGATTCATTTGACCTACTTTTTCTTCTAATGTCATTTCTTTCATCAAAAGTGAAATACGATCTTCAATTGGTTTGTTAACATCCAGATGCTTTTTTGTCTGAGCGTAACCGTTTGCACAAATGATTAGGAGTAAAAAAGCATATTTTTTGGTTTGTTTTTTCATCATGTGGTTTTAGTTTTATTAGAAGTTATTAAAGTCAGATATACGTATATTATATTTTTTACCTAATTTATTCTCATTCGTATAGTTTTGTCATGTGCATCAATATGTACAATTTTAGGATTGTAAATGTAGTTTTACAGCAGTAACGTTAGTAGAAGATATGAAGCATTATGTGCGACAAATGATGCATAAGATTCCTCTGTTATCAATAAAACAAATAGATTTCTCGAAATATTTTGGCTCAATCCTGTTGAAAAAACTTTCATGAAACTCGATCATAAATAAAAAACCTCCAAAGTCATTTGATTTTGGAGGTCTTTGTGATATGTTTTGCAAACCAGACTTTAGTAGTTTGGTTTTATTCGTTTCAATTCAGTTGGTGAATAACCAAACTGTTTTTTGAATGCAAAAGAAAAATGTGATAAATTCTCAAATCCTGTCTCATAATAAATCTCAACCGGATTTTTTTCTTTTTCGGTGAGTTGGTAATGTGCCAATTCTAATCTTTTTTTGGTCAGCCAGCGTTGTGGCGTTACATTGAAAGCCTTATGGAAGTCACGCTTAAAAGTAGTCAGACTTCGACCTGTCAGGTAACCAAATTTTTCTAATGACATATTAAACATAAAGTTCTTTTCCATAAAAGTGATTAAATCAATTTTGTCGGGCTCGTCAAAGTTTGCCAAAATAGCGTCGATATCCTGATCAATATTTCTAAGAATTGAAATTGCTTCGGTAATTTTTAATGAAGCAATATTTTCAGGAAAATTTTCCTGCATTTCAAAATAAGGAATCAGTGAAGCTAAACAGCTTTCCAGTAAAGGATGTTTATGGAAACCGAAAATTTTTGATGTAACAGTTTTTGGTTTTACTTTTTCCTGATCATAAAATTCCCTAAGTCTTTTAGCCGATAAATGCATAGCAACTGCTTTGTGCGGCAGCCCATCTTTTGGTACATTAATGATAGTGGCCAATTGATTTCTTGGAATTAAAAAAGTACTCCCTGCACCAAATACAAAACTTTCATCTGCCTGGATAATTTTTGTTTCACCCGAAATAAGCCACACCAGCAAATGATCATTAAATGCTGCTTCGGTTTTAAATAACTTACCACTGTAGTTGGAAAGTTTAATCTCCGGATTTATATAATTTACCTGATACTCCATATTCTTGTGTGATATAAAGATACAAATATTAACTAAAATCAAATTTTATTCCTGTCATCTCCTCGCTTAATTTCCATAATCTCTTAGCATTCATTTCATCTAGTGAATAAGTTTTAACACCACCAATGACTTTTTCATTTGAATTTAAAGATGCGATATCTGCATTTTCACAGTATACACCGCCAATATCGTTGAGCAGTTCGCTGGTAGCTGCCCAAACTGTTGTGGCTGCACCCTGTGGAATCGTTTTTAGCGAAGCTGCAACTTCTGGCAGTATATTTCCGTCGGCATCAGTAAAACCCAATTTTTGTAACAAATCAATCGGTGCTTCTCTTCCTAATTCTGTTTCGCCGACCGAACCCGGGCATAATGAATAACTTCGCACATTATAAGCTTTTGCCCGTGTATCTAATTCCATTGAAAAAAGATTAACCGCTGTTTTTGACTGTCCGTATCCCTGTAAAGTTTCATATTCTCTATTAAGGAAATTGGGATCCTCAAAATTGAAATCTGAAAATTGATGCCCGCCAGAAGATACATTTACCACTCTCGCACCATTTGCTTTTTTTAATGCAGGCCATAATTTTGCGGTAAGCTCAAAGAGAGCCAGATAATTGGTAGCTAATTGCGATTCATACCCACGGCTGTCTCTGCGTAACGGCACCCACATAATTCCTGCATTATTAATAAGTAAGTGAAGCGGTCTGCCTGAATTCAAAAACGTTTCCGCAAAAGCATTTATAGAATCTGGATTCATTAAATCCATTTTTTCAATTAACACATTTGCAACTCCTTCCAGATTTCTTTTCGCTTTTTCTACATCTCTCGCTGGCACAATAACCGTTGCACCTGCTCCTGTAAGTGTTTTAACGGTTTCCAGACCGATGCCTGTGTTTCCGCCCGTCACAATCGCAATTTTTCCGGTAAGATCAATTCCATTTATTACTTCATACGATGTTGATTTAGCATCAAATCCTGAGCCTAACGCTTTTTGCAATTTCCCCTGATAATTATTCTGTTCCATTTTTTTTAATTTAAGTTGTTTTACTGGAACAAAAATAGAATACATAAAAAGGAGCCGCTTTGTTTAAACGTCCGAATATGCTTTGTTCAAAAGTCCGGATATTTAAAATGTACTGCTAGTAAGCTTTTGATAATGTTTGTGTTTAAACTTTTGTTGCGATAAATCTTTCCTGTAAGTTAACCAGAATTTAGTTTATGTTGCCCTGTTTTTATGAGTTTGAATAGTTCTTAGTCATTCAAACTTTATCCATAATAAATTCAGACTAGATTTTTTTGTACCCAAATACGTACTTTATTACTCCACATACAAATTGTTATTAATGAACTTTACAGAAACAATTTTGCAAAGTATTCTGTTTCAGTATCAAACGATATAATTACTATCTACTATTTATTAACTATTAATTATTTACTAACCTTTAAATTTTAAAAATGAAAAAATTATTGAAATTAACAAGTTTGCTATTTATAGCATTAGTGTTTAATTCCTGTGAAAAGGAACAAGAGCCAGATGTACCACAAAGTGCTAAACAAGAGGTACAGAAAATTGCCAAAAAAGAAGCCGCTTCAGCAGTTGCCACGTTAGCTGGTGGTACCGGAGCCAGAACAATCACATTGCTACCCAATACATTAACGTGTCCCGGTGGTTTGTGTACATCTTATGGCGTCTGGTCAACAGGTGTTTATACCGTTTGGTTTACAATGAAATTTAATTCCGGATTTTATTGGAGCAGAGGCGGCAAATGCGGATATGGTATACTAATCGGTGATCAGAATACCGGCGGCGACCCGGGATGGGATGGTAATGGCGGTAGTGCAAGATTTATGTGGTATTGTCCAAATGGATCTAATACTTCTAAAGGAAGCGGAGCTTATCTCCAGCCATACGTTTACTATAAAGATCAGCCCGGAAAATTTGGAAATGATTTCGGAAAAAAATATTACATACAAGAAGGAGTGACCTATAACTGTCAGATATCTGTTAAGTTAAATACGGGTTCAAACACTAACGGATATGTCAAATATTATGTAAATGGCACCGAGATACTGAACCAAACAATTCGTTGGGTGACTAACGATTCTAAAAGAAATGTAAATGCAGTAAGTCTGCACACCTTCCGTGGTGGTAGTCAGGAATACTGGAAAGCTCCGGTAACCAGTTCTATTTATTATCCTAGCGCAACTTGGGATGCTCAATAGTAAAAGACAATTTAGCCGGAATAAATAAAAACCACAATTTCGAATGTTGATAGTAATTGGAATTGAGTGTCCTTTCTTTTAATTTATGAACAAAAGAAAGAGACAAAAAAAACCAGTAAACACTCATAAGTTTACTGGTTAATTTTAATGTAAATTACATTCAGTTTTAGTGATCTTCACTGTTTTCAAACCCAAGAATCGTAATCATGTATGGCGTTTTTGAAACCTTAACTTTCTTTACAATTGCCATTGAAGTCAAATTAAGCTGCAATAATTCTCCCGTATTTGGAGAAGTGATGTAAACAAAATTTTCTGTTAATTGAATTTGTGGTTTTAAAGCAGCATCAGTCGCAGTTTCGGGAATAACTTTTCCTTCCTTTTCAGCAGTCAAACTATTCAGATTAAATAATTTAAATTCACCGGAATGCAATAAAACTCCCAGTTTGCTATGATTATAACTTACTTTACATTGCATAATAGTAGTATTTTGCAAAATTGGTTTTACTGTTCCGTTTACAACATCAATTAAGTACGCACCTTTTGCAGCAGTATATCCTATGAATTTTCCTTTAGTTGAGGTTTCTAATATAGTTCCAAACCAGGCTGTTCCAAAATCTTCAGGATGTGCAATCAATTTTTGTTTTCCTGAACTTTCGACTACAAGAATACCGCTGGCAGAACCAAAAACGGCATAAATTCCGTCAGAAGCATTTCCGTGAATACCTTTTGTAACAATTGTGGCGTCAAAAAGTGTTTTACCGGTATTGTCGATAATTTTTACTTTTTCGGGAAGCGTTCCTGTAATCGAATTATCCTTTTCGGTAATGGCATAAGTTCCGTTAGTAAAAGTAGCCATCGCGCCATGATGTGCCAAAAGTCCGGCATTTATCACTTTAAATTTGGCTCCGGCAGTATTGATTTCAGATTCTTTGGCAACAGACAAAGTACCATCCCCATCATTAAAAGTCAGTAATTCGCCAATTTTACTTTTAAAATGTGTTGGCAAAAGCGATTGTCCTGTTAAAGCGCCAAATTGCGGAAGTCCATCAACATCAATATGGTCCCCATGACTTTCAAAACCGCTGTCAAAGGTTTCAACCGTATTGTCTGCTCTGTGAACAATTCCCGCGTATCTTCCGGATTCTGTGGTATAAAGAGCTGATTTTGCAAATTTTGAATTAAAAAATGTTGTCGTTGCATCAACCGGATTCACCAATGTAATTTCAGTTGTTTTTTCGTCAGAAAGTAAAATCCTAAGGTATTTAAATTCCGAAAGCGTTTCTTCGGGAGTTTCAACATTGTTGTCGTCATCATTACTACAGGAGATCACGAAAGTTGATAAAGCAAATAAGAAAATCAGTTTGAAATAATTGTTTTTCATTGTAAAATGTATTTAAATTAATATTGGGTTTATTAGAAACTAATGGTAATTGGCATCGATTTATAGACGCTCAAATTGTGTGTGGTATTTTTATAAAGAATTACCCAATTGTATTGACCGGATTGCCATGATTTATCTAAAGTTACTGCTTCGCCGATAGCATCTTTATCAGCGCCAATCGTGATGCTTTCTCCGCCCCATACGTCATTTATTTTTTGAAGCGTAGCAATTTTTGATGCAGCAGGAAGGTCTTTATGTTCTACTTTTGAAATTACAATCACCTTTTTAAAGTCAAGATTATCAATGTTTTCGGGATGATAGTTGAGACTTTTTTTGATTAAAACAGAATATAAAATTCCGTTGCCCACAATCTGGCTAACCTGCGCGTGAGCTGTCAGCAAATCATTTTTTTTGAAGATTAATTCGGGCTCCACCCAGGTTTCCATATAATAAATAAGGTCATCATTTCGGGAAAGCATATCACGCCCAATCAGCGGATCGGCAGGCATATTGGCTGGATCTGTAATCGTAATTTCTTCTTTAATTTCGAGTTGGGTTCCATTCTCATCCAAGACAATAAAATAGAAATCAAATTTGCCTTCGGGAGCATCGGCAGGAATCGTAAAATGTTTGTGTACGTTGGTGTTTTTTGTTCCAACGTATTCAGGCCACTTAAGTTCTAACTTCCAGTCTTTTACGTAGGTTTCGCCACTTTTCGGAAGTATTTTTAGCTGTACATCGGCAATTTTATCGCCGGCAACAACATCGGCATTAAAATGAAAATCACGGCCAATTAGTGCTCGTTTGTTATTGGCAGTTCCAATTTCAATATTTTGCGCTGTTGGTTTTGCAGCTTCTTGATTATCATCGTTATCACAGGCTGTAAACGCACTAGTCGTAAGGAGAAACAGAACGAATAATTTAACTTTCTTCATAAGATTTAGGATTTTATTAATTTGAATTAAAATTTTTATTGATGAATTAAAAAAGGCATTTTTACCGACAGAATAATATTTCGGCTCGCTTCCGGGAGTTCTATTAATCGGTAAAAACTCGTGTGATTGAGGTATTTGGTATTAAACAAATTCTGAACCTGCAGGCTGATTATAAAATCCTGTTTTCCGGTTTTTACTTTTGTTCCCAAAGCCAGATTGAAAACATTGCTGCTGGCAGTTTTCTTTTCGGGAGGAACAATCTGATTTTGCGCAGCGGTATAACGGTAATCAAGCGAAAAATACGTGTCTTTCAAATTTTTGATTTCCGGACTATACGTCATCCCAAACAAAACCGAAGCAGGAGGAGAGAAGGGAAGTGTATACCCTTTTTTGTTTCCCGATAATTGTTCAGAATAAAGATATTCGGCCAGAATTTCGACACTTAAACTTGGCAGAAACTGATAACGCGTCTGCAATTCGCCACCATATCGTATGACTTTACTTTGCTCATATTCAAAAACCTGATTTCCTGCCCCGTAATAAATATCATGCTGCGAAGTGGGATTCAGATAAATATAATTGGGGAAATAATTAAAAAACGGACTCAGCTGAATGGACCATTTATTTTCCTGCCATTCCATTCCAAGATCTAATTGATACGAACGTTCTGCAGATAAATTAGGATTTCCTTTTTCAAATCTGAAATAATGATAATTGACACCGTTTGAAGCTAATTCTTTTGCAATTGGCATTCTAAAACTCGTTCCAAGATTTGCTTTTAAAGCCAATTTCCCCGGATTATAATTTACTCCCGCTGACCAATTAAAACTTTGGAATTTTTTAGTCAAATCGTGTGAACGTTTTAAATATTGAGACGTTGTCTGGCCATTTTCTGTAATTTCACTTGGAAACCAATCGTTGTATTGTTCCATTTCGATTTTACCATAATCGAGTCGAACAGCGCCGTGAAGCAGCCATAAATCATTGATTCGGATTTTATCATAAGCAAATAATCCCGCAGTAATTTGCTGAAAAGCAGGAATTAAAAAACTCCAGCCATTAATCGTATTCTGCTGTTTTTCGCTATTGATTCCAACAGTAATCTGATGTTTATTTATCGAAAATTCATCTTTAATATCGATAGAAAAAACTTCTTTATCGTACTGTCTTTCCAGATGTTGAGGAGCGTACATATCAGCAGGATATAGGGGCGGCATAAAACCATGATTGACATAATGGCTCCATTCGCGACGGAAATTCTTCTGAAATCCCAATTGCGTTTCCAACTGATGATTTCCTATTTCGAAAGAAGTTGTATTGCTAATTTTAGTATGCGTAACTTCCTGAAAAGGCATCAAAATATCACGGCTCGATTTGTCGTGAAATTCTGTATCAACATTACGGGGTTCCAGTCCGTGTGCATTGGCAAAAAAGCCGCTTTTGCTGTAAACATTACTCGCATATAAAACCGATTTAAATTTTTCGGAAATATATCCTGTGCTTCCATGCAAATCGAGTTCGCGTCCTGCGGTATTTCGCAAGCGATTTTTATACAACGGAACGGCGTAATTGTAAACATGAACCGTATCTGTGGGAACACAATAATCTCCGTAATCCATAACCGTCATTCGGGTATCGAAAAACCATTTTTCTTTTCGACCAAACAGATTAATTGATCCGCCAAATTGTTCATTATTGCTTTTTCCTGTAAAATCAATGCTTCCGCCCACTGTGTTTTTTGCAGGCGCGGGAACCGGTTTTACATTGACCGCTCCGCCAATAGCATCAGATCCGTACATAAAAGACGAAGGGCCTTTGATAATTTCGACGCGATTTACCGCATATTGATCGATTTCTAGTCCGTGATCTGCGCCCCATTGCTGGCCTTCGTGTTTAATGCCGTTTTCAACAACAATAACCTGATTAAAACTGAGGCCGCGGATTAAAGGTTTTGAACCTCCGGAACCAATGGAAATCGTTTTTACGCCGGGAATTCTCTGCAGTGATTGCATAAGGCTTCCACCGAGATTTCTCTGGATAAAACTGCTATTCACGGTTTCGATATTTAAGGATTCTTCTTTTTTTCGGCGAAAGCCAAAATGATCGGAAATAATCACTTCTTCTAATTCTTTAATGTCTGGTTTTAAGAAAATATCCGGTAATAAAACGGCACTTTCTTTCAGCGAAAGCTTCATTTCATAAGGCAGATAACCAGCGTAGCTTATCGTTAAGATTTTCGAATTTTTTGGAATATTTGTAAAATAAAAATGGCCCTTTTTGTCTGTAATAGTAGTTAAATTACCGGGCTGGATAATAACGGTAAGACCTTCCAGTGAACCCCTTTCACTGGAAAGTACCTTACCTGATACACGAACTGATTGTGCTGCCGTTTTTGAAACTACAGCAAAACAAAAAAGCAGACAAAAAATTCGGAATCGATTTAATTTGGTTTTATACATCAAAATCAGCTTATAATATTTTAATGCTTATACCTTTAATAGTCTGCCATCCTTCTTTATCCGTCAGGCGGATTAAAAAATGATAATCTCCGGGATCGATATCCTGCGGAATGCTGATTTCCTGAACGGCTTCGTAACTTTTTTGTCCTGCGGGAATAGTTACGGAATTAATATAAAGCAACGGATTTACAGGTTTTTTAATTGGATCTGACATACAATCATTGACTTCTGTACTATGCGAATGATGATCAAAATTGTGGTGAATATCAAGACTGTAAGAACCTAATTCGGCGTTATCTGTAAATTTTGTTCTGAAGGTGATTTTTTGTCCGCGCGTCATTTCGCTGCATTGTAGCGGAAAAGCATTGGCAGAAGTGATATCAATAACCGGATATTCAGTATCGACCGCATCAGGATCACTTGAACATGCAATGAAGAAAAAGGTTAGTACGATAAGCAAAAATGTATTTTTAAATGTTTTCATTGTTTTTGTGTTTTTATTTTTATAAGCAGAAAGAATACTAATGCTGATGTATTACAGCGAAACAGGGATATCGACAGATTGCGAAAAATTAATATTGTACGTGGTATTTTTGTATACTAACCTGTATACATAATTTCCGGATGCCCAAGCTCTTGTGCCTGTTATATCCTGAGGTGTTGGGAAATTATTATCTTTTTGTGCACCTATAATTAACGAAGGCATATTGCGCACTGTAGTGAAGGTTGTTTCATCAAAGATTACATTTGAGAAAGTACCAACTTCTGTGATGTCTTTGTGTTCAAAGACATCATATACAATTACTTTACTGAAGTCAATTTGATCAACACTTTCAGGTAGATGTTTTGCATTTTTATTAATTAGCAGCAAATACATTATGCCGCTTCCTTTTACTCCCGTAAGTGTAACCTGCGACATTATTTTATCGTTTGTTTTAAATGAATCTCCTTCCTGAGCATACTTTCTGTCTCTGTAGAAAAAATCATCATTTTTAAAAACGTTAAAAATGGTTGCGACCGGATTTACCGGCAAATTTTCGGCTGCGTATATAGTCAGGTTTTTTTTTACTTCGAGACTCGTTCCATTTTGATCAGTTATAGTAATAATAAAATCATATTTTCCTTCTGCTGCATCTGTAGGAATATCAAAATGCTTGTGAATTACAGCGTTTTTAGCACCAGTGTATTGTGGCCACGTTATGTTGTGTGACCAGGCTTTTGAATAAGTTTCGGTACCTATTTGTGTAATTTTTATTTTTACGCTTTCAATTTTATCTCCTGCAATTACTTCGGCATTGAAATGGAAATCATCGCCTATTGTGGCAATTTCATTGTTTCCTAGCCCCAGTTCTATGTTATTAATAGAAGGTTTTGCTTTTTCAGGTTCGGGTGTATCATTATCATTGTCACAGGCTGTAAAAGCAAAGGCGCTTACTAAAAAAGCGACAAGAATTTTTGCTGTTTTCATGTTGTTTGATTTGGTCTTGATTGTATTCATAAATATTAAATTGGGTTACGAAAGAAATGCTATAACAATGCAACACAGCTATTAAGAATAGCAATGATGGCATTACGTTATTTTTATAAACTAGTGATGGTGTGGAATTATGCTCTAATAAGCATCTTGTGAAATAAGCCTTTCAATTTTTAAACGAAATAAGAATTCAATATCAATTTTAGATTGAAACCTATTTTAGTTTATTAAAAATGTAACAAACGGCATATACCTAAATGGTTTTAAGCTTTATTTTGAATTGAATTTGAATTATGAACCAAAATCGGTTTAATTCTGTCTTAAAATGTTATTATGACTGCAGAAATCCTGAAAGAAAGTAAACTTTCAAAAAAAGAAGACATAAAAACAATTGGGTTTTCGACAGCATTAAATTCTTAATAAAAATGCGTGTACATTTCATCATGAAATGATTGCTTATTTATTTAAATTCTGGGTGGTGCACGAAGCGCAAACAGGGATCCTTTAAAAAAGGAAGAGTAGGCTTGGAAATAAAAGCCAACATAGGTAGTAATGCTAAAGCTTTTATAAAAATTGTAATGTACAAATGAGAATGTACTAACGGGGCTAAATTTAAAATGACAGATCGAACACTCTTCAGTAGAATGATCGTGTATTTTAAATTCGCTTTTGTGTAAATGATGTTGTATTGAACTTTTATGTGCAGAATTATGATTCTGTATATGTTCATAAGAATGTATGGCCGGAAATAGTATTGCAAATACTACCAGCAGCGGCATAAAAAGAGTAATAAATTTAAATTTCTTTTTCATTCTCAACAATCATCTTTAATTTAAGTATGATTGTACAAATATAAAACTCTTATTTTTAAATGCAACTTTGTTTCATTAAAATTTTTGTATTTATAAATTGAATATATTATAGAAGGATTATCTAATATCTGAGGTGTATAATTATTTCAGAATAATTAAACGCGTTTTGAAAAGGGTATATTTTAAGTTTTTAGAACATTTTAAATTAGATATAAGAATTGTTTTTATTGCAAAAACTAAGTAAAACTATCTTGAAGTAAGAAAATTCATTAAAGTTTTATTTTTTTTTCTACTTGTAAATTTAATATTGTCAGTGAGTTATGAAAAAGTTTAAAAAAACAGTTTAAAAATTATTTAAAAATAGCTTGTAAATGTAAATAAAGTACCTACTTTTGCACCCGCTTTGAAACACAAGTGAAACAAAAAAGAAATACACGTTCGTAGACATATTGAATTGACAGCCGTTTTAACAGAGATGTTAGAACAAAAGAATAAGAGTAATGGAATCGAGAG